>QWCJ01000182.1_pt1 | contig 41835 bp, 42 predicted proteins | sample 1972501 | NCBI WGS metagenome assembly QWCJ01 (sample SAMN09866711, study PRJNA288562) | Human vaginal metagenome isolate term2_vaginal, whole genome shotgun... | isolation source: vagina | host: Homo sapiens | place: USA: California
TTAACCTCTTAGACCTAGTCTCTCGATGATTGATCTGTATCTATCAATATCATTTTCTCTTAGGTAGTTTAACATACCTTTTCTACGTCTAATCATTTTGTAAAGACCTCTTCTTGAAGAGTGGTCTTTTTTGTTGCTTTTTAAGTGTTCAGTAAGATCAGCAATTCTCTTTGAAAGGATTGCGATTTGAACTTCTGGAGAACCTGTGTCTCCTTCTTCTAGTTGGTATTCTTTGATTATTGCTTGTTTTTCGTCTGCTTTTAACATAATTTCCTCCATTTATATAATTTGCCATTTACCAAGTAAAGGTCGAGGTATCATTTACTTAGCAAAGGTACCGCTTAGTATTATACTAGTTCATCCTTATTTTGCAAAATATTTTCTAGATATTCATAGGCTTTTTTCTTATCAGAATTCATCTGTTCTATTAAGGCTTCCTTGCTATCGAATTTGATATCATAGCGGAAAAACTCTACAAATTCTATGGAAATATCCTTGCCGTAAATATTTTGGTTAAAGTCAAGTATATAGGTCTCTACCTTTCTGTAGCTTTCATCAAAGGTAGGGTTGGTACCTACATTGCTTAAAGCATAGAAAGATGCTCCGTCAATATTAACTTTTGTAAAGTAAACTCCATCTACTGGAAGGACATAGTTAAAGCTAAGCTTAAGATTTGCTGTAGGAAAGTTTAGGGTCCTGCCTCTTTTGGCGCCATCTACAACCCTTCCTTTTATCTTGTAATTTCTTCCAAGTAGTTTATTTACTTTTCTGATATTCCCTTCTCTTATTAGATCTCTTAGATGATTGGATGAGATTTTGTTTACCTCATCTTCCTTTTCAAATTCAACTACAGAAGTCTTGTAATCATATTCATCTTCAAGCTTTCTAAGAGTTTCGACATTACCTGAGGCCTTCCTACCAAACCTGTAGTCCTTGCCACAAATAACGAAGGATGCGTTGAGCTTTTTGTTAATAATTTCAGCTATAAATTCTCTTGGAGAAAGATTCATAAACTTTTCATCAAAATCTATCAAGCAAAAGGTATTTATCCCCATCTCCGCCAAAATCTCGATTTTATCTTCAAGACTTGTCATATACTCTTTCTCATCCTTAAGTCTTAGCTTAGTGTTTTCCTTAAACAACAAGACTGAAGGTTCTAGGTTATACTTTTTGCTAATTTCTAGATTATTTTTCATTAGTTTTTGATGGCCTAAGTGAACTCCATCGAAGTTTCCAAGACTTACCGCCTTTTTTTCAAGATCTGGTAGGTCCATATTTAGGTCATATATTTTTATTTTCTCTATCATAAAATACTTTCTCCATCTTTAGAAAATATCCGCCCCTACTCTCAAAACTCTTTGCCAAGCCAATAAATTCATTTCTCGAGTATACTCTAACTTCTTCGTCTATTTTACTGTCTATCTTTATGGTCATGCCATTGACGGCCTTATCGAAAAGATTATCAGCAAGGTCGAATCTAGGAAACTTATCTAGGGCCTTATCTACTCTTTCAAGTTTCGATAAAAGCTTATCCTTATCCATTTCCAAAATATCAGAAGACTTGACTGCCTCATCTACTAGAAAGTCTCCAACCCTTACCCTTCTAAGCTCTTTTACGAAAGACAAGCAGCCTAAATCTTCTCCTATATCATCCACAAGGGTTCTAATATAGGTGCCCTTGGAACAGGTTACGGAGATTTTGGCATAGGGAAAGTCGAAGTCAATTGGCTTTAGGTCATAAATCTTTACCTTTCTTTTCTTTCTTTCGATTTCCTTACCACTTCTTGCAAGGTCGTAAAGCTTCTTGCCGTCTACCTTTAGGGCAGAATACATGGGAGGGATTTGTTCTATCTCGCCCTTGTATTTTTCTAGAACTTCTTCTAAGTCTTCCCTCTTGCAAGTCTTAGAACTTTCCTTGATGACTTCTCCTGCCGCATCCAGAGTGTCGGTCTTTTTTCCAAATTCCATAAGGCATTCGTAGGTCTTATCCTTATCCATCATATAGTCGGATACCCTTGTCGCCTTACCGACTACAATAGGAAGGACCCCGCTTGCCTCAAGGTCAAGGGTTCCTGCATGGCCAACTTTCTTCTGATTTAAGGCTCGCCTTACAAGAGATACAACCCTCGCTGAAGATATGCCCTTTTCCTTATCTACATTTAGAATGCCGCTATACATCAATTTCCTTTAGGATAGCGATAGCCTTCTTGCTTGCAGCTTCTAGGGAATCATCGAATATAGAAAATCCACTAGCCTTGATGTGGCCTCCTCCGCCGTTTTCACGGGCAACTCTTGCTACATCAACATCCTTACTTCTTAGGGATACTTTGTATTCGCCATTGTCGTATTCTTTAAGGATCATAGAAACTTCAACTTCATCTATATCTCTTAGCATGCCTACGATTGTTTCAGCATCTCCCATTTGGACTCCGTGTTTTTTGACTAGGTCCTTGGAGATAATAGAATAGGCTTTTTTGTCCATAAACTCAGCATTTGAGATAACTTCTGTTTGAAATTTCATTACCTTCATTGGTTTTGATTGATATAGGTTTCTATAGATATATTCGCTATCTGCTCCAAGACTTAGAAGTCTTCCTGCAACATAGAAGGTATATTCTGTTACATTTGAATATAAGAATCTGTTGGTATCTGTGCATAGTCCTGTATAGATTAAACTTGCTATGTCCTTATCTATAGGAAGGTCTAGCCTTTCGATAATTTCAAAGACAAGCTCACAAGTTGCAGGAGCTGTGTCATAGATTAGATTGAGGTCTGTATCTATTCCTCCTCCTACGTGATGGTCTATAACCAAGGTATTTTTGGAAGCTTTGGCTATTGGAGTTAAACTCGCACCAATTCTGTCAAATTCTGAGCAATCCAAAATCATAAAGAGATCATAAGAATCCCTTGAAGCTTCTTTGTAATTTTCTTTCTCAGGCAAGAAATGTAGGTAGTCATCTATGGTATCATTGGCTAGAAGCTCAACATCTTTACCGTAAAGCTCTAGGGATTTTCTTAGAGCAAGGGTAGAACCCAGATTGTCTCCATCTGGGTTGATGTGGCTTGCTATTGCAATAGTTTCTGCATTGTCGACAAGTTCTTTAAATTTATCGAGTTTTTCTTTACTGATTTTCTCTTTCTTCATTGGCTTTCTTATCCTTTGCAATTGTTTCAGCTATTAGCTTATCCATGTAAGCTCCGTGTTCGATTGAGTTATCAATTTTGAATCTAAATTCTGGCATAGATCTAAGTCTCATCCTCTCTCCAATAAGGATTTTGATGTAACCTTTTGCTTGATCTAAAGCTTCGATTACATCTTCCTTGTTTGTTGCATTTCCTAGTACGCTTACGAAACAATCAGCGTAGGAGAGGTCATTGGTTACTTCAACATCTGTAATAGTAACCATAGCCTCTGTACTAAGTCTTGGATCGTTTAGGTCATCTCTTAGAATTTTAGATAATTCTTTCTTGACTTCAGATGAGATTCTTTCTGTTCTTCTTTTATTCATTAATCTCTTTCCTTTTCAACCATTTCATAGGCTTCCATGACATCTCCAACCTTGATATCGTTGAATCTATTTAGACCGATACCACCTTCGTAACCGCCTGCAAGTTCTTTGGCATCGTCCTTAAATCTCTTCATTGATGAAATATCACCATCAAAGATTACGATATTGTCACGAAGAAGTCTGATGCTTGCTCTTCTTGGAACTGAACCATTTGTAACCATAACACCAGCAACTGTTCCTGCTCCTGGAACCTTGAAGGTATCACGTACTTCAGCCCTACCAAGGACAACTTCCTTAAATTCTGGATCGAGCATACCCTTGATAGCTTTTTCTACATCTTCGATTGCTTCATAAATTACAGAATATGTTCTAATCTCTATATTGTTATCTTTTGCTCTTTCCAAAGCTCCTTGGGTTGGTCTTACATTAAATCCAATGATAACTGCGTTTGATGCTTGAGCAAGTAGGATATCTGATTCCGAGATTCCTCCTACAGCTCCAGCTATAACAGAAACTTTAACTTCTTCATTTGAAAGCTTCACAAGTGACTGGCTTACAGCATCAACTGTTCCCTTAACGTCTGTCTTAACTATGATATTAAGCTCTTTTAGCTCGCCATCTCCGATATCAGAGTACATATCTTCAAGATTGGTATTAGCCTTTGCCTTAAGGTGCTCTTCACGTTTAAACTCTGCTGCCCTATCTGCAAATTCACGAGCAAGCTTCTCATCTTCTACAGCATAGATCATATCTCCTGCTTCGGCAACGTCAGATAGACCTAGGATTTGGGCTGGCATTGAAGGAGTTGCTTCTTCGATTGCTTCTCCAAGAGAGTTAAACATAGCTCTAATCCTACCTGATGCAGATCCTGTTACTACATAGTCTCCTGCATGAAGGGTTCCCTTTTGTACAAGTACTGTTGCAACTGCTCCTCTTGCCTTGTCAAGTTGGGCTTCTATTATGATACCTACTGCTCGTCTGTTTGGATTTGCCTTGAGTTCTCTCATTTCAGCTACTAGAAGAACCATCTCTAATAAATCATCAATACCTTCTCCTGTATGAGCAGATACTGGAACCATGATGGTGTCTCCTCCCCATTCTTCTGATACAAGACCATGTTCCATTAATTCTTGTTTTACTCTGTTAGGGTCAGCTACTTCCTTATCAATTTTATTTATAGCTACTACAATTGGTATTCCAGCAGCCTTGGCGTGGTTAATCGCCTCAACAGTTTGTGGCATTACACCATCATCTGCTGCAACTACCAGGATTGCTATATCAGTTGCTTGGGCTCCCCTCATTCTCATTTCTGTGAATGCTTCGTGACCTGGTGTATCAAGGAAGCTTATTTTCTTATCGTTGATATCTACTACAGAGGCACCGATATGTTGGGTGATTCCTCCTGCTTCGCCACTTGTAACTCTTGTTGATCTTATCTTATCAAGGATAGAAGTCTTACCATGGTCAACGTGACCCATTACAGAAACTACTGGAGGTCTATTAACTAGGTCTTCTTCCTTATCTTCATAGTCTAGCTCTACTTGTTGTTCTTCAATGGCATCGTACTCTTCTTCTAGTTTTATCTCCTTGCCAAAATCTAGGGCAACTAGTTCTGCTTGTTCAAACTCGATTTGATCATTTAGCCCTGCCATTACGCCAAGACCAATTAGTTTTCCTATTACAGAATTTGGAGATTCTCCTATTTTGTCAGCAAAAGTCTTTACATTTACAGTTTCTGGGATTTCTATAATTCCATCATCTTTTTTCTCTTCGGCTTGTTTCTTGTTAGCCTTGGAAGTTTTCTTGTTTTTGCTTTTTTTCTTTCTCTTTTTCTTTGGCTTTTCTTCCTCAAAATCATCTTCTTCTACATCTTTGGCTTGCTTGATGTTTTTATGATTTTTCTTATTTTTGCTATTTTTATTATTTTCTTTTTGATGTTTCTTGTTTTTAGCTTTATTCTTTTCTTCTTCTATCTCATCAAAATAGCCTTGGATAAGCTCAAGATCACTTCCTCCAACCATGGACATGTGGGATTTGATATTTAGACCAAATTCCTCATTTAATAGTTTCACCATTTCCTTGGCTGCCATATTATTTTCTTTTGCTAATTCATATACTCTTACTTTTCCTGCCATATAACTCTCCTCAATTTACTTCATAAGCTTTTAACTCCTCGTAAAGTTCGTCAGAAACTTCTGTTCTAAAAACTCGGTTTAGCTTATTAGTTCTGATGGCTTCCTCTATGCAAGCATCATCCTTGCAAATGTAGGCGCCTCTTCCGTTTTTCTTTCCAGATTCATCTATCAAAATTCCTTCTTCCTTGTTTTTGACAACTCTTAGAAGGTCTTTTTTGTCTTTAAGCTTGCCACATACCACACATTTTCTTTGTGGAATCTTCTTAGCTTTTTTCATTTTCTAATCCTCATTAGATTCATCTTCTTCATAAGCTTTAACAGTGGAATCAATATTTGCAATATCTTCTACTGTATCGTCGCTTTCTTCTTCTATTATTTCTTCAACTTCAGAATCTTCAATTAAATCATCTTCAGTATCATCATTTTCTTCATCAAGGTCTAAAGAAATGTCTTCATCATCTAAAGCATCATCTTCATCAGCCACTTCGCTGGCCTCTTCGTCTATTTCATTTAGGCCAAGTATTTCATCGATTTCTTCTTGGCTTAGGCTTTCGTATTCTTCGCTACTTTTTATATCGATCTTCCAGCCAGTTAGTCTTGCTGCAAGTCTTGCGTTTTGCCCTTCCTTACCTATAGCAAGGGAAAGTTGGTCGCTTGATACGACAACAAGGCTCTTTTTGCTTTTTTCATTGACTAGGACTTCGATAATGTCAGCTGGTGATAGGGCATTTGATATAAATACTTTAATGTCTTTATCAAAGTTTATAATGTCAATTTTTTCTCCTTGTAGCTCTTCAACTATGGAGTTTACCCTAATTCCCTTAAAGCCAATACAAGCTCCAACTGCATCAATTCCCTCGTCATTTGAAAATACTGCCATCTTTGTCCTAGATCCAGCTTCTCTTGCAAGGGAATAGATTTCAATAATGCCGTCTGTGATTTCAGGAACTTCAAGCTCGAAAAGTCTAGTTATAAAATCTTGACTTGATCTTGATAATACAATTTGTGGTTCTTTGGAAGAATTTCTAACTTCCTTTATAAGAAACTTCATCTTGGCATTTGCTGGATACTCTTCTGTTGGAACTTGCTCTTTGATTGGAACTACACCTTCTATTTTGTCTAAGTTTACATAGACATTGTACTTATCCTGTCTTTGTATAGTTCCTGTGATCATCTCGTTTGCCCTTTCGATGTATTCTCCATAGAGGGAATCTCTTTGGGCATCTCTGATCTTTTGGATTACGATATTTCTCGCAGTCTGGGCTGCAACTCTTCCGAAGTTTTTAGGAGTAAGCTTAATCCTTGCTATATCTCCTAGGTGATAGCTTGAGTTTTCCTTCAAAGCATCCTTTAAGGAAATTTCTGTGATAGTATCGTCTACTTCATCCACTACTTCCTTTAGGGCAAAGACTTCGATTTGTCCAGTTTCTTCATCGATTATGACATCTACATTTTCTTCGTTGTCATAATTTTTTTGGTAACTTTTGATAAGAGCCTTCTGTAAGGCATCTAGGATGGTTGCCTTATCTAGATTTTTTTCCTTACAAAGCTCATCCAAAGCTAACATAAAATCATTGTTCATAATATCTCCTTAGAAAACAATCTCAATATATATTTCTTTTACGTCTTCTTTTTTAATATTTTTTGTATTTTCATCTTCAAGGATAAATTCATAAAAATCTTCGCCGATATTAATGATTTTTCCTAGGAAAATTTCACCATCTTTTAACTTGATTTTTAGAAGCTCATCCTTGTTTCTTTCTAGGTCTCTATCAGTCTTTAGTGGACGAGATAGATCTTGACTTGAGACTTCGAGATAATATGAATCTTTTATTATATCAATCTCGTCGAGTTTCTCATCAAGAAAAGCGCTAACCTTCTCACAATCTTCGATTGTAATCCCATCTTTATTGTAGATAAAGAACGTTAGGATTTTGTTGTTTTTTTGGCCTTTGAATTCGATATCTACTAATTCATAACCCAAGTTTTCAATATCAGCTTCAAAGATTTCTTTCAATCTTTTTGTTAAATCCATATTACCTTCCTTCGTCTTAACAGATTAAAAGAGTGGAAACCATCCCCCACTCTTTTGCTATGATTATTATACTTTCAAATAGTATAAATTCAATATTTCAATGAGACCTGCCTTTAATAATTTATAATTTCCACAAGTTAGTAAATATTTTACATTAGCAAACGTTATTTCTCTTGTAATTATTCATACAAACGTTTATAATTATAGTAGATACATAAATAAAAGGAGGGAATATGTTATTATTTATTATCGGTCTTATAATATTGATCGCCGGAGGTTTCGTCTATTCTAAATACGTTGAAAAACAACTTGAACCCGACGATCGTGAGACTCCAGCTGTTAGAAAGTCTGACGGAGTCGACTTTGTTGCTATGAGCGAGAAGAAAAACTGGCTTATAAACCTACTAAACATCGCAGGAACCGGTCCAATCTTAGGCCCTATCCAAGGTATCCTTTTTGGACCAATTGCATTTATCGCAATTCCAATTGGCTGTGTTTTTGCAGGTGCAGTTCACGATTTTTGTACAGGATTTATATCAATGAGAAACGGCGGAAGCCAAGTTCCAAAGCTTGTTGGTAAATACATTGGTGAAGGATGCAGGAAATTCTACAATATTGTTATTGCAATCCTTCTTCTCCTAACAGGTGTTGTGTTTGTTTATACACCAGGAGACTTAATTGCCAATGATATCATGGGTGCAGATCCAAACTCAAATGTAATCTGGGTAATTTATGCAGTAATCTTCGCATATTATATCCTTTCAACAGTTCTACCAATAGATAAGCTAATCGGAAGAGTCTATCCAATATTTGGTGCCTTCCTTATTATCTCTGCAATTGGTGTCCTTATAGGAATACTAATAAAGGGAAATGCTGACCTATCATTTAAGGGTCAAGGCCTATTAGCTAAACATCCACTCGGACAAAGATTTATCCCATCATTCTTTATCACAGTTGCATGTGGTATACTTTCAGGCTTCCACGGTTCCCAAGTTACTCTAGTTTCAAGAACAGTTAGAAGTGAAAAAGAAGCAAAGACAACCTTCTACTCTACAATGATTGCAGAAGGAATTATAGCCATGATTTGGGCTGCAGGTGCTATGGTAATTTTCTCTACAGGAACAGCTGCCCTAGACACACCAGGTACCCTTATGGTTGGTGAAATCTCAAGATACTTCATGGGTAATGTCGGAGGACTTATCGCTGTAATCGGTGTTATCGCACTTCCTATCACATCTGGTGATACTGCCTTTAGGTCTCTTAGATTAATCGTAGCTGAAGAACTTAACATAGACCAAAAAGTAGCTGGTAAGCGTGCTGGCCTTGCAGCTTGTCTATTCGTTCCAGCAGCAGCTATTCTTTACTTTGCTAAATCTAACCCTAAAGGATTCAACATTCTTTGGAGATACTTCGGATTTACAAACCAATTTGTGGCAATCTTTGCCCTAGCTGTAGCTACAAGCTATCTAATCTATAACAATAAGAACTACCTAATAACATTGATTCCAGGAATCTTCTATACTTTCATAGTGTTTGCCTTCATAATCAACGTCAAAGGACTCGGTTTCGGCCAAGACTTTAAGATTGCTTATCCTATAGCAGGTATCCTTGCTATAGCTTATGCAGTATTCGTTGTAAAGGTATCTAAGAAAAATAGAAGAAGAATTGAAGCAATTAAGTTAGACTAAATTTATTAAATTAGGGTGGCAATAGCCACTCTTTTTTATATCTAGGAGTTTATATGAAATTTATATTAGATAATAAAGCAAAAGCTTTAGTAGAGAAAAAACAAATCAAAGAAATTTTTATAAATCCAGATTTGGATCAGAAAGCCTCATGTTGCGGGATAGGATCTATCGATATAGTAATCCTTACCAAAGAAGATGATAAGCATAGATACAAACTTCAAGAAACTGATGATCTTGATATCTATTACAACCCCAACCTAGCGATGTATATAGATGAAGATTTAATCATATCAGCCTTTTTTAGGAAGCTTTATGTCAAAAACGAAATAAATCCAATCGAGAAATAAGATGAATTATGAAATAATTGATAAATTTATAAATGAAAATCCAATAGATGATAAGCTCAAGGCAAGGATTGCAAGGCCTAAGTTTACCTATATAGGAGAAGATATCTTAAATAAGGCAGTCTCAGCCTTCCTTTCCGGAAAAAACATACTCCTTGTTGGAAGTAAGTCAACCGGAAAAAATGTCCTTGCAGAAAATCTATCCCAAATTTTCAAAAGACCTATGTGGAATGTTTCCTTCCATGTAAATATAGACTCCCAGGTCCTTATAGGGAGCGATACCCTATCTAATGGAAATGTAGTCTTTAGAGACGGGCCAGTGACTTCTGCTTGTAAATACGGAGGCCTCCTTGTCCTAGATGAAATTAATATGGCTAGAAACGAAGCTATGGCAGTCCTTCACTCCATCCTAGATTATAGGAGAATAATCGACATACCAGGAAATGACCTTATAGAAATCCACCCAGCCACAAGATTTATAGCTACCATGAACTATAATTATGAAGGGACACGTGAGCTTAATGAGGCCCTTCTTTCTCGCTTTGTTATAATTGATATGCCGACAATTTCTGAAGATGACCTAAGTAAAATCTTTACAGATAATTATCCAAATCTAAAACCAGAGATCAAAAACCAGCTAGGAAGATTATTCGATGATATAAAGACAAAGGCGGATGCTGGTGAAATATCTGATAGTGCTATTGACCTAAGAGGAATTTTCGATAGTCTTGATCTTGTTAAAGCAGGTCTTAAGCTTGATGATGCTTTCGATATGTGCTTGGTAAACAAAGTATTTGATTCTTATGAGAAAACACTTATAAGAGATGTGATAAAGGCTCGTTTTATGGAAAATTTATCTAAAGGAGATGTTTTCGAGGACTATGATTTCTAATAAGGGAAAAGCCAATGAGAACAGATTCTATAATCGGATTTGGAATGGAGCCTTATCATATAGATATAAGCCCATCATCATAGGATCTGACCTAAGCGGCAATCCAAGTTTTTATATGAACTTAATAATAGGTCTTTCTATAAAATACTTCGGCAAAGAAACAATAGAAAATCTCTTTGCCATATGGGAGGATAATAAAAAATGTGAAAGATACGACATCTTCGCCATCTATCTTTTGGAAAGCTACTGCTATGACAGAGAAGTTAATCAAAGGCCCATTCTCAAAGACCTTAGAGAAGATTACGCCAAAGACTTCTTGGCCGATAAGAATGACCTTAGGAGAAAAAACTTAGCTTTAAGAGAAAACTTGTATTACCTTTTAACTATGAAAAAATACTCGCAAGTTTTAGATGATAATTTTAATCTCTCTAATAAAGAAGAAGATATATACGAGAATTTCCATTTAGATCCAGCTACAGGACCTGGGACTTTAGTAGCTAATACTATATCTTTATTCGAGAAGTATCTTTCTTTTGGTAAGGAAAATAAATATAAGCTCTATTTTCCTATAAACTTCTCCCTCTTCGACCTAAAGGGATCTTACCAGCTTGAAAGATCTAACAAAGCGAATATTTTTAAGAATAATGATAGTAAAAAGCTAAATCCTATAGGAAATTTCTTACTTAAAAGAAGAAATGCCAAGAGATTATATATAGAGGAAACTTTCGGAAGGTCTTTATTTTCAGAAGAAAAGGAAAATTTAATAAACGAGACCTATGCTAAAGATAAACACAAGAAATCAAAGATTTTCTTCACCAAAGGTATAGCTAAAGCAGATTCTGATAAAATAAATGTATTAAACTCCAAGGCTAGGGAAAGTAATCTAAACTTTTACAAAAATAAAGAAAACTTCTATGAAAGAATTATCAAAAATCTGTCCAAATCCATCAAGCTCTCCCTTAAATCGACCGCGGATAGGGATTCCCAATTGTCTAAGACTGGTAATCTCAGTCCTAGCCTCGCATGGAAGAGCCAAATACCTAACTATAATAAGGTTTTTACCAAGAAAACTTTTGAAAAAAAGGGAGATTACACGCTGGATATCCTTCTCGATGGGTCAGCTTCTCTTTTGTACGATCAAGAGATTGTAGCGACCGAGGCCTATATCCTATCTAGGGCTCTGTCCAAAAATAAAATCAGCCACAGAGTCATATCCTACAGCACCCTTTCCGACTATACTGTCCTTACTATCTTAAAGGACTTCGATGAAGAAACTGATGATTCTAGGATATTTTCTTATAAGTGCCTAGGCTTTAATAGAGACGGGCTTGCCTTTAGGAGCTATACTTCTTTGTTCCCTCAAAGAAAATTAAAGGACCATCTCCTATTAATCCTAACCGATGCAAATCCCAGCGACCTAAGACCTCTAATAAAAGAAGGACTTAGTCCAAACAAGGCCTACGAGGAAGATACCGCCCTTAAGGATACTAAGGAGGAGCTCGATAAGCTTAGGAGAAAAAATGTCAAGATTTCTGCCCTAATCCACAAGGAAAATACTACTAATGCAACCTATCTTTACTACGATAATTTCTATCAGATAAAAGATCTAAGTCATTTTGCAAGCTTAGCCACAAGGCTTATCAAAAAAGAATTGTTAAAGAAATAAAAATAGGGACTTATCGCTTCATGGTCCCTATTTTACTTTGCTTTATTTAATTTTTATTATAACTTTTCCTTCTAAAACATCCCATCAAACAAGGACATCTGGTTTTTCTCTTGGATACCGTCAATTATGCCCAAGGATTTGAGGCTGTTTATGGCGTTTTTATTTACTGAAGTTCTTGTTTTGAGGTCTTCTAAGGAAATAAATTCGCCTTTTTCTCTTTCCTTTACAATATCAATAGCCATTGCTTCACTTACATCATCTACTGCAGAAAGCGGAGGTAGGATGTAGCCCTTCCTATCGCTTAGGAGGAACTTCTTCGCATCTGACTTGTAGATATCTGCCTTTTCAAGCTTAATCTCCCTTGCTGCCATCTCTTCAGCTACTTCGAGGACAGTTCTTATTTGCTTATCCCTTTGAGAAAGATCAAAATTTCCTGCATATTCCTTAAGAGCTCTCTGAATACTTTCTAGACCATCTATAATTGTAGAGTACTTGAAGTCGTTGATCTTGGTATTGAAGTAGGTCGCATAAAAGGCTTCAGGGAAGTATACCTTGTAGTAGGCAATCCTGTAACTCATCAGACAATAGGCAACAGCGTGGGCCTTTGGGAAAAGATATTGAATCTTTAGACAAGACTCGATGTACCATTCAGGCACCCCATTTTCCCTCATATATTCTAGGATTTCATCAGAAAGAGGCTTACCCTTTCTTACCTTCTCCATAATAGAGAAGGATTTTTTCTTATCTAGCCCCTGTTGGATAAGGGCGTTCATTATATCATCACGGGTAGAGATTATCTCGTCAAAGCCTGCTGTGCCATTTCTTACTAGGTCTTGGGCATTGTTAAGCCACACATCAGTTCCGTGAGATAGGCCAGAAATTCTAGTCATCTCCGAAAACTTGGTTGGGAAGGTATCCTTAAGCATGGACCTTACGAAGTTTGTACCAAATTCTGGTATGCCCAAGGTTCCAATCTCGTTATTGGAAAAGTCGTGCTTGATATCAAGACTTTCTGTGGAAGAAAATATCTTCATAACGGCAGGATCTCCCATGGTAATCTCTAGGGGATTGGTTCCCGTTAAGTCCTGTAATGCTCTGATTATTGATGGTACATCATGGCCTAGAAGGTCTAGCTTTAGGAGGGTTTCGTGCATCATATTGTAGGTAAAATGCGTTGTCTTGATATCTCCACTTCCATCATCGGCAGGATATTGGATAGGACAGATATCAAATATATCTATATCATCAGGAACTACAATTAGCCCACCCGGATGTTGGCCGGTTGTTCTTTTGACATCCTTAAGCCCCCTTTGAATTTTCCTTACCTGAGCGTTGGTAAATTCTACCTGATAGTCTTCGCTGTATTTTTTAATATAACCAAAGGCAGTATTATCCTGGATCGCTCCTATGGTTCCTGCCCTAAAGACCTTGCCCTCACCGAAGAGGACCTCGGTATATTTGTGAATAGTAGGTTGGTATTCTCCTGCAAAGTTTAGGTCTATATCTGGTTCCTTATCACCCTCAAAGCCTAAGAAGACCTCAAATGGTATATTGTGACCATCCTTTTTCATCATAGTTCCACATTCAGGACAGGCTTTGTCTGGATAGTCGATTCCTGCTCCCAAAAGATCTTCCTCGAAAAACTCTGAGTGCTTGCAATTAGGACAGACATAGTGAGGAGAAAGTGGGTTTACCTCGGTAATATCTGCCATGGTGGCAGCAAAGGAAGAACCGACAGATCCACGCGATCCTACTAGGTATCCGTCTTCGTTGGACTTACCTACAAGCTTTTTAGCTATTATATAAAGAACCGCATAGCCATTAGAAATAATTGAGTTAAGCTCACGATTTAGCCTATCCTCCACTATCTTTGGTAGGGGATCTCCATAGATTGAATGGGCCTTGGCAAAGCAAGTATCCCTAAGCTCCTTATCAGATCCTTCTATTTTAGGCGGGAAGGTCCCCTTAGGAATTGGTCTAATATCTTCTATCATATCGACAATCTTCCTTGGATTTCTTATGACAACATCCTCAGCATCGATTGGATTTAGATAGGAGAAGTCATCCATCATCTCCCTTGTAGTCCTAAAATAATAAAGAGGCTCATCCTCATGATACCTAAAATACTGACCCTTGTGGAGAATATTTCTTAGGATATAATCATCCTTTTCCAGATATCTTACTGCACCAGTTGCGACTGCAAGCTTATTATCTTCCTTAGCAAAGTCTAAGATTTGCTTGTTTATATCTATAACCTGGTCGATATCACGGATTTTGCCCTTATTTACCATGTCATTATAGATTCCTAAAGGAGCCATTTGGTAGAAGTCAAAGAGGTCCCTAATCCTATTTATGTCATTTTTGTTTCTCTTATTTTGTAAATATGAAAATAAGATTCCTTCATCAGATCCTGACCCTACTAGGAGGCCTTCCCTATACTTTTCTAAAACTGAGATTGGAGTTTTGGCCTCGGAATTAAAGTAATTCATCCTAGATTCTGATATAAGTTGGTAGAGATTCTTAAGGCCGACCTTATCCTTAGCATAAACTGTAGCTGAGAAGTACTCGTGCTTTGACTTTGGCCAATGGCTTTTAAGCTTGTTAATAGTAGAAAGGTTTATCCCTTCTTCTTCCATAATCATCTTAAACATCTTGATGAAAATCTGAGCAGTAGCCCTAGCGTCATCGCTTGCCCTGTGGTGGTTGAAGGCAGGAATTTCTAATTTTCTTGCAATCTTATCTAGGGAGAACTTCTTCATATCACTAAACAAGGCCCTAGCCATTGGAAGAGTATCCAGATAGATTGGGTTAAAGTCTAGCCCCATCCTGTGACAGTTTTCCCTAACAAAGCCAACATCGAAGTCGGTGTTTTGTCCTACTAGGATTGAGTCCTTGCAGAAGTCCAAAAATCCTGGAAGGACTTCCTCGATTGTAGGGCAGTCTTTTACCATCTCGTTAGTAATACCAGTTATTTCAATGATTTTTTCTGGAATAACCATCTCAGGATTTACCAATTCATTATAAATTTCTGTAATCTTGCCGCCTTCTACCCTGCAGGCTCCGATTTCTGTTATCCTATCCTTGTAGCGGGAAAGGCCTGTTGTCTCAAGGTCGAATACGACAAAGCTTTCTTCTTCTATATTTTTAATCTCGGAAACTTCCCTATCGCTTAAATTAGTAAGGACTCTCAGCTCATCATCTACTAAAAGAAGCTCAGCTCCTGGAAGCATCCTTATCCCTTCCTTAGAAAGGGCTTCGTAAAGATCTGGAAGTCCCTGGAGGGTTGCTGTATCAGTAATACCAACAGCTCCCATCTTCCAGTTTTTTAGGGTACTTACCAAATCCTTGTTGTCTACAAAGCCATCGAGGTTGGTCATCTTGGTGTGGACTTCTAGCTCAATTCTTTTATCAAGGGCTGTGTCAGTCCTTTTGCCAAGAATCGCATCAACCATACCATTTACTGTAAATACATCCTCATGGGCAAAGTCGTCATAGTTTAGGACACCTTCTACCATAACCTCTGACCCTTCCCCTAGAGTCTCTAGCTTATAATTGTTCTTTGCGTTTGCGAAAATCTTACAAGAAATAGCATCGGTCTTATCTTCAAGGTCGAAGGTATATATAAAATATCCACCCTTGGTCTCGAATACATCTAGTCCGTACACCTTTCCTATTAGGGTAGAATTAACTCCCTTTCTTTCGTAAAGATCTCTAATATCTATCACATCTTCCTTGATTTTCCTACCAAAGTTGATGTTTTCTACGTGAATCTCTTCTTTCTTTTCTTCTTCCCTGTTTTGGATAGTAAAATCTATGGCGTCTTGGACCCTAGCCTCTCTTTCCTTGATAAGGCGTTCGGTTTCGCTAAGGGGAGGCTCTTCTATTAATTTTTCCTCGGCTTGAGTATTACTAGGGCTTGTTTCTTCTAAAGCATCTCCCTCATTATCCTCTGGGATAATTTCTTCATAGACCTCTTCTACTTCTTTTCTTCGTACATTTATTTCAAGGCTTACAAAGGAGAAATAGTCATAGAGCTTTTCTCTTTCTTCTATGGCCTCTACTACAAAAAAGCTCCCCTCCTTGACATCTATTAGATTATGAAGGTCTATTCTCATCTTCTTTGCTTTCTTTGAGAGTTTCTATCAAAGTATCTACTATCTCATCTTCTCTAACCTTCTTGATAGTTTTGCCATTCTTAAAGAGAAAGCCCATGCCATTTGCTGCAGAAATTCCATATTCTGCTTCCTTGCTCTCTCCTGGTCCATTTACTGGACAACCCATGATGGCAACCTTGGCAGAGACATCTAGACCCCCACTCTTCTCTTCTACTTCCTTTACAATTTCATGAAGATTTACTGTAGTTCTAGAGCATGTTGGGCAAGATACTATATCTAGGCCATCTCGTCTTAGGTTAAGGGCCTTAAGGATTGCCTTTCCTGCCTTAACTTCTTCTAGGATATCTCCTGTGATTGAAACCCTAATAGTATCTCCTATCCCATCTTTTAGTAAAGAACCTATACCGATAGATGATTTGACAAGAGCTTGGTACAAGGGACCTGCTTCTGTTACACCTAGGTGGAGTGGGTAGTCAACCTTATCTGACAATTTCCTGTAGGCATCGATCATTGTATTTACATCGCTTGACTTAACAGAAATCTTGATATCGGTAAAGTCCATATCCTCTAATATCTTCACTTCCTCTAGGGCACTTGCTACTAGGGAATCTGAATTTACCCCGCCAAATCTATCTACGATTTCTCTCGATATAGAGCCTGAGTTTACCCCAATCCTTATAGGGATGTTTTTCTCCTTGCACTTATCTACAAGAAGCTTAACCTTATCACTACCTCCGATATTACCAGGATTATATCTTAGACAATCACAACCATATTCTACTGCAGCAAGGGCAAGCTTATAGTCAAACTGGATGTCTGCTATAAGCGGTATATTAGTTCTTTTCTTAATCTCAACAATTGCCTTGGCATCTTCTATGGAGTTAATAGCAGATCTTGCTATATCACAACCTGCTTCCTCTAGGGCATTAATCTGCCCTACTACCTTTTCTATATCGCTTGTCTTTGCTGTTGTCATTGATTGGACAGAAATAGGAGAGTCGCCTCCTACTGCAACATCTCCCACATAAATCTTCTTAGTTTTCTTTCTCATTTTATCTCCTTTAGAATAGATTAATTATATCTTTTATTGAAATCACAAGTATAAGTCCCAAAAGAATAACGAAACCCGCTATTGTGATTTTTTCTTCAAATTTTTTGTTTACACGCTTGCCAGTAATCATCTCATAAAGAGCGCTTACTATCTTTGATCCGTCTAGGGCTGGTATTGGAAGGAGGTTAAATACTCCGAGGTTGACACTGATATAGCCTAAGAAATATAAAAGACTCATCAACCCATTTTGGGCTTGGTTACCAAGCTCCTTTACCACTCCTACAGGACCTGAAAGGGCTGAAAAGGCGATCTTTCCTGTAAGAAGTCTACCCAAAACTGCAAAGATTAGGGCAATGTTTTTGCCTGTTTCTATAAAGCCCAGCTTAATAGCCTCGAAGACTCCAGCCTTTCTAAGCTTGGACTCGATTCCTAGATAGTAAGACCCATTTTCTTCCATAGGACTTATCTCATAAGTTTTACTCTCATTATTAGATAAGACTTCAAGGGGAATATTTTCATCCCTATCCCTGTTTTTGTAATATTCGTTTAGGATAGGTGAAATATCGGTAAAGCTTGTCACTTCTTGACCCGCAAGGCTTACTACTTCATCCCCTATTTCTACACCAGCGGCCTTAGCAGGAGAATCCTTACTAAAGCCTCCGATTGTCTTTGTAGCGACTCCTGTATTAAGAGCAACTACAAAAAATATAATAACTGCAAGCAGTAAATTCATCACAGGTCCTGCAAGGATTGTAAGAAACTTACTCTTGGCAGGTGCCCTATCGTAGGACCTAGGATCTGAACTTTCGTCATCCTCTCCTTCCATAGCGCAATATCCGCCGATTGGTATGAGTCTTAAGGAATAAAGAGTCTCCTCGCCCTGCTTTTTAAAGATAGCAGGCCCCATACCAATGGCGAACTCATTTACCTTTATTCCAGATGCCTTCGCTAGAAGGAAATGTCCAAATTCATGAATAAGAATCAAAAACAGGAACATTACTATAGCTATAATTATTTTACTCATCAACTCTCCTTATAATCTTGAAAATAAATATAAAACTGGAGCTATAAAAAGCATGGAATCAAACCTATCGAGGATTCCTCCATGGCCTGGAATAATATGGCCAAAGTCTTTGACTCCAGTTTTTCTCTTAATAAATGAAGCTATCAGATCTCCAATTTGAGATAAAACAGCTGCAATAATCGTAAAAATTATGACTTCATAAATCTTAACACCAAGGCCAAATTCATTTACGAAAATCGAATTGAGGATACAAGCCCCTACTATTCCACCGATAGATCCCTCTATGGTCTTGTTGGGACTAATGTGCTTTATAGATTCAAACTTATGCTTACCCATAGTTGAACCTACAAGATAAGCAAAGGTGTCTGAACCCCAAGCTGTAATATACAAAAGCCATACGAAATTTACATCCTCTATCCTTAATATATGACTCATCAAAAGTGATACATAAAGTAAGACAAAGGATGTTGCAAAACCATCATATAGGCTGTAATGACCCCTCAAGATAATATACATCATCATAAAAATTACAGAAACCACAAGGCTTGCTATATAAATATCAGAATTATTGACATAGGCTGCAAGCATGATTATCGTATTAGTGACATACAAAAGCTTCATAGGAAGAGTAATCCCAACCTTTTCCAGAGCCTCTTTCATCTCATGAAGGGCAATATAGGAGAAGATCATAACCCCAATAGCTAGGGGAATCCTTCCTAGAAATGTTATTAGAATCAAAAGAGCGAGGATTATCGCTCCTCCGATTGCCCTATTAAACAAGTTCATGACAAGGCCCCGTATCTTCTATTTCTCCTAGAAAACTCCTCCAAGGCCTCATCAAAAGCCTTCCTATCAAAATCAGGCCACAAGGTATCTGTAAAATAAAACTCTGCATAAGCAAGCTGGTAGATCAAGAAATTAGATAGTCTAAGCTCCCCACCTGGCCTTATAAGAAGGTCAGGGTCTGGTTGATCTTTGGTATATAGGTAGGAAGAAATTATCTCTTCTGTAATATCTTCCTTACTAATTCCATCATCCATCATGGCCTTAAAGGCGTGAACAATCTCATCACGACCCCCGTAGTTTAGGGCGATGTTTAAGGTAATCTCATCATTATCTTTAGTATCTTCCATAGCCCTAATACAAATTTCTTTAGTAGAAGCTGGTAGCTTTTCCAAATCTCCTATGAAATTAAGCTTACAATTTTCCTTCATCAAAATATCTAGCTTGCTCTCAATAAACTTAATCACAAGCTTCATCAGATAATTGACTTCCTCGAGAGGCCTCTTCCAATTTTCTGTCGAAAAAGCGTAAAGAGTCATATACTTTACCCCACGCTTTTTTGCATAAAGACAAATATCTACGACATTCTCGGCCCCATTTTTGTGACCATAAGTCCTAGGCATATGCTTCTTTTTTGCCCATCTGCCATTCCCATCAAGGACTATGGCAACATGAGTCGGTATATTTAAATTATCCATAATCATTCCTTTATCTTTAATCTTTTCTCATTATACTCAAAGCCTTCTCCTTTTTCTATCGATAAGAAACAAGGAATTAGGAAAAAGGGCCTGTTCAGAATAAATAAAATTATGATTTTACTGGCTTTCTTATTAGTGCTTCCTATAAGATCTATTATATTTTTATATATTTAAACACATATTAAAAATAAATCAATCCCTGTCTTCATAAACAAATTCACTTATATCATTTCCACATCTTATCTTTTCTTTTTGATTCTTAGATAAGCGGATATCCTGTTTTAATATTTTAATATCTGCTATGACATCTCCTCCTAACCTTTTAATCGCTGTTTCAATTTCTTTTTTATTTAGATTGCAGTCCGTTTCAATAATCACATGACAATTTCCATGTTCCTGCAAAACTTCAACTGCTATTTTAGAATTTTATTTTTCCTTATATGATAAATCTACAATTGATTCTGCAATGCAATTCGCTATTTTGTCTGGATGCTTTGGATTTACTTTTTCAAACAATATAATTACCTCCTTTGCCTTAAAAATTTTCCATCATATCTTCTCCATAGTCTTCATAAACTTCAGTACAGTTCTCTTTCACAATGTCATAAATTTCATACCATAAAAGGTTGGCTGTCTTTTGAAACTGATTAGACATCTGCACAAAGGGAGATGCAATAACTCCACCACTTGTAGGATGCTTTCCTAAAAGACCAAATTGACTTATTGCCTTTTCACATTGAATGTATCTTGTAAAAGCCTGGGAGTAGGATTCTAATAATCTTGAATTTACTAAGGTTTCACAGTTCCTCTGTTTTAACCAGCCCCAAGTCTCTTTATATATTTCATCAGCACCAAGTGGTATTCCATTTCTTTGCTTTGCAGATAGATAATCACTTGGTGTAGGCATATCCGTTCCATAAAGAAGAGCCCCATCTGGTAAGTCAACTGCATCTATTTCTTCTGGATTAAATGTTGGAATATCATTCATTAGTATTTCTACTTTTTTACCTTTTTCTATTTTTCAGCAGCAGGCTGTGGTTTCTCCCCCTGCTTTACTCTTCTTACACCTCTGTATGTTCCGTCTTTAGCGATAAGATCACCTCCTAATACTTAAATATAAAATCTCCCTTCAATAAACAATATTGTTTACTGTAGGGAGATTTTAGTTTAACTATGTTTGTCTAAAAATAGAAAAGATCCTCAAATTTCTTTTCTAAAGCAATGCAAAGTATCAATGCTAATTTAGCAGTAGGGTTAAATTGACCAGTTTCAATTGAGCTGATTGTGTTTCTTGAAACACCCACCTCATCAGCTAACTGTTGTTGTGAATAGCCTTTTTCTTTTCTGACTTCTTTTAAATGATTTTTGAGAACTAGTTTATCATCCATAATCCATCACTACTTCAATGTTATAAGGTTAGCTACAAATAAAGCAATTCCTATAATCGCCATAAGTATCCCCATTAACAATTGCTTTCTTTCTTTTAGTTTTGCATACTTTACGAGTTCTTTAGTTGCTTCTATACTAAAATAAATACTTAGTATTCCATAATTAAAGGAATTGAAGAAAAAAGCTTCAATTCCAAATAGGATGGCAGCAACAGCTAATCCGATTTGGCTGGAAACTTCGCCTGCCTTTTTAAAAATATCGACCATCATCTCATCGTGATTTCTATACTCCTCACGACTTCTTGCTAAAACTTCATCTCTCTTCATATTCATTCTCCTTTACACTTTTGCCAAGTTTACTTGGTATTTATATTATATCATGCCAAGTTTTATTGTCAATAGTCAGAACAAATATTTTGATTTTTGAATGGATTCTTTAATACCCTCTTTGAACCCGTTTTTTTGTGCGTCAGAGGGCGGCACCGTTGGTAGTGAAATCTGTCCTAGAGATTAAGGCTCCCCTCCCCACGAAAACTACCCTCCAAATCTATCCCCACTCTTTGCATGAATCTTTGAGTGACAAGATTTACTAAGACTCATAAGATTGTCTTCGTCATTAGTTCCACCACGAGAAAGAGGAACATGTGATGTACTTCCTCTACCTTTGTCATTCTATTTTCTTTTAAACACATCTCACAAAGTGGATGCTCTGCTACATATTTTTTTCTAATAACTCTCCACGCTTTTACATATCGCTTATGAGTTTTAGGGTCTCGTTTATATTTTTCATAGTTCTTATTGTATTCTTTTTCATGTTTCTTACAGAATCGTCCATCACTAACTCTGGACATCCTGGATGTGAACATGGTCTCTTAGGTTTTCTCGGTATTTTAACACCGCTAAATATTAAAAGCCTCAAAGATTAAATCTCCAAGGCTCATTTTATTATTATTTTGCTATTCAACTATACTACAACTACTTACTCTCATTATATCAACTTTACTCTCCACTTGACTTTTTTCTCAGAAGAAAATATAATTTAGTTAGAAAGTATGAATTTCTAACTAAGGAGGTTTTGTTATGTTAGTTGAACTAAAAGCTAAATCACAAGTCACTATCCCAAAAGACATAGTAAACTCTATGGAATTAAATCAAGGGGACCAGTTTGAAGTCATAGAAGATAACGGTAGAATTGTACTTGTTCCAGTTGCAATCTATCCAGAATATGTCATAAAAAATTTAAAAGCTGAAGTAAAAGAAATTAAAGAATCTATAAAAAATGGGACTCAACCTGTTTTTGATTCTATCGACTCTCTATTCGAGGAGTTAGACAATTAATGTCCTATAAAATTACTTATTCGAAAGCCTTTAAAAAACATTACAAAAAACTATCTGACACTGAAAAGAAACAGACTAAAAAGAAACTTAAATTTTTCATAGAAAATCCTACTCATCCATCTTTAAGAACTAAAAAGATACAAGGTACAAATGGAATATGGGAGTCTTCTGTTAACATGGATATTCGAATTCTTTGGTTCTATGAAAATAATGAATTGATATTTCTTTTAGATATTGGACACCATGATATCCTGGACAAATATTAATATCCAATGTTATAAGGTTTAGAAGATTCTTATTGTAAACAATTTGATTATTATCTGTTATCATTAAGGTTTCATTACCTTTTTTGCACAATTATACGGACTCTATAATTTCTCATTATTCATATATTAGTATATAATAGGAATAGAAATTGTAAATATTATTATAATAGGAATAAACTTGAATAAGCTAAAAAATATGAGAAACTAGTAAATAAATTTAATTCTTAAAAAGAAAAATACGAAGATTTATGTGCTCAAATCCAAGACAAGGACCCTAGAAAACTAAAATATGACTTCTTTATCAAAAAATTAGATACCCTTAATCCTCTGGACGAATTTGACCCTATTCTTTGGAATTTAATGCTTGACAAGATGGTAGTAAATGAATATTTGAGTTTTGAATTTATTTATTCAAAAAGGATTTAAAAATAGAACTTGTAAGGATTATCTCTCACAAGCTCTATTTCTATCTAAATATCTAATTCTAATACTCTAAAATTGAATTTATCGTTTAACTTATCTAGCAATTCATCAAATATATCCGAATATATATCTTTTATCTTTTTTACTTCTTCTGGTTTTTCCTTGCCTAGGTAAGAGAATTCTTTTTCGTTATTTAAAAATAAGTTATCATACAAATCTTGTAATTTTTGAATTTTTTCACAAAATTTCCTATCCAAACCCAATTCCTCCGCACCTATATCATCTACAATAAATCCCTTACTATCTAATTCTTGAAGAGAATAAGAACCCCATTCTAATCCTACACTAATTGTTTTCATGTGATATTTCCTTGCTATTTAGACTTAATAGTAAAATATTACCTTCATTAATAATAATTATTGCAAGCTTTACTTGTTCTTGATTATACATAGCTTCTTATTTCACTCGTAGTCGATTATTATATCTTGCCAGATATCCTATATTCTTACAATTTTATATTGTTTTAGAAAACTAGGCATATTCTCTTTTTTATCCCCTTCTCAGTAAATTAATCTCTAAAGCTCTCTATTTAGAAAAATTTGATGTGAAAATTTATGAATAATTTGCTAAGATGGGTGCGAGTGGAATTTCATTCATCTACACTTAAGTCTATGATTAATAGCTATTATTTAATAATTTCCAAGAAAATCCCTAATCCACATCCAAAGCCCCAAGGACTTCTTCAAAACTTGTTTTTCCTTCTAGGACTTTGTCTATCCCATTTTCTAGCATTGATTTGAAGCTCTCTTTTTTAAGTTTTTCTTTTACTTTGCTAGTAGAATCTCCTTCTTCTCTTAGGATTTCCTTTAACTCTTTGTCTACTAGGATGACTTCCTCTACTGCTTCTCTTCCTAGGTAGCCATTTTGGCATTTATCACAGCCATGTGGCCTGTAGATTATCTTATCTCTTGGGATTTTCTGGTATTGGCTTACTATTTCGTATTCATTATCTGTCATGGTGTCTTTCTTTTTGCAATCGCAGAGCTTTCTTACTAATCTTTGACTTGCCAAAAGACTTAGGGCCGATCTTATAAGATAGTCTTCTAATCCTAAGTCTTTAAGTCTAACGATTGATGAGAGGGCATCTTTTGTGTGAAGAGTTGTTAGGACCATGTGGCCTGTTATCGCTGCTCTTATGGCGATTTGGGCAGTTTCCCCATCTCTTATTTCTCCTATCATTATTATGTCGGGGTCTTGTCTTAGGATTGACCTTAGAGATTTGGAGAAAGTAAGACCGATTTTCTCATTTACAGAAACTTGGTTAATTCCTTCGATCTTGTATTCAACAGGGTCTTCTACGCTTATGATGTTTTCCATACCAGTATTTAATTTGTTTAGGAGGGCATAAAGACTTGTGGACTTACCTGATCCAGTTGGTCCTGTAAATATTATCATGCCGGATTTTTTCTTTAGGACTTGGTCGATTTTTCCTATAGAAGAATCAGAAAATCCTAGGAGCCTACTTGTCTTCTTAAACTCATCTATGGATAGGATCCTTAGGACTATCTTTTCGCCATTTACTGTATTTAGGCTCGATACCCTAAAATCTATTCCATCAAATTCTTTTAGTCTTAGGTTGGCATCTTGGGGACGTCTTTTCTCTGATATATCCATCTTTGCCATTAGCTTGATTTTACTTACAAGCTTTTCATATTGGGAGAGATTTATCCTCATATATTCCCTAAGCTCTCCATCTACCCTAAGCCTTATTTTTGAATAATCGGCAAAGGCTTCGATGTGAATGTCGCTCGCCCTAAGTTTTATGGCATTTTTTATGAGATTTTTGATAAATTTATCTATGTTTGTCCCAATCACTCTTGCCTCTGCCATTAATTGCTCCAGTATTTGTCATCCAAGGACCTGTAACGGATTGCTTCTAGGAGGTGTTTGGATTCTATTTCCTTACTTCCTTCAAGGTCTGCTATCGTCCTTGACATTTTAATTATCTTGTTGAAGGATCTAACTGAGAAATTGTATTTGTTAAAGGCCATCTTGGCGATTTTTTCTACATCCTCTGATAGCTTAATATATTTTTTCATCTGATTAGTATTTAGCTCTGAGTTTGTGGAAATCTTCTCGTTCTTGTATCTTTCTTCCTGGATAAGCCTTGCTCTTACAACTTCTTCCTTAAGCTCACTTGATGACTTGGACTTACTATCATCCTTTAAGTCTTCATATTTGACAGGCTTTATCTCTATATGTATATCGATTCTATCAAGTATAGGAGATGAAATCTTGTTGAGGTATCTCCTTATTTCATTAAAGGAGCAAGTACATTCCTTCAAGGGATTGCCGTAGTTACCGCATGGGCAAGGGTTCATGGCAGCAATTAGGATAAAGTCTGCTGGATACTTTACTGAAGCCTGGGACCTTGCTACATTTATTTCCTTGTTTTCTAGGGGCTCTCTTAGGGCTTCTATTACATTTTTCCTGTATTCTGGGAACTCATCTAGAAGAAGTACTCCCTTGTGGGCTAGGGTAATCTCTCCTGGTCTTGGTACGGAGTGACCTCCACCTATGAGAGCTACTTCGCTTGATGTGTGGTGGGGAGCTCTGAAGGGCCTTTCACTAACGAGATGTCCACTATCAAGGAGTCCCATGATAGAATAAATCTTCGTCACTTCTACCTTCTCGTCAAAGCTCATATCTGGAAGGATGGTTGGTAGATGCTTGGCAGAAAATGTCTTTCCGGAACCTGGAGCTCCGATCATTAGCACATTGTGGTTACCTGCCGCTGCAATTTGAAGTGCACGCTTTAGGCTTTCTTGGCCCTTAAGGTCCTTGAAGTCATAATCATAAGTTTTCTCTTCAGTGATTTTACTTAAATCTATCTCGTAAGCTTTGACCATTTTTTCCTTATTCAAAAATGCTACCAGGTCGTTTAACCTATCGAAAGGGTAGATCTCTATATCTGAAATTATGGCGCACTCGTCCTTATTATCAGCAGGAATTATAAATTTGGTAAAACCAAGCTCACGCATGGCTATAACCATGGCAAGGGCCCCTCTTATAGGAACTATCCTTCCATCTAGGGAAAGCTCGCCTAGGATTATGTATTCTTCGTAGTCAAAGTTAATTACTCCCATAGAGCCTAGAAGGGAAACCGCTATGGGTAGGTCTAGTTGGGTTCCTTCCTTCTTAAGATCTGCTGGAGAGAGATTGATTGTAATCCTTCCTGCTGGAAATCTATAGCCAGAGTTAATGAGAGCTACTCTTACCCTATCTCTTGATTCCTTGATCGATGAGTCTGGAAGACCCACTATAGTAAAGGAAGGAAGGCCTGATGTTATGTCAGATTCTACTTCTACAAGTTTGCCATCAAGGCCAATAAGGGTTGTCGTATTAGTTTTCGAATACATCTTTATCACCTAATCCTAATATTTTCTGATATTTCAAAAAGTCTTCGTGAGGGATAGCTTCATAGGTCACATACTCTCCCTCAATATTTTTAAATCCAACCTTGCCACAATGAAGGAGCTGATGGTCGAGATTAAATTTGTGCTTGACATTGCCGTAGACAGGATCTCCCAAGATAGGGTGATTGATATGGGTCATGTGGACTCTAATCTGATGGGTCCTTCCTGTTTCTATCTTTATCCTTACAAGAGAAAAACCCTCTACCTCGCTTATGACCTCATAGTGGCTTACTGCCCTTCTTCCAGTATTTCTCACTGCCATCTTTCTCCTGTTGTGGACATCCCTATCCATGTAGTTATCAATGGTTCCCTTTCTCTTATCGAAGTTACCAAAGACAATGGCGTAATAGTATTTGTCGACCTTTCTTGTCTCAAACATCTTCTTGAAATACTTATAGGCTTCGTTAGTTTTCGTTATGGCTATTAGGCCTGTCGTATCCTTATCAAGCCTGTGGACAATGCCTGGCCTATCGTCTCCTCCTATGTGAGAAAGGCCATCGTAGCCGTATCTAGCAAGAAGACCATTTACCAGGGTTCCTGTAATGATTTTCCCTGCTGGGTGTACTATAACATTACTATCCTTATCGATAATGGCGTAATCATCATTCTCATAAACGATATTAAGATCCATATCTTCTGCCTTAAGTTCTGGCACATGGAAAAGAGAGTCGTCAATTTCTATCTCATCTCCTTCGCTTAGTTTAAAGCTAGGCTTTACGTAAGAATTATTTACTTTTATTTTCTTATCCTTGATGAAGTCTTTAATCTTCTCACGAGGAATCTCCTCTAGCTCGTCAGATATAAACTTATCAATTCTTATTATTTCATCTGCAATCATTATCATATTAATATTATATCATTTAAGGAGGTTTTCTTAAACTAATTAAAATCTAAAAATAGGTACACAAAAAGGAGAGCAGTTAAGCTCTCCTTTTTGCCCGGGTTTTTAGAGATTAAGATGATATGGAGGAGTACTAATTCTCAATTCATCAATAAGCATTTCTCAGTTTGCCTATTCTCTTAACAGAATCTAATGAATCTATATCCGTTGTACTAATACTTTACCGTTAAAAGCATAAAAGTAAATGATTTTAAAGACAACTATTAGTTCTTTATAGTCTAATTTTTCTTTTCAGGGGGTGCTGAGATACCCAACCATACAAAAACTTTAAAATCATAAGTTACAGCCAACGGATTATCTTTATTTCATTCATTTTTTATTTCTATGATCAATTTAAAAATATTAAGTATCAAAATGATCACATTTAGAAATTCTATTAGATTCATTAGACAACCTTCTTGACCATAAAACCTTGTTGTTTTACCAGAGTAATATACTCTTTTTCCCTCTATAAAAAAGCTTAATTTGCAAATAATTAGATTTATCCTATAATTATCATAGTAAATGAAAATGTAAAGGAGACTTAATGAAATTTATTTCTTGGAACATAGATTCTCTAAATGCTGCCCTAACTAGCGATTCTAATAGGGCTGTTATGAGTAGAGATGTTCTATTAACTATAAAAAACGAAAACCCTGATGTGATAGCCCTTCAAGAGACCAAACTTCCTGCAAATGGACCTAGCAAGAAGCATGTTGAAAAGCTTAGTGAATTCTTCCCTGATTATGATTATGTATGGATTTCCTCAAGACCAGGTGCTAGGAAGTCCTACGCAGGAACCATGACCATCTACAAAAAGGGCCTCGATGTGAAGGAGACCTTCCCAGAAATCGGTGCTCCAGATACAATGGACCTAGAAGGAAGAATCCTTACCCTAGAGTTTGAGGACTTCTACTTTACCCAAGTCTACACACCTAATGCCGGTGGCGAGCTTAAGAGACTTCCCTTAAGAGAAGAATGGGATAAGCTATATGCTGACTATCTAGCAGAGCTTGATAAAAATAAGCCTGTCATAGCCACGGGAGATTTTAACGTAGCCCATGAGGAAATCGACCTTGCTCATCCTGAGAATAACCATATGTCAGCAGGCTTTACAGATGAAGAAAGAAGAGGTTTTACTAATCTTTTAAATAGGGGCTTTACTGATACCTTTAGACATCTTAACAAGGACCTTGAAGGAGCCTACACCTGGTGGGCCCAAAGAGTTAAGACAAGCAAGATCAATAACTCCGGCTGGAGGATTGACTACTTTTTAGTATCTGATAGATTAATGGAAGATGTGATAGATTCTACTATAATAGATTCTGGAGACAGACAAGACCATACACCAATAATGCTTGAAATTAAATAAGAAAAATCGTCCCTCTTGGGAAGCCAGATTTAATAAATCATAGTAAGCCTCCAAGATTTGGGACGATTTTTATTTGTTAATATCGATATTTTTTATTTTAATTTAAAACTTTCTTAGCTTAAGGATAAGGCTACAATATCATTTATCCTTGTTAGAATTTTCTTACATGATGATAGCAATTACCCTTATAAGGAATTTCAAAAATTCTCATCATTAAAAATCCGCAGATAAGATAGCTTACCCACGGATATTATAGTCCTATTTATTTTTTGGCTCGATTTTGTCCTTACCACCCATATACATTTGAAGTGGTTTAGGAATCTTCACGCTTCCATCTTCTTGGATTAAGTTTTCTAGGAAGGCTATTAGCATTCTTGGTGGGGCTACTACAGTATTATTTAGGGTGTGTGCAAAGTAGGTTCCATTCTCTCCCCTTAGTCTAATACCTAGTCTTCTTGCTTGGGCATCTCCTAGGTTAGAGCAGCTTCCTACTTCGAAGTATTTCTTTTGTCTTGGGCTCCATGCTTCAACGTCGCATGATTTAACCTTAAGGTCTGCCAAGTCTCCTGAACAACATTCTAGGGTTCTTACTGGAATCTCTAGGCTTCTAAAGAAGTCAACTGTGTTTTTCCATAATTCATTGTAAAGGGTTTTGGAATCTTCTGGCTTTGCGATTATTACCATCTCTTGTTTTTCGAATTGGTGGATTCTGTAAACTCCACGTTCCTCTATACCGTGAGCTCCTACTTCTTTTCTAAAGCATGGTGAATAAGAGGTCATTCTTAGTGGCATTTTTTCCTCTTCATTGATTGTATTTATAAACTTACCAATCATTGAGTGCTCACTTGTACCTATTAGGTAAAGATCTTCTCCTTCTATCTTATACATCATATCTTCCATCTCAGAAAAGCTCATTACTCCAGTAACTACATCAGATCTAATCATAAATGGTGGAATGTAGTAAGTATAGCCACGATCGATCATGAAGTCTCTAGCATAAGAAAGAATTGCTGAGTGAAGTCTTGCTATATCTCCTCTTAGATAGTAGAAACCTGCCCCAGATGTATCTCTTGCAGCATCTAGGTCTACCCCATCGAAGGTCTCCATGATGTCAATGTGATAAGGTACGTCGTAATCAGGAACTACTGGCTCGCCGAATTTTTCTATTTCGACATTTTCTGTATCGTCCTTTCCAATTGGAACACTATCGTCGATGATTTGTGGGATTACCTGCATTCTCTTTTTGACTTCTTTGCCGTACTCTTCAGTCTTAGCTTCGATATCAGTTAGCTTATCATTAATTTCCTTAACGTGAGCTTTAGCTTCTTCTGCTTCATCTTTTTTGCCTTGACCCATTAGAGCTCCGATTTCTTTACTTGTCTTATTTCTTTCACTTCTTAGGTTATCTCCTTCAGTCTTGAAAGATCTAAGCTTTTCATCAAGTTCTAAGACTTCGTCAACTAGTACTATCTTTTCGTCTTGGAATTTCTTCTTGATGTTTTCTTTTACAAGTTCTGGATTTTCTCTAAGTAATTTAATATCAATCATAATTTCTCCTTTAAACAATAAAAAAAGACCCTCCCTAATTGGGACGAAGGTCTCGTGGTGCCACCCAAATTATGCAAATATCTTTGCCTTAATTCATATATGCTCAAAGCTAGATTCACTAGTTCCGGTCAAGAGATTTCCACCAGCCATCTCCTCTCTGTCTGCCTTTCCTAACTACTAGGGCCTTTCTTCGCATTATTCAATTAGTAATATTATACAATAAAGATTTAATTTCTCAACATCTCAACTTTAGGATTTTATTTTTAATCTTAATGTAAATTTAACTACTTTGTGTTATAATTATTAAGTTAAGAATGGAGTTAGTAATGAAAAAAAATTTGTATAATGTAACAATGCTTAAGGCCCTAAGCCTTATAGCCGTTTCAATCTATCATCTTCTAAGCCATAGGCTTTCTGGAGGCTTTCTTGGTGTGATTATTTTTATGATCATATCAGGATTTTTCCTTGAAAGAGCATCTGTTAAGTCTTCCAGTGAAGTTGATATCAGAGTCTATCTTAAAAAAATAAAAGCACGAATCCTAAAGATAATGTCTCCCCTCTGGACTATAGTGGCAATATCTCTCTTATTTGCCCTAGTCTTTTCTAGAGAAATCTTCGATGACAGTATCCAAAGCTCTCTTTCTACAATTTTCGCAGTAGAAAATATCAGGGCTATTGTTAAGGGGATTTCCTACTTCGATAGGAGCGGCAACTTCAACCTCTTTACCCATTTGTGGTACATCTCTGTCTATATCCAGGTCGTGATAATTTATTATTTGATAGATTATTTAATAAATAAGTTTGACCTTGGGGGAAAAAGGCTTGGGATTTTTGCTAGTCTAACTTTAATTTCTACTATGATTAGCTACTATCTTTCCTTCACCAAGGCCCCTATAATAAGGATCTACTATGGGACAGATACTAGAATCTCAGCATTTTTTATTGGAGTTTGTGCGAATATCCTCTATAGGGAAAATAAAAATAAGATAAAGGGCATAGACCATAAGAAGCTAGCAAGAATTTTATTAATTCCAATCGTCCTTCCCTTTTTCTTCATCAACGGGAAAAGCCTTTGGATCTATAGGACATTTTTCCTTGCCTATGAGCTAATAGTAGCTTTGTTTTTGGTCTTAATCTACGATTTGGAAATAAAAAATCACATAGCCTACAGGAAGCAGAGACCTTTCTATAAGTTTATGATTTGGCTAGGAGATAGGTCCTATTACTACTATTTGTGGCAGTATATAATCCAAGTATTTTTCACTTACTTTCTAAGGACCAGGATAGAAAATAGGATTTTATTTTATGGCTTGGAGCTTATAGTCCTTGTCCTTATTTCAGAGATTTCCTATCAATTTCTCATGTCTAATAAGAAGTTTAGAAGTAAGAAGCTTATAGGAAGTCTAGTTCTGATTATAATGTTAAATATTGTATCATTTGCTATAGGAAATAAAAAGCAGGAAGAAATGGATAAGTTTAAGCAAAACTTCTCGCAAAATGAAGCAGAAATCAAAAAGAGAAATGAAGATGCAAAAAAGATTAAATCAAAAGCTAGTTCTGGGAAAAATACCAGCAAGGAAAAGGAAAATCTAAACTTTAAGGAAAAAGCCTATGATGATTTCAATTTTACAGACAAGGAGCTTTCCTTCCTTAAGGGAATTTCCATAACTGCAGTTGGAGATTCTGTCCTTATGAATGTCGATTCCTACCTAAGAGACTACGTCCCAAATCTATATCTTGATGGCGAAGTCGGCAGGGATATGCCTGAAGGTCCTGAAAGGCTTCTTGCAATCAAAAACGATATTGGCTTAAATGACATAATCCTAGTTGGTCTCGGATCAAATGGATCGGCGAATGATTCAGATATGGAAGCTATTATGGACATAGCTGACGGCCGAGATGTATATTTTGTAAACACCAGCCATCTTGAATCCTATATGGATCAGGTAAATAAAAATATCAAAGCCTTCACCGACAGCCACGATAAGGCCCACCTTGTAGACTGGCGATCTTTCGTAAAAGATAGGGATGATCTTCTAGCTGTAGACAGGGTTCATCCAAATGTCGAAGGAAGTACCGACTACGCAGAATTAATATTGAGGAAGATATTAAATGTAAATAAGATTGAATCCTAGAGCAAAATATTAATATTTTGCTCTTTTTTTTTCTCTTCGCTCTTTACTTTAGAGAAAAACATAGTTATAATCTTAGTAGTCTTTAATCTCTTCTAGATTTCACAATTGGAGATACTAGAAAATTGATTGAGCGAAGAATGTTTCTAGCATCAGCGATGCAAATGAACGGTATCTATATGAACCGTATCGGAGGTAATTATGAACAAAAAATCAATCAGCAGTAGAAAGCTTGTGACAGCGGCAATGCTTGGTGCAATCACCATAGTCCTTAGCCTAACTCCACTCGGTCTAATTCCTTTAGGATTTATCAATGCAACAACCATGCACATTCCAGTAATTATTGGAGCAATTGCAGAAGGACCTATTGTAGGGGCCCTAGTCGGACTAATATTCGGCGTTTCGTCTTTACTAAATGCCTTACTAAGAAATCCTAGTCCAGTTTCTTTTGTCTTCTACAATCCTTTAATATCTGTTCTTCCAAGAGTTCTAATTGGAATTACTAGCTACTATGCTTACAAGGCTTGTCAAAATATAGGAGATAAAAAGCTTAAGAATCTTTCCAAAATTTTATGGATTGCAATATCTATAGGACTTATCTACCTACTCTATAAGAATATTACTGAAGGAAAATCCCTTCTAAATATTATTTTCGTAATAATTCTTCTAGCTGTAGTTATCGTCCTATTTATGTATTCTAGAAAATCTAAGAAAGATTTCCCAATAGCAATTGGTGCTTTCGTAGGTTCTATGACCAATACCATCCTAGTTCTTGGCGGAATCTACTTAATCTATGCCGAAAGCTATGTCAAAACCCTTGGCTTACCAATGGATAGCGCAAGGTCAGCCATACTCGGAGTTACAATTACAAGTGGTATACCAGAGGCCATTCTTTCTGTTATACTTTCAACAGCAGTAATTAAGGCCCTCAAATCAACAAGGAGATAAGATGCTTTTAGTTATTGATATAGAAAATAGAAATACGGACTTTGGAGTTTTTGATAAGGGAAAGCTTACGGCAAACTTTAATCTATCTAGTATAAAGGATAGGTCAGCAAGTGAACTTTTTCTTATAATCAAATATCTTTTGCTAGACGAAGGAATAAAGCTTTCTGATATATCTGATATTATAATTTCTTCAGTCGTCCCAGAACTTGATAGGACCTATATGGATATTGCCTATAAGATTTCTAATAAAAAACCTTACTATGTATCTGCAGGCCTTAAGACAGGTATTAATATCAAATACGACAATCCCAAAGACGTAGGAAGCGATAGGATTATAAGAGCAGTAGGAAGTAAAAATAGGTCCGATAAAAACCTTATAATAGTCCAGGCGTCCACAATAACCACTATAGACTATATCAATAATAAAAAAGAATTTCTTGGAGGAGTGATAATGCCAGGCATAGACCTCTTCCAAGAAGCCCTGGTAAGGGAAAGTGCCAAGCTTCCCCAAGTTGAAATTGTAAAAGTTGAAAAAATCCTGGGTAAGTCTACAACCAAGGCCATGCAAAATGGCATATATTATTCCTACAAAAAGTCTGTAGAAGCAATTATTGGTGAAATAATAGATCAAAATAAACTTGATAAGGATAATACTGAGATAATTACAAGTGGAGAATATGCTGGTTTTATAGAATACAAGGACTTAAAGATAAAGGCTCTCCCAAACTTGGGTCTTTTGGGACTTAAAGATATATACGAACTAAATGCAAAATGACGAGGAAATAAATCAACTCTCCTCGTCTTTTAAATTTGATAAATATAAAATTTTCCTATTATCCAACAAATTTAAACTTATAAATTAAAAAAACTATCTGCAAGATTAAAATTATAGGCAGGCCTGTCATAAATTTCTTGTGGCGGGTCTTATGTCTTATTAGCTTCATTGTAATATACATAGATATTGCCCCACCCAGAGCTCCTATTAGTAAGAGGACATTTTCTCTTATTCGATTTTTCCTAAATCTCTTGCTCGCTATCTTATCATAAATTGTAAGTATTATAGCTAGTATGTTAACTACTAGCAGATAAATCAAAACTTCTCTTTTCATAAGATTAACTTAACTACTTTTCTCTAAAGCTTTCCACTTTTTCAAAAATCTCCCCTCAAACCCGATTCCTTTCCTAGAACTTTTCTTCTCTCCAAGAAAGACCGAGCCCTGGATATCTAGGCTTCCCCCAGGAATTTCCGTGGGAAGACCTTATTCTTATTCGTAAATTTAGCCTCCAGTAGATAATTTTTCTATTGGCCCATAGCTATAAAAGACTAAGCCAAGCAAGCATTTGCTCAAATTAGTCTTTTCCTAGGGAGTTTTTATATCATATGTTTTAGTAAATATTCTCTGTCATAATCAATTAGCATAGAGATTGGTATGTCGAGGACTGTCTTTGCCCCATAAGCCTTGTCCTCATATAACTTATAGACAGCCTTACCATAGGCTAAGGCTACAGCTGCAGTAAAGTCTGGATTTCTATCGAGGTCTAGGATAAACTCCATCCTTGCCCTTTGATCTTTTGCATTCCCTCCTTCTCTTATTACCCTTCCCCCATGAGGCATGCCCTTGTGGTTTTTATCTAAGTCTTCTTGGCTAATGAAGTTTACCCTAGTCTCATAGCCTTCGAAGTAGTCTGGCATGGTCTTTATTATAAATATAAAAAGGATAGGCCCTAGATTCATAATCTATGCCTATCCTTATTTTATTTCTTCTTACTTATTTTTAGACCTAGAATTGACATAGAAAGGGCTGATAAGCTTAGAAGATCCGGGCTTATTCCTGTCTTAGGGTTTTTATCTGCCTTAGTATCTCCCTTATTTCTATCGCTTTCTTCATTTGATTTGCCTTTATCTTTCTCTAGCTTTTTTACTTCATAGATCTTATTAAATTGAGCAGGATATGAGTTCATAACTACATCATTATGGCTAATCTCATACCTATCCCCTATGCTTAGATCCTTTTCAAAGTATTTCTTGGAAATAGTGTACAATTCTCCTTCAGATCCTTCTTTTTCAATTGTAAGAGCTTCTTCATTTATTTCCTTAACTATAAATTTTTCTGAAACCTTATCTCCATCCCCTAAGTCATCGACTTCTTCTATTTTATAAATTTCGGAAAATTGGCCAGGGTCTGACATTAAGATGTTTCCATCACTAGTAATATTTACCTCTTTACCTATCTTAAGATCGATATCCTTAAATTCTTTCTTAGGGACTGAAACTAAATCTGAATCATCTCCCTTTTTGTTAAGTATTACAGAATCATCATTTATTTCTTTTATTACGTAAGTTTCTCTTACCGCGTCTTTTACATTTTCCTTGATTTCTGTCTTTTCCGTACCTGACTTTGCTGCAAGGCTAGGATTGATATTTGCCATAGCCATGGCGAGTATTAAGCTTGTAATTATAATTTTCTTTTTTTTCATAAGAATCTCCTTTTATTTTATAATAACAAAAATTCTATTAAATTTGTATAAATTTTATAAAAATAGAAAACCTCCTTCATAGCTTTTTACTAATCTGGAGGTTAAAATTATACTATGGCTGAATTTTAGGGGAGGTTATTATTCAGCTATTTCTTCTAAGATTTCTTCAAGGCCTTCTTCGTCTATTTCGCCTTCTTCTGTCTTTTCTTCTTTATCATCTTCTTCTGCCTTATCTTCATCTTCTACTTTTTCTTCAGCAGGAGTATCTTTTTCGCTTGCTTCTTCATCTGAATGTTCGTCAGAATCTTCTTCTGGAAGCTCTTCGTCCACTTTTTCTTCAGGAATATTCTCTTCAGTCTCTTCTTCACTAGGAATTTCTTCTTCTACTGGCTCTTCCACTAGTAAATTTGTCTTAGCTTTTTCGATTGCATTAAGTAATTCTTCATCAGCTGCATTTGCTTCTTTTACAGTTGTTCTAGCATTTCTAAAGATTCTATTGGCATCAGCAATTGCTCTATTTAATTCTCTAATTACAGAAGAATCTACCTTACCCTTTAGTTCAAAATCACGGACCTTCTTAGCATCTTCTATATCTTTACCAAGAGCTGCCTTATCTTTAGCACTTGCAGTTTTATCCTCGTCTGGAATTGAAGCTAATGCTTCTGATATTTTTGCATTTAATTCATCCGTTGCTTCTTGTACTTGACCTACAGTAGCTTGATTATTTCTTCTAACATTTACAGCACTTTTGATTGCGGAATCTACATCAGCGAGGGCTACAGAATCTAGTTTGTATCTCAATTCTCTATTTCTAACTTCTCTCGCATTTGCAATAGCTCTGTCTAGTTTTTCTAGTGTGTAATGGGTTCTTTTTGAATCTTCTGTTAGTTTTGGTACTTGTCTTGCCTTCTCTAAAGAATTGAGTAAATCTTCGCTTGCCTTATTCAAGCCGTCAGCGTTTTCGAATATATCAGTTGCTTTTAGAAGAGCCCTTGTTACAGAAAATCCTATTATTACGTGAGCTTGTTGCTCGCTATCTACTAACTCAGTTGCATCTGCAGTGATTGTTTCAGCTACGTTTATTAGGAGGTTAATTCTTGGGATAACTTTTTCTCTTAATTGTCCCGCTCCGATAAAACCATTTTTAACAATCTTGCTTACAAAATCATAAGCATTCTTCAAAGATTTTAGCCAGTCTAGTTGGTTACCTGCAAGGCCACCTGCTATATTTTCAAGACCTTTAATCAAATCACCTAGGTAATCTAATTTATCAATTGCTTGATTTTTTTCATTTCCTTCTTCTGCTGCATACGCTACGCTTGAAAGCTTTAAATCATCCTTTGCAATTGATCCTAGGCAAGGCACAACTGTGTTTGATAATAATGCTACTGACAATGTTGCTGCTAATAGTTGACTTTTCTTCATAGATAACTCCTTTAAATGTGTATTATTTTATAATTTCTTTTAATTGCTTGAAATTTCTTTAAGTCCTATAGAAAATTTCTAAGATACGACTTAATTTAAGGAGATAATTCTTATCTCTAGATTTAAGCTTAGGACTCATAGCTTATGTAAAATACAAGTCAGAGTCCCTATATTTTTTAATCAATTATGACATATCTTTGTGCTAAATTAAATTAATGAAACGTCCTCTTTGACAAAAAACATGTCTATGATAATATCGTCTGGATCTAAATCAATTCCAGCTACTTGTTTACCCCTATTAATATTTGAACTTAGAGATAATGTTAGTAAAAATACAAATAATATAGCTTTCTTGAGTTTCATAATCCCACCTCCTTGTTGTCTATATAATACCATGGTCATTTTATAAAATAAATACACACTTTAGTGGATGATTATTAAATATATTATCTATAATTTAAAAGTAAGTTATCTATTTGCTTTTCAATTCTTTCTGCTAATACTTTTTCTGAAAATATGTTAGTCAAAGCTAAGCAGTAGTTAAAGCTAAGCTTTGCTTCTTCCAATTGGTTAAGACTTAGATGGTTTACTCCTTTCAAATAATAAACCATATTTAGATACGGAACTTCCTTTAGCTTTTTGGCCTTACTTACAGCTGTATTACACAAGTCCAAAGACTCTATGATTTTACCCGCCCTATAGTAATATACGCCTACATTATAAGAAAAGAGGAAGTACTCTTCTAGGGAAGATTTAAGATACTTACTTATTTCTAAGTTTATATCTTCATAAAGTTGATAATTGCCAAACTTTTGTTCTGCTAAGGACAAGGCTAAAAGAATCCTTAGAGAGAAATTATCATACTTATAGTTTTTAAATCTATTAATGGTAAAACGATTTTCTAATGAAATAAGTGCTTGTTCGAATTCTACTAAACTAGATCCTACTGTCCTTGTTGACTTAAGATCTAAAATTCCATTAAAATAGTGTTTTGTCGCATGAAACTCTCTTTCAAAGTCCAAATTTGACTTTATTTTTATATCATTGAGATTAGAAATCAAAAGTCTCGCTTTTTCAATTGATGAATTATTTAAGTGATAATTGATTTCCCTTCTAAAAGATAAGAGATTGTTATATTCGAAGCCACTAGAATTTATGATATCTTCAATCTCAATTCCCAAACAATTACATATAGGTATAAGTGTAGAAAGCCTAGGGTCGTTTTCTCCTTTTTCTATTCGACGGATAGTCTCCTCGGATACATAGACCTTTTCTGATATTTCCTTTCTACTGATACCCTTTGCTTCCCTAATTTTCCTCAAATCGGGACCAATAAATTTATAATCATCCTTTAAAATCATATATCTAATCCATCCCCTAAGATCATGTTTGTTACATAATATAAATATACACTATCAAAATACCAATAGTTTTGCCTCCAATATAGCTATCTTATAGCAGGCTTAGCTTTGTTGATGCTCTAAGATAATTAAATTTTCTCTTATCTATTTCTCGAACCTATAAAAGGCTTCTGTAACTCTCTCACCCATATTTCTAAGTACTTTTAATTCATTTGCATTGTCATAGTATTTGTTTGTTTTCATAGCAACAGCCAAGGCAAATCTAGTAGATCCTACATCTATAATAGCCACATCTAATTCTTGTCCCCTATCTGGATTTTCTCCAGACTTATTAATTCCGCTAGCATAAGAAGGTAAGTTTGCAAGCAATTTACTTGACTTAGTATTTGTATTAGTCATTGCTTGTTTTATTTTTTCTGCGTTAATTGCACTTATAAGCTTAGGATCATTTAACTCCTCCATAGCTATTATTAGATCAGAAACATCTACCATATTCTCCTTGCCGGAATGTGCTAATTTCCTATTTAAAGAAGTCCTATTTAATCCAGTAAGTTTTGCTATCGTCTTATTTACTGTAGAAAAACCTCCAAGGACATCAATAACCCTATTTGTAGCGTAATTATCAGATCTATTAAGCATTAAATGTATATCATTACTTAGGGAATCTGTCTCATTTATAGATCCCCTTTCAATATTTTCATAGGCACTGATAGCGATAAAAACCTTGATAGTTGATGCTGAAGGCAGAGACTCACTAGTATTTCTAAAATCAAGGTCAACATCGCTATCTCCTTCAAGGGTTTTAACAGCGACTTGATAAGACCCGTCTACCTTATCCATTTCTTCGCTAATAATATTTGATATTTCTTCATTTAGCTTATCATTTTTTTCTTCTTCCTCTAGACTATCAGCTTCCTCTGTATCTTCATTAAGATCTTCCACATTTTCTTTATCGTATTCCTCAAATATAATGTCTAGGTCGTAATCATCATAATAAACAACATCAGAAGCATAGGACCTAGCTATTCCTGTAGCTAATATCGACAAAGCAAAAGCTAGTAAGTATTTCTTCAAATTATTAGACCTATACCAATAATTTTTTTCCATCATTATAGACCTCATCTATTATGGCAGATCCAATACAAACTTCTCCTTGGTAGAAGACAGCTGCCTGGCCTGGTGTTACTGCCTTAGTTCTATCGTAAGTCACTTCTACCTTACCATCTTCCAGGACTTTTACATGGGCCTTGATGTCGGCTTGTCTATATCTAAACTTGGCTGTGCAGTCGAACTCTTTTGGAATTTTTTTCTCGGTGAAGGTCGAAAACTCGCTAGCATATAGCTTATTTGAGAAAAGAAGGGGATTGTTTTTTCCTTGGCAGACTATGAGTTCATTTTTCTTTAAGTCCTTACCGCAAACAAACCAAGCCTCTCCTTCTCCCCCTATTCCAAGACCTCTTCTTTGCCCTATGGTGTGAAACATCAATCCATCATGCTTACCAAGGACATTTCCATCAGTATCTACTATATCTCCTGCTTGAGCTGGTAGGTAGTTTGATAGGAATTCATTGAAGTCTCTTTCTCCTATAAAGCAAATTCCTGTAGAATCTTTCTTATCGGCTGTAGCAAGCTTGTATTTGTGGGCAATTTCCCTTACCTCACTTTTTTGAAGCTCTCCAACTGGGAATAGGACGTCTTTGATTTGCTCTTGGGAAAGCTGACTTAGGAAGTATGTCTGATCCTTATTGGAATCTAGGCCTCTAAGCATGACTGTTTCATCTCCTGACCTATCCACTCTCGCATAATGACCAGTTGCCACATAATCTGCTCCCAAGGACTTAGCAAAGTCTAAAAAGGCCTTAAACTTAATCTCCTTGTTGCACATTATATCTGGGTTTGGAGTCCTACCCTTCTTGTATTCATCAAGAAAATAGGTAAAGACCCTGTCGTAATACTCTTTCTCAAAGTTTATTGAATAATAAGGAATGCCTATTTGATTACATACTGCTACTGCATCTTCGTAGTCGACTTCAGCTGTACAGACTCCATTTTCGTCTGTATCATCCCAGTTTTTCATGAAAATACCTACTACATCGTAGCCTTCTTCCTTTAATAATAAGGCTGCTACAGAAGAATCCACTCCCCCGCTTACTCCTACTACTACTTTTGTATCTTTTTTCTCTTTCACTTAATCACCTCTCTTAAAACTTCCATTAGATAATCTATATCAGAAAGTTCATTCTTAAAGCCAAAGGAAAATCTAACCGAATGAAGGGCTCTGTCCTCATCATATATATTTGTTATAACCCTACTTGGCTCAAGCGCTCCCGCTCTACAGGCTGATCCTGCTGACGCACAAACGCCCTTGATATCTAGATATGTCAATAGAAAATCCGATTTAAATTCTGGAAAATAAATATTTATTATATGATCTGTTGACTTATCTATGCTGCCATTTACTTCGTAGCTAATCCCTGTAGATGAAAGCTCTTTTAGGAAATAATTTTTAATCCTTTCTATCTTTTCTCTTTCTTCTATTGTTTTATCAAAGGCCTGGCCCATAGAGTAGGCCCCCATGACAAAGGAAGTCCCTGCTCTTCTATTTTTTTCCTGCTCGCCTCCCTTGATAAAGGCCTCTAGGTCATTTCTTAAATACAAAATCCCAAAGCCATTTAATCCTCCGACCTTATGACCTGATAGGGAAAGTGAGTCACAGGATATTTCGTCTACATCTATATCGACATGGCCATAGGCTTGGACAGCATCTACGTGAAAGTGGATATCTCTTTCTTTAAGATAAGCTCCAATCTCCTTAACTGGCTCAATTGTTCCAAGCTCGTTATTTACATACATGGCTATG
>QWCJ01000239.1_pt1 | contig 41120 bp, 40 predicted proteins | sample 1972501 | NCBI WGS metagenome assembly QWCJ01 (sample SAMN09866711, study PRJNA288562) | Human vaginal metagenome isolate term2_vaginal, whole genome shotgun... | isolation source: vagina | host: Homo sapiens | place: USA: California
CTTGATACTCCTTTGATTCGATAGTCCGGTTGCCCCTAGGATACCCGTCAATCCCTTAATTTCCAAGGTGACACTGAAAGTCGCGCAAACCCCTCGAGTCTACTCCCCATCCTCCTACAAATCTCACCTTACTCCTAAAATCCGCGCAAACCCTACTCGATCATACTCATCCCCGACCCCTACAAATTCCACCTCACCCCTTGAAATCCGCTTGAACTTTCTTTCACCCCTTAAGACCTCGAACCTCTCATTTTTTACATACTTCACCCCAAGCAACCAATCTCTTCGCAACTTCTCGAAGGGATACTATCCCATAAGTTTCATCGTCCCTCTCGCTCTCATCGCATCTTCAACCTTTAACGTCAAAGACAAATCAAAATCCTTGAAGCTGCAAATCGTCATCAAATCGGGAAATGTTTAAGAAAACCCAAAGTTCACATCACTCGGTAAGGGTCACGGCAGCTGAAGCATCCATCACTAGAAAGACATCGGCGCAGAAAGATCACCGGATCAAGCAAAGAGGACACGGAGCAACGGAAGATTATGGCAGCAGCGCAGCAGGGGAACCGACAACAGTATGAGACCTACGCAGAAGAGGAACCCGGCAAATATTCCGACACGTCAGCGTGATCATCAGATAGTAGAACTTCGGAAATCAGAAAGAGCACAATGATCAAAAGTCTCTAGCATCTTCATCATCCGGAGAGGGAGGACTGTGGAATACCAGAACTTCAGAGATGAGAGGATTGCGGATGAAAAGCAATGGATACACTTCCTAGGTGCGAGAGTCCTTCTTGAAATCCGCTTGAACCCTCCCCATTCTGCTCATCTACAACCTTCTCCAGCTTCTCCCCTCACTCTTCAAAACCGCTTGAACCTTCCTCGCTTAAGCAATCCCCTCACTCTTCCATATTTCACCGATTATCTCATTCCCAACATCTCACTTATGAATCCTACGCATCCACCTGAGCCATCTTGAAGGATACTATCTCAACTACTGGACACTTCTTACCCCATCCCTCTTCCTTACCATTCATTCCACGAGACCAGCAAGAAACTAAGAAGCGCCAAAAACACAGTTGTGTCTTCAGTTGGTGAAGTATCTGACACCGGGAGGGTTTTGATCAAAGAGGGAAGATTGAGAACACATATGTGAGGAAGGTTGCACGGAATTGAGGATGAACTTGTAAAAGTGGAGAAATGGGGGGGATTGTTTCACCGAGGCATGTTGCGCGGAATTCAGGGAGGAAGGGTGAATGAGGAGAACTGAAGGACTCCGGTGCATAATGATACCGTCGCAGCAGGGACACGGCAACAAGATGATACCGGCGCAGCAGAGCTACGAAAAAGGAAGAATCTGAGGAATCCGGCAGAGTCCCTTTACCAGCAAAGGACATGGAGCACAGCGGGCCTTTCGGTAAGGAAGATCAAGGCGCACAGGAAGAGATTACTGCATCGGCGTGGGAGTCTTTGACGTATGACAAATCCACTACATTAAAGAAGTCATCGACACAAGGAGATCGCGCCAGCAGAATGATCACAGTCGTAGTAGGAGATTATCATTCTCCCTTAGCCACGGGTAGCTGAAGAATGTCGGATCGTAAGGATTTCAGTGCAGATTGCAAACGATGCAAATCAACGTCTATATTCTTAAGCTTTGAAGGTTCACCTTCAAAACCGCTTGAACATCACTCGCTTCACAAATATCCCGATGTCCCCACGTTTCACCTCTCGTCTAAGAAGTCCGTGCAACCGTCCTCACTGAAGCTCATCTGCACCTTTCCTTTTCACATAGACTCTTGAAATCCGCGCACTCCCATCACCCCGCAATTCCTAATCCTCCTGCAAATCCCGCCTTGACCCCCTCATCTCCGCGCACTCCCATCACCCCGCAATTCCTAATCCTCCTGCAAATCCCGCCTTGACCCCTCATCTCCGCGCACTCCCATCACCCCGCAATTCCTAATCCTCCTGCAAATCCCGCCTTGACCCCTCATCTCCGCGCACTATGCCACGCTTCACCCTTTTCATATCCTCTCCTATTTTCCCACTCCCTCCGATTCCGCTTGAACCATTCTCACCCCTGAGATCCCATCAACCCTCACATTTCACCCAGACTCTTGAAATCCGCGCATCCCCACTAGATACTATCCCCAGCTTTTTCATCTTCACAAGTCTTCACCTCAAGGAACAAAGTCCCCACAAAGACTCCCCTAAAGGATACTATCCCAGTTACCTTTCATCCCCTGGTATCGTTTGCTTCCAACCTCAAGATAAGGAAAACCAAGACACACCTTTAAACCTAAGAAAAGAAACCCTTAAAAACAAACACTAGGCAATTACTTATTACCCTCCACATCCGGGGTTGAGGGGCGAAGCCCCCCCCTTTTTTTTGGTTATCTCCGGGGCTTGGGGCGAAGCCCCCTTGTTTTCCAAACCACACGAAACCGCCAGGTTTCGAAACAACCCCACGCTTGTGCGCCACATCCCACAAATCAACAAATCCCCTATAACCGCCCCTCACACCCCAAAACACCCCAAATCACAAAACCCAGAAAATCCCCCAAACCCCCTATAATCACTTAAACCACCGATCACCTTAAATAACCTTCTCCCCTATAATCCCCAAGACCCCTTACATCCACAACCCCAATAAGACACCCACCAAGGAACACAAAAAGAACCACACACCCTTAAGGAGCAAAGGAGTATTGCACATCAAAGGGGAAGTAGCTCGCAATGAGGAATCAGAGGGTAAGGATAAATCAGCGCCCGGTAGGAAGCAAGGCCCAGGTAGGTCACAGAACGCAAGAATACAAGCGCCCGGTAGGAATAGGAGGCCCGGAAGTCTACCTAAACAAAAGCCCCTACGCCCGGGAGGAAAAGAAACCCAAGGAAACCAGAGCATAAAAACACAAGGCCCGGGAGGAAAAGAAACCCAAGGAAACCAGGATCAAACAAAACAACCTGTCACGCTGTAAAAGAATCCCTACAGTCCAAAAACTACCTTGAACGTAGAACTGTAGGAAACAAAGACAAGAAAGATCACCAGGGGAACACATGGCAAGGAAAGCACCATAAACCCCTAGGAACCCCTCACACACTTAAAACCTAGACACAAACAAAACCACAACGAACACCATGCAGAAGCCCCGTTTCGGACAAATCTCCTTGAGATACTTCAACCAGGACAAAACAACACCCCCTAGAAGACCCCTCCTGGACCTACAAAAACCTAAGACACAACAATCCCCCTGGCCCCCTCAACAACAAAACGGTAACCAGGCTAGATATGGAAAGAACCAGTCTTAGAAAAAACAACACCCGTAGCACCACCTAGGCAAGGAAAGCACCAAAGTCCTATTATGACCTACACACCAGCACCACCTAGATCAACCACGACGCTTGTGAAAGGACTACTACACGCAAAAACCACCTACCCCAAAAAAGAAAAAGAATAAATCTCTCGATGTTGTTACTGATCCAGAAAGGAATACAGCACGATACAACAATGAGGAAAAAGGTATGAGAAAACGAATACAAAAGGAAGAGAGTAGACAAGGGGATCGAATAGGCATATTCCCCTTATAATAGAAAAGAAGAGTAATAAAGGAGACTATTGCAAACCAGGCTTCCTATTGTATAATGATAAGGAAATAACTTTATAGAAAAGACCTACATCTCTCCTCAGATTGCATTGTCCTATTGTTAACAAATAGAAGATACAAGAGTAGAGGAGAAGGAATCCTGGTCAGAAAGGATTCCTGTGAAGAACCTTAAGATTAGGTATATTTATTATATGTGGGTATTGTTCGCGGTTTTTTCGCCGAAAAGGGTCCTAGGTCGCTTGAGTAATAAAAAATCGCAACTTTCAAACACCACCCAACTGGTGCCAGATCGAGGAACAAATATCATACTAAAGTATGATGCGGCTCAAAAAGGGGTATAAGAGCCAACTACAGCCAATAGCAGCAGGGGAAAAGAAGAGAAAACACCGGGACGGGAATGCCTCGTAAAAAGAGGAAACAGAAGATGAGAAATCGCGAAGAGGGTGCGCGAAAATCACAGTAAACCTTGAAAACAACACTCCCACGGTGACAGACAAAACACCACAACAAAGACCATAAGTATAGACGAGGGAGGAATCCATTTCCTTGAAGATCTCCCTTCAACCTGAAGTCCACATCACATCAAACACACACCTCCACCCCCGAAAAGGGGAAAGAGTATTTACTTCGACTTGCATCTTGGCCCAACCCTTTGCTAGTCTAAAAATCAAAAGAAAGAATAAATTTAAGGAGAGAACATGAGCAACCGATACAACTACAGCGGACGATATGACCGCAAAGCCCCCGACTACTACTACGGAGACGATGGAGTCTACGACCCCACCGGAATGAGGTGGCACCAGCGCCCAATGCAACGCCACCTCGACGAGCGAGCAGCCGGAATGCCAAGCACCGTCAGCCCAGAAGACTTCCTCAACGACTTCGACCACGACGAATACGAACGACTCTGGGCTAAGCGCCACCCCGTCAAATACAACTTCGGATCCTACGACGCACTCGTCGCAAACGGCACTCCGCCAGACCTGCTACCCTACCCACGATTCATGGCAGCAATGATCCTCTTCCTATCATTTACCGTCATGGTCGGCATGGCATTTTCCTAACCCACCATCACCAAATTCTCTCCTAAACCCCCTCGCCTTGCACTATTCGGGGCGAGGAGTTTTCTCTATTTAGGAAGCCAGAAAATACAAAAGCACTGAAAAGAAGAGAAGACTCCGCACACAAAAACACAGGAAAACAGGGATACTCTTCTCAAAAGAAAGTATCCTTTTGCTGGTAGGTGAAATCATAGATTTATACCTTTGGATACATCAACAAAGGCACACAAACAACGCTTAAGAAGCACCAGGGAGAAGATAGATCTAGGGACCCTTTGCAACAATGGAATGGTAAAGTCTACACCTTCAGACATATGAAATATAAGAAAAGTAAATATTTACATACCTAGGGCTTGATATAAATAAACAAAACACCGCAGTGTCAAAGTGAAGGGAAACTCCATCCACTACCGAAGAAGATACACACAACGCAACGAATTCGCACATATTAAGAAATACGAAGAGACCCCTTGCGTCTTGACTAAATGCTTCGAAAACTCCCTGTTTAACCTATCTATGAATCCTTAAATCTCCCATAATAGAGCAAACAGATACACATCTCCCCGTGTATCAATACCCCTCAAACCCCTGACAAAAAGACGACTCGGCAACCTCAAAACAACCAGGAATCCTCAACCACTGAGAACAATAATCCTTTGGCGACAGGCATCAATCACCTATATAGATCAAGGAGGATTAGCGTCTCTACACCACACGAGAACATAAGGATACGGCAATCCTCCCCTGTAGAGTTCACAGCTAACACCTTAAGAGACCAAGCTCTAAAAGATCACAGAGCACAATCCCCCATATCCGAAATAGAGCAGGGATCACCTGTCTCGCAATGCTTTGAGGATCGCATGTCACCCAAACATAAAAGACCAAATGCACGCTGAGAAAAGAAGCACCCTAGAGGAAAATCCCCAATCAAAGACCACACCTTGCCAAAGAATTAAGGGAAACACCTAAGAAGCATCAACCTCTAAAAAGTAAGACATATCGGAAATGAGAAATAAAGGATGCGCAAAAACCAAGAAATCAACCGAAGCAAAAACACTTTTTCACCGCTTTATCCCCTTACCCTAACGGTCACCCTGCACACTCTTACTCCTAGATCTATTTCGCACGAAGAGGGGAAGAGATTGCTCAAGACGTAAAGCAAGAGGGGTCTAAGACCACATCAAAAAAAAGAAAGTAAAACACTCTACTCAAATACCTAGAGAACAAATCCCACCCCTCTCCTATACGAGGAAGAGAAGAAAACCCTTCGGGTCTACCAAGCAAAACACCGTGAAAATACCTCACTCATAAGAGTGATAACGCTACGAACAGGGTCAAAATACACATGAAAACCTTGACAAATTCGGCACCCGTCAACTACAATCAACAGTGGATATTTAGCTGAAAAATCAAGGAGAAACCACAATGCCACTGCTTGAACACACAGAAGAAACCCATATGTTCCTGGGCGAACAAGGAGACTTCTGTTACGAAACACGTTTTATCGATGGCAAAGAACAACACGCAATTACAAGGATCAGCGATCAAGGGAAGGCAAAAATCTCCAAAGCTACAACTATTACCGTCACCTTCCCCAAAACAGATCCAGCCGGAACACCTATCACCGTCATCGACTGTGATCTCATAGAAGGAAGAGGAAGAAATAAGCAAGTCATCATCACCGACTGGGCAAATATCCGCTACCTTCAGCCATTCGTATTTTACGGCATAGGACACATCATTATCCCCGACAATTGGGCAAACATCAAAGAAATCGGATACGCAACCTTCGCATTTAGCGGACTGAGCACCCTGCCACACAATTGGGGCAACATCACAAAAATATCCAACTCAGCCTTCCAAGAAACCCTTATCGACATCCTCCCAGAAGAAAACACCACCTTAAAATTCATAGACGACTACGCCTTCGCACACTGCAAAAAACTCACCAAACTCCCAGACTACATCTTCCATATCCCACATCTCGGGATCGGAGTATTCCAGGGATGCAGCATTGAAAACATCACCACCTGGGGAGAAATGACCATGCTCCCCGACTATTTCCTCTCCGGAAACAGCATCACAGAAATCCCAAATACCTGGGGAAACATCACAACAATCGGAACCTGTGCGCTTAACGAATGCAACCTCGAAAAAGTGCCAAAAGAATGGGGAAACATCACAGCAATCAACATGTGCGCATTCAGGGCGAATAAGATCAAACACATCCCAAACAACTGGAAGAAGGTCAAAGAAGTAGGAAAATGCGCATTCAGCTTCAACAAGATCGAAGTAATACCTAAAGAAGATCAAGACGTAATCATTAGAAACCTCGCCTTCGCAGCAAACCCAATAGGGTGAGAATTAAAGGAGTCCAGGGATTCGGAGGAGTAAGGAGGGGTGCGCGGATCTTAGGGATCAGGGTGAGAATTGTAGAAATAGGGACTAAGTAAGGTGAAGGGGTTGCGCGATTTTCAAGGTTGACTTTGATTTTCGCGCAACCTGCCTAGGATACTATCTTCTTCTTTCTACGACTCCAACCTCCCCCTCTAATTCCGCGCAACATACCTAGATGCTATCTCCAGAGGTTGATAGTTTTCTATGATCTACCTCTACCTATACGATTCGAATTACTACTCATTACCACCAGAGAGGAAGTCAATATTATGACATCTTTCTCATGCAAGCATCACGCCTTATATACTCAAGGATGATACCAAGCCAAAATACAAGATTCGATAGCGAAAGCAGGTTTCATGGCGAATAATAATCTTCACAACGCGAAAAGGGCGAAACAGGACGAATTCTATACACAATGGGAAGATATTGAAAGGGAAATGAACGCCTACCTTGAATACGATCCTGACGTATTTAGAGGTAAGACGATTCTACTTCCTTGCGATGACCCAGAATGGAGTAATTTCACGAAATACTTCGCCCTTAGATTTGACACATTGGGAATTAAAAAGCTCATCTCCACCTCCTACGCGCCAAATGCCAACATGGGGGGTATTCTATAATCCACAACAGAGCCTATTCGAAGACCCGGAATATGACGCAGAGAAGGACATGGATCGAGGAAAGATCTTCGTCCTCGACGGCACGGATAACACCGGGGACGGGGTTGTCAACAAGGAAGATTTCACCTGGGAATACCTCGATGGAGATGGTGACTTCCGAAGTGAAGAAATAACAGCGCTACGTGATGAAGCTGATATGGTGATCACCAACCCACCATTTTCCCTATTCAGGGAGTTTGTGGCATGGCTAGAAGAGGGTGATGTTCAATTCTCTGTCATTGGTAACCAGAATGCATTGACCTACAAGGAAATCTTTCCGCTTATCAAGAGTAACGATGTATGGATTGGTGCTACTGGTAATAGTAACGATATGGTATTTCGTGTTCCAGAGGGTATAGAGGTGAGGAAGTCTGACAGAGAGAAAGCTGAACGCCTTGGATACCCATCAACCGAAACAGAAATCTACACCAGACTAGGAAATTCATGCTGGTTCACAAACATCCAACACGGTCGCAGGCATGACCCCCTCCGTCTTATGACGATGGAGGATAATAAGCGGTTTAATAAGAGGATTGCCAAAAATCCTAATTCTTATGTCAAATATGACAATTATGACGCGATAGAGGTTCCTGTCACCGCTGGCATTCCTAGCGATTATGAGGGTGTAATGGGAGTGCCTATTTCGTTTTTGGATAAGTATTGCCCTGAACAGTTTGAAATTGTGAAATTCCGCAAGGGTGATGACAATAAGGACTTAAGGCTCTCCGATGGGAAAGAGCCTTATTTTCGTGTCCTTATCCGCCACATCAACCACGAGACAAGCGAGGACTAGAATCCATGAAAACTGAACTCAGAACAGACATCACAATTGCAGAATTGACCAAAGGATTCCAGTTTTCCGAACTTGAGCACAAGGGGCTTTATGGGTTGAGCGGAAAGCTGGTTATCCAGCCGGAATTTCAGCGCAATTTTCTCTACAACAAGCAGGGCAAAGAAAATCCGGTCATCGACTCGATCCTTAAAGGATACCCGCTAGGTGTCATCTATTTCTCCGTTGGGGAAGACGGGGACGGTAATGAGCGATACGAAGTTCTAGACGGACAGCAACGCATTACTTCAATTGGCAGATTCGTCACTGAGAAATTTGCCGTAATGACTGATTCCGGCGAGCACTTCTTCACCTCATTGCCACAAGACCAGCAGGATCTCATCTTGAACACTCCCCTATTGATCTACATCTGTAAGGGGACAGAGGACGAGATCAAGGAATGGTTTAAGACTATTAATATCGTCGGTGTTCCTCTTACTGATCAGGAACTCCGTAATGCCGTATATTCCGGGCCTTTCGTAACCGCTGCCAAGGAACAGCTCTCTAATAGCTTAGACACCAGGCAGAATAAATGGGGTGTGTATGTCAAGGGAGCGCCGGATCGTCAGGAAGTGCTCGAAACAGCACTCAAATGGGTATCAAGTAGCCAAGGAGTAACTATTGATAGTTACATGGCGAAACACCGCCACGACGCGACAGCAGACGAATTAGTAACCTATTTCGAGGAAGTCATTGACTGGGCCTCCAAGCGGTTCCCAGGTGACATTTACACAGAGATGAGAGGTCTCCCCTGGAATAAATATTTCCGAGAATACGGCAAAGACTCCTATGACCCAGATAATGCGAAGAAGCGCGTCTCAGAGTTGATGGAAGATCCTTACGTTAGAAGAAAGAACAAAATCTTCGAGTTCATCCTAGGTGGAGAGCAGGATACCCAGATCCTAGGCATTCGATTCTTCGAGCGAAGAGATAAGGAAAAAGCCTATAAAGAGCAAACTGCTAAAGCAAAGGATCAAGGAATATCCAACTGTTCAGTATGCGCAAACGTGGACAATTCGAATAAGTCAAAAATTTGGGCTATAGGACAGATGGAAGCTGATCATGTCACGGCATGGTCAAAAGGTGGGGCTACCACCATTGATAACTGCGAGATGCTCTGTAAAACGCATAACAGAGCAAAAGGGAATTCATAGAATATTGAATGGGTAGGGAGGGTTGCGCGGAAATGGAGAACTACCTTGATGTTTCTCCATTTTCTTATGTCTCCAGATAGTAGGTTGCGATGATTTTCACCGTGATCTTTCAAAAGTGAAAATCTAAGAGACCAGTGTGGTGCCGGTGGCTGCGCGAAATTGAAAGATAAATATGAAAACTGGAGGAGTGGAGACCAATGACGAGAGGAGAGTTGCGCGATTTTCAAGGTAAACCTCGATTTTCGCGCAAACCCTAGATACTATCTCCTCGCACCCCTACAATTTCCACCCTGACCCCAAAATCCTCGCAACCTCCCTCGTCCCTACAATCCCCCACATTTCCCCAATTTCCACCCTGACCCCAAAATCCGCGCAACCCCACCCCGATATATGCATAGTCAAGACATTCATGCTATAACCTTTATTTGCAGACCCCACCGCACATGCGGAGCATGGGGTCTCGCTGTCTTTCAGAGGATCATATCCCCTTAGTTAACCACTACATATCCTTCCCAGGGAATACTCGATATGTATCCACCTTGTCGCTACTAGTAAGAGTCTGCAATATTTTCCCCTCGGGGCTAAATACTGTCGCAATATCTGGATGTGTGCGCTCCATCCCCCAGGATACTGTATAGTTTCCCGCCCTATCCTGTGTAATCGCCCCGGTATAGGTGCCAAGCATCGGCTCAGGATGGTAGAACTCATGGACTTTCTCAATCCGCTTATTCTTCTCGTCTACCTTGAGCACTAACCCACGAGACATCCCGTTAAAATCCGGGTTATCAAAATCAAGCCCGTTATCAAAGAGCATCATGTTTCCATCGTTGTCGAAGCCAACATCATGCTGCCGTGCAAAGTGTCCTACGTCACCGAAGTCGAATTGGTTGTCGTCTCCACCCATGATCCAAAGGATTTCTTTTGTCTTTTTGTCGATTTTGACGATGCTATTGAGGTTCCGGTTGCTCATTACAATGTTCTTATCCTTTGGATCAATCGCAACCGCATTCGTATGCACCAGATCATAGCGCTTTGTGAACTCCCTCGCCCCCTCAATGATCTCTAGCTCACGATTAAGCTTCGCATCCCTAAAATACGGCTCATCCTTCGGGAAATACTCCCATACCACACGACCAAATTTCTGATGTTGAATATGCGGAAGCATCACAGGCTTTCCATCAATTGCCCCGTTAAATTCATAAGGAACATAGTCCAAAATGAGATAGTCGCCCTTGCCGAAAACATGGAACTCATGGACTTCCGCCTTTTCCTTCTCAGGCTGATAGAGTTTCGTTCTCTTCGCCACTACTCGATCAATCTCATTGAAATCTTCATCGGTTACGACATAGTATCCCTGACGATAGGACTTATGAGAAATACTTAAACCCTGATCGTCTTGAACGAAATAGTAGTATCCAGATTCCCCGCGAGCATTCTCCCAGTGGTTCAAATGCACAAGCTCTCGATTAAGAGAAGAAAGATAGCGAAGCGTCTCCCCCTTCTCGTTATGGACTGATATGAAACTCCGAGACGTTAATGTATCGCCTTCTGCATCTCTTGCGCCATAGTAATTCGCATAATAGGCTTCCTTGTCACCAGATGCTCCTCTGCCTGCGTCCAGCACACTAATATCAGGGTAGTCCTCAGGGAGAAGATTGATCTTATAATCCCTACTCTTTTCACCGGAGTCAATCGAAATCTCAAGCTTCGAATCTTTCCTCAATGGCGCAATATCCACCTGGCCGATAAAAGAACCATCCTTTTGCTCCTCAAGTTTCACACCTTCAACAGAGATTTCAGGAGTATCCCCAAGAATCTGACTTGACTTCTTTTTGCCAGCAGGACGAATATCCAACTTCGCACCAAGAGGAAAGGAAGGAACCTTCTCCTGGCCGGTAACAAAAAGCCTTACCTGATTCTTGCCAGCATGAAGACTTGAAAATTGCGCTTTCTCAGCATCAAAACGCTGATCTGCATACCACTTCGATGCCTTTGTATATGGATGCTCTCCTTGACCTACAGCAGCAACCTGAACATTTCCATCATCAAGCAATATCGGAGAACTATCGCCTACCTGAAGAGCAAGCCTCGGTGAATCAGCATCATCAAGCAAAGATTCCGCATATATCTGATATGACGACAACCCCAGGCAAGCCACCAACGAGGCACTAGCCACAGTCCGAATCTTTAACTGCGTAGAAGTCAAAACAAAACCTCTTCTCCTTCTTTATGAATACATTGCACATAATCCTAGCCCCATGTGGAGCAAAAATGCAAGAAAAAGGAGGCATCTGGGCGAGAAGGAGAGAAAAACGCACCAGATGCCCCCTTTATTAAGGTGGGGATTTTGGCGATGCATAAGAGAGAAATACATCGACCTCACCTTTAGGGTATGGGAGGCGTTCAAAAAGCTACCTCCCACGTGAGACCTGCGGGACTCGAACCCGCGACCAACAAATTATGAGTTTGTGGCTCTAACCGACTGAGCTAAGATCTCCCTAGAGTTGCACATCACGGGAAAGAGAAATACGCCCCAGTCCTCAACACATAAACCATTCTCGCCTTTTTACAAGGAGAGATCCCGAAAGGAAAAAGACCTCAGAGAGAAAGGTATTAAGATTTGAAGAACCTCACACAGCAGAGTGTATTTGGTCAACCTCTTACCCCGTGACGTGCAACACTATTTACTTATATAGCAAGAAAATAACCCTACAAAATCAGGAAGAAAGAGAATACACAATGCAAAATACCCTCCTCAACCCTCTATTCACTTTGCAGGTTTGGCCGTTTATCCCCTTGCCTGGAAACAACGATAACACGAAGCGGGGGAAGAACACAAACAGGCAGGTGAAAGATGGGAAACATTGGATATTAGAAGGGTGTATGGGTTGCGCGGATTTGAAGGGTTAGGTGGAAATAGTAGGAAGTTGGGGTTGGAGAGATGAGGGGGTTGCGCGGATTTCAAGGTGAGAGGTGAAATTAGAGGATTCTAAGATGAGGGGATATGGGTGCGCGGATTCTAAATCAGAAGGTGAAATGTGGTGATATAGGGGTTGGAGAAGCGAGGAGGGTTGCACGGATTCGGAGTGGACCCGTGGAAGCGGAGATGTAAGGGGTAAGAGGTGGGGGGTTGCGCGGATTTTATGGTGACAAGTGAGATTTGCAGAGCGCGGGAAACAATGAGGTGAGGCATGTTGCGCGGATTTCAAGATAGACCCTCAAAATCGCGCAACCCTAGATACCATCTTCCTTCACTACTCCAACTTCACATTAAACCTCCAAATCCGCGCAACATGCCTCGCCCAAATCCCCCAAAGTCTCCCAACCAAACAGAATCCTCCAAATGCCCCTATCACCTCTCCACATTGCACTTTCTCAACCTGTCCCACTAGGATAGAAGACATGAATAATAATGAAATTTCCCCACGTTATAGCCTTATTAACATTGATCATCAGGTCTATCTCGATGATCAAATTCTAGGATCTATGTATTTTCCTTTTGCTGGACCCACAACATCGACCACGTATCCACTCGTCCTGTTCTATCTCCTCCTTGGACCTTGGAGAGGCGCGAAGCTCTCCTATGTCAAAGATGACAATATAACCCATAGCATAGACAATCAATATGGACCTCATCCTCTAAGTGCAGATAATGCCATCGAACGGCTACTTAGTCCTGTAGATGGCGCACCTCATATTGACTTTCGCGCTGATTTCAGAACCAGGGGTGGAACCTCCGCAATATACATCGAAGACTTTAGTATTTATTCCTGCAACGATATGCGCACCTACCAACTCGTCAACCCCGACACAAAGCAATATCTTCCAGTCAACAAAGAAGAAGGCTTCGATCTTTGTGCATTTATCGACCTATTCACCAATAGGCACTATGAGGCATTTGTCGAGACGCTCTTCCTCCTCCTTGCTGAAAAAGGCGACGACTATCTGCTTGGATGCGCGGAAAGCTGTGTGGATTTCCCCTTACGTCTAGTCGGTGCCTGGTCAAAATGTAGGATTGCATTTATTCCATCACAGGAAGCAACAGAGCAAGGTTTTCAGCCAATCGAGGGGATCTAATAGCACACCTATCTAATTTTGACCCCATAGAGGATATATGACCTGTATGGGGTCGTTGCTTTTCTACTCTTATACCCTACAAATGGTAGGATAGAAGCATCTACTAGGTTATTTTCCTATCATTTAGACAATCTATATCCTCCGATTAACATGGAGACAATCGAATACTTTTAAAGGAGCTAAAATCGCTATGCAGCAATCGAAAAACAAGCAAAATCAGAAGAATATTCAGCAACAAGGGAACCGTAATCGTCGAAGAGGTAGCAAGAATAATAAGGGTAAAAACAGGAATCAGCATCAAAAAGCCCGCCAGGAGATGCGGAAGGCAAACCGCAAGGTAAAAGTAGACACCTCACATGTGCAAATGACCAAAGAATTCCGTCGAGGCCTTGATCTCATTTCTCAGGGTCGATCAGTGCTTATTTCAGGAAGCGCCGGGACAGGAAAATCCACCTTTATCGAAATGGTCAAAAACAGCGGAGCCATTGATTTATCATCCACGCTCATCGTCGCCCCCACAGGCACCGCAGCAGTCAATATCGGAGGAACTACAATCCACAAGGCATTCAGCCTCTACCCAGGCACCTACTACTACCAAGTAGCAGAAGGAACCCACAAGGTAGCCAAGGATAAATTTAGAGTTCTCAAAGCAGTCAAAACGCTTATCATTGACGAAATCTCAATGGTCAGAAGTGACCTTCTCGACATGGTAGATGTCATCTTAAAGCGCGCAAAGCGAAACAGCAGGCCATTCGGTGGCGTGCAAGTCATCCTCGTCGGAGACATGTTGCAGCTTCCACCAATCGTGCAATCCGCAGAGAAAAGGATGCTCAAACAACACTGGGGGAGCCCCTACTTCACCTCCTCAAAGTCATACAAAAAAGCCAAGATCACTCAGGTCAACCTGACGAAACCATTTCGACAAAACGAACAGGAATTCCTCGACCTGCTCCACATGGTCAGAAACGGCACCATCGACCAAGACCACATCGATAAACTCAATGAGCTTTGCTATGACCCGGACTTTACACCGGATAATAACAGCGTCACCTTGGCAGCAAAACGCAACACCGTCGAACGAATCAACAACCAAGGGCTTCGAAAACTCGGCCAAAAAGTCTATGAAGAAAAAGCAACCTACGACGGAACAGCAAAATCCAACATGTTCGTAGGAAGCGACACCCTGAGATTCTCCCTTGGCGCTCGCGTCATGCTCATCTACAACGACCCAGAAGGCGCATTCGTCAACGGAAGCCTCGGCACCATCATCGCCTACAAACAGGAATACTACGAAGGGTTAAAGAATACTAAGGCGTATAAGAAACATACCTCAAAGGTTGAATCCCAATTAGAGGCAAAAGCCAAGTCAGATGCAAACACATCGCCTACTATTGTCAGCATCCTCCTTGATAACGGCAGCATCGTCGATGTCAACAAGCACACCTGGGAAGTCAAACAACCCTACGAGGCAAACGGAAAAATTGCTTCAAAAACAGTAGGAACAATCAGACAATACCCATTCATCCTTGCCTGGGCCATGACCGTGCACAAAGCACAAGGAAAAAGCATCGATAACCTCCACATTGAACTTACCGGAGGAATGTTCGCAGAAGGACAATTCTACGTGGCTCTATCAAGAGGCACAAACTTGAAAGGAATTACCTTCTCCCAGCCTGTAACGAAGAGAATGATCAAAGTAGACCCTAATTTGGTAGAGAAATTCGGAAACCTCTAGGGGGAAAAGGGTAATAAATGGAGGCCTTTCTTATAAAAGATAGGGGAGGACTCCCTTCTCTTTTTGTCTAGGGAAGAGAATAAAGGGGTAAGGGAGATAGTATCTAGGGGTTGCGAGATTTTGAGGGTCGGGGTGTGATCGATAGGACGTGGATGAATGGAGAGGTGAGGGAGGTTGCGCGGATTTTAAGGTCACATTGGAAATCGAGGAACCAACGGGTATCCTGGTGGATAGTCAGACCTATCGAATCAAAGGGAGTATTAATCACATTGAAGATCGACGAACTCATTAGGAAGCAGTGTCCCCAAGGTGTGGAGTCTGTCAAAGTAGGAGACATCGCAGAAGTAGGCACAGGAAAAAGAGACCGGAAAGAAGAAGATCCTACTGGCAAATACCCTCTCTATGTCAGGTCGAAGGACGTGCTACGCATCAATGAATACGACTATGACGAAACAGCAATCATCACCCCGGGAGAAGGCAAAGTTGGAGAGGTCTTTCATTTTATTGAAGGCAAGTATGCACTCCATGCTAGAGCCTACAGGGTATCCGTAAGAGATAACCGCATTCTTCCGAAGTTCCTCCTTTACGCCTTCGAGCACGGTTTTAAGAACTTCCTGGATTCTAGGGTCTACACTGGGACACTGAACTCCATCCGTATGCCGATGGTCAAAGACTTCCAGGTCCCAGCCCCCCCTATTAGTCCAACAGGAGATAGCTGACACCTTAGACTCCTTTACTGGTCTCATTGAAAACCTTGAACAGGAGATCGAGGTTACCAGAGCACTCTACGCCGTAAAGAGGGATCGGGTCATCAACCAATCCCTTCAAGATTATGGATCTGTCGGGTTCCCTGAAGTGGCTAAGTTCTCAACGGGCCTTGCATATAGAAAAGACCAGGAGGTCGAAAAGGATGGGGTTGAAGAATACAAGGGTATCCCTGTGCTTCGAGCCAATAACATCGACCTTGCATCTAATACCCTGAAATACGAAGACATCGTAAGGATTAAGAGGGATACAGACCTTAAGAAGGGGAAGATCCTTAAGGCGAACGACATCCTCGTCTGTGCTGGAAGCGGAAGCAAGGATCATATCGGAAAGGTCGCTTACTCCTATGAGAATACCGAGTATGTCATCGGAGGATTTATGGGAGTGGTGAGAACTAAGGACGAGATGGACTCTCGCTTTATGTTCCATCTCTTGACTAGTAGTGATTTCAGAGACTTCCTTGATGAGAATATCCAGGCTACAACTATCAACCATATTTCCAAGAGACTTATGGATAGCCTTTCAATACCGATTCCTCCCCTTGATATTCAAGAGCAGATTGTTGAAGAGCTAGACAGTCTCTTCAACACCCTAGAGGGCAAGGAGAAAGAGCTAGAACTTCGTAAGAAACAATACACCTATGCCTTAGATCGACTCTTCGACTTCTCTAGGTTCAATTAGTCTCCAAGATCACCAGATTAACACCTAAGAGCACGCTCAAGCTCCTAGGGGTTTGTCTATGGGTATTTGTTCACCTGGAGGACTTCGGGGGGCTTAGAACGTCTTACAGATCGCTCTGTGAATTAAATTATCGCTGTCATATCGGAAACACCATCAAGATAGTATCCAGAAAAACTCGTCACCAGCCAGCAGACCACCACCTTCATCATCAGGCTTCCATACTCCTAAATTTCAACCTTCACCCTGAAAATCGCGCATCTCTCCACGCTCCTCAACTTCTCAACATCCTACAATTTCCACCCCTCTCCCGAAAACCGCGCAACCCCTGATGCTATCTACGCGGACACCACGTTGAAACAAGCCCCTGCAAAGCCACCAGAGGATTTATCCTTTCCTAGGTGAACAAATACCCATAGGAAAACCCCTAGGACCTTAGAGGCAATCCTAGGGGTGAATCTGAGCGAACTACAGAGTAGAAAGCGCTCCTAATATCCATATTTGTCGAGCACATCATGGTCAAGTCCAAAATAGTGCCCTATCTCGTGCTTTACCGTGATGTATATTTGCTCGTAGAGCTTCACTTCATCCCGACAATACCAACGAATCGGATCTCGATAAATCGTAATCTTGTCAGGAAGAAAACCACCTTGGTTATTCGTCTTCTTTGTCAGAGGCACACCCTGGAACAAACCAAGCAACCCCATATGCGACCCTACATCCTCGATAACAAATGCAAGGTTCTGAAATTTACTTGTCACATCATCGGGTAAAAGGTCGAGCACAAAGTCAACCAATTGGTCAAAGCGTTCATCATCAACCTCAGATGCGGGAAAACCCCGACGAAGATCGTCGGGGTAAACCTCCGGGGTAGGTGAAAGCCTAGACATCGGAATCCTTGTGATCAGAATGAGCATCCTCGTCATCTTCAGCATCAATGACCTCGTGATCCTCATCATCGTAGAGACCATCTTCGAGTTTGTTGATTACCTCGTCACTGAAGTATTGACGCCTGAGGTCTTTGTTTACCATAGCTGTGATAAACATAACGCCCACAAAGGCGAGCAACGACAGCGGGAAGAAAATAAACCCCATTAGTAGAGCAATAGCAAACGATGACTTACCAGATGAATTCGATTTCTTAAACATACGATGAAAACTCCTTGTAGTTCTATTGTCAATATAACTCTATATTATAGCAGACATATTCCCATAATGGAAAATACAAGAAAGATGAATCACCACGCACCGATATACCACAGGAACAAGAAGATGAACGAGGCGGATACGCCCATCGTAGCAACCATAAACCAGGGCTGAATCTTCTCAGTCGATCTAGAGGCAATAGCCAAGCATAACGGTGGAAGAGCAAAGATAATAAGGACAAACAGCACGAACAGATCCGAGCCGAGCAACATAGAGGCAAAATCATGGACAGGGGTTACCTCAGACTCGACAATCTCAGGCTCGACGGAAACGGGCATGGGTGGCTCAAGATACATGTTCTTCTTATTCCTTTGTCACTCGTTTTCTGGTTTGCAGAATACTTCACTTTCAAGGATACCAGTAAGATCTGATAAAGGAGGAGAGTTGTGGAAATAGACAAGGTGTGGAGACAATCGAGGAGGTTGCGCGGATTTCAAAAAAGGGGTCGGATCTGGGAGATATTGGCTAATTATATGGCGAAGGGAGTTGCTCGACTTTGTAGGTAGACAGGGAAACTGGGGGTTGAGGATATGAATCGAGAGGTGTTTGCGTGAAATACAAGGTTTAAGATGAATTCCGCGCAATCTCCTCGTCTTTTATCATCTTTACCATTTTGTTTCGAAGTCACCCCTTAAACCCGCGCACCCCTTACTCCCATCCCTCTTATATCACCTCTACCTACTTCCATCTCTTTAATCGTGTGAGTTCGTAGGTGAGATTAGTTCAAACCTTGGTTTGATTGACTTCAAGATAGTCCACAGTCCTCTCTTTTCCCGTGACGGGATCATTTATCACCGGAAGCTTTTCCATGTCGATAGTGATGTTCCCGGTATCACCTACTTCCACCGCATCGCCGAGTTCATCCGTATAAAACCGTAGTTCTGATCCGTCAGCGTGAACGTATATCGCACAGATACCTTGAGGGTCGATGTTCTTCACGGTTAGCGTATTGTTCATATTCCTCCCTTTCAATTCATCTTTCTCACTTACCTTACAGCACGAGAAACCAGAAGAAAAGGATAAGGGGTATATGAGGGTTAAGGTGAGATTCTAAGATGAGGTTTTGTTGGTGATGAAGCAGGTTGCGCGAAATTGAAGGGCTGAGGGTGGTCTCCCTGAAACATAGCGTGGTGTGAATCAGTGAGTTTTTAGGAGTTGGAGATAAGGGGTTCAAGCGAAAATCAGGGGTAACCTTGAAATCCGCGCAACCCTCACCTTCTCCTTTCTCAACTCCTCTCATTTTCACTTCTCACCTCGAAATCCGCGCAACCTCCTCGATACTACCTACCCTTATTCCTACAATTTCCACCTAAACCCTTCAGTTCCGTGCACCCTCCCTCATCCTTCTTATACCTCTACATCCCAACTTTCCACCTCAACACTCCACTTCCTCGCACCCCTAGATCAATTTCAACCCTAGCGCTGTAGCGAACAACGCAATATCGTCAGCTACTCCATGCTCTTTTTGAATCACAGCCTGAGATTGCATACCTCGAAGCAGTGTTGTCGTGATCTTCTCATCGACAGAATCCTCGAGATAAGGAATCGTAATCACACCGTGCTGTCCATTTCTATTAATACGTCCCTCAAGCTGCAAGTGTTCAATCGGAGAATATTGTAAATCGGCAACGATCATCCGTCGAACATTTTCGCTACTGTCTTCCCTCTCACAGGCGTGCAAGGAAATACCCGTGGTAATCGAACATACTACAACCTTCACCTCGCCAGTTTGAAACATCTGCCTTGCTTCTTCCTTCTCGTCTGCCGACATGGTGCCATCAATGACTACATAGTCAATCTTCTGCTTATCCAATAGTGCCCCAATCGTCTCTGTTGTATTGTGAAACACTGAGGAAATCACCACCTGCTCATCCAAGTCTTCAAGACAGTATTTCGTGTAGTCAACAACCGCCTGAGCCTTTAATACCCCGGATTTTTGACGAAGCGACATAATTGCAGCCAAGCCCTTGCTTAAGTCTTTCTTGTCACTGTGTTGCAAGTCTAAGACTGCACGAGTTGCCTGCTTGACCTCAAGCTCATATTCTCTTCTCCCCTGAGCATCAAGGCTTACTGGCAACGACTGGCGCACAGTATCAGGAGAATCACCTTTACGCTGGGTTGCCCAATATAAGCCGTGAGATCCCTTTCCATAAAGAATCTTCGACATCGCATCCAGGTCGTCCTTGTTCCCGTTCCATGCGATACCATTTCCGAACGCTGCCGGGGAAATATTTCCTATCCCGTGGTCCTTACACCAGGAAATATACGATGAAAAATCCTTCTCGTCCTCTACCTTAATCGGGTTTCCGGTAGCAAAACTTAAACCTCGCCACAGATAATGCAGCTGGGCCGGATCTTTGCCCGGTGTGGCGGAAAGCCGGATCGTAAACTTTGCCCTATTGCACAACGTTGCAGCAATACGACTTTGCTGTGCCGTAGGGTTTTTCACCTTATGGGTCTCATCAACCACGATGACATCAAAATCGACATACGGAACCCCGTCAAGCGCGATATATTTATTTTGTGTCGCTGTCTTCTTTGCTTGCACAGCCCGAGCAGAAGGAGCAACAAGAGACTTCAGCGACTCATAGTTAATCACCACAATCTGCATACCATTATCCCCCATCTCGCGAATATGCTGCTGCCAAACAGGAATCACCGCCTGAGGACAAATCACCAACACACTTTTCACCCCCAATTCCTTCACTGCTGCCCAGGTCGTTACAGTCTTGCCCGTGCCTGTCTTATTCGCAATCAAAAACTCAGGAGCATGGTGCTTGAAAGCCTCTTTTACCATTGCAATATCTTCAGCCTGATCGTCTCGCAATACAAACCGATCAGGGTTGGTTCCCTCGGTATGAGGGGTGTTGATAGATATATCTTGACCCTTACACTTCGAGAGGATAAACCTCTGCCAGCTATAGGGCTTGGAAGCATAATCGACAAAGAGAGGGTTTGACTGACCTACGTGACCAATACCTGGAAGATACGTTGCAGCCCCAGGAGGAACCATCCCCCACGGAAACTGGTAGATCTCCGGGTCTTTCAGATTCAGTTTGTCAATCCTAGTCCAAGGGGTGACCTGGCGCTCTTTGAGCCTTTTCTGCGAAGCGTTCAATGTCGTAGACTTCGACCTTCTTGACGTTGACTTCTTTCTCGTTGACTTTCGGGATGTCTTCTTCATCGTAGTTTTTCTTCGGGCCATAAACCGATATTCGCCTATCTCGATAGATCTATATTTTCCTACTGATTGATGGTAGTGGATAGGTGGTATTCCCAGAGGTGAGGAGTGATAGTATCTAAAGGAGAGATTCGAGGAGATGGATGGTGATAGGTTGGAATTTTGTGGTTAAGGTGTTAGAGAGTGGCGAGGGGTTGCGCTGATTTGAGGTGTCAGGTTGGAATTTGAGAGGCTGTGTGAAAATAGTATCTAGTTGGTTGCGCGGATTTCAGGGTAGGGGTGAAAACTGGGGACATGGGAGAATTGGAAGAGAGGAATGTTGCGCGATTTTCAAGGTAGAACCCCGAAAACTAGAGTTAAGGCAAAACAAAAGGGCACCAGGTAAGAAGTTTTACCTAGTGCCCTTATTCTCCTAGGATTGATCTAGAATCTTAAGAATTGCTTTATCCTCTCCCAGAGGCTAGGAGCCTCGACCTTTCCACCAGTATGCACGACAGGACCAGCTACTCTGTTTCCTTTTCCACCACAGTCACAGGAGTAGGAGGAACCTGCTCCCTCTCGGTCTCCGTGACCTTGATAGGAGGATGCTCCTTCGTCGTTACCTCAGTGACCTTGACAGTCGTGGGAGGAACGGGACTACTCGGGGTAGTCTCGGGAGTCTCCTCAGGCTCCTCTGGTGTAGTGACTACCGGAGGCGTTGTTTCCGTGGTTTCCACGGGTGTCTGAGGCGTTGTAGAAACTTCAGGGACTGACGGGGTAGTAGGTGGAATCTCGGGCGTTGTAGAGCCTTCTGGGGTGGTTTCTTGGGTTGTAGGGGTAGGAGTGTCAGAAGGACTAGGGCTAGGTTCTGGTGACTCAGATGGGCTAGGTTCTGGAGATTCCGAAGGGCTAGGTTCTGGTGAATCCGATGGACTAGGAGTAGGTTCCTCCGTAGGCTTTTCTGGGGTGTTGGTAATCGTTCCCAAGAAGTCCTCATAAACGCCACCGTCACCGGAGTTCTTAGGGTCAAGGACTGCCGTATGAACAGTAGGGTCAAGTTTATAACCCTCAGGGGCTTTGAGTTCCTGGACCGTATAGGTGCCAGGAGGAAGAGGAATATCAATATCTCCAGGATTAGCCAGGATGTCCTTACCTATCTCTTCAACCAGATCTCCCTTAAATGGATTACCAGAGGAATCATCTTCGACGATGTATTCCTTGCCTGATTTCGTATGCACAATTTTCCACGTAGACCCAGGAAGAGGATTACCCTTTTCATCTACCTTCTTAAAATGCAACATTCCAGGCTTGATGTTTTTGAAGGAGCCGAGTGTGTTTACCATGAGATGCTTTCCTCCTATTGAACTCATAAAGAAGGATCTCTTCGCATCATTTGTCTTTAGGTATCCATTTGGTGCCTTATGCTCCTTAATTGTGAACATATCCTTCATTTCTTCCAGCTCATAGGAGCTAGGTGGAACTACACCACCATAAAACGACAATCTATTTCTTAACATGTCAAAAACTTCAGCGATAGAGTAGTGGGAAATCGAGACAACACCCGGTTCGTCGTTTGCGTCCGGAATCCAAATTCTCCCCTCTTTATCAAACCCATATCCACGTTCAGTCTCCGACCAGCCATCAGAGTCTATCCCTCTCTTATCTTCTGGCACGGTGGAGATAGAATCTCCATCAATATCCCTCTTGTTGTCTCCTACATATATTTTCAAACCAAAGGAGTCGAAGGTTATCTCCCACTCTGACCCTGACAAATACTCCCCTTTGTCATTCACCTTTGCAAAGGTATATGTTCCCCTTGGGGGACCTATGGTAAAACCTACTCCGGCGGGGTAATACGCTGTGAGATTTAAGAAACTACCCACCGCTCCATTCCCCGGCTCTCTTGTCGGAAGTCCAATGTTTCCATCTATAGTCGAAGGTTTTTAATCACAAGAGGGAAAAGGCAAGATTCGCCAATTTCATTTCCCTCATCATCGTAAGCTCCCCATCCAACGCCTGGAATACTATGCCAAAGCATGTCAGGGGAGCTTCCTAGAATCCGCCTGGTTCTATCTAGATCACCTTTATCTCGGGGAATGCTATCCACATCACTTACATCATAGATTTCGTATATTTCAGGATGTTTTGAAAAGTAGGCAATTCTTTCGGCGATAGTTGCTTCCTGTCCAATGTAAAATTCAGGTTTTGCAACAATCTTGTATGTCCCTGACTTTGGATCAACCTTAACATCCTCCATTTTCCTATTGATATAGAAGTCTGGATTTTGAATCTCGTCGTCTACAATGGCGCTAACAGGTTTTCCGTCTTCTTTTATTATCTTCACGGGAACATTTTCGGCATACTCTTTAGGAAGATAGTGTTCCGGTTTAAACTGGCGATAATATTCCTCTTTTGGCTTGTCTGGATCCCAGTTTGGAATTGTTGACTGGATAAAATACCTCCCTGTTGTAGTAGCCTTCATAAGCTTCGGGCGCTTACCTTCTGGAAAAGTATCTACGAGATATTCGTAGTCTCCGGGATCAGACCAGGAAACTTCAGTGAAACTTTTCATCTCCTCTTTCGTTGGCCTCACCCACATGACATCGGATGGGGCATATGAATTCTTCCCATCCTTTATCGACCCCCAACCCTCGATTCTATCCTCACACTTCATTTTCGCAAGGTTCTGGCTTGCCTCGTCATAGTTATTTCTAAAATCAAACTTCCCATCCTTGACAAGTTGCTCGTGCTCTTCCTTGCTGATAATGCCCTGCGCTACAGGTGCCGAGGAGCAAATCAGTGTCGAGGTGGCAAGCATTGCCAGGATTCCATCTCTGAATTTCTTATGCTTTCCTATCATCATGTGATCCATCTTCTTGGTGTATTCTCCACCTAGCCCTTTGTGCTCTTGTGTCTTTTTGCTAGGTGTTATTGAAATTCACCTTGATCGTATCCTTTTGCCCCCCCCCCCGTTTTCTTAGTCTGAAGATATACGCAGTAGGCTGCGAAGATAGTGTCTCCGAGTCTCTTTGGATTTGCACTCTCATGGGTAGTGTGTCGTAGTGGATTCCTGAAATCCGCGCAATATTTCACCTTTATAATCCTCAGCTCTCTACAATTTTCACCCCTCACTCTGGATTCCGCGCAACCCCTAGATACTATCTCCGCCTCATCCCTCCATTTTTCAGTCTGTATTCATCAATTTCGCGCAACCACTCGACTTATACCCACCAAACTCTTACTGTTTCCACCTCTACCCCTCAATTCCGCGCAACCTCCCTCACCTCTCCCCTCTTCAGACTCCCCTATGTCCATAAGAAAAAGAACCCCTTAGCTTCTTCCTTATTCTAGGAAAGTGCTAAAGGGTTCTTTGATTCATCTCTAAACTTCTACTCTTTTACCTCCACCCTTAAAGTGTCTCCTGGCTTGACGTTAATCTTTCTCACCCCGCTGCCTGAGGTGCCCTGCACGTTCAGCTCGCTACAGTTGACCAATGTGCCTCGTGATTGGTTATTCTTCACGATTCTCAAAGTCATCTTTTCAACCTCTTCGGTTGGCCTGACATCAACGAAGATAACCTCGTCGCCTTCGATCTTTAATCCGTTGTAGTCTCTGGATCGTGTCAGGTATCCCTTTTGTGTAAAGGCGAAGAAGCTGGAGTCGAGCTTTGCACGCTTGACCTGTCCCTTTGCGGTCACACTGACAACTTCCAGACCTGTATCTTTTCCAATATCGAAGGTTGTCGAATAGATAATGTCATCGTCGTATTTGAAGGTTTTGACCGTCTTGTGGAGATCTTCGGCCGGGTTGACGATACTGTTGTTTTCAATTTCATGCGCCATGCGCTGCATAAACTGTCCGTTACGGGTAAACAGTGCAATGCCCTTGGTGGTATCGGTTTCAAGGACTCCTGTGACCTCACCCTTAAATTTGTCCTTGTTGTTGTTATAGACCAGACTCGTCATGCGCTGCACGCCGTCAGGTTTGACCACGACAACAGTGTCTACCGCTTCAATGAAGTCTGATTCGTCAACGGTGACCTTTTCAACCTCGTCGATAATTTCCGTTTTACGCTTACACCAGGAAAGCTCCTTTTGTGTTTCTTTCAACAGGCGGGAAATTTCCTCGGTAAACGCCTCTTCGTTTTCTAGCACGTTGCGCAAGAAGTCGAGGCGTTCGTTTAGCTCTGCTGCCTCGTTTTCAAAGCGTTCAAGGTCTTGGCTATTAAGACGGTAGAGCTGAATGGCAACAATGGCAAGCGCCTGAGCAGAAGAGAACCCGAACTTTTCGATTGCCTTTGCTGCATCTTCACGAGTGCCCTTCGACTGTTTAATCTCCTGGACTACCTTATCGGTGATGTCAGTGGAGATTAGCTTAATGAAGCCTTCGACGATGTGAAGCCGTGCTTCCTTCTTTTCCTTTTCGAATATGTATTGCCTGCGAGTGCATTCACGGCGGAAATCAAGGAACTGCTCAAGGTAGCCCTTGAGTCCAAACAGGCGAGGCTCCTTGTTGATAATTGCATTCTGATTTGCGTGGAATTTTACCTGGAGGTCGGTTTTTGCGTAGAGGAAATCGACAAAGTTTTCAACGTTTGCCTTTTTATCTAACTCGATGACAATCTTGCAGTAATCATCATCGCCTAGGGTTTCGTCATTGAAGCTTTTCACCTGAGCGCCTACCGGGCTATCAACCAAGGCGGTAGCAATCGACTTCATTAGCGATGACCTGGTGATCTTTTCACCAAAAGGCATCTCTGTAATCGTGATCTTATGCTTGTCGATTTCTACCTTGCCACGAATATCAAAGCTGCCTTTTCCTGTCTGGTAGATCTTCTTCATTTCCTCCTTACCGATAGCAACGCCACCTGTTGGAAAATCTGGACCTTTGACAAAACGCATGAGTCCCGACAGTGTAGTCTCAGGCTTACGGTTTAATAGCTCCGCAGCTTTAAGGAGTTCTACCGGGTTATGTGGCGCAATCTGAGTGGAGAAACCAACACCTTGACCAGAAGAGCCATTTGTCATCAATGCGGGGTATTTCGCATTGAGCACAATCGGTTCTTTTTCGGTATTGTCATAGTTCGGAATAAACGGGACAGCGTTTTCCTTCAGCCCCGAGGTCAGAAGCGCAATGTTTGAAGCAAGTCGCCCTTCGATATACCTTGACGCTGCCCAGTCCCCCTTGTTAAGAGGGGAGCCATTATTACCATCAATATCGAGATAGCACACATTGTTTGTCCAGGGTTGTGACATTGGCACCGCAGCATCAAAGACAGACGAGTCACCATGTGGGTGGTATGCCAAGACTGCACCGACAACCTTCGCCATTTTTGTATGCTTCGTGTTCGGAAGCCAGCGGTTTGTATTCATCGTGTGTAGCACACGACGATGCACAGGCTTTAACCCATCTCGAACGTCCGGGATGGCGCGCAAAATCGCAGCCTTTGAATATCTACTCATGGTAGCCGAGAGCACTTCGGAAAGTTCGATGTAGTTGAAATCTTCGTCTGCTGCACGTCGAAGCTGTGCACTTGTCTCATGCTCGTCAACATCGTAGCCAGAAGTGTCCACGTCTGTTTCGATTTCTTCGATTGAATGACCGAGTTCACTTAGAGATGCTGCTTCTTCTTCGTTTTCGTTGACAAAATCGACGGCTTCGCGAATCCACTCCCTTCGCTTCTTTGCAGCATCAGGGGCTTCACCCATAAGTAGCTGGAGAGACTTATTCGCCTCCTGGACATGTTCAGCCGTGACTCGAATGAGCTTCCTGTTGCCCTTTTTGATCACTGTTTCATGTAGCTCGGAGGCATCCATCTCACCAAGACCCTTCAGCCTTGTGACATTCCAACCATTATAGTTATCTTTAACCTTTTCATACTCTTCATTATCGAGTGCGAAAGCCTTGATACGCTTTCCGTTTTTATAGGTGTCGAAGCGAAACAGCGGGGGCTGAGCGACATAGAGGTGACCCTGTTTGACCAATTCTGGCATAAGCTCCCAGAACATCGTAATGATCAAAGAGATGATATGTGCGCCGTCGTCGTCACCGTCTGCCAAGATAATCGTCTTGTCGTATTGAAGTTTGTCAATATCGAAGTTCTTGCCGATTCCTGTGCCAAGCACACTGACAATTGTGCTGATCTCCGTATTCGACACAGCCTTGCCAGGGCCAGACTTTCGAACGTTCATCACCTTACCGCGAAGCGGAAGCACCGCCTGAACAATCGAGTTCTTTCCCTTGATCTTGACGATCTCGCGCCCCTTGATTACCGAACCGCCAGCAGAGTCACCCTCAACCAAGACAAGCTCGCGATCCTTCGGATCCTTAGCAGTTGCACGAACTAGCTTCGTGGAGACATCAAGGATGTCCTTCTTTCCCTTTTTGGCACTTCGAGAAAGCTTCGTTGCCTGGCGAGCCAACGCTTCCGCCTGGCGCACCTTAGAAGCATCCTTCATCCTCCCAACAACCTGCTTGCCAGGCTTCGGGTTGTCGTAGAACCACCTCGACAGATTCGTCTCAAGCACTCTTTGGACTGCAAGACGCGCCTGAGTGGTGCCAAGCTTTTCCTTCGTCTGCGACTCGAATTGCAAAATATTGCCCGGCACGGAGATATTGACCACCATAATAAGGCCGTCTCTCGTATCATCCCCAGTAATCTTTTCCTTACCCTTGAGCAGCTTGCTCGTCTTTGCGTAATCGGTTACCGCCCTTGTTACCGCCAGTCGAGCACCCTCAAGGTGTGGACCCCCATCCTTATTTGCAATGCCATTTGTATAACAAATAACATCCTCGTTCATCCCCTCAGTCCAGGCAAGCGCAACCTCCACCCCGATACGAGTCAGCCCCTTGGTATCCCTTACCTCTTCAGCAAGACCAACCGGATCAGTAGCCCCGTTACCACCAAAGTAGAAATCACCAGTAAAACGCAACGGTTCCTTTTCACCAACAATCTCCAAACCTTGGGCATGATTGGCGACCAAATCCTTCATACCATTAGGATGATGGAATGAAACATCGACAACCTCCTCCGGGCGATTGTCCTTTAGCCCATAGGTAACCCCAGGGGTGATATAGGCAAGCTCGTCAAGCTTATGGGCAAGCTGCTTCGCGTTCCAATTCGTCGTAGTGAAAATATCATCGTCTGGCAAAAATGTAATCGTGGTGCCAGTCTTCTCCCCACGCTTCGCCTTACGAATCGACTTGTCAGTAACTGTTTCCTGCTCGAAGGAAATCGAATACGCCTCACCGTTTACGGTGACCGCATCAACACGAAGCCACTTCGACAACGCAGTCGTCGCCTTAAGACCAATACCATTTTGACCCGCCGAAGTATTGTAGGATTCGGAATCAAACTTACCCGATGAGTGCATCACTGTTGCAGCTCGAATAATGTCGTCAAAGTCCTTCCCTGGTGGAATACCACGACCATGATCCGAGACACTAATACTATTGTCCTTATTAATCTCAAGCTGCACCCTATCCCCATAACCGTTTAAGGCTTCATCGGCAGCGTTAGAAATAATCTCCTGGGCAAGCTGAGTAAGAGCACGAGGCACCTCCCCATCTACGCTCGTCGTGCTTCCCACATACATACCAGGACGAAGCCGAATAGCAGCCAAGCCCTCAATCGTTGTGATGCTGTCATAAGTATTATCTGACTTCTTCGCCATAGATGACCCACCTAATCCTTTCTTGCGATGCTTATTTGTGATTCATGCTAAAACATTAGCGGGATAGTCCCCTTATATGTCCTAGCTTGTAGACTAGAATTAGATCCTAGCACCCAATTAAGAAGAACGAAACAACACGAGGACAATAGGAGAGACTCCCTGAAATGTGGTATGTTCTTGGAAAAGAAGCACCACAAGGCAGCAAGACGAAAGGAAAACTATGCTCTACGTCGTCTTTGTCTGCACTTTATTCAGCGGAACACTTATTACCCTCATCTCCATATTCGACATCGTTCACGACAAAGGCAATGATGAAACGAAGAGACTGAGGACAATCATCAAAGAAAACATAGAACTTATCCCAACCGGAATCGCATTCCTCTTTATCGCAGAAATCATCTACTTTCAGAATCGCCAAATGATCATCAATATAACGAAAAACCTCCTACACTGGATGGGGTCAATATAAGAGGAATTCTTTGCGGAGAGAGACGGACTCGAACCGTATGGGTGTTACCCCACCAGCCGATTAGCAGTCGGTGCCCTCACCTTGAGGGTTCACTCTCCAAAGTGGAGCATTCATTAGCTTTCCTTTTCGCTAACGTGTATACGAGGATAACACATGGAGAGATATATGCACAAATGTGCAGTTAGAGGGTGGTATATAGGGATGTGGTTGCGCAGATTTGGAGGGTAAGGGGTGAAATTTGGAAGATAAGGATAATTGCGGTGTCGATGAGGTTGCGCGGATTTCAAAGGTGAGAGGTGAAATGTGGGGACGTAGGGATATATGAGAGGTGAAGCAGGGTTGCGCGGATTTCAAAGTCAACCTCGACACCTTTGCCCATGAGAGTGCAAATACAAAAGGTCACCGAGATACTATCTTCGCAGCCTACTGCGTATATCTTCAGGCTAAGAAAACGGGGGGGGGGGCAAAAGGATACGATCAAGGTGAATTCTAATGGCACCTAGCATGAAGTTATAAGAGCACAAAGAGCTAGGTGAATATACATCAAGAAAAGGATCACCCAATGACACAGAAGCATAAGAAGCTCAAAGCTGGATTCCTGGCAATGCTTACCACTTCGACACTGATTTGCTCCTCGGCACCTCTTGCTCAGGGTCAAGGAGATGAAAGGGAGAAAAGTGTTTATGCAAAATGCAGCTCGTATATCTATGACTATGTAGAGACTACAGGAATTAGTAAAACAGCATATGTCCCAACGTCTCTTTATTGGAGTCGCCCAACACAGGAGGAATATGACTCCTTTAAAGAAGCAAAGTGGACAGACCCAGGTGATTACGCTTATCTGGTGGAGCGCAACGAGGTGATTCCAAAGCTCTTTAAAGCTGAGAAAACAGGAAAATACTATATTCAGTCAACTATTCCAAAATGGGATCCGGACAAATCGGTCCTAGAATACTATCGTGAATTTGTTCCTTCGGACTATCTCCCAAAGCATCTCGTTGATTACAAGTCTTTTAAGACTAAATGGGGAGAGACTATAAAATATAATTCAGGAATTCAAGAATTGAGGTCATATAGGGAGGATGGTGAGAAGCCTAATCCGGAAGGAGATATTTATCCAAGACTTAAGAAATCCCTTACCCCAAGGCCAGAATCCACTTTTAAAGAGAGACTTGAATTTTTCGAGAAACATCGAGACGTATATGACATGTTCAGCTATGATGAGCTTATTAAAAGTGCAGGGCTTGATGAGTATAGCGCGAAGCGACCTCTGGATCCGTGGGAGTCATTTAAGGGTGGACATTTAAGCTCTGGGAAAATAGGAAGCTTATTGAGCCAAGAAGACAAGAATAGACTTCGTGTCTCCAGAGGATCCTTTGAGGATCTTGATCCATGTTTTCCGACAGTCCAGATTAAGCCCGATTCAATTCTTAGTGATAATATCGGAAAAGATAAATATTATTATGGGGGAGAATCGGGAAATGGTGCCAGAGCAATGACGATGACAACACTCTTATTTGGTCCTGCATATACCGGGTTTGATCTTAGCTTCAGGCAAGAATGGGGTGCATTTGTTTTCGCAAAAGTTGATCAGGAGGGGAATTATCTTCCTGGATCAAAATGGGAGTTAACAAACGAGGAAAATGGCAGAAAATACATCATCGAAGATAATAAACCAGATTTATATCGAAGAGATGATTTAGGTGACGAAGTTCCCGATGATCAATACTGGAATGATGAGAACGGAGTAACACATCTTTCGGATGCCGATGGAAGAGTCGGTGTCATCTCCATCGGCCTTGATAATGTAACGGGTCGGCAGACTCTTGCAGGTAACGAAGTAGATATGAGAAAGTTCACCCTCCGAGAGATTGGTGCCCCAGAGGGATACATTCTGGGAGACGAGTCGAAAACTTTTGTTCTCACGAGAGGTGTTATACCAAACATAATTGGCTCTTTCACAAATATTAAGCCCGGAATGCTTCACTTCAAGAAGGTAAATGAAAAGGGCAATCCTCTGCCTGGTTCTACCTGGAAGATTGTGCATACAAAATCAGGCAAGGAATACATCGTCGAAGATGATTCCTCTGGTAATCCATTTAAGGGAGATCTGATTGAAGAGCTAGGTAAGGACATCCTGGCTAATCCTGGGGATATTGATATTCCGCTTCCTCCTGGAACCTATACAGTCCAGGAACTTAAGGCCCCCAAGGGTTACAAGCTTGATCCTACAGTTCATACAGCAGTCCTTGACCCTAAGAACTCCGGTGACGGTGGTGTTTATGAGGACTTCCTGGGAACGATTACCAATACCCCAGAAAAGCCCTCTGAGGAGCCTAGTCCTTCGGACTCACAGGAGCCAAGTCCTTCTGATTCACCAGAACCTTCTCCATCTCCTGAACCCTCTCCGTCTCCGGAGCCAAGTCCTAGTCCTTCTAACACCCCTACTCCTACAACCCAAGAAACCACCCCAGAAGGCTCTACAACGCCCGAAGTTCCACCTACCACCCCAGTAGTCCCTGAGGTCTCTACAATGCCGGAAAAGACCACAGAGACTACGAAAACAACCCCTCCGGTAGTCACTACACCAAAGGAGCCTGAGAAAACTCCCGAGACTATCCCTAGTAGCCCAGAGTCTTCCCAACCAGTTCCTCCCACGACCGTCAAGGTCACTAAGGTGACAACGAAGGAGCATCCTCCTATCAAGGTCACGGAGACCGAGAGGAAGCAGATTCCTCCTACTTCTGCGACCGTTGTAGAAAAGGAAACTGAGAAGATTGTCGTTCCTGATCGTCTTCCTGGAAATACTTATGTCCATAAGATGACAGAAACCCAGGTTATTCCTCAGCCGGTAGCCCAGCCGTATCCTGTCCAGGTAACTGGTCCTGCGGTTCATACTGGTGGCGAGGTCGAATCTCTTAGCCTCTGGGAGAGGATAAAGCAATTCTTAAGATTCTAGATAAATCCTAAGGGAACAAAAGGGCACCAGGTAAAACTTCTTACCTGGTGCCCTTTTTTATTCCTAGATCTAGTTTTCAGAGTTCACTTTGAATTCCGCACAACCCTCCTAGATACTATCCCTCACCTCTCCTATTTCACCCTGTGACCCCTCAAATCCGAGCAAACCTTACTCCTCTCTACAGGGAAAGTCAGGACGACTTAGATCCTCATTGTTCTAACCTAAAGCTCCCCAAAGAACTCCCTAGCATCTCTTCTCCCGTTTCCTCCCTGGGCATTGAGGAAAGCGTCCTTATCAACGAAGATCGGAGTGTCTTCAAACTTTGTAGGGTCTACCATTGTCCAGGAAAATGCCCTCGGTCCAACAAAATCAACCTTCCCCCAGTCTTGTGGAACATCACGAATATGCGCATACTCGAATGTCCCCTCCTCGATATGCTCTACATTCTTCCAATCGTCTGGAAGATCCTTGATTCTTGTGCAACCAAGAGCACTGATACCTATTGATCGAATAAGGCCCCAATCATTCGGCACCCGTTTAATATGGCAGCGAAGAAAAGCATAATCACCAATCGACTCCACCTTGTTCCAATCACGAGGAAGAACACTTAGAGGGTTATCTTTCAGGAAACCTTCAGGGATAGCCTTTAGATCTCCCCAGTCTTCTACTCGTGTCACAGAGCAATTAGCGAAAACATGCTTTCCCAAATAGGGAACATTAAAGACGCTTTCCGGGATTCGAGCAATCCCCTTGCAGCTAAAAAACGCTGCCTTCCCGATGTGTTCAATCCCAGAAAAGTCATCCGGGAGTCCAATAAACTTGCACCCCGCAAAAGCACCCTCACCGATTACTCTTATCAGTCCCCACTTGTCTGGAAGATCAGCAAAGTCACAAGCGATAAAAGCGTTATCCCCGATTTCTTTAATGTTTCCCCAGTCAGAAGGAATATGATCCATCACCTGTCGAGCAAAAGCGCACTTTTCAATAACGATCACATTCCCCCAGGAACATATCGAGGAAAGAGCCGGGGTGTTTGTAGAAGCGAAAGCATATTCCCCAATCGCCGTTACAGCAAGACCCCTCTCATCGTATTCAGGAATGAAAAGGTCAATGCCACCATCATGCTGATTTGCCTTAGCTATACCAGCATCACTAAACCCTACAAGTGTGCAAGTGCTTAAGTTTCCATCATTTTGCTGAAAACAAAAATCCTCTAATGTAAAAATGTTTTCCTTCTGCTCCATGAGAATAGGGATCCTTTCTTGTCTTGTTGACTATTCTGTTTCACTATACGACAAGGGAGGCCTGATGGTCAATGAGACATATGAGGGAAGATATTTGCTTGATTCTGGCTTCATAGTGGGGGGTGCGCGGATTTCAAGATTCAGGTTGGAATTTGATGATTAAGAGGATAGTATCTAGGAGTTTGCGCGAAAATGGGAGTAAAAGCGAGAATTGTAGGAAGTCGGTGATTGGAGTGGTAAGGCGGGTTGCGCGGATTTGAGGGTCCATGTTTGATATTGGAGAGATGGAGTAGATAGTATCTATGGGGTTGCGTGGATTTCAAGGGGAGCCTGGAAATGAGAGAGGCAAGTAGGTTCCGAGTGATGTCGGTTGCGTGGATTTGAAGGTGACCTTGATTTCCGCGCAAACCCTTCGACTCTTCTCCTTTATCATCACACGTTTTCACCCTGACCCTTAGAACCGCGACCTCCCTCGAATACCAGAACACAGGGAGCTACGAAATTCAAGGCCCCTTTAGTTCCAAGCAACAAAATCACATATGCATCATAATGGTATTTAGTGCATACTCCACGTCTGAGATGCTCCTTAGCTCAATGACTTCATCGAAGCTTTTCTTCTCACCTCTTGCCTCAAACTCTAGGCAGCTGTCATTCCCAACATATCGAGTAAGGAGATACATCACACCAGGCTCCGACCATATACAAATCCCATGATTTCCTACCTGATGCTCGATACCAAGAGTTTTCAGCAACATACTCGCATCAATGCCATTAATTCCATGTTGGACAACGAGGTCTTCCGCTATATTGGAAAATCCTGGCAGTTTTCGCTCGTTAAACCGTTGAAGGAATGCGAGGACTATCTGCACGTCACAGGTGTCCCTTAAATCGAAAAACGATTTAGCAGCATGTTCTTCGCCCTTCATGTCAACCTCCCACATGGTTGAACCAACGCCATCTTTGGAAGGGAAAACTATCCACCTCTTACCAACTTCTTCCGAAAAGCAGGTATCAGCAATGCCTTCCTCGTATTCAACCTTGAGGGCATCAAGGAGAATCTTTGGCGTAAGACCTGTTACCCCATACTTCTCAACAAGCTCAACTGCAAGTGGCTTGTAGCTTGCCACCTTCTCCTCATAACTTGCACACATCTGTTGTAGCACTGTTTTCTCCTTTCTAAACATTCAACATAATTCCAAAGTATCACAAGGGACCAAATCAATCAATTCGAACTCTTAAATCGTAGTCGAATTAAGGGTTGGGGCTGCAAGATTTCACGTAAAGCCTAAGGTAGTATCTTACTATTTAGGTGAAGAAATCGCCTTCCATGTTTTACCTTGATTTCCGAGCAACCCCCATCGTCTCACAAATATCCTAATACCTCAGATTTCTCCCCCTAAAAATCGTGCAACCCCTAGATAATATCTACCCTCACCCCTCCATATCTCACCTCACCCCACAAATCCGCGCAACCCTAACAGTGATGAGCAATAAGCTTCAAGGCATACTCCACATCCGAGATACTCTGAAGCTCAATGACTTTATCGAACTTCTTTCCGCTCCCAATCACTTCAAGCTCAAGATATGGATTAGGATCAAAGTATCGAGTGAGAATATACGATACCCCAGGTTTCGACCACCGACAATCTCCAAACTCTCCTACTTCATGCGAGATACCAAGAATATCGAGCAGCTTGCTCGCATTAATTCCATCGAGGCCGTAGTCCTCAACTAATCCACTCGCCACCTCGAAGAATCCCTGCTCCTGTGGCTCGTTAAACCGCTGAAGATAGGAGAGGGCGACTTGCACGTCACGGGTATCCTTTAGGTCGAAAAACACCCGAGAAGTATGATCTTCTCCTACCCTGTCAATCCACCGCTCCATGACACCGATGCCATTCCGAGATGGAAAGACCATCCAACTACTTCCGATGTCTTCTGCAAGGCAGGTGTCGGCAATACCCTCCTCATAGTCAACTTCGAGAGCATCAAGGAGGATTTTGGGCACAAGCTTATCTACCCCATGCTCCTTAACAAGTTGAATTGCAAGAGGTTCATAGCTTTCCACCCGCTCCTCATAGCTTGCATATCTCTGTTGCGACATTTTTCTCCTCTCTTTTGGCGTTTAACATAGTTCCACGGTATCCCAAGGATCAGAATCTGTCAAGTCGAACGCTTAAGCGTGATCGGATTGAGAGGTTGGAATCTGCAAGCGCTCATTGGAATTCACCCCTCAAATCCGAGCAACCTCCCTCGCCCACCAATTCCCCAACCCCTATAGATTCCACACTCGACCCCTAAAACCGCGCAACCCTTACCACCAGTAAATCCTGGACACCCCTCCTCGGCCACGTTTTAGTATGCACCTGAGTGCATAATCTACATCTTGGATTGTTTCCATTTCAATGACTTCATCGAATGATTCTTCGCCGTGAGATTCGAATTCTATACATCTATCTGGTCCATAGTATCTCGTAAGGAGATATGCGTTTTTACCTTTTGACCACTGACATATCCCGAAGTTTCCAACCTCGTATTTCACTCCTATACTGTCGAGGAGTATTTCGGTGTCAATTCCATCTATCCCATACTCTTTTACGAGACGGCGCGCTATATCAGAGATGAAGATTTCCTGAGAATTTGCAATGGGGCTTAGGTATTCTAGGACTATCTGCACATCTAAGGGATTCCCAATCGCAAAAAAGTAATGGCACACACGATCACGCTCTGCAATGTCAGACTGGCGAATATATACTTCTAATCCACCAGTGACATCAAAGATACTCCAATGACTATCTACTCCTCGGTAGATGCAGGTTCCATATTTTTCTTCCTCATAGTCGGCACCGATAGCGTCAAGGAGCACCTGTGGGGTAATTCCCCCGGCTCCATGTTCTTTGAAAAGCTTTATTGCAAGCTCCTTGTAGCCAATAAATTCCATTCTCCCTCTCCTCCTATGACTTCGAGAGCTGTGAGTAACGTTCCACGAACCTCTTCATATCATTGGTCAACTCGCGGATTTTTGGGTTCCTCTTCGTATTGATTACTGCCTTCCCGTTGATAATGGAAATAGGGCTTGGAGGCTTTACGAAAAGTTCAGGGATTGCAGTGCCATACTCCTGCACTTCGTTATCCCGAAGCCACTTTTTCATTTCCTTTTCCGTAGACTCAGGATCCAGGTTGTGCTTTTGAATAAGGCTATCTAATTCCTCCTGTCGCTTCGCAATAACGAAACGCTCCCACTTTACGCCGGTATCTTCATCAGGCCTATCATCTGGCAGCGTTGCGATAAACTCCTCAACCAAATCAAGACTGTTCTTCAAGGTTACCGATGCCTTAATCGAGCGCTTGATCTCCTCGATCATTTCTTGCGCCTTCTCGTCCTTGACATCGTTGTCATCTTGCTCAACATGGCCTCGATACTTATCAAGCAACATGACGATATAATCCACGTTAATATCGACCTGTCGCATCAGTTCGACCTCGAACTCAACCTCTTCAAACCAGGTATCCTCACTATCCTCATCTTTCGGGTCGAGGGCTTCGCGCTCTGCCTTCGCCTCAGCTAAGAGATCATTGTAGATCGAAAGGTAATCCTGACTTGCACGCTTCGACAAGGTAGCATCATGGTCAAACTCGTCGAAGGTTCTCAGCACAGCCTGGAGGCGAAGCACATCACGAAAGATTGCACAAAACGCCTTCTTTGCATTCGTGCCACGAGGATAGCCATTGTTTCGCTGCAAAAGATCCTTGACTTCTTCAGCCTTTGCAACATACTGGGCATGGTAGTGACTATATGGTTTCATTAACGCCGTGCTTGTAGCCACACCAGGACCACCAAAGAGTAACAGCGCCTCCTTGACCTCTTCGTCAAGGTCTCGGTAGGTGACAATGTTGCCGTGGGTTTTTACGTCGTTGTAGATGCGATTTGTGCGTGAAAACGCCTGGATTAAACCATGATGAGACAGGTGGCGATCAACAAACAACGTATTAACAATCCTGGCATCAAAGCCAGTCAAAAACATATTGACCACAATCAGCAAGTCGATTTCGCCGTTTTTGACCCTTTGGGATACATTTTTATAGTAGTCCTCGAACGATTCGGTGTCTCGCACACTAAAGTTTGTCGAAAAGTAAGCGTTGTAATCCTCGACTGCCTTCTCAAGCACATCCAGGTTGTCCCCGGTAAGTCCAGAGGTATCAAAATCCTCCTCAACAATGCCACCTTCATCAACACCATGAGATGCCTGAGCAGAATAAATCATCGCAATCTTTAAACGACGATCCTCGCCAAGATTCTTTTGCAGATCAGCAAATTCCTGATAATACAGCTTCGCAGCAGCAATCGAATCACAGGTAAAAATTGCATTAAACCCACGGGTTGCCCGATGTGTTTGATCGTCCTTTCCAGGCGATGACGGTGTGAGATGGTGGATAAACCTGGCACCATTTTGCACAGTAACACTCGGATAACACTTCAACACATCCTGAGCAATTGCCCTGATTCGACCAGGGGCATGAAAATACTCCACTCCCAATTCCTCAGGGTCAACTTCAGTATCCAGCACCTTCGGAGCAACATCTTTATAGTCCACTCTGAAACGAAGCACATTGCCATCTTCAATCGCGTCCGTAATTCTATAGGCGTGCAAAATATCACCAAATACCTGGGCAGTAGTCTGCTGGTTCGGATTATTGCCCGCCTTGTTCTCTTCAAATATAGGGGTGCCAGTAAACCCGAAAATATTCGCACGCTTAAACTTCTTGCGAATCAAAGAATGCATCGAACCAAACTGAGAACGGTGACACTCGTCGAAGATAATCACAACGCGCTTATTAAAGATCTCTTTCTTCCCAGACTTGGAAAGCATATTTGAAAGCTTCTGAATCGTGGTCACCAAAATCCTCGACTCACCACGAGAAACATCAATATGGTTATACGGCTTCCCCTGCTTTTTAAGATCCTGGACCATAGCCAGCAGCTCCTTCGTCGTTGAAAGGTTTTGCTCTAGCACCTGCGAAGACGTATTCGCACGAACATCCTGGCTCCCGAAACGACTAAACTCCTGAAGTGTTTGATAATCTAAATCTTTCCTGTCAACAACGAGCAGCACCTTCTCAATCTCGTCATCCTCATCGTCTCCCCAACTCATTTCCCCGATAAGCTTCGAGGCAACAAACGAAGTTAAAGTCTTGCCGGTCCCGGTGCTATGAAAAATACACCCACCGGAAATCCTGCGATCCTTATATCCGTAAAACGATGATTGCACAATCTTAATCAGCATCGCCTCAACAGCAGCAATCTGATACGGGCGAAGCACCAGCAAACTCTTATCAGAGGTAAATACGCAATACTTCGTAAGAATATTCAAAATAGTCGGCTTATTAAAGAAGCTGCGAGCAAAATCCTCCAAATCCCGAATCTTGTTATTCCGCTTATCAGCCCACGACGAAGCAAACTTAAACGACTCAGAAGCCTGACTTAGATGCTTCTTCTTCGACTTCTTCTGCTGGTCAGCCAAATGCAGCTTTCGGGTCGAATTCGAATAGTATTTCGTATCCGTGCCATTGGAAATCACAAAGATCTGCACATACTCGAACAACCCACCACCAGACCAAAACGATTGATCCTGATACCGATTAATCTGATTAAACGCCTCACGAAGCGCAACACCTCGACGCTTCAACTCAATATGGACCAAAGGAAGCCCATTGACCAAAATCGTCACATCATACCGATTGGACGACTTCTCCCCATTGGTTTCACTGGTCGAATACTGATGCATCACCTGAAGCGTATTATTGTGAATGTTCTTCTTGTCAAGCAGCTTGATATTCTTCGTTAACCCGTCTTCCTTACGAATCAAAGGAATCGTAGGGTCCTGCTGAATTAGCTCAGTCTTTTCAACAATCCCCATATTTTGGCCTACAATATGATGCTTGAAGAAATCTCTCCACTCGTCATCGGAGAAGGTGTAATCATTCAGCTTCTCAAGCTGGTGGCGAAGATTCGCCTCTAAATCATTAACCCCAGAAGCATGAATCAGGCCATAACCAAGATTCTGCAACTTCTCAATGAGGTGCTTTTCTAGATCTGCCTCACTTTGATATGCAGTATGCGAGGACGGACGACGCTGATACTCATCCTCAATGGTTACTAATGCCCGATCCTTTAACATTGCCAACATATCCGACGGGGACCCGTCAACATCAAAATCAAACTGGTGTGGGGACACAGCATCATCAACTCGCATACTTAAAACAATCCTTTCTCCTTTTTGTTTTCGTAGACCAAGACGTAGAAGTCTTACAGAATATTAAGGTCTACTATTTTCTTTCAATTATTCCAGGACTTCATCATATTGTCAAGGCTATCGAACAAAGTTACAATATGGAGCGATGGAGGGCTGAGGGTTTCCTAGGTAGAGGTGAGAATGGGAGGAGGTTGGTGATTGGGAGATAGGGGAGGTTGCGCGGATTTGAGGGTAGAATGTGAAATTTGAGGAGATGGGTATGGGTGTAGTGAGAGAGGTTGCGCGGATTTGAGGGTAGAATGTGAAATTTGAGGAGATGGGTATGGGTGTAGTGAGAGAGGTTGCGCGGATTTCAGACTCAGGATGAGAATGGGAGGAGGTTGGTGATTGAGAGGTGAGGAGAGTTGTGTGGAAATGGAGGGCTAGGGTGAGATTTGTATGTGCAAGGTCGGATAGTATCTAGGGGTTGCGCGGATTTCAAAGTGATAGGTGAGATGATGTAATGAAATTTTGGAATCGAGGTGTTTGCGCGAAAATAGGGGTAAAGGGCGAAATTGGAGGAAATAGAAAACAGAGCTAAGATCAAGAATGCGATGAGTTCATCTTGAAATTGGAGAAGAGGGAGAAAAATATGAAAATCGATGGAATCGTGGATGAGAAAGTCTTTCCAACAGTTGACTAATTTCTTAAACTATACTAAAGTAGATACAAAGACTTCAATAACCATAGAGGTTACCAAGATCTCCAGAATGCTACCTAGTAACTTGCAAAACTGATGTAGACGGGATAAGATTACCATCTACATGACTAGAAACAGTAAGCAGAGAGGTGGAAATCCGTGAGCAGAGCAAAGCCGGATGACCTGTTTAAATCCTTCACGCTTCGACCCTTTGCTGCTTCTACTAAAACAGGCGAAGTCCTCGACCTGAATGAAGTGATGGTAGGGGTCAGGGAAGATGTCGTCATGCTGACAGAGCTGACAAATTGGCATCTCGGCTCCCAGATCCTGAAAGACTTCCGTAGTCTCACAGAGAAAGAGAGAAAGGTAAACTCTAATACCTTAGGTTGGAGGCTAGGAATCAGGGTTCCCGAAGAGGTTACGAAGACTATGAAATCCGGGGCTTCACGGTTCTCCCTTATGCTTTGTGCATCAGTCATAGATGTAGTCAAGTCCTGGAGTGCAAGGATT
>QWCJ01000075.1_pt1 | contig 40982 bp, 26 predicted proteins | sample 1972501 | NCBI WGS metagenome assembly QWCJ01 (sample SAMN09866711, study PRJNA288562) | Human vaginal metagenome isolate term2_vaginal, whole genome shotgun... | isolation source: vagina | host: Homo sapiens | place: USA: California
GAAAGACTGGCTCCTCTAAGAAAAGGGAAGAAGAGGGCGGAAGGAAAAAGCAAGTTTCAACCGTGACCGTAAAAAGCAGCCACAATAGAAAGGTTAGAAAAATATATAGCTCTTGTAGCTTGATTCAATAACTTTTCTACTCTAGGGATAATGGTGTATGGGATCCCCTCTTGATTGATCTGAATCCTATTGCTGAATACATCGCTGAAGCATGTCCGAATGTTCATGTTGAATGGGGATATTCCACCGGACAGCCTCTTCTTACTGTTGCAACGGAAAGGTTTGGTAATTCCTTAAGTATCACATTTAGATTTCTCACTCTTGCTCATACGGTGTATGGATATACATTTGAGACTAAGAAGAACGAGATGATTGTATCTTGGAATAGCACCAGTGAACGCTTGTATCCTTCGAAGTGGATGATTAAGATGGGCTTACATCGCCTTTTCCGCAAGGCGATGAAAGTGCAGCGTTTTTATGAGGATCAGGTGGATAATCCCTTGCAAAGCTGATATACTATCTCCTTGATCAAAGAGAGCAAAAGGAGAAGAAAATATGAACAAACCTATCCCGACAAAGTTGTCTGGTTTTGACCAAGGAAAAGCAATCTTAAGGGACATGTCCCGAGGGACCGGAACAATCAAAGATAAAAAGAAGGAGAAAAAGAAATACGCCTGTAGGAAGAAATACGCCCCGAATGATTATGGTTCGGGGCGTTAGCCATTTAGAGGATACTCTTTCCTTCTGCAAGGCAGGCGTTTCTCACCTCGTCGATAGTTATAAGTCGAATGTAGTCGATAGCGTCTTCCATTTCGTCTTGTAGAAAACTCTCTTCGTCTCCTACTGGTCGAAGCGCTTCAATATCTTCGTCTGTAAAGTATCCGAGCTTTTGATGCACCGCCTGGAACATGTCGAAGGATGCGAGGATTGTTTCGTAGGCAAGGCTTAACCCTTCAAGGGCTGAAAGGGAGAGGCCACCCTTTTCCCAGGATACGAATGCGGTGATGCTTGTTTGTAGGATGTCGGAAATTGTTTCATGCACAATGGTGAGGTATTTCGAAACGTCCTTATCCTGGAGTGCAAGATTTCCGATTGCTCGAATTGTATAGAGGCATTCGCGCACCACAATACGAAGCACGTCTTTGCCTTCTTTTGTGGGTTCACATAAAAGACCGTAAAGCTTTGCGTGTTCGTTACCGAGGGATTCATATGCACAATCTCTCACCTGGTATTCCTCGGATTCCTGAGAAAGGATTACCTGTCGGTCTACAGAGGAGCTGATTTCGGCGCTGATTGACTGTAGGATAATGCTATCGACTCTAATCGAAAGGTCTTTTTCAGTGCGCTCCTTATAGCCCGGGATTTCACTCAGCTCCTGGTAGAGCTTGAGGCGAAATGCAAGCGGATAGAACCGCTCTTGTGAATATGATTCCATAGATGATTCCTTTCTTTTAAGCGAAGCTTCCACACACCAAACCCTAGCACGAGAAAGACCACCTAGCAAGAGAAAAGACCCCGCAAGAAAACATCTTGCGAGGTCCTATTCATCCTATAGGATCAGACGATCTCCTACTTCTTGCTACTGTGCAAGATTGTCATACCGTCATCGAATCCTTCCGGGGTGCAGGCCTGAGCGATCAGGGTTGCAGTGAGTCCAATCGCTGCCAGGGCACCTAGGACTACACCGACGGGCTGAAGCTTATTTGCCACCGGAGCAAACTGGGCATTAATCCCGTCAATCTGCGACTGGATATTGTAGTGCGCCTGCTTCATCCACTCAGGGCGACGATCCGGGAGGCCATGACCGCCATTTCCACGGTTTCGATCCGGGAAGTTGTCGCGGATAAACGCATTGACCTGACCATTTATCTGGTCGCCGACCTGCTGGATTTGTGGACCAAAGAAGTGGTTAATACCAAGTCCTGCACCTGCAAGTAGTCCAAGTGGGAGCAGATAGAGTAGCGGACTGTTGGTCTTAAACGCATTGGCAGCGCACTGCTTTGCCTTCTCGGAAGAACCAGGCTTCTCCGGCTGAACAGTCGGATCGCTCGGCTTCGTTGGTGGAGTCGTAGGCTCACTTGGCTTGGTTGTAGGCCCGTCAGTAGGTTCTGCTGGCTTCGTAGGATCTGTAGGATCCGCAGGATGCTCCGGGGTCACTGTCACCGTCTCGGTTACCTTTGTATCCCCACAGGTCCAGCAACCGATTCGCTTCGACCCGACACGGATTACTGCATCAACCGGGTCAACATGCTCCACGGTCTTGGTCACACCTTCACCGGAGATCTTCCCATCAACAACCCTATAGGTCGTCTCGGTGGTCTCCTTGCCATGCACGCCCTGCTTCTCAACTACAGTCTGACCTGCATCCAGAGTGTCATCGACGATGATCTTTGTTTCAAACGGCAGCACCTTCTTATCAGTGTGCACAATCTGATCATCTGCACCACGAGGACCATATTCAACGATGCGATCAACTGGCTTTTCTTCGTCGGTGACATTGACGATCAGCTTGCCATCGGAAACTGAGATGTTTCGGTTACGGGAACCATTCTTACCCGCCTGAATTTCACGAGTCTCGCCAGGAGCAAGATTCTTATTCGGGCGCAGCACCGTGCTAAACGGAAGCGTTTCTGGAAGCTTCAGCGGAGCAATGTCGGCAGGCTTCGTGCCAATCACGACAACCTTTGGCTTCGCCTCCTTGACAATACGCTCAGAGGTTACCGTCTCACCAGATGGAGTGATAGTTACCGTGATTTCCTTTTCACCCGGCTCACCCTCGCTCTTTGTCTTTGTCTCACCAGACGGGAGATTCGGATCAAACTCATAGGTGACGTTCGGATCAATCGGCTGGGTGACCTTTGTGGACACGTCTCGCACCAAAGGAGACTCTGGCGTAGGCTTCGTGCCAACTCGGATTACCTTGTTGACAGGATCAGCAAGATGCTCCCCGTTTGTTGACGTAGACCCGTCCGGATGCGTGGTCACTGTGACCCGCTTCTTACCTGGTGTGCCAGGGTTATCCTCGACAACCTGACCAACCTCAAGGGTGTCATCGTAGACATACTCCACATCAGGAGCAATATCTACATCAACAGAAGCCTCAACATCACGAGGAAGCTCAGCATCCTTAGGCTGCTTCGTGCCAATTTCGATCACGGTTTCAGTCGGCTCGGAAACAACGTTCTCCTCGCGCACTTCCTGACCATCTGGTGTATGCGTTACCTTGACAACCTTTTTGCCAGGTGTGCCCTGGGTCTTCACATTCGTCGCCCCTGCTGCAAGCTCAGGATTGACCTCGTAGCGAATATTCGGCGGGGTTTCGACTTCAACCTCAGAGACAACATCACGAGGAAGCGGAGCATCCTCAGCCTGCTTCGTTCCGATAAGCACCACCTTGTTTACCGGAGGGGTAATCTCGCGCTCAGTCTGCTTGACCTCACCATTTGGCAAGTGGGTGACCGTGATTTCTTTCTTACCAGGTGTGCCAGGGTTTTCCACCTTGGTCTCGCCTGCTGGAACATTCGGATCTTCGCGGTATTCCACATCTGGGCTTACCTCAACCTCAACAGTGGTAATTACCTCGCGCGGAAGTGGAGCGTCAGGCTTCTGCTTCGTGCCGATCAACACAATCTTCGGCTCAGCCTCCTTGATGACCTTATCGGTTGTCGAAACGCTCCCATCTGGGTTATGAGTAATGGTGATTTCCTTTTCACCCGGAACGCCCGGAGTCTTTTCCTTCGTCGTTCCTGCCTCAAGCTCCGGGTCAATCTCATATTTAATATTCGGCTCAATTGGCTCGGTAATCTTGGAGTCTACCGACTTATGAATCGGGTCTTCTGGCTTTGGCTTACTGCCTACGCGGATGACTGTATCAACGGGGTCTACCTTCTCCTCGGTGATCACCGGATCGCCAGAAGGCTTGCCGTTTTCCAACTTCTGCGTGGTGGTCTTCGTAATCAGACCAGGCTTACCTTCGACCTCGACAACAGTTTGACCACGCTCTAAGGTGTTGTCCTCAATAATCCGAGTCTTATTCGGAATCGGAGTCTTGTCAATGGTGACCTCTTCATCCTTCGCGGGACCATACTCAATAATCTCCGTGACGGGATCCTTCTTGTTGGTCTCCTCGATCACCTCAGCCTTATCCCCTACAGCGTTGAACTTCGCGGTATAGGTGACCTCACCATTTACGCCAGGGGTAACGATACGGAACTCACCGGGAGCAAGATCAGGATTTGGGCGCACAATCGTCGGGTATTGCAATGGATGGGTAAAGGTTGCATCCTTATTCGCTTCGGCTGGTTTAGTGCCAATGGCAACCACCTCATTGACTGGATCGGTTTTCACCGACCAGTTTCCTTCCTTATTCTGAGTCTCAAGTCCCGCCTTGCCAGGGGTGGTGACGTTATAGGTGCCAGCAGGGAGCTGATCGTCATAGGTGTATTCAACCTTATAAGGAATTGGACGCTTCGCCTGGATCAGTCCACCAAAGTGAGCCGTAACGGTCTGCGTCTTATCCTCGTAAGTGGCAATAACCTTCACATCCTCAATGGTGTTTGGCACCATACCATTGGCCTGCTCCGGCACAGTGGTAGTAATAACACCTGTCTGAGGATCGATAGTAAGCGTCCATGCACCTACGGTGGTAGTCAGCGCTCCACCGGCAAAGGAGTAAGCAGTAGGCGGAGTATCAAGCTCGGAACCGGAGAGACCCTTTTCTGGGATCGTTGGGGTCAGCGTCAAATTTGCGCCTTCAACGTCAACCTCAGCATTGTATTCAGGAACCTTGATGTCCGCTGCAATCCTAAATGTTGCCGTTGCCTCGTCGGTGGTGGTGTCCTCATAGGTAGCTGTGACCTTCACATTCGCCACGGCATCAAGGGGAGCCTTATCGGTTGGCTTCGCTGTGATATTACCAGTTTCCTCATCCAGGGTGACATCCCACATCTCGGGGTCAAAGCTGCTCTTGTCCAGCTCATACTTCACAGGAACACGCGGAGGCTCGCCCTTCTTACCAGCCACACGCTTCAGATTTGGCTTTACAGTAGCCCCTGTAGTCGCAGCAGCAGGCACAGAGGTGACAGGATAGTCTGCCTCCGTGGTCTGCGTATTGTTATAGATGACATTCGCAAGCAACGGAATGACATCCTTCGAACCATTCGAATAGGTAATCTCAACGAGAGGCTGCGCGAATGTTCCAGGGACAGCATTTGGAGGCGTGGTAACCTCTACGTCATAATTGCCGTTTTCAGGATCGACAAACTTGGCTTCCCAGCCATCATAGACGTAATCGTCGATAAGTTTCACTGTCGCGTTGTAGTCGTCGATAAGGCTTTGGATACTCGGTCCGTTGTTGGTGTCAACGTGGAAGACAGTTTTCTGCGAATCCTCAGTCTGCTCGTATTGAGGAGTATCACCGGAATCATCCACATTCACCTTGGAAACAATGACGTTGTTGCGAGTCGTGTATTTCGGGTCGTGGTATAGGGTGTCATCAGTGCTAATAGAATGTGAGCTTAGCTCGTTCGCAGTGTTGTAGCGTGGCAGTGCGATGGAGCTTTCAGTGACATTGCCCTTAATCTTCTCCCCGAATTCATTCTCGCCGGTATTTGTTATCGTGCTCAGCTGCTCAATGGTTCGAGGCATGGCCACGGCGGTGAATTTGAGGTTCTGCTGACTGTCGAGTGTTTTATCGTCAACGAATGTTGGCCAAGTCAGGAAGAAGTCTGATCCTTCACGGGTAATCATTGCGTTATTGATCATCTCCCCGTTACCGTCTTCCACTTTGATACGCAGACGGGAAAGGTCGCTTTCAGTCATACCCTGTGCGGTGGCGATCTTTACCTTTTTGCCAGGCTTGACGACCGCCTTGGATACGTCTTCCCAGTGGATATTCAGAGGTTGACAGTTTTCCGACTCGTTCGGCCACGGGTTGACTCGTGCGCCGGTTGCGAAGCTACCAGCAAAGAATTTCACCTTAGGGTCAGGAGCACTGTAATCGCCACGCCATGCCAGTGTTAACCCCTCATCACTGATGGCTTTCTGCTGAAACTGCTCACTGAAGGTGAACTCGCTATTCAGGTTACGCTGACTTCTAGAAGCTGTGATTTCTCCGGGAGTGGCTGTGTCGTTGACAGTGAATGGGTTATCCTTAATCAACTTCTCGCCCACAGGAATAGGATTCATTTCACCCTCTGGCACCGGGACAAGCCCCGAGTCAGTAAAATATGCATAGGTGAATGTGCGTTGCTTCGAGGTGTCAAAGTGCATCTGAAAGCCATATTCCGTTTTATTTAGGGAGTCAGCTGAGGGGTTTTTAAAACTAAACGTGAACCCGGCCTGATTTTTATCTTCCTTGACATTAGTCAGATTCATCACGCAGGAATTTTCATCAAGCGCTTCCGACTGTTGCTGATCGCTACGAGCAACAATGTCGCCCGTGTAGGCAAGGTTCTCACCTGTCGCCTCTTGCGCCCCCGATGTCGGTGTAGGAGCCACAACGGCAGCAGTGCCAAGTGCAAGCGCGATGGTAGAGGCTACCGTAATAGCCTTATTCTTTGTTGTATTCGACTGTTTCATATGTGCCGAAATTCCTTTCTTCTTGTAAAAATCTTCCAGACGAAAAGATCGTCTTCTCGACAGGGAGAACCATACCACTTTAAATTAAGAAACACAAGAGTATGTGGCATGAGGTCTATCTTTGGCAGATGTCTTCCCCTCCTGGTATTCTAGGACCAGAAAAGAATCATTCGGATGAAGAGTAAGGAAACCATGCAGCACCAGGTCGATAACGTCAATCACCCTCCCCACTATGCGGGCCATCATATTTTTTCTCGAGAATGTATCGAATATACGCAAGCTATGGGGTTCCTCGACGGCAACGCCTTTAAGTATATTTTTCGATTCGATAAGAAGCTGAAGCCTCAAGAAGACCTGAAGAAGGCAATCTACTACCTGAAGAGAATCCTTCAGTCGGATACACGTCCTCTCGTCACTGAGAACAATATGATCGTCAATGAGATGCGTCGTGAGTTTGATGCATATATGACTCAGGGAGGAAATGGACACAATACCCCTATCTCGATTGCATGTGCCCGCTCGCTTATTTGTCTGCGAGACAATTGGACAAAGGCAGACATCCAGGATATTATTGACAATATCGAGCCACTGATTCACCAAGTGGAAGAAGAGAAGAAGTAAGGAGACAGGGATGTCGAAAGTTGTAAGCTTCATGGCTGGAACTATGGTCGGGGCGGTTCTTTTTAGCACTATGCTGGCAATTGTCGCCTACGGGGTTCACGTCGAGGAGTATGCCTCCGTAGACTAGCAGGGAGCTTGTAGAATTTCATCACCTCGTTTGCAGGAATCTAAGAGGTTGCGCGCGAGGTGATTTTTCATGCCAAAATGCAACAAAACACCCCACAGGAGGAATCGTCTCCTCTTGCGGGGTGAAGTTTGTGTTGTAGGGGAATTTGGGACTATACTACCCGCACCGCTCCGCTCATTGGCATATGGTTGATATTCTCGTAGACCACATTATGCCCTGCCCCAGGGGAGTGAATCACCTGGCCTCCACCGGCATAAATCCCGACATGTCCGTCACCGTAGAAGAAAACAATGTCACCAGGGACAAGGCTGGAAGTAGATACTGGTGTGCCAGCACCCTTTTGCTGCCACGAGGTGCGAGGAAGCGAAATCCCCTGCTTTGCATAGGCTGCTTGCACGAATCCGGAGCAGTCATAGCCGCCAGCGCCAACCATTGACTGCGCGGTAGACAAAATAGCCTGACTTGAAGCACCTGGTGTAGTTTGCTGTGGAGCAGGGGCAGAATACGGCACAGCCTGAGATACAGGTTCCTGAGAGTCTACCTGAGGCTGAACAGGTGCTTGGGAGGCGTGAGACTGCACAGGGGCACCAAGAGCAGCCTGTGCGCTTGCAGAAGCGCCATCAATTGCCTGCTGCGCCTGCGTGTGCATTGCATCAAGGTTTGATTGATGCACAGTGTTGTCCGGCACGAGTGGATCAATTGCCGTGTAGACATTTGTCGCTACCTGGCTTGCAGCGTTTTGCGATGAGCCTACAAGGTTGTAGACTGCGCTATGGAAGTCTTGCGCTGCCTGGGTGGCGCGCTGTTCAATCGTTGGGAATTCTTGCGCCTGAGCATTGGTTGGGACCGTGCATAGAGTTGCGACAATTGCAGCTGGCAGAATGAGGCGAAACGTCTTCTTCTTCATCATGGTTGTCTCACTTTCCGCACGCCCACGGTGAGCGCGCTTATTGTATTCGATAACGAATTGATAACGACATTATCACGAAATGAAAACGCTTGGCAAGAAACGCACCCTAAAAATCGACGTTTTCCGATATGTATTTACTCACCTTCCTATCCTTCTATATCGGTGGTCACAGAGTCGTAAAGATATGAGAAAATCCCCTGGGGAATATAAACACCTCAAGGGGATAGTATCTCACTGAGTGCTATGCGAAAGGATTCAGCCATGTGAACCGTGTAGCCGAAATAATCTTCTCCTTAAGGTCACTTAAACGAATCCCAGAGTTGACACCAGCAAAACCAATCTTTTCACCAAGGCGTTCAATCCACGCCGGGCCACCAGAGTCCCCACCGCGCATCAACTTCGGAGCACCGTAGAACGTGCCATCCTCAACATTGCCCCTGTTGGTTAATTTCGTGCACTGCGTTGCCTTTGTCGTAGCACCGTAGAAGCACACATCATCGCCTTCTTGAACATCGTCAACTCCAATAACCGGAATGTTCTTCGTTATGGTGTTCTCCCCGGCAACAATGCCTGGAGCAAGCTGAATATAGGCCAGGTCGTTTTGAGAAAATCCTCCATAGTTTTGATGATGCACGATTCTACCCAGATGAGTGCCAGTCTTTGGATCCCTGACATTGCCACTACCATCATTTCCACAGTGTCCAGCAATATACGCCCTACGAAGGTTCTTATCAACATAGCCCACCGTGCACGTCGTCATGTCAATATCGACACGTTGACCCTGATTGACAGTAATCTTTCCGGCCTTCCGATTTGAAGAGCCAACCAGTTCCGAGGCGGATTGGCTGCTTCCGAGTTGTTCAAACAGCGCAAGAGGATAAAACCTTGAAATAGATGACAGCGATGGGAAATACACAGTATTATCGGTGTCCCGGATCGGTTCCGCAAAGGCATCCGCAGGGGTTGCAGTGACAATCATCGAGGCAGCACAGAGTGAAAGGACTGCCTTTTTCACATAAGAATTACGTGACATATTCTTAAAATACTTTCTATAAATAGAAGGGGAATACAACTTTCTGACTATGATATTTGAAAGGGTAAACTTCTCGCAGAATAAGGAAAAACCTACAAATGTCAAAGAATCCCCAGTTCAGAAAGGATAACGAGGAGCTTGGAAGCAACTGCCACCAAGCCCCTCGTTTACTGTGAGAGTATTAAGAAATCCTTAGGGTTTTATTTCTTACCTTTGAAACAGGAATCGGTAGATCTTCTGCATCACCGTCTGCTCAACCTGACCACCAGTATGCACCGCAGCACCACGAGAATCCTGAAGGTTCGCCTGATTCAAATTCGAACCGATCATATTCGACGACTGAGGAAGACTACCCTCACCCGCAGAGGTATCCCTTACACCATTGTCAGGAGAGGCATCCATCGACGAGTAGACAGCACTCCCATCGTCCTGAATCCGAGGTGCAGATCCAACCGCGCGCACACCATCGTCACTACCACGCTTGTCACCTCTGTTACCGTCACCATGTGGCTTCTTCGAACCACCATTCGACGCGGATGGCTTGGTCGAAGTGTCACCCTTATCTCCTGAAGGCTTTGTATCACCCTGGGTATTCGGCTTCTTGGTCGCACCTGGGCGATCCTTATCACTGCCAGGAGTCTTAGACGGATCAGGTGAGACTATATCCCCATCATCCGAAGGGCGAGGAGACTCAGGTGTCGGAGTCATATCACCGCCAGGAGTATCGCCGTCACCATCATTTCCAGGGGTATCAGGCATTGGTGTTTCAGGAACTTCACCGTCACCATCGCCCCCAGGAGCATCATCACCGTCATCGCTAGGAGTCTTATCAGCCGGAGGAATCAGATCAAAGGAGCCACCATTATTCCCCTTCTCCTTATCCTTCTTATCATGGTCAACACTCGAAGCTACATTCTTGTAGGCACTATCCTTGCCCTGGAGGACTACACCATCAGCAGCAAAGTCTTCAGCGACATCAACCGTCATCGAAACCTTGAACGTCATCGACTGACCAGACTTCACCATCGACTTGGAATCACCAATCAGATACGCCCCATCCTTGTCAGGTGTGGCCTCCTGCACCTTCGCATCCTTGATGCCAGGAGTTGTCTCCTCAAAGGTCATCTTCGACACCTTCATGCCGTCGGCCAACGATGGATGATCCAGCAATTTACCAAGCGTCATATCGTCCTTCAACGTATTCGATACCTTGATTTCAAACGTATCGGTAAACGACTTACCGGGGGTTACCTTTGGAACCTCACCGATGCGACGCTTCGAGACATCAAAACTACGCTCAGAAGTCGTAAAGCCAATGTCATAAGACTTATCAGCAGTAGCAATCACATCAGTAGTAAACGACATACCACGAGAATCCTTACCCTCAACAGGAGAAAGAATCTTCTCGCTCAGAGCGCTGCCCGAATCAAATTCCACCGTGTAATTCTGACCACGAGGAACCATTACAGACCAAGAACCATTCTTCGAAGTTGTCGTCTCGCCGACAACCTTCGGATCCTTACCCGTCGTCTTCACGGTAACCCTTACACCACCGACTCGCATCGTCTCCTTCTCGCTTCTCACGCCGTCACCGTCAAGGTCTTCCCACGCGATACCACCAATAGCAACCTCCTGGTCACCCTTTAGACCCGTGACATACACAGGAACACCATCATAGAGATCCTCATCATCAGAGACGAGCTGATTCGACTTCTCACCAGAGGAAGCATCAATACCACCCTCAAGCTTCTTGAAATCTTCAGTAGACTTCGGATAATCCACACCCTTCGGATCACGAAGCCCCTCGGTTGTCTCATTCGCACGAACCCACGCCTGATTCGCCAAGAACTGCTCCTTCTCCTCCTGGCTAACCGTCGCATGAAGTGTTAGGGTTGCAGACTCCCCGGCGCGCAAATCACCAACATCATAAAAGCGCGTAGTCAAACCCTTCTTCTCAGAAGTCGAAGACGGAGAAATACGCTCAGGCTTCGGAGTTTCTTGAGACCCGAATGGAACCATGATACGGCGATACACATCGCGAATCGCATCGAGGTTATCCTTATCCTGGTAGAACTTCTTTACGTTAGGATACGGATCATTTTCGAATTCCTCCTGTGGAAGGCCTTTCATTCTCTTCGCGTCGGATTGATAGGCTTTTTGGAACTTCTTGAGGATCCCGTTGGGGTCCTCTGGGATAGTAGTATCTTTTCCTCCTGAGAAACTTTCTGCAACCTGATTACTTCGATTTTCTAATCTATAAAAGCTTACAATATCGTCAAAATAGGCGAATACTTCTGGGCTTTCGCCAAGCTCTTCATTAAATATCCGCCCGAGTTCACCGATTTGACCTTCAATAAAACTACCATGATGACCCTCATTCAGCCCTGAGGTTCGAATTATCGCCTGATAAAGTCTTTCCGCGAGACTCTCGACGAAGAATATGCTGAACATATCCTTATAAAGAACCTCTCCAACTGATGATTCTACATCGGGATAGTAGGTGAGAGCACTGATAAGCGGTATGAGTAAAAGAGAATTAAAAAGTTTGGAATTCATGTATTGACCAATATGGCGTAGATCCATCGATGGGTCTACCAGATGCTCACTCCTATTCTTCATTTCTCCGAAAGGGTCATCTACAACCATAAAGGTTCTCTGGTCATAAGTGAGATACCTGTTGAACCCGACTCTTCTTTCGACATTTTGAGCAACGACTTTCTTGTTCTCCTTCGCTTTACCAAAGGTGCCCGTTGAATACAATGTTCCATTCTCCAAAGTAAGCACAGCCTTGCCAGAGGCGGAGAAGTAGGAATTCTTCGGATCAAATGTTCCGGCAGGAAATACTGTCTCAAGAGGAACGGAAGTATCGCTCATCTTCATATTGTCGATTCGTGCTCGATATAGGCCACCATCTTGACCTATCCAGGCAACCGATGGCTTTCCGTCAGGACTAAAGAACACATGGTGAATACCAACAGGCTTCGCCCCGTCAATCTTTTTTACCTGTGGGAGTGGAGTGGTCTTACTGTCAAAATTACCAAGCAGATTAGTGACAAGGTAAATACCCTTATTTCCAACAATTATATCGTTGATTCCATAACCGTCTTTATTTCTAGCGACATCATTATCTTCAGTGTATCCGTAGGAACTCTGTCTATAGGTATAAATCTCCTTAACAACGTCTCCACCTGGAAGCTCTCCATCTTCGAAGTTGATTTCACCCTTATGATGATTCGGAACCACCCATTTAATACTACCGTCCTGAAACAATGACGTAGTTGCAAAGTAATAGGATGGAACAAGTGGTGCATAGAGAATATCCTTGCTATTTACAGGTTTACCTTTATAGGTAATTTTATGAATAATTGATTCAAGATTCCCCTTTGAGTCATCCCAAAAGAAAAAAACAAAGTCTCTGCTCTTCTCGATGAGATGCGTTTTTTCATTGTAGAGATCATTTAGATGTGGTCTCTGTGAAGCAATACCAGGTCCAAACTTACCGGCAGAATTTACTACGTCATCTGTATAAATATTAGTAGTTCCATCCCCAAGATCTTTCTTCGTAGCCTTAATCTCTGCAATTTTAAACGGAGATCCATCCTTCTTCTTGTAAATATTACCTAGGTTTTCTGCATCATTAGTTGAAACACTTCTATGTTCAAGAAGATCTCCGTCTATGCCGAATCCATTCGACAGTAAATGATCAAACCCATATGGAATATAAACAGTTCCATCACTAAGTTCTATAGCAGGAGCATTCTTTCCAACCTTGACACCTTTAACCCCATCGGGAAGGTTAACCTTATGGAATCCTTGAGAAGTAATACTAACTCCTGATGCATCTGATCTGACGTAGACATCACCATTTTCATCAATTGCAAGGCTAATGCTGCCGAAGTATTCAATCTGTCGATACCTCTTTGCAATCTTTTGACGGGTAATCTCCTCATCTTTGATCTTCTGGTTCGACTCGGCACGATCTGATATATTCACGCCGGTGACATCGCCACTGCCGGAGTTTTGCACATGCACGCGATACTCAATATCGAAGGTGCCGTCCTTATTGTCCACCTGGCTGATAATATCCTTATTGACCTGAAGCTTCGGATTTGGGGTAACAAAGCCAAAATCTACATCGGTGACATTCGATGCACCTGGCACTGTCATTGAAGCCTTCAGCGATGCAGAAGCATCAATATTTCCACCATAGGAGTATGTCTGCTCAACGTCAACGCTACGCTTATACCTAGTCTCTCCCTTCGAAGGAACCTGGCCGGACTTTTCACCCTGGTCAATCCAGACTTCATATTGCCCGGATTTCAAATCTTCAAACTTATACGAGCCGACTTCGCCGTCTTTGCTTGTCGTGGTCTCCAAGATTGTATCGTCGCCGACTCTGCGGGCGTAGACCTTAATACCACCGATACCCTCGTCGTCACCGTCAAAGTTGTGACTGCGGTTATGATCCCAGGAAATCCGACCTGTAATCGTCGAGGCGAGCGAGGTGATCGAGCTTGCTCCGGGAGCGGGAATGTCAATTGGATTTTCAGTCTTCGACTGCGACATCTTATTGACATAAGTGTCCCCGTTCTTATTGCCCTTGGCGATCATGTTCAGCGCAACGTTGATAAACCTCGATCCAGCCTTACCAAACTGCGGAACCTCAACCTTAATCGCGGTAACCTTTGATGCTCCACCAAGCGCATCGACACTATCGACCCATTTGACCCCTGACTGATCGGCAACATTAGGATCAATGTTCTTCGGGTCATGTGATGTGTAGTAGAGTTTTGCGCCCTTCGGCATCCTGCCAGTAAACTCCGCGCTCGCAAAGTCTAGGGTGCCTTGGAAATTTGTGACAGTGCCGTCTTCAGTTTTCGCTTCGGAACCGTTAAACGGAAGCACGTCAATAAAGGAGACATTGGCAACCGTAGAGCTATAGTTCGAAAGACTAATATTCCAAGTCAACTGGTCATCAACACCGACCCTGCTCTTCCCCGGGGTCTTCGAGGCAAGGATGTCCGATTTATGCAGAATGTGCATGGATCCTGCTACACGATCAGACTTCTGCTTTCCGTGACCCTCAGGAAGCGAAATCTCTGCCTCCATATTGTAGTCATAGCCCTGGTTGTTATCCCTTGGGGTTGCCTCAGAAAGCCTAGAGGAATAGGTAATCTTTGGCAACCTATAGGCCGGAGCTTCCCGGTGTGCCTCAAGAAGGCCCTTCGTTTTAACACTGCCGCTGATAGAGTCAGGATTCTTACTCAATCCACCCAAATTCTTCGGGGTAAATTCAATATATGGACGCTCACCTGATCCGTCATAGCAACCTTTGCCAGGATTTCCTACAACCTTATAGTTATAATTCTTCTTTGTCTCCCTGGAAACCTCAATTTCCTCAAAGCAGCGATCAAGGTATTCCTTGACAGTAGGAGTTAACGACTGCTCCTTTGATACCACATCGTAGATATACGGCTGAATCGAATTTTCAACCCGATCACCGATTGCCTTTGTATTATCCTTTGTAGATGTAGACCTGTCAATGTATGGCTTCGGGTGCACCATACTCATCACGTCAGTCTGCCTGTCCTTCGTCTCCGTATAATAAGTGACCTTGTTGTCACTATCGAGATAGGCGAGCTGATAGAAGTCACGAATCGGTTTCGTATCGCCCTCAGAAGTATCTGTAAACCCATAGTCCTGTGCGCGAAGGGCTACCTGTGGAACACTAATTCCTACAAAGCTGTCTTCCCTAGCATTCGACCAGTCAACACTACTATCTCTTTCGATGTCAACCTTTATGCCAGTAATCTCCTCGTCCTTAGGCTTTGTGGTTGTCCAGGACGAATCAATCGCACTTGGTGGTTCTTGAGGGTTATTCTTACCTTGAAAGAAATCTTTTGTCGTGTAGTAAATAGTGTGCTTCTTAATCCCAAGGTCGCCACTTTCTTCCAGGGTGACCTTTCTACTGCTATCGAAGTGCGACTCCTTCGGGTTCCAAATATCAATGACTGAGACGATATTCGAATTCAGTGTATTTTTCGGTATAATGCTCAAATTCGAAACGATCTGCGTTCCTGGAGCAATATTACGACTGTCAAGATCCTTGCCGATTTTCTTCGAGGATGCATCGAATGGACCAAAACCACTCTTAACACTTGGGGCGTAAATATCCTTGCGAATCTCAGAACCACGTGCCGAACCAGTCGAACCTTGCTCACGATATGCACTTGCCGAAATCGTAATCTTGTCGTCTACCGAAAGACCATCAGCGCGAGAAGACTTGAAATTCTTACCATCCCCGTTATTTTTCACCCCGTCAAGAGTTACAAGCTCATCGATAACCTTCGAGGTAACCTCCCAGGTTTCATCGCGCTTTTCATCACCAACAACAAGCGGAAGAATATAGTCAATAGTCTTTCGCTCATCCGTCTTCGTCATTGTGAGGGTAATTGTGCCGTTTTTCACCTCGTGACCAGGAAACTGCGTGCCCTTTGGGAACTTAGATACATCAACCTCAACACGATACGGCTTGACCTCACCGGAGTAGAACCCCTTCTTCGTATTACCTTGCAGTCCCTTCGTATAGTTTTCAGAGGAGACAACGAAGTTGCGCGCTACACCATCAAACCTCGCCGTATAGGTGGAGCTGCTACCCAGGCCATTGACAAACCTAGGCATAGAAACAACACGCACAGGTTTGACATCAAGCTCCTCACCTAGTGAGGTGCCAATCTTCGGAGACCACATATAGTCAGTCTTGCCCTCTTTACTTACGGGAGCCTGGTAGGAGAGCTGCCTGGTAATCTGACCAGTCGCTCCCTCTTCAATGAAGAATCGACAAGCATTATCACCAGAGGCAACCGAGCGAATGCCACCTTCGGAAACCTGGCACATGTTATTCTCGACACCCTTGCCGTCAGTGGAAACATTCGACCAGAAAATATCGACCTGACGCTTTGGGCCAGCGGTAAAGTTCATCGTCACTTGGTAAGTCACCGCATCGCCAGGGGTAACAATGCCATCCTTTTCCGTATTATCACCAGGGGAAATATTGTTCTTGTCACTCACCCACGTCTGATCAGCGCTCCCGTGCCCCGTGCCGTCACGAAGCAACTCGGTCGAAACAGTAATGCCACTTGACGGGGCCGTGCCGTTCTTCTCTGCTTCCTCGCGCTCCTTACGCTGCTTTTCACGAAGCGCCTCCATCGCCTTGCGATCATACTCAGCAGTATCCTCAACCGGGATACTATTCGTATTCGGCAATACGACCTTCGCATCATCCTGCGATGCTTCCTTCGTGTTCTTCGCCTCTGCATTCGTCTGCGCCTGGGCAATCATCTCAGGTGTCACAACGGTCGTAGATACGACCGCTGCAATTGCTGCCAAGGTCATCGACTTTTTCTTCAAACTCATACAAAACCCCTATAGGTTCTACCAGCTAGTTGGATAAATAATCTCTGAATGAAATGTTAACGCACCAGGGGGGGGGTTCGTAAAAGTATGAATAAAAATAGAGGCCAGGCGAGTATCACCCGACCCCTTTAGTGAGAAAATGAAGCAAAAACTAGATCACACAGGATTCACAAATTGCATCATTCGCATTTTCAATTGCCGTGCCATCAATTGCTTCTTGCTGGAAACGAATGTAATACATCGTCTTCGACACAGCACCAAGACGCTTTCTGCGCTTGGCATCCCAACCAGATTCCGCATCTGGCGTATCCTTGCCGTGGAACGTATCCGAACCATTCCACGCCAAAATCTGCGCGCGGTTGACATCCCTCGTTGTCACCTCACTCGACTGATTCCCCTCACCATCAACCCGCTTCTTCGCAAAAAGGGTGAGACTCAAGCCCTGGTCCACATACGGCGCAGCCGTGTTATACGTCTCAATAACCTTATCAAAGCCAAGATTAAACGCCGACTGGAAATACTTCGCATTCTCGGCAGTCATCTCAGCAGAAGGCCAATACACCCTGCCGATCAGCTTCTCCTTATGCACATAAATCGGCTGATCAACAGGGTGAATCGACTTCGTTGCACCGTTGACCATCGCAATCGAACCAGTCGGAGCAACAGCGATCAAATTCCTGTTATACATCCCATAAGTCGCCACATTGGCATACAGATTCTCCCAATCATCACGAGTCGGAATTGCAAGGCGCGCCTTATAGAGTAAATCCTTGACCTTCTGCGTCTTCGGGAACAGATCATGGCCCCCAAGATCCTCATCCTCAACCGAGAACCTAGCGTGCAAGAATGGCTCAAAGAACTCACCAGTATCAAATCTAGAACCCTCAAACCCATAGAAGGACTCATCCTTCTCCTTTGCAATCTCACACGAAGCACTGATCGCATGAAACAGCACAGTCGAGAAATACAGGTTCACAAAATCAAGTGCCTCAAACGAACCATATTCAATCTCATGGGCACCAAGGAAACCGTGCAAATTCATCGCACCCAAACCAATCGCATGAGAAGAATGATTCCCACGATCCACAGAAGGCACCGAAGGGATATGCGTATGCTCAGATACGGAAGTCAACGCACGCACCGCCGTATTAATCGTATCTCCGAAATGCTCTCCATTTTCCATAATCCTGGCAATGTTAATCGAGCCAAGATTACAAGAAATATCCAAACCTACATGGTCATAGGAGAAATCAGGGTTAAACGTCGAAGGAGTCTGAGGCTCAAGGATCTCCGAACACAAATTACTCATCGCAATCCGACCAATATTCGGAGTATTATTCGCACGATTCGCACTATCCTCAAAGAGCAAATACGGATACCCAGACTCAAACTGCGCAGCAGCAATCTCCTGCAACAATCTGCGGGCACTTACCGTCGTCTTTCGAATATTCGGATTATCAATCATCTCCTGATAATGCTCAGTAATCGAAATCTGCGACATCGACTTGCCATACACATTCATCACATCATACGGAGAGAACTGATAAATATCCTGATTCTTCTTCGCAGCCTCAAAGAGGAGATCAGTGACAACCAGACCAACCGAAAGCGTCTTGATACGAATCTTCTCATCCGCATTCTCCCGCTTCGTATCCAAAACCTGCAACACATCAGGATGATGAATCGAAATATAGACAGCACCAGCACCCGGACGAGTCCCTAGCTGATCAATCCACGAAAACGTATCCTCCAAAAGCTTCATAAACGGCACCACACCAGAAGCCTTATTATGATGACGCTGAATCGGATCCCCCGTCGCGCGAATATTCGTCAAATTCACCGCCACGCCCCCACCAAGCTTCGACAAACTCATACAACTATTCTGCACACGACCCAACGACTCAAGATTATCCTGCACATCAAGAAGATAACACGACACCGGAAGACCACCATGCGCCTTACCAGCATTCGAAAACGTCGGAGTAGCAGGCTGGAACCTACCAGTAATCATCTCATCCAAATACCGCATCGCAAGCGACTCATCCCCCTGCGCTAAATACAACGCCGTGGTAGCAAGACGATCCTCATAACGCTCAAGATACCGATCCCCATTATACGTCTTCGCGGCATACTGGGCGTAAAACTTCATCGCACCAGCCAAAGAAGCAAACCGATGCTTATATGCATACGCCCGCTTAAATAACTCTTTGACAAAATAAATCGAATACTTCTCAAACAGAGCACGATCATAAAAATCATTCTCAAACAAGTATTCAAGCTTCTCTTCCAAATCAGCAAAATACACCGTATTCGGATTCACATGCTGCAAAAAATACTGCCTCGCAGCCTCCCTATCCTTCTCAAGCTGAACCACCCCATCAGAAGAAACAACATTCACCTGGGCGTTCAAATCCATAAAATCAACCAGATCAGAGACCTGATTACTATGCATAGTAGCCAAAGAAACCCACAACCTTTCTTTCAAAAAATGAAGATAAAACAGATAAGGACAACACTAACACAGCAAGGGCAAGAACAACTAAGAAGAAGAAAAGAACAGAATACTTACAGGGAAAGAGGAGTAAAGAGATAGGAAGTGAGATGGTTCATAGATGATCTAGATAGTATCTAGGGAGATGGGAGAGGTGAGGTTGAAATGGGAGGATGGATGTAGTTTGGAAGTTGAAGGAGGTTGCGCGGAACCGAAGGGGCAGGGTGGAATGTGGGGACGTGGGAGGATTGTAGGAGTGAAGAGAGTTTGCGCGATTTTCAGTGTCTAAGGTGAAATTTGGAGGAGGATGGGGAGGCGAGGGTTGCGCGATTTTCAAGGTAAAGGTCGAAAACCTAGGAATATCTGGGTTTGTTGATTGTTAGGTGCGGGTTTTGCTGGTCTGGTGCCTGGGAATACTAGATACTATCTTGATGACTTGGTAGGACGGAAGACCTTATCCCGATGGTCTCCGTGCGCCGATTTAAGGACTTGAAGTCCCCCAGGTGAACAAATACCCACAGAGAAACCCCTAGGGGCTTGAGCGCGCTCCTAGAGGTGAATTTGATACTCCTGGAGACTAATCGAACCTTGAGAAATCAAAGAGACGATCAAGGGCGTAGGTGTATTGATTCTTACGTATCTCTAGCTCTTTCTCCTTACCCTCTAGGGTGACAAAGAGACGATCTAGCTCTTCAACAATTTGCTCCTGAACACCAAGAGGAGGAAGAGGAACCCTGAACCCTCCTATTACCCTACGGGTAACGTCTCCAACCGTAGACTGCTGAATAGCATCCTCTAGATACCCTCTAAACGTGGAACTACTCAACACATAGAAGAGATACTTCGGGAGAACATCGTTGCTTGTTGTCCTAATAGAGCTGGTAAATCCCCCATAGAGGCAACCTGTATCCTTGTCAGAAAAAGCTACCTTCCCAGAGTGTTTCTTACTTCCGCTTCCGATACACATAAGGATGTCGTTTTTCTTTAACATCTTACTTTCGACAACCTCGATCCCCTTGGGGAGATAGGCGAGATCATCGTAATTGAGAAGATTGGATTCTACGGTAATGTTTCCAGCTCTGAGAATTGGAATATCAGATTTTTCTAGAGCATCCTTCTCCCATTGCTTCTTGAAATACTGACCCCGCTCCATCTTCGCTATGTCGAAAAATAGGAAGAGTTCATAGTCTCGAAGTGTCTCCTGGATTACTTGATCCCTCTTGACAGCATAGAGCGTTCTGGTAATCTCAATCTCACGCTCCAGGCTTTCGATAAGACCTGTAAATAAGTCTAGGGTGTCAGCGATCTCCTGCTGGACTTCAAGAGGTGGAAGTGGAACTACGAGATTGTCTAAATCGCCAACCGACAACTGTGGCATTTTAACCGACCTGGTAAGCGCATATTCAAGGAGATCGTCCTTGATGAGCTTGAGGTGGTAATATACATACCTTTGATCTACAGAATTATCTTGAATCGTATAGGACCAGATTTCAGATTTATGAGTAAAAGGAGCATCATAGAGTTCGAAATCAATGTATCCTCGAGTTTTAGCGATAATACTCGGAGTCCTGTAAATTCCATTTGGGTCAATGTGCTCAGAAGAGACATCTGCGATAGTTTGGCCTCCGGCAAAAATACGAACATCTTCTCCAGGTAGTTTTGCTAGCTCTCGCATCTTCTCGGCAGTAATGGAGATTCCTCTATTTCTTACTGCGAAATCTTTAATTGTTCTCCGCTTTAGTCCTTCGGGGCACTTCTGTCTAATGAGTTCGTCGATCTTCAAGTTCTCTGATACTCCTTTTCTCGATAGTCCAATGACTTCTAGGATACCTACTTACCACTCAATTTTCAAGGTGACCCTCAAATCCGCGCAACCCCCTTCGCTCTACCATTACCCCTACTTCTACAAATTCCGATCTTGACCCCAAATCCGCGCAAACACCTAGATACTATCTACCCCATGCCCCGCAATTCCCGCCTCCACTCTCCAAATCCGCGCAACCTCCCCAACCACTCTAAACCCCCTACCCCTCCAGTTCCACCTTCAACCTTGAAATCCGCGCAACCTCCTAGATACTATCTACCTCACCCCTCCAATTCCGCGCAACCTTCATCTTCCCAATAGAAAAGAAAAGGGCACCTATTCCAGGTTCCCTTTTCTTAGTTAAGAAATCAACAATCTCCTCCTGTTACCTGTTGAATCCTCCACGCATTGCTCCCCTGCTGCTGTTGCCTCGAAGTGTGGAGCCGATGAAGTTCACTCTCGTCAGGTTGGTGTCACCCGTTGATGCTCGCCCTGCGATCCTATCCCAGGCTGATTCACCGAACCATCCTTGGATGGAGTCTTCTCCGTTTTCTTTCTCGGAGCTTCGAGAGATCGCCAGGTTCGTGGTCATAATGGTGATTTTGTCGTGCTCCCAACGATAGGAGATCAATGATTGCATAGCATTTTGCCGTGTCGGGGTTGATAGGTTTGAACCGGCACCGACATCATCCAGGATGAGGATGTCGTAGTTTTTCAGCGAGCTTAAATGACGCATCCTATGGGTGCCTTCTGCATCGCCAAACGAGAACTCATTGAGCATCGTGGATACGTCTGCATATTTCGCAGTCATCCCAAAGCCTCGACGAAGTAGTGCCAAGGCAATCGCGCAGGCTACCGAAGACTTACCGACACCGGAGGCACCGCTTAAAAGCAGGAATAGGGTGGGGTCTTCAATGTAGCGTCGAAGCGATGCTTTTCCGGCAGTGGTTAAATTCTCATAGTCAGACCCATGTGCTGCAAGCTCTTCAACATCATATCCGCGAAGATTTTCAGGAATCGAGTTGTAGAAGTATTTTAGTGACTTTTTCCGAGCTTCTTTCATCCGATATTCTTGCACAGCCTTCGATTTGGCATAAATGTTTTTCGATGGTCGATATACGTTCTTTTTCGTCACTTATCCTCAATCGCCTTTCTATCATAGGGGTGGAAGTCAAACTCTTCCTCTAATTGATCATAGGCATCCTCAGGATTACCTGTCGAATCCGGTGAATTAACAATCTCAAGCACCTTGTTCCAATACCCGCGTGGCACATTGCGGTGAAATTCCAGCACGTCCTCGATAGCGTAGCCTTCATCAACCATCCCGGAAGCCTGAATATCAACTTCCATCGTTTCATCGAGCACATCCTGCTCGCTTCGACCCTGCTGGTAGCGACCCTTACCGTGCTCCTTATTCATCACGATTTCCCTGCGACCAATATAGCGAGCACGCTTGCGTCTAGTGTGTCGAAGTGAATTTCTCCTCGAAGCCCCAAACATGTCGTCTAACACATCACGAGGCGAGACCTGGGAAAAGAACTTATCCTTGTCTCCAGTTTTCTTCGCCATGTCATCAATGCGCTGAAGCATACGATTGAAATCCTTTTGCCCATACAGCGCAATTGTCTGCATGGCGGATTGATCCGGCTCACTTGCATCCTCGAATGTCATACCGAAAAGTTTTTCAATGACAGCGAAATGCTTCTCAACCATGTCCCTGCTGTAGTTATAGGTCACAATCGAGCTATCGAGACGATTCGAAGCATCCTCAGCAGCTTGGCGAATCGAGGGGTTTGCAAGAACATCGATTAAGCGAATGATGTCCTTTTTCTCACTCGTTACCTTTTCACGATATGACAGACCTTGCTCCTCATATTCCTGGCGACGCTGCTCCTCTTTCTCCTCGTCCCCCTCAAAGTGTTCCACGGGATCGACCGGATACAAATAGGCAGCTGTGCGAGCAATCGCAAGCACAAGACCCCGATGACTTCGCTCAAGGCGACCAAGCTTTACCGCCCGGTAAATATCATCATAGGTTGCATCATCAAGCTCACTAGCATCATCAGGGCGCTGGGTGACATTGCACCACGTATCCCAAATGTCTTCAACAACATCCCTCTCCTCCTTCTTCTTTCCAGGATGCTCCTTAATGAGGTTGCCGAACTCGTCAACGTATTTCTTATATTCCTTATCGTCAACAATCGGCACTTTATACACATGAAAACCCATAGACTTCTACTCTTCTCCTTTCACACCGAGCCAGGCAAAGAACTCCTGAGCATCCTTAAAATCTTCACCATTTGGAATCATATCAACCGCACGACGAAGCGCAGAAAGATGCAGTAGCGACTCCTTCTCGCTCCCGGTTTCGTGATAAAGGTTACTTTCGTGAGTAAAAAGATCCTCAAGTGCTGCAACCGTGGGAGTATCAAGCGCATAAATCGCCCCGTGTGCTGCAACATCACTGAGCAACTTCTTCGCATCAACATATTCCTCGGCATCATCAGGAACATCAAAATATGGGTAAAACAGTGGTTGCACCTTGCGATTTACATACGTCTTCGTCTTCTCACCAACACGAGAAACTTTGATCATCACAGGCACGGTAAAACGTTCATCCATCCGATCATAAGGGGCAACAGTTGTTATCTGCACAACACTCGACTGAGCAAGCATCCGTTTATCATTTTTCTTTAAGCTTACCCCAATATCGAAATCACGAATCTCATACTCGTATTCCTCATTGAGCTTTAGGTTTTCCTCCCATAGCTTTTCAGGGTTATCAACCATATAACGAAGATGCTCCCAGCGCTCCTCAAGTTCTGGAACACACTGCTCAATCGTCCTTGTGTTATCAGTCCCGTCAATGGTCTCATTGGCATAAATGCGATAGACTCCAAAAACACCAGAGTCAAAACGCACAGCAACATCGGCATACTTAAAACCCAGGGCGCGCAAATACCACAGAACCTGAACACGATAATGCACAGGAACACCCCACTGCCACGTCCAATCACGCGAAGAAGTCTTACACTCTAACACGCCTTCAGGATTGCCGTCATCATCAAGAATAATCCCATCAAGGTTGATTACCTGATATTCGTTCTCACCCCTCCAGGTCGCCTTCGAGACAGCAACCCGCTTATCATGCACAATCGCATACCTGGCGATCAACGCAGGCTCAACACAATGCCCGCGATATAACACCCCATGATCAGGCACCCAAGCAGAATAGACCTCATGCGATTTTTCCACCGCAGCATCAGACCACGCCAAATCAGTCTCCCAATCGGTCATATACTCTAGTGCTCCAGGCTTCGACATCCAATGCAGCCCTAAAAACTTACTGAGCGAAGAGCCACCAAGCCCCTGACGGCGCAAATTATGCCAAGCAACAGAAAGCTCCTCAACATCATCAATAGCCGTGCATTTCCCAATCGTATCCAAGGTGTAATCCTCAATCACACCCACCTGCCAAGCAATATCCTCAGAAAGACGAGCCACATGGTCAAAAACCACATCCTTCTCCTCACGAGCCTGACGCACCTTCACAGCAGCAAGCAACTGCTCAGTATCCGAGGCCTCCTCCTTAACAAGCTGCTTCCACTGCTCATCAGCACGCTCCCATTTCTCATGGGCAGCAATCACATCAGGATGCCTCGTAATCTCATCCAACACCTCGACGAAATTCTCTCGTGTAACCTTCGGAGCCGGACCATACAAATCAACAGCCATAAGATACATCTCCTTTTTCTTTTCTAGAATAGAAATCACCCTGAGCAATGAGGGTGAACAATAAACACAACCCTACCAGGAGGACAGTGGGAAGACAAGAGGGAAGATGTAGGGGGATGAGAGGCTTTGACATATGGAGAGATAAGAGGAGTTGCGCGGATTTGAGGGGTGGGAGGTGAAATGTGAGGGCATAGGGTCAATGGGAGAACGAGGAGGGTAGCGCGGATTTCATAGTCTCCTTCGGAATGTGAAAACGGAGGTGTTAAGAGCGCGAGGAGGGTAGCGCGGATTTCATAGTCTCCTTCGGAATGTGAAAACGGAGGTGTTAAGAGCGCGAGGAGGGTAGCGCGGATTTCAAGGTCCAGGGTGAAATCTAGGAGTGTGTAAAATTAGCGATGATAAGGCGCGAGGTTTCGCTGAGCTGGTTGGTATGGATCGATAGATACTATCTTAGTTGTGTTCTGAGTGCGAGAATAATCCTCAGCCTCCAGAGTGCTCTATAAGCCATTCTAAGTCCCTAAAATTATCCAAGTGAACAAATATCCACAATAAAACCACTAGGGGCCTGAGCGTTCTCCTAGGGGTGAATCTAGTGCTCTTAGAGCCTAATTCAACCTAGGGAAATCAAAGAGTCGATCCAGGGCATAGATGTATTGCTTCTTTCGGAGTTCTAGATCTTTTTGCAACCCCTTGATATGATTGGACGATGCATCTAGGTCTTCACCTATTTCACCTTGAACCTTGAGAGGCGGAATAGGAATTTGAAGACTCTTTATCGTCGATGTTCGAATAGAGGGGACTGCTCCTGACTTATTCGACCACTCAAGAATGTCCTGATTCATCACCCAGTGGTAGAGGTAACTAGAAGACACTTTTGACGAATCAGCGATAAGTCCCACGAGGTTATTGTCATACCCGGAATCCTGGGTAAGTAGTCGCTTCTTATTTGTCCTGATCGTAAGACCTACCTTTGGGAGAATGATCGTTCCCTTTGGTGCGAGGTTAACCTTCAGATCCTTGACATCTTGGGGTGTAAGGTAGTGGTCAGAAGAATACATCTTCATTTCATTGCCTTTGAGGTTTGTATCCTTGACCTTATAAAAAGGAATCTTTCCAACCTTCTGATTCTGATACTCCTCTGGGAAGCTCCAGCCGCTTCTAACCTCGCAAATGTCTCCAAGATTAGTCTTCTTCGAGTCTGGTCGAGTTCCTACCTTGTTAAAGATCAGCCTCCTCTTTTGACGATGGAGCTTCCCTCTGACCTCAATCTCTCTTTCTAGACTTTCAATAAGACCTGTAAAGGAGTCAAGGGTGTCAGCGATTTCCTGTTGGACGTTAGATGGTAGGTAAGGAACCTTAAGACGCTTCACGTCCTTTGGATACACATGGGGGATTCCTGCGCCACACTGTTGCTCATAGATGTGATCTTGCTTTGATTTTAGAAAGTGATAAAGATACCGGGTAGATACCCTATCCTTTCCGATAACGGTAAAGCAGTCAGAGGCGAAGATAGGCTCTTTCCAATAGGCGACGTAGCCAGAGGAAGCCCCTGATCCTGCGATAGTTATCGTATCCCCCCCCTGTTTGGTTTTTCAACATAATAGGCAGGCTGCAAGCCTCCTGCTATGACTGGGATGTTTCCTGGAATAGCCGTCTCCTTGGTGATTTGGGTGCCACGTTTAATATCTGCGAGTTCTTCCAGGGGTGCATACTTCACACCATTCGGACACTGCTTCTTAATAAGTTCGTCGATCTTCAATTCTTGATACTCCTTTGATTCGATTGCCTTATCCGTCCATAAGGATACCCGTCAGACTATTGAATCCCAAGGTGACCTTCAAATCCGCGCAACCTTCCTCACGTTGTAATCGCCGACATCCTCCAAATCTCACCCCTCACCTTGAAATCCGCGCAACCTTCCTCGCTTCCCAAGTCCCTGAACTCCTCAAAATATCACCGGACACCCTCAAAATCGCGCAACCCTCCCCTCTCCCATACCCCTAAGGTCCCCATATTTCACCATGACTCTCCAGATCCGCGCAACCCCTAGATACTATCTCCCCTCATCATCCAATTTTCACCCTGGACCCTCTATTTCCTAAATACTATCTCCTTTACAGCTTCCCCCTCAGCCGTGCAAAGTGAGGTATCCATTCCCCGACTTTCAAAGGAACCCCATCTTTGTAGTCTACGCCGGACTTTCTTCTCATTTTGATGGCATAGGTTTGTAGTCTTGTAGGAATCTTGTCACTTTTTGCTCTATTGCACGATGGGCAGAGCATGACTAGGTTTTGTATACTGGTTTTCCCTCCACGAGAGTGGGGAAACCAATGATCCCCCTGAAGGTCACTGCCTCGATACTCACACCTGGCGAAGACGTGGATACCTTCGCATCGTTTATTACACCTTCGCATTGCCTTATCCTTTTCCCCACGGGTATAGACACGCTTCGGATCTCTGCGTTTCTGCTTTCTTCTCCAATGCATCATTGCCGTAATAGACCTGTCTATTTTTGCAAATAAGATGATGATCAGTAGGGCAACGGTAATAGCAAATAATGCCGAATAGGATTCAATCTGTCCATCTGTTAGGTTGTTGGCAAGGATCTCGATCATAGGTGTATTTTTCTATTTTTCACGGTTTAATTCTTTTCATCTCCCAATGATAATGAACAACGGCGCACGAGGAGATTTTCACATCCCCTGCGTGCGCCGTGAGGTGAGCACTGCCTTATATTTAGAGCGCTTCGAGCTGATCGATTACTGTATCAATAACATCAACCATCATGTCGGTTGTTTTTTCGGCTGCAACGAGAATGGTCACCCCATGCCCCTTTGCCTGGGCAATGACCTCCCCGATCCTGTCATTGATAATGCCAAGGGCAACCGGGTTGTCCCCGAGATGCTCTTCAACCTTTACAGAGATGTCAGTGATGCCGGTAACGATGATAAATGGGCGACGATCACCCTCTTCTCGTGCTACCAGGTAAGAAATATCGCTTGCGTTGAAGTCTTCCTCTTCGCCGTCAATGGTGATAAAGGAGCGCTCGATGTTATCCCCGAGCACCTTAAACCCATCGCGATTCTTGCTCAAGTCCACAAGGTATGCCTTGCTGTCGCCAACATAACGTTGCACAAGTCTGCCAAGGCTTTCTTTATCTTCATCGACCAGGACAATCAAGGGACTGACGTGCTTGCGGTTGCGAACAAGGTCTTCGTGATGCTCCTCGAAAAATTCAGGGGAATACGGGACAGGTGTTGGCTCACCATCAAAAACTTCCTCGACGGCAACCCCTTCAGATGCAGGTGCTACGTCCTTATCTTCTTCCGCCCTAACCTCCGCAATACTTTCAGAGGTCAGATCTTCAAGGAGTGCATCAATTTCCTCTTCGCTCAAGTCCTCTTCGTCTACTACCTCTTCCTCAGAGGCATCCTCCGAGTCTGGTTCACTGAAGTAGCGCTCGAAATACTCCTCGTCATCAAGAGTATCATCATCGTCTTCTTCATCTTCCTGGACTACACCAGCTTCCTCGACATCGAACAATGCCGGGTCTTCCTCGGTGGCGTTATCTACGTTTTTAACATTACCGATAAACTCCGAGGCTTCAACAGGCTCTTCTTGAACCTCGCCATCCTCTTCTTCAACAAGAGGAGTATCAAGATCAAGGTAGGCCTCACCGTCATCGTTGAACGTGTAGCCTACATAATTCCCCTCGCCCTCTGTTTCTTCCTCATCATAGGAGGAGAAGTTGTCCGATTCGTCATATTCACGATCCTTGTCCTCTTCTTCGCCTTCTTCATCATAGGAGAATGAAGCTTCATCGTCTACAGCCTCACCAGGTTCAAAGTCACTCTCTTCATGCACCTCAGCATCAGAGTCCTCCTCGTCTTCCTCCTCGTGTTCTTTGGGGAGATCGTCAGTCGAGTCACTCTCGACGTTTTCTTCCTCCTCGTCACCGGAGTCAAATGCCTCCTTTATTGTTTCGCCAGCTTCCTCAGCTTTCTCCTCGACACGATCACCGAACTCTTCAGCGTGCTCCTTGATATTTTCGGCAGTGCCCTCAATGCGTTCCTCAGCATTTTCAAACGCTGCGCGTGCCTTATCTATAGCGCTTTGATCCTGCTGCGCTACATCATTAGCATCAGGCTGATCGACGGTGATAAAGGAGTCATCCTTCTTTTTGTCTCCAAACAAGAAACCGAACATAGGCCTATGTAACCTTTCAACATATCGACGTTAACGTTAGTGACGGCTCAATCAGTATGCATCCCGATCTTTCACAAATCGCTGTCACCATTCCCATTTATCCTAGCAGGAGGAGCTTGCTTTTGCATATCTACGTTGATATTCCACTTGTTTGCAGGAGAGGAGTCAACGGAGACGACTTCATCAATAATTCCTTTGCACGCCTTGACATTTTCATCGCCAGGATTCCTATTCGGATCATCAACGATTGGCTTGCAGGTTGTAAAGTTCAAAAAGTCCCTTGCCGTATCCTGACGCTCAAGCTCCTGAGAAAACTCGCGCTCTACAACCTCAGGGGAAATAAGCGCCCCCTGACATGATTCAAGGTTGCTGACAGCCCGCATCGTATAAGGGTTTTCGAAAAGGTCATCGGTCATTTCCTTTTCAACCCGTTGCTGCATCTGGTCAGCAAGACCAGGAAATGCCTGGGAGAAGAACCCGAGGGTTTCGCGTTGACCAGAGAAGTTGTAGCTTGCCTTTGACTCCAAATCATCCGCCATAGCCTCAAGGCTTCGAGCATAATCATCAAGGCTTTGAGCAATCGCAGCGCCCGCTGTTGTCGTAGACGTATCCGGAGACTGTCCAACCTTGACATTATGGTCTGTGACCAACGTGCCCTGCTCGAATTTCTTCGCACGGTCATAGGCCTGCGGGGTCACCATCCGAACATCATCAGCACGATCCCGCAAGGTAATTGCGTTATTACGAAGTATTGGGGGCACAATCTTCTGTGCCTGAACAGCGTTATAATCCTCACCATCACGAGGAGCCGGGACATCAGTTAAAGGGTTTACGCTCCAGTCGGCAAGAAGACTACATACCCCATCAGCCCAAAAGACCTGTTCGGTATTCGTCAGCTGAAGAGGAACATCTTCCTTCTTCTCCTCTTCCGGGGTAGCCTGCTTACTCTCCCCTTGGACAAGTGAGATGATCTGGTCTTTATTCTGGTATCCACCAAATCCGAGTCCCGCAATCAGCGCAAGAGAGCATAAGGAAACCAGTGCAACCTTTACCTTACTCTTCGGTTTCTTTACATCTTCTTTCTCATCGTTTTTCTCAGTGTCGTCCTTGACTCCTCCACCAAAGAGATCAATGTCATCAAACTGACTTGTAAGATCATCCTCGTCTAAGTCGTCTTCGTCGCCTAGGTCGTCGTCTTCAACAGGGGCGAGGTCATCGTTTTCTTCAAAAAGGTCAAGGTCACTAAAGGGGTCATCGTCTTGTAAGGAGCGGTCTGTTTCGTTAGTGTCAGATTGCGCGAAATCGTCAAAATCACTGAAATCATCCTGCGGAATCTCTTCTTCCCTAGGCTGATTCTCTTCTCGATGTTGCGGGGCAACACCAGGCTGAAACGATGCAAGCTGCGCATCAAGAGCAGCAATCTCATCATCTAAACCTTGCAAATCACCTTCATCATCACTGTCTGCAAGATCTGCAAAATCATCAGGAGTAAACGTCGGAGCCTCATCCTCGTCGTCCTCATCAAAGTCAAGATCATCATAAGACTCGAAGACATCATCAATACCCTCAATAGGTTTTCGAGCTGCCTCATCCTCCTTCTCATCTAAGGCAGCAAGCTCAGCCTCAATGGCAGCAAGCTCCTCATCATAATCCTGACCATCCTGTGACATAGATGAAACCCTTTCTTCTCGCCGTGTATAGCGAAATCATACCAACGTATTAGTTCACAGTGACAAAGTTGCGCTTTTTCTTCACCCACTTCGGAAGCGGATAAATCCTGTTGTTATGTAATACCTCAAAGTCTACCGCACAGACAACCACAACGGCCCCGATACTATTCGGAAGCCTCGAATTGTTCGCATAGGGCCAATCAAAACCCCCATCGGTAACCACAATCGTAATATCCGCCTTTGGAATACGATTCCCCTTATGGATCGCCTTGCCCCGTAGCACTTTCTTCAACGTCTCCCCAAACCCATCACCTTGTCCAGAACCCATCGATCCACCATGATAGGTTCGTGCAATCTTCTTTTTGATAGCAGGACCAACCGAAGAAGTCTTCTTGTAATACTTAATCGAATTATCTGCCACAATCAAACCAATCGGTTCCCCGTAATTCATAAAGAAGTGAGAGACAATCGAAATACACTCCCCTAGGATCTTATCCTTAAATAAACTCATCGACGGGGAGGCATCAATAATCACATTCACCGTCGGGGGATATGTAATAAGCCCCATCATCAATGGCATATTTTCCTGTTGGTTCGGATTACGCTTCGCAAAAGAAAGATCAGTCATCCCAGACTGCATCGACTTGCCAGTTGTGGTCTGCAAAATAGCAGGAAGCACCTTCTTCCATGACATCTTCGGTCTGCGCAACACCTTGCGCACCCAGTCACTAAACCCATCGCTGACCCCAATGCCACCGGCAGGAACCCCAGTATTTTCATAGTCACCAAGACCATGAAGATAATCATCGACTTCTTGAGCGAGTTCCTTTTTATACTCTCTCTTCTCCGATTCCGTAGCAGCCTCGTCATCAGCAATATCACCATGTGCCTGAGGCATTGTAAGCTGATGCTTTCCAACCTCTCCGGCCTTTTGTGTAAGTTCATCAGTTAGAGAGGAGAAATTATTACTGTTGAGACCAGTTTGTTCCCCTTGAATATCCGGCAACATATCGAGCAAGTCTTGATCAATCTCGTCCTGGGATGAGCTTGAGGAGGGTTGCGCGGAATTGGAGGGTAAAGGTGAAATCTTCCCCTCCAGGATAGTATCGGGTTGAGAAGTATCAGGTTGGTTTTGGCTGGTTTCATCGGAGTTAACCGAGGCAGGTTGCGCGGAATTGGATGATTCAGGTGAAATTTGAGAACCTTGAGAGGAAGAGGGTGAGGAATGTTGCGCGGAATTGGAGGGTAAGGTCGAATTTTCCAAATCCGCACTATCATGCGAATCTTCCTCATTACCGTCTTCATACCCATCAAAAGATGAGAGGGAGCTTTCTCCTCCTACTTCTTGACCGTCAGATGAAGAAGCCCTTAGATCGCCCTGTAAGCCACCAGAATCACCCTCATGGGTATTTGTCCCATCATCGTCACCAAGGCCGTCAGATGGCCCCTCAGACCCCTGAGATGGCCCCTGTGATCCCCCTTGACCCTGCTGATTCCCTTGAGTTGAATCCTGAGCGTCTCCCCCTGAGTTGTCATCGCCTTCGTCTTGTCCTTGGTGACTACTATCTCCGTGTGTCAACGGATTGGAATTATCAGGATCTTCGAGATGTCCCTCCCATTGACCCTCATTTCCACCCTGACCCTCTGGTTCCGCGCAACCTCCATCACCCCCAGAGGTCTCCTCTCCTTCATTTTCACCCTGACCCTCTGTTTCCGCGCAACCTCCATCACCCCCAGAGGTCTCCTCTCCTTCATTTTCACTTGAACCATCTGATTCCGCGCAACCCTCCCCCTCATCTCCAGGCTCACTAGTATCTTGAGTCTCCTCCGCTTCTTCCATACGCTCTTCTTCGCGCTGCTGCTCTAGCTCTATGAGTAGCTTGAGATACCCTTCAGCGGTCTGCTCATAGTCAAATCCAAACATCTCAGGAAGATAGGAACCTTCAGGAAGCTCAGGGGGATCCTGCACCCCATATGAGGCAATGAAATTCTTGTCGATATATTTTTCAACGAGCTTATCCCACCGAGGAGCAACAGCTTTGAACTTCTTCGCCATATCAGCGTTAATTTCCAGCGACATGGCAAGCATAACCATCTGATAGCTCGCGTAAGGATACCTCTTTTTAAGCGAATGCCCCTTTGTATCCAACTTCCTAGATGATTGCTGCAAGGCATACTCTAAGGCGACGGCTACTTCCATGACCGACGATGTTGCAACAAATTCAGGATCCACCATAAAAATCATTGAGGAAAGACCTGTGATCCTGCTATAGGAGGTGTCAAATTTATACGTTACATGGTGAAGGTATTTCCACCACCACGGAGACCATACGGCAACGACTTTGCTCGCCCGCTTGATCGCCTCGGCTGCATCAAGGTCATAGATGCTCGATGTGTCCGCCATATTCACCAACCCTATCTTTTCGACCTAAGTGGTCGAAGTGTTCATCCCATATCACTTTCATCGTAGTCGAGTTATACCCATAAGCCTGTCTCCACGTTTTCCCAAACGGCACAATCCCCTTTTCCTGCTCTGCTTCTTCACCAATGCGACGATAACGAGGATCAATCACCCAGGGGTCATCGTCTGACCTATTGAGACTTAAGACCTCACGAATTGCGCGGATCTGCGATGTAGGAGTGACCACTCCTTTATCGTCGTCTCCAAGGTAATACAGCACATCGCCGGAGATCCATCCTCGTCTATTTTTTACCAGTTTCTCTACTTTTTCACGAGGCACATGATCGAAAATATCAGGAAACCCAAGAGTGCCCAGTCGATCAAAATACGACGGGATCGACATCGAAGTCTTCCCATTTTCACCAAAGAGCACCCGCCCAAACGGGGAAAGAAAACATACCTCATACCGATTCGCATCAAGTAAGTAGGGAATAAACGGCAACCGTTTACACATGACAAGCATATCGTAATATTCCACGACAGACAGCGCATGAACAAGACGTTCGTAGTCTTCACCTTTAGGGGTGAAATATGAGCGCAGAAACTTCTCAAATGCACTCAGCGGAGAATATACCTTCGCACCTGTCGGAGTCTTTTGCGTATAGGGGATTTCAAGAAGACTATCAAGTGCGTGGAAATAGCTCCATATGCGGATACCGTTTGCATAAGTGTCGTAGATCGGAAAGTTCACCGAGAACGCATCGGGACGAAGATCAACCAGGAACGTCTTATCAACCACGGCGCTAAATTCTGGATTTTCTATTCTTACATCATCGGGAAAGACTTCCGGATTTACTGATGCTACTTCTAATAGTGGGCTTGCAGCACTATGCGTAATCAAACGCATAGTCTCGCTGAAGGTCGCGTTCATGTATTTCACCTCGCATCCACATTGGAGTATGCATCGCAAGCGCGGAGTTCATCACAATCGCCTCACGAATTTCAGGAGTGGAAAATTTTTCATCTGGCACATCAAACGCTCGGGCTTTTCGCATCGCAGGACACCAGGCAACAAGACGAGAAGCAGCCCGAGAAACAACCGAGTAGTCAGGAAACCAGTTTGTAAGATTCGCAAGACCGATATGGGTTGCAGCCCGTTGACGCTGATACTCGTTTGCCGTAAACCGCTTCGACTCTGTGCGAATAGCACGATCAAGCGAGATGAGCAAATAGTCCTTATTGCGCATCCAGACCCCATCAATAAACAAGACATGTAAATCAACCTCACTATTGGCAATAATACCAACCCAGGCAGCTGCCTTTTCAACAATGGAGTTATACGCATTCGGGCTAGAAATCGAGCTTCCCACCATCTCCAAGACGATCACCGTGCCGTCCTTCGTCACGATGACACCATCGCCATGATTTCGACGATGCTCAACATTTTCAAGCTGGTCATGGAATAAGGACTCGCTTGCGAAGAGGTCTCCCCAAATACCAGCAACTAAATCTCCCGCCTCAGCAACACGTAGCAAGGTTTCAGCTGTTTGCAGGTTATGTTTAATCGTGCTATTCGAGCCACTGCCAGGAGGAACATTATCTTTCATGTTGTGGTTGCCAAAGGAGAAGAGCTGATAGAGGGTATCCATACCCTCCTGATAGGTGTAGGTATGCATCGAAAACCTGTCAAGAATCCAAATCCTGCCGATAAGATCATCAAGTTCATCGACTCGTCGAAGCAATCCATGAGCATGGAACATATTGCAAATTTCGCGCACCCGCTCTGGGGTCGCAGAGCTAAGGGAGACAAGCTGATCCTCGGTGAGCGTGTCGAACTGGGAGAAAATGCAAAAGATTCGCTGGGCTTCATAGTGGTAGAGTTCACAGTCATCGGTGAGCACCTCGGAGGGGTATTCGACAGGGCCAAGGTGGAGCTGTCCGGAAGGAAGCGCTACGGAGCCATGTGAGGTGTTAAACGAGGTATGCTGCACCACACTGGCCGTATTGTAATAAGTCGTGGAGCGAAGCGGGTCCCTGCGTGTAAAAAACGGCGCATACCTATCCCTTGACCCATTTGTCGGCTCCCAACCCTGACGCTTCCAATGCATGAGGATCTCCTGCGAGGCAGGGGAAAGGAAATCATTGCTTGCTCCCCTACGGAACATAAAATCGTGCATATACTTGTCATACTGCAACTCTTTTGACAAATCCACTCCTTGAAAATGTATCTCGCCCGCCTGAAAGTTCATTCTGATCCAGTCTAGCACTGGATTACCAAACAACTCAGACGGGCGAAAATCCCTTGTTTTCTAATTATGCTCTCGGACTATCCCCAGGTAAGGTTTACCTCATCATCTTGCTCTGGATCACCCTCTCGATGCTCGATTTGGGTTTCTTCATCCTGCTTTCCATAGATGGACTCAATGCCCATCAAATCCTCATCGAGAGAAGAATCATCAACATCCCTAAGTCTCTTCCTTCGCTCCTTGAGCAGCTTCTCTTCCTCAGACTTCTTAATCTTCTTATACGCCCCGTAGACCGTATTCGATTCCTGGATAGCGTGAAGCCATGCCTTTGAATACGGAGTGGAGATTGCAAAGGGACCATAGTGGGTGTCTCCGACCCTGACTGTGACAGCAGCACCTACACCTTGCGGGAAATGTTTGATATGTGTCGGACTAAACTTTGTTCCCGTTCCGATGTCCGCCATGACTTGATCAACATCCCCGCTGTTATTCATACTCAGGATAATCCTAGAGTCAAATCCAAGCACGGCTTGTTTTGTATCTGGCGGGAGCTGATGGAACGACTGGAAACCAATACTATGCGAGACACCATAAGAACGACCTAGGTTTCTGATTCTCTCAATAAGTTTCGTGCATTCACCGAGTTCATCTCCTGCCACACCACTAAAGTATGTCACCTCATCAGCAAAGATAGGGATAAACTTCTTACTGATTTCTCCCCAGCCTTGACAATTCGATTGGATCGACTCCCATAGCAGGAAGTGGGTGAGTCTGGTAAATACATTTGTCTCTGCCTCTGCAATCGAGGAACCCTGCGAGGTCATATCCACAATGGTCGGACCCCCGTAGTTGTAAAGGTTCTTAATGCTGTATGGCTTCCGATAGTCTAGGCCACCCTTACCGTCTGGAATCGTTGGCTCAAACAATCCGGATGAAGTTTCTAGCACCTTCAACTTATTCTTAATCGGACTAAGCACCCCGGAAGCATCTCGCATATTATGCATCGAAAGCATAAATTCCAATGCACCAAGCATCACCTTGATACGACGGATTTCCGCATCTGAATGCTCCGCTCTAGTTTTATCAATCTGGTCAGGAAGCAATTTGTCAGCCTTTTCCTTGCGAAGCAGCTCAAGGCTTTCCTTGATTTGAATTGGATCATCAGGATCGCAAATGTAATAGATCAACGTAATCACATTTGGAGCCTTGACACTATTGACCTTCGTATTCAGTCCCATCGTCGTTAATTCATCAGGGTTAGCAATCATCGCAATCGTCATCGCAGAGGTCAAAATCTGCTTCGAACGAGGACCAAGACTATCGCCCCAAACACCCTCAATGCCAGCAACAAATCCACTAATACCCTTGAGCACCGTGTCCAGGTTCTTCTTCTTCGGATTATAACGTGGACCCTCAAGAGCGAGCCTGGTCGGACTATCAGCTCTATGCAACGAAAGCACCCGAGGTTTATAGTCTCGAACCATGTCAACAACCTGGTTTAGATCTGTAGGTTTTACCTCAAACCAAATCGGGTTAATTGTGTAATCCTTCGCGATCCCTGTTTCTTTTCTTGCCAGGCGCGCAGCACCCAAGAAGTCATTGCGAAGTGCGTTCGTCTTACCGGAACCAGGATTACCACCATAAGCAATACCGTAGTTCAAATCGTCAATCGTCCTAAAGACAGGCTGGCGATCCCCTCCGGCAGAAATACCAATAAACGAGACATCATCACTTCGCACAAAGCTCTCAATGCTCTTTAAGACACCACGCTGAATACCAACATTCGGGACCCTGCTTTCTGCAATGTTTCCACCAAATGCGCGAGATAATGGCATCGAGGCAATCTGCATTAACGAGGTTCGATACAGTGGTATCACCTCATCAGTAGAGGGGCGCGCCGTCCACTTTCCACCACCGAAGCCGAAGTGGTTTTCATCAGCAAACCCAGAATCAGGATCGATCTTATTTCTCTGCTGGAACGCCTGGAAAAATAACCTGCGCGGAGACAGGTAAATAAACGGAGGAACATCAATCACCCCATCCTCGCTTGACTTCTCAATCCAAAACTCAGAGAGGAATCTTGAACCTACAACGCCTATCATCGTCAAGACGACCATCAAGACAGGGAAGACGACTCCGACATAGCCAAGCACATACCCGAGCCAGGCAAACAGCGTGGACACAATGCCATACCGCAGCATGTCTTTTCTATGATGCGTCGTAAACCGTGCATCGTTGGTAGCAAACCCAAGTGACGGAATAGCCCGTGTCGCAGTATTGAGAATAGAGCGCGAAGTCGAAATCTGACCGTCATCAGCAAAGGCTGTAAACGTTGCCCTGCACGCAGTTCCATCGGCAATCAACGCAATTTTATTGCGGTCTTGACCAAAGGCAGCAGTAGGACCACCGGCCTCCTTCATCAAGCTAGAGGTCAAATGACGACGCCACATCGTCTCCTCAGAAGTGCGCATCGGCTCCAAGGTCACCGCAAAGGTTCCATATTTCCCATCGCCCATCGTCGTCTGCAAGGCCTGCATAACAGACCCGACAGAATCACGAGTCGGCTCATTGGTCACATCAGACAGACGGGGACCAGAATATACCGCAAGATATGGAGCCTTGGATACAAACCCGATTTCAGCGAAATCAATCGGTTGCACCTCAACATTCGCATTCGAAGCCCACACCTCAACAGAGGAAGCATCATGGTTTACCGGGTCATATCCGATATACAGATGCACCCGCTCATCGTATTTATCCTTGCGCACCAAGATGCTGACAATCGCACGATCCCAATAGGTGCCAAAGTTACGCTTACGCTCAGAAGGAACGAGCTGATTAACATTATCCTTCTGTGTTCTCGCGCTCCTTAACGCATCCTCACCAATACCGGCATCATAGAGCACCTCATACCAAATCATACCCTTCTCGTTAACACCGGCTCGGTTCGCCTTAGAGTTCAAATACGCCATACGAATCTCCTTGTGGAGATACCGAAGCGGGTAGCGCAACATATTCGCTAAGTTAAACCAAATACATACCGCGAAGAACAGCCAGACAATCGAGTTGAACACAATCATCAACGTCTGCGCTGTGCCATCATACTGCTCTGGATTAATCCACGAAGGAAGCGACGATTGAAGCTTAATGAGAATACCTACCAACGTATCCATGAATTTTCACCTACCCCTTAAAGCTCACATCGAACGCAGAGGACAAGTCCTCAGTGTCAAATCCGTCATTGTCATAAAAACCATCCTCACCGATGTTCCTGCCCTTGATATTCCCGGACTGCAAATACGCCTCAAGCTCAACCCGAGTAGCAAGAATAATATCTCCACGCTGATAATTCTGATAATTAATTACAGCCCTACGCATCCGATTCCAGGCTTTTCCGTATTCGGTTCGCATCAACTGGATAACCTCATCGAAAGCACCGACACCCTTATTCGCACCGACCAACGTATGCTTAATCTTTTCGTCAATTTCGTTTAATACCTGAAGCCGGATATTATCCTTCGTATTGGAATCCTTCAAGATCGTCGCCATGCGAGCAATCAACTCAACCTTGCCCGGCTCATAATTCATCGTCGCCAAAATCGGAAGCTCCAAAATACTTGCAGCATGATGAAACCTCGCAATGACCTTGCCAAGATTCTCATAAGAAACACGAGCAGCACGAAGCAAATCAGACACCTTATGATTCTTCGCTAAAGCACGCTCATTATACCGACTTGCAATCTTTCCTAGATTCTTCTCAAAGTGCGTATCCCACATCCCACCAGGATCGCTATAGCTCGCAGTCCAATCGCGCAAGGTATCCTCGCCGATCACCTTCATCGCAAAAGTATATTCCACCTTCTGCGCAGTCTTAACACGCTGCTCCTGCTCTTTCTTCAGCTCCCAGCAGTGCATCGCAGCCCGCTCAAAATTCTCATCAACCCTCGACAATGAAGTCTCAAGATCACTCTCATCAAGCTTTCGATACTGATCAGTCTCTGAGTTTTCATCAGCAATAATGTGATATGTGTCAATCTGAGCATCCGAAAACGAAAAACCATGCACCTTCAAAAAGTCAACGAACTCCAACTTTTCAGTCCAATACCCGAATGCATCAATCAGATAGAACATTCGGATACACCACTCCTCAAGATTCTCGTGAGGACGAAACTGCGTTAACTCCTTATCAATCCAATAAATCGGATGCCCTAGGAATGCCTTCGACACCATCGGAGGCGCATTCCTTATTCGATCAAACCCCTCCACATATTGAGGAATCGGGATTGCAGGATACCCCCACCCGTTCGTAGCAATATAATCACGAGGAAGATTCGACACAGCCATAAACTCACGAATCGCAGCATTATTCTCATCCCACGAAAAAATACGAATCAACGGCTCAATCGCCTTCGCCCCCACCTCCTTATCACCAAACTGAGAAACCCGAACATTATCCTGAGTATCCATACAACACCAACCTCAAAAACACACAAGAGAAGATAATATCCCCTATTCTACCAATGCCAACACGCTGCGGAAGTTGAATGGGATAGTATCTAAGGGTTGGGGTTGCGCGGATTTTTGAGGTGAGGGTGGAATTAGAGAGAGGATCGTTGATTAATGTGGCAAGGAGTGGTTGCGCGGATTTCAGGGTGGTTCTCGAAAATGGGATAAGGTTGGTGTTTGGAGAAGTTATAGAGATTGCGCGGAATTGAGGGGCTAAAGTGAAAATGGAGAGATAATGAGGATTGCGGGGTGACGGGTTGCGCGGATTTCAGGGGTAATCTTGATTTTCGCGCAACCCAGCGACATGCGAAAACTTCTACTAGGAGCGAATCATCGCATGATAGAAGTCATTCGCCAACAGTCCAGAAACACCCCAGCGGACATGGCCCCTGATAATTTCGGGATACTCTTTACCTGGAAACTTTTCTTTACCAAGAAACGCCACTGCCTGGTCTGCGTTGCAAAAGACTTTCTCATAAAGGATTGTTTGCATCTCGATTTTCAAATCTTCGAGAGAGGTGCTTCCTTGGTTTATAGCTGAGTTGACCATTAACCCAATGGCATAGGATGCTGGGTCCGAATTGACATAGTATCCCTCTTTCTCCCAGGTCTGACGAATGTCCTTTACCATGTTTTCAATGTTCACCAACAATCCTCAATTCCTAATTCTGGACATATTGCATCATCTTACAACGAAAGGCCACCTATTTTGCGATGGTGCCCTATATGCACTATGGTTAAACCTATCACGTAGCATTTAGCCAAGCAAATAAGGGAGGTGGACTGTATGAGCCAGAAAATGAAGATAACAGGTGTCAAACATTTCGGGGCACCAGTCTACCTTGGTAGTAGATCTGGATCAGACTCCTACAGTTCAAAATCTTCTCAAATCATGGCCTGGTTATGTGATGGATATAGAACTCGCTTTAATCAGCATCGTTCCAAGAGAATGAAATACAACAAATCAAAAGAGCTTATCCCTATAGGACATACTGTCGTTGATATTTCAGATAAACAGGCAAGACAGCAGTATTCTTTCCTTGCTACTATTCCAGCAATGATCCTCCAGGCTCCTGAGAGAAAGGAGAATGAGGAATGGTTTACAGCAGCAAAACGAAAGAAAAAATCCCACGGTAAGATGCCGAGGTTTAAGTCTCGGAAAGTCGAAGACCAGAAATTCGTATGTTGGCATAACAAAGGAAGCAATGCGGTCTTTCGGAAAACAGGGAGTAAGACT
>QWCJ01000096.1_pt1 | contig 40886 bp, 33 predicted proteins | sample 1972501 | NCBI WGS metagenome assembly QWCJ01 (sample SAMN09866711, study PRJNA288562) | Human vaginal metagenome isolate term2_vaginal, whole genome shotgun... | isolation source: vagina | host: Homo sapiens | place: USA: California
GTATGCGAACAGGCGTGCGCTTTCAACGATGGTGTTGATGATGGTGTCGGCGTCGATGGTGGTGGTGTGCATGGTCCCCCCTGGTGTCTTGGTTGTTTTTTAGTATACGTGTTCGAATGGTGGTGTCAAGAGATTTTTCCAAATATTTGTTGATGGGTGTCCGCGCCGCGGACAGTGCGCGGGGTGCTTTGCGACGCCCGCCTTCGAGCACGGGTGTGTGGGTGGGTGTCCGCGCGGCGGACACCTTGATGCAATCGTTTGGGTATTGAGCTGAACTCGCTCTGTCCGCGCCGCGGAATGCTACTGGAGTCGACTAGGCCTCGTTGGAGTCCGCGCGGCGGACTGTGCGGGAGGTTGGGTTGCAACAACGGGTAGATTGTCCGCGCCGCGGAATGCGTGCTTCGCCGATGCAATGCACCAAGTGGTGTCCGCCCCGCGGAAACCTTACTTATTGAGAGGTGGGTTGCAACAACGGCGAGTTGTCCGCCCCGCGGAATATCGAAACACGCAATCACCTGTCCGCCCCGCGGACAATCGGAGCCGTTCGACGGCCCCATGGGAGTAGCAAGTTCTCAACCCACTCTGACCTATTGGTCCGAGCCCGCGCAGGGCAGGGGAGCGCTGTTCCCAAATCACTTCTCGGAATCAATTGATCTCCGAAGTAACGCACAGGACGCTCCGATCGATGTTAGATGCAGACATGCCAAAACTTTGGCGAGTCCCTAACTTTAACCGATCCCACAAAGGAGCTACCCATGAAGCGTTTTACCTCCGTAGCAGCTGCTGCAACTCTGTCCCTGTCCCTGGTCGCTGGCCCTGCGTTCGCAGCGGAGGCTCAGCCTTCCGACAAGGATGCCAAGGTTGGCTCCTCGGTTGCCTACGCGCAGTGCAAGGCGAAGGCTGAGGTCGCAGAGAAGGAAAAGAAGGCTGAGGCGAAGAAGAAGGCAGCTGATGCACAGACTGCTGGTGACATCGCTAAGAACAAGGCTGATCAGACTCGTCAGGAGATCCGCGAGGAGCTGACCTCTTCTTCTGACGAGCTGGATTGTGTCAAGGAGCTGATCAACGACAAGGATTACAAGGCAGGCATTCTCGGTCTCCTGATCGGCGTTCCGGCTGCGCTCGTTGCACTTCTTGGTGTCGTTGCTGCAGTCTCCGGCGTCATTCCGGGCATTCAGCTTCCAGCGCTGCCGTTCTAATTCACTTATCGACGCCACATTCTGACCCAGCCTCCCGTATGAGGCTGGGTTTTGCTGACCTAGATAGACACCCTATTAATACCTAATCAATAGCGCGCGAACGTCAAGCCAATCTTGGATCGTTCCGACCACGCACCACTCTATTAAGTTCCACTAAATACAGGCAGGGTATCCTCTGACAACGGCTCGGATAGGGCAAGGAAGCGTCCGAAAACGAAACTTTGCCCCTACCAAGACTATAGACCTGTCTAACGTATGTGACGTTAATAAAACATTCCCCGAAACGACAAAGCGCTCGACCCGAAACCCGAGCCTCGCGCAAAATCTTGAAATCTACTTTGCGTTCAGAGCGAGGAACGCAAGACCACCAAGAGCCGCAACACCGAGCAGGGAACCCCAGATGATGTCGAAGGTGCGGCCCATGGGCCAGCCCTTCTTCTCGTCGTTTTCAAAGGAACTTTGCAATGCGGCGGCGCCGAACAGCGTCTCTACAGCTGCTTGATCGTAATCCGCCTGGTTTTCGGCACCGGCCAGCTTGCCTGCTTGCAACAGAGCCAAAAGACCAACCGACGAGGTGACTTCGTCATCGTTGCTTGACGTGTCTGCAGCCTGCGCCGGCACAACAGCGAGCGAGAGGGCAGTGGTGGCTGCGATGGCAGCGGTAGCGAAACGCTTCATGGAAATCTCCTGAATAATTGTTAGAACGGAAGCTGAATGAGGCCCTGAAGTTGTGCGGCGCCTAGGCCACCAAGAACAGCCAGAACAGCTGCTGCGATACTTGTCCCGATGATGATGTCAGCAGTGGTGCCTAGCTTGTAATTATTAACGGCATCATTCTTATAAGCGAATTTCCAAAAAGGACCAAAGTCCGACTTTGGCGAATTCTCTTTTCGCTTAGACGAAGATTCAGAGGATGCTTTATGAGGTGCAGAAACACCTGAGCCGGGATTCTTTAGCTCCTTTCCCCAAGAATCCACAATGTACTGGATCATAGACTCATCCGTAAGGCCTGCGGTCGACCCTTGCCTCGTATCTTCCCCAGCCTGCGCCGGTACAACGGCGAGCGAAAGGGCAGTGGTGGCTGCGATGGCAGCGGTAGCGAAACGCTTCATGGAAATCTCCTGAATACAGAGGGCGATATTGCCAGGGATTTGACAACAACTGCCAATGTATCAGGCAGATTTATATTCAGCAATTTCGTGACTTACAACACTAAGTTAACCAACGCCACATACAGCCCAGTGCCGACCAGGATGGAGAGGGCGGGGGAGCGTCGCCAGGCGTGGAGGGCGAGCGTCACGAAGCCGACGAGCACCCCGGTCCACACGGGCTGGTCGGAGCTGGTGAAGGTGTACAGCACGAGGACGATCATGACACCGACGGGCATGTAGAGGCGGAGGAAGTCGAGAAGGGGGCTGCCGTCTAGCCACCCGCGGAAGGCGAAGGGCAGGGCACGCAGAAGCACGGTGACCACGGCGATCGGCAAGATGACGGCCCACACCATGGGCAGATCAACGCCGGCGGGAAGTCCGTTCATCGCTTCCACTCCAATCGCTTATCGACGCCAGGTACCCAGAACCGAACCAGCAGGACCAGGAAGTACGCGATGAGCGCTACCATCAGCATCTGTCCGGGGACGACGAAGGCTGCAACGAGCGCGATCCCAGCGGCGATGAGCACGGCGCTCATGTCGCGGGATGCCTGGAACGCCTCGTAGGCTAGGACGATGAAGAGGGCGGTGAGTGCGAAGTCCATGCCCTCGATTGTGCCGGGAAGGCGTTCGCCGGCGAGCGCGCCGACGAGACCAGACACGACCCAGAGCGCCTGGCACATCACGTGGATGGCGATGAGGCGCGGGCCGGTGTAGCGCGTGGTCTGCTGTCGGGCGCTGATGACGGCGTAGGCTTCGTCGGTTAGTGAATACATCGAATAGAGGCGGCCGAACGTCGAGCGGATCGCGTCCCGCGGGTAGGTGAGGCCGTAGAAGAGGTGTCGGAAGTTCACCATGAAACCGGTCATCGCGGCGGAGGCGGGGCCGACGCCGCCGAGTACCATCGGGATTGCGAGGAACTCGGTGGAGCCGGCGTAGATAAGCATCGAGAAGACCGGTGTCCACCACCAAGCGAACCCGGATTGCACCATGAGCAGCCCAAACGCTAGCCCGAGGGGCACAACGCCGAGCCCGACGAGCCACATGTCGCGCACTCCGAGGCCGAATTCTCGCAATGTTTCACGTGAAACATTCATCTAGTTGTCCTCGATGTCGGATGGGAAGGTGGCGAACAGGGGTAGGGGCATGGGTTGGCGGCGTAGGACGTCGGCCCACAAATCGACACTCGCGGGTGTGATGACGTCGGAGGGGAGGGCCGGGGCGACGTACCAGTCGCCGCGTTCGATCTCCTCGTCGAGCTGACCCGCGTCCCAGGACGAGAACCCGGCGAACAGGCGGAAGCCCTCCAGCAGCCCAGTGAACTGCTCAGCCGACGCATGCATGTTCACGTGCACGAGTTTGTTCGCAAGGCGCGTCAGGATCGGGTGCTCGGCGATGTCGACGTCGTTGCGCGTGACGCCCAGGCCAACGGCAGCGTTCGGGCTGACGGGTCCGCCGTAATACATCACCGCCGGCTCGCTGGCGAGCGACTCCCACTCGGGCAGCACGTTTACAACGGCGGCGTCGGAACGCCGGTTCAAGATGACGCCGAGCGTCCCCTGCTCGCCGTGCTCAATCACGAGCACAACCGTGCGGGCGAACTCAGGCGAGTACATTCCGGGTGCAGCGACGAGCAGCATACCGCTGTCGGGTTCCGTGCGCTCGAGTGACGTAAACAGGCGGTCGCCGTAGAAATACTCAGGCATTACGTTCCTCCCACCAAGACTTCAGCGCAGCGACGGCCTCGTCGTGCTCGAGTTCGCCGCGCTCCAGACGTAGTTCCTTCATGTACTTCCAGGCCTCGCCGACCTCCGGACCAGGTTTGAGGTCCAAGATCTGCATGATTTCGTTGCCGTCCAGGTCAGGGCGGATTCGCGCGAGGTCCTCCTGCTCGGCGAGCGTCGCGATCCGCTCCTCGAGGTTCTGGTACGCACGCTGCAGACGGCGCGCCTTGCGTGGGTTTCGCGTCGTGCAGTCGGCGCGCACGAGTTTGTTCAAGCGGCCGAGGAGGTCGCCGGCGTCGGTGACGTAGCGACGCACCGCCGAATCGGTCCACTTGCCTTCGCCGAAGCCATAGAAACGCATGTGCAGGAACACCAGTTGGCCGACATCGCTGATGACGTGCTTCGGGTACTTCAGCGCGCGGAGGCGCTTGCGCACCAGCTTCGCACCCACGACCTCGTGGTGGTGGAAGCTCACGCCACCGCCTTCCTTGAGGGCGCGGGTGGCGGGCTTGCCGACGTCGTGAAGCAGCGCAGCGAGCCGCAGCTTGAGGTCGGGGCCGTCGTCCTCGAGCTCGGTGGCCTGGCGCAGCACCGTCAGCGAGTGTGCGTAGACGTCCTTATGCTGCATGTGCTCGTCCTGCTCAAGCTGCAGCGCGGGCACCTCAGGCAGCACGAACTCGGCGATGCCGGTGCGAACCAGCAGGTCAATGCCCTCCCAGGGGGCGATGCCACACATCAGCTTGTCCAGCTCGGCTTGGATCCGCTCGACGGTGATGCGCTGAATCTCACCTGCCATGTCGCGCATCGCGTCGAAGACGCGCGGGGCAACGTCGAAGCCGAGTTGGGAGGCGAAGCGGGCCGCGCGAAGCATGCGAAGCGGGTCGTCGCGGAAGGAAATCTCGGGGGCCTGCGGGGTGTCAAGGCGGCGTTGCAGCAGGTCACTGATACCGTCCACCGGGTCGTGGAAGATTGGTCGGAGCGCGCCGTCGACAACGTCGAGCTCGATGGCCATCGCGTTGCAGGCAAAGTCGCGCCGAATGAGGTCGCCCTCCAGGGTGTCGCCGAACGTCACCTCGGGGTTGCGCGTCACGCCGTCGTACAGGTCGGAACGGAACGTCGTGATCTCGACCTGCTGGCCCTCGCGCACGGCGGCCACGGTGCCGAACTCAATGCCGGTATCCCAGGTGGTTTCGCCCCACTCGTCGAGAATTTCCTGCACGGTTGGGGGCAGGGCGGACGTCGTGAAGTCGAGGTCGTGCCCAAGCTTGCCCAGCATCGCGTCGCGCACGGGCCCGCCGACAAGGTAGAGGTGCTCGCCGCGCTCCACGAAGCGCTGGGCAAGCGGCGTCAGCAAGCCACTGAGCTTTTCGACGCCCTCTTCGGCCCGAACCTGCAACGCCGCGACGGCGTTCGGGTCGGAGGGGTCGGGGAGGTCGAACGGGCATCGGTGTGTTTCTTCAGTCTTTGTCACCTCTCACACGATACTTTGCTTCCCTGGTGCTGTTAAGTACCACAAAGGTGGCCAGTACGGATACCATGAATTGAATGACTGAGAACACTCGGCCGAAGCCGGTTCCTCCGTCGGAGCGGAAGTCTTCGAACTCTGGCGGGAAGGGGCGCGGGGACGGCGCTAACTCGAAGGCGGGGGGTGACTCCCCGAAGCGGCGGCGTGGCCGTCGGCGTGGTTCGCACGCCAAAAAGCGGGGGTCGCAGCAGCAGCGTCGCCGCGGGTCGAACCGGCGGGGGCGGGGCGCGTCGGCGCGGAAGAGGCAGCAGCGGCCGGTTGATTCGTCGCTGGAGACCCGGAACGAGACGAGTGCGGGCGGCCTGGTGGTGTCGGGCATGGCGGAGGCTGTGGACCGGCACGACAAGGTGGACCTGTCGAAGATTTACGTCGCGCTCATTGGGCGGCTGGACCGTCGGGGTCGTCTGTTGTGGTCGATGCCGAAAGGCCACGTGGAGGAAGGCGAGGAGCAGTGGCGCACCGCGGAGCGTGAGGTGTGGGAGGAGACCGGGATTACTGGCGAGGCCTTCAACACGCTCGGTGTGATTGATTATTGGTTCATTTCTGAGGGCGTCCGTATTCATAAGACGGTGCACCACAACTTGTTGCGCTACGTCGACGGGGTGTTTAACGACGAAGACCCGGAGGTCACGGAAGTCGCGTGGGTGCCGATGAACCAGCTGATCGAGCGCCTGGCGTACGCGGACGAGCGCAAGCTCGCGCGGATCGCGGTGAACAGGATGCCGGACTTGGCGCGCAAGGAAGCCGCGGCCGAAAGGTTGACGCCGCGATGAGCAGCGTGCGTAGCGGAGCCGCGGCGGTTGCAGTGGCGGCGCTGGGTCTACTCCCGGTCACGGCGGGCGCCCTACCAGCGCCAACGTCGCCCGAGGACCCGGCGGTGGCGTCGCAGTGGGTGAACCCGGCAGTTCGTCCGGGGGAGGGCACCCGCGCGTCCATCACGCTTGTCGACGCCCCCTCGGCCCTCAACGCCGGCGAAATGTTTCACGTGGAACTTCGCATCCACAACAACACGGACGCGCCGCTGGCGAACCTGCGCGTGGTCCCACGGCGTGGCCCGGCCACGGGTTCCGTGCTGGACCAGCGCGCGGCGGCGGTCGCCTCGGTGAGCGAGTATGGCGCGGTGGGGCGCGGAGTGGACGTCGATAAGGAGTTGGGCGCGGGGGAGTCGGCAGAGGTCGAGCTGGATGTTGAGCTGCCGGGCGCGGGGACGTACCCGCTGCTCTTCGAACTCAAACAGAGCCTGACGACGCTGGACACTGAGCGCTTCCACATCTCGGTGCGCGGCGAGCCGTCGGAGGACCCGGCGCCGGCTATGACCGCCCTGTACCCGATTACCGCACCAATTGACATTGTGCCCGGGGAAACAGGGGAGGCGCCGGAGCGCTCCCCGCTGCTGCTGAAGTCGGAGACGTTGGCGAACCAACTCGCGCCCGGCGGGCGCCTTGAGCGGCTGCTCAGCCAGTACGAGGACGCGGTGGAGGAACCTGGCGTTGGCTTCGCCACGTGCGTGGGGCTGGACCCGGCGCTCGTGGACACGGTGGCGCGGATGGCGGAGGGCTACCGCGTCACCACCACGCGCCCGCCAGTTGCTGAGGAGCCCAAGCGACTCCGCGACAGCTGGAACACCGACGACACCACCGCCCAGGGCGAGGTAGGCAAGGGACAAGCGGACGCGCAGGCGTGGCTGGAGCAGCTGCGCAGCGTCGCCGCGAAGGGGTGCACGGTGGCGCTACCGTGGCAAAACGTCGACGTCAACACGCTGGCCCGCACCGGGGATCCGTGGCTGATGCGTGAGGCGTTGGAGCGTGGCCCGTTCGTGCTCGAGCGGGAGCTCGGCACGGCGGGCACGCTCAACGCCGTCATCCCCGGCGCCGGCTACATCACGCCGGACGCGGCCCCCGCCTTCGGCTGGGCCAACCACATCGACTCCGCGATCCCGGAGCACGGGCTGCAGGGGGAGTGGGAGGCGGCTCGGGCGGAGCGGGCGTCGACAAGTGGGGACGGGCAGGCGGCGCTCGACCGCAACGAACTGCCGGACCCCGCGGACGTGTTCCCGGCGGCGCCTGCGCACCCGGTGCACGTGCTGGCGGCGCGAAGCAGCGTCGACCACCCGGGCCCCGGCAACGCCGCGTGGGTGGCGCCGGGGGTGATGGCGGTGCAGTTCCAGGACTCGCTGGCCTCGGTCTTAGCGACGGTCGGCTCCGCCCCCGCCACCGTCGGCTACTCGAATGACGCGCTGCGGTACCGCTACGAGATGGACTCCCAGCGGGCGCGCGCGATCAATGCGGCCTCCGCGCTCAGGCTGGCGGCGCAAGAAGCGACGCCGGAGGAGCCAGTGTTCGTGAACCCTCCGGCGAGCTGGGACGCGGACTCGGCGGCGCTGCTGCTGGGAACGGTCGCGGAGCTGGTCCGGGAAGGTAAGGCGGCGCCGATGAGTTTCGGCGACTTCCTGAACACGCCCGACCCGGCGGAGGTGCCGACGGCGACGCGCGTGGGCACGCTGTTTCCGGATCCGACAGTGGTCTCGGACGCGGAGGTGCTGACGGCCTCCCAGCAGGCTGAGTTCACAGATGACTTAACACAGCTGCTCGCGAACGACCCGCAGGTGGCGCTGACGCGTTACGGGTTCACGCTGCCGCTGCGCCGCGATGTGCTGGCGGCCCTGAGTATGCAGGAGCGCCAGTCGCTGTCGCGGTACGACGCCGCCGTGCGCACCACGGCCGAGCGGTTGCGGGGCAGCCGCGACGTACTGCAGGCGCTGCGGGCGTCGGTGACGCTGATCCCGCCGGGCAACGTGTACACGCGGACCTCCCCGTCGAGCCCGCTGCTGATCGTGGCGCAGAACGGGATGCCGCTGCCGGTACAGACGACCATCCGGTTCCAGGCGGCGAGCGGCCCGATCACGCTGCACGTGCCAACCACGATGCGGATCCCGGCCCGCGGCTCGCAGACGGTACAGATGACGGCGGATTACCCGGAGGACCAGCGCAGTATTGACCTGCAGCTGTACCTGGCGGGTACCGACGGCAGTCCGATCTCGCAGCCGGTGAACATTTCTGTGCGCACGGCGGGCGCCGCCGTGGAGGGCTGGGCGCTGGTCACCGGGCTTGGCGTGCTGGTGGTGCTGATGCTGATGTATTCGGTGGGCCGTCGGCGCCGGGCGCGGGCTGCGCCACGCAGCCCAACAACACAGCAACGTTTGGACAATGAACACCCACCTTTGATTGGAGACTGACGTGGTTGAGCAACCTCGGGCTGGTACGCGTGGCCGAATCGTGCCCCCTGCACCGCCGGCGCCGGTGCCCACCCCGCGAGAGAACCCAGAGCTTATCGACGCCACCGAGGCCGAGGCCCCGGACCGTTCGACGCTGACCGCGGACCCTTCGGCGGCGGTGCCGAATCCCGCCCCGGAGAGCAATTCCGTGGTGCGGGCGACGGGGTCGATGGCGATCGCGACGCTGATTTCGCGCATCACGGGGTTCATCCGCACGGTACTGATCGGCGCCGCGTTGGGCCCGGCGGTGGCGTCGGCATTTAATACGGCGAATACGCTGCCGAACATTATTACGGAGATCGTGCTGGGATCCGTGTTGACGGCCCTGGTGGTGCCGGTGTTGGTGCGCGCGGAGAAGGAGGACCCGGACCACGGGGAGCGCTTTATCCGCCAGCTGTTCACGCTGACGCTGACGCTCCTGACGGTGGTGACCATCATCGCGGTGGCCGCCGCGCCGCTGCTGACTCGCGTCTTCCTCGACGATGAGGGCCAGGTGAACGTCGCGCAGTCGACGTCGTTTGCGTATTTGGTATTGCCGCAGATTTTCTTCTACGGCATGTTCTCGCTGTTCATGGCGGTGCTGAATACGAAGGAGCATTTCCGGCCGGGTGCGTGGGCGCCGGTGGCGAACAACGTGGTGTCGATTGCGGTGCTGCTGGGGTACATGATGTTGCCGGGCAGTTTGAATCCCGCGGCGCCGGCGTCGATAGCGAATCCGCATGTGCTGCTGCTGGGCGTCGGCACGACGTTGGGTGTGGCGGTGCAGTGCCTGATTATGCTGCCGGCGCTGCGCAAGCTCGGCATTAACCTGCGGCCGCTGTGGGGTATTGACGACCGCCTCAAGGTGTTCGGCGGGATGGCCCTGGCGATCGTGACTTATGTGGGGATTAGCCAGGTCGGCTACATCGTGACCACGCGTATCGCGTCGATGGCGAGCGACGCCGCCCCGATTATTTACCAGCAGCACTGGATGCTGCTGCAGGTGCCCTACGGCATCATTGGCGTCACGTTGCTGACGGCGATCATGCCGCGCCTGTCCCGCAACGCCGCCGACGGTGATGACGCCGCGGTGGTCCGGGACTTGACGCTGGGCACGAAGCTGACGTTCATCGCCCTGATCCCGATCATTGTCTTTATGACGGCGCTCGGCCCGGACATCGGGCACGCGCTGTTCGCCTACGGCAACTTCGACGGCGGCACGGCCCGCACGCTGGGCCTGACGGTGAGCTTCTCCGCGTTCACCCTGATCCCGTACGCCCTGGTGATGCTGCACCTGCGCGTGTTCTACGCGCGGGAGGAGGCATGGACGCCGACGTTCATTATCGCCGGCATCACGATTACGAAGGTGGTGCTGTCGTATCTTGCGCCGCTGGTTGCGGATTCGACGCAGTCCGTCGTGGTGCTGTTGGGTGCTGCGAACGGCTTCGGTTTCGTCGCCGGCGCGGTGATCGGCGCGCTGTTGCTGCGTCGTAAGTTGGGCACGCTCGAGGCGCGTTCGGTGCTGCACACGTCGCTGTGGGCGACGGCCTCGGCGCTGATCGGTATCGCGGTGATGTTCCTGGTGCGCTGGCTCGTGCGCGATGTCGCGGGTATCGACGCCCCATCCTTCCTCGGCGGGCTCATCGGCCTGCCGTCGCTGGGTTTCCTGCTTGAGGTGATGGTCCTCGGCGTGCTGTTCGTGGTGGCGACGGGCCTGGTGCTGTCGCGCTCTGGCCTGCCGGAGGTGCAGAACCTGGGCCGCGCGCTGGCGCGCATCCCGGGCATGGGTCGCTTTATCCGCCCGGACGAGGACGCCGCGATCGAGGTCGGCGAGGTGGACCTGCGGGATGTGTCGCAGCAGTTCCTGGCCGCCGATACGTTCAATGCGTCGCCGGTGCCGCCGCCGATGTCGGCCGGTGTCGTGCGCGGCCCGCGCTTGGTACCGGGTGCGTCGGTGTCGGATGGCCGCTTCCGCCTCATCCGCGATCACGGCTCTACCACGGGCGCGCAGTTCTGGCAGGCCCGCGAGGTGTCGACGGGCCGCTCCGTGGCGCTGACGTTCGTCGATACGACGGGCATGGCCCCGATGGCTCCGGCGACGCCGCGCCAGGCCGCTATCGACGCCGCGGGTGTGTCGCGCCGCACGCGCAAGCTCGCGATGCTGCGCCACCCGGCGCTGCCGGAGAACATCGAGATCGTGTCGTATCGCACGGGCGCCCTCGTGGTCGCTGACTGGGTGGAGGGCTCCTCGGTCCGCGCCGTCGCCGAGTCGGGTCAGACGCTGCACACGGATGCGGTGGCGAACGCGCTTGCCCCGTTGGCGGGCGCGATCGCCGCGGCGCACGAGGCTGGGGTGCCGCTCGGGTTGGATAACCGCCAGCGCCTGCGCATCGACCGCGAGGGCCACGTGCGCCTCGCGTTCCCGGCAGTCCTGCCGGACGCCTCCGCAGCCGACGACGCCGACGCCTTCGCCTCCGCGCTGCAGCTGCTGACCACCAACGTGGACTCCGATGACCTCGCCGACGTCGCCAGCACCACCCGCGCCCTCGTCGACGCCGACGCCATCGAGTCCCACGACTTCCGCGAGCTCGAGCGCCAACTCACCCGCGACGAAGCCGAGGACGCCCCCGCCGAAGCTATCGATCCCGTCGAGCCGGTCGAGGAGCAGTCTGAGGAGCCGAAGGACCTGCGCGGCGGTTTCGGATCTCGCCGTTACGGTCCGGTCACACTCGCGGTGTTGCTGTCGCTCGCGGTTGGCGCGGTGATCATCATCGCGGCGCTCACCGCGTACCTGGTCGGCTTCCTCTCCGGCGACGACACGAACGCACCCGTCACGGTGGACTCGGTCCAGACCGGGGTAGAGGAGGTCGAGGAGGAGGTCACGGGCCTGCCCGTGTTGCTCACCCCGATGCGCGCGACCATCGAAGGTGCTTCCGCGCCCGAGCTTGTCGACGCCGACCGCTCCACCACCTGGACCGGCTCAGACAACGTGAGCGTCGAGCTCCGACCCGCCAAGGGCGCGACCGCCCGCAAAGGGTTCACCCTGGAGCACGTGATCGTCGATACTCCGTCCAACGGCGACAGCTTCCGGATCTACGGCCTGCCTGCCGGCGCCTCGTGGAACGGCGACGTCGCCGACCTGCCGCTGCTTAAGGAGGGCACGTTCCTCAACGGCGAAAACGGCATCGACGTGGAGGGCTCACCGGAACTCACCGGCTTGGTCCTCAACGTCTCCGGCCAGGACATCATCCTCCGGGACGTCACCCTCATCGGGCGCACTAGCCTCCGATGATGTCCACCATGGTGGACAAGAAACGCTTCCTCTTCCGGCGCTGATGCATCACACTGGATGCATCAGCAATGGGAGGGTGCATCATGCGCAGAAAAACGGACCACCAACTCGTCCACGACTACATCGCAGGCGACATCCACGCCTTCAACCTCATCGTCCGGCGCCACGAACGCAACATGCTCGGCGTCGCCCTTCGCTACTCACGCAATGAGTGCGACGCCGAAGACATCGTCCAAGACGCCCTGCTCAAGGCGTCCCGCCACCTTTATGGCTTCCGCTTCGAGTCGAAGGTGTCTACCTGGCTATACCGGCTGGTCGCCAACGCAAGCTTGGACCACCAGCGCCGCCGCAAGGCCGAGTACACCGTGTCCCTCGACGACAACGATGAGCTCTCCCAGGACAAGGATCCCCGCCTGGCCCACGACCCGACCGCTCACCTCGACCGCCTCATCGCCGTCAAGGACGCGCTGCGCGTCGTACCGGAGGCGCACCGGAAGGCTGTCTTCCTCATCGACATCATGGGCATGTCCCTGCAGTCCGCCGCCGACACCTGCGGCGTCCAGCCCGGCACCATGAAGTCCCGCCGCGCCCGGGCTCGCGCCATGATGCTCGAGCACATGGAAGAGGTCTGCTAGGCCGCCGTCAGCCACGCCAGTGCCAAAGGACGCAGCTTTAAAATAGACGCCTTGCAAACCAGCAGGTCACAAAAGGGCTAGGCAACAAGGGGTGTGTCTTTTGGCACTGGGTCCCATCAAGGAGACACCAAATTCCTAGATCCCAACATCGCTCTCGGCGTTTCCCCAGTTCGCCAACCCCTCAAGAGGGAATCTGGTGCACACCCCGCAGGCGGCGGTTTGGAACAAACAGTAGACTGGCTACGTTTACACCCCTGACAGAGCAAATCTACGAGGAGTTTTCATGACCAACGAGGCCAGCGAACAAACAGAACAAATTCATGACGTGATTATTGTCGGCTCGGGCCCGGCGGGGTACACGGCAGCGCTGTACGCGGCGCGTGCGGAGCTGAACCCGCTGGTGTTTGAGGGTTACGAGTACGGCGGCGAGCTGATGAACACCACTGAGGTGGAGAACTTCCCTGGCTTCAAGGATGGGGTGATGGGCCCGGATCTGATGATGCAGATGCGCGAGCAGGCGGAGAAGTTCGGCGCGCGCCTGGAGTCGGAGCTGGTGGACAAGGTTGATCTCAGCGGTGACGTGAAGAAGGTGTTCGTGGGGGATGACGTCTACCAGGCCCGCGCGGTCATTCTCGCTACTGGAGCGGCGCCGCGTCACCTGGGTATTCCGGGTGAGGCTGAGCTGACGGGTCGCGGTGTGTCCACATGCGCGACGTGTGATGGGTTCTTCTTCAAGGATCAGCATATTGCCGTTGTCGGTGGTGGGGATTCGGCGATGGAGGAAGCGACGTTTTTGACCAAGTTTGGGTCGAAGGTCTCCATTATTCACCGTTCGGAGAACTTCCGCGCGTCGCAGATTATGTTGGAGCGCGCCCGGGCAAATGAGAAGATTGAGTTTATTACGCATTCGGTGGTCGAAGAGGTCGTCGAAAAGGATGGCAAGGTTGGCGGCCTGAAGGTGCGCAACGTGCAGTCGGGCGAGGAGTCGGTGCTGGACGCGACGGCGTTGTTCGTGGCGATCGGGCATGATCCGCGTTCGGCGTTCCTGGAGGGCCAGGTGGCCACGGACGAGGGCGGGTACGTCCTTGTCGACGCTCCTTCGACCCGCACGAACGTGCCGGGCGTGTTTGCGTGTGGCGATTTGGTGGATAACCACTATCGTCAGGCGATTACGGCAGCTGGTTCGGGGTGCCGGGCGGCGTTGGATGCGCAGCATTTCCTTGCGGCGCTTTAGAATAGAAAGAACTGTGTTCAAGGAGGAACGATGAGTGCACCTGTTGATGTGACGAAGAATACGTTTAAGGCTGAGGTCGTTGAGGCTTCGACGCCGGTGTTGGTGGATTTTTGGGCTGAGTGGTGCGCTCCGTGCCGGAAGTTGTCGCCGGTGTTGGATGAGATTGCGTCTGAGCTGGATGGCAAGGTGAAGGTCGCGAAGGTGAATGTGGATGAGGAGCGTGAGCTGGGGATGATGTTCCAGGTCATGTCGATTCCGACTGTGTTGATCTTCAAGGATGGCCAGAAGGTGGATGAGTTTGTGGGGGCGCTCCCGAAGGCGCAGATCGTCCAGAAGGTTGAGTCGTATCTGTAGGCTGTCCGTCGTAGGATGGACTGCATTGTTGGTTTTGTAGAAAGGTGCCCAGTGGGTGACATTCTCCGCGTAGGTGATTCGAGTGCTCGCGTGGCCGAGGCGCGTGCGACGCTTGCGCGTTTGGGCATGTTGGAGGACTTCGATGGGGACATCGAGGACTTCAACTCGCGGCAGTTCACTCCCGACGAGATGCTTTTCGACGCCCCTTTGGCGGAGTCCGTGAAAGCATTTCAGCAGTCGCGGGGAATTATGCCGACTGGCGCTATCGATGACTTGACGTTGCGTGAGCTGCGTGAGGCGTCGTATACGTTGGGGGCGCGTGTGTTGCAGTACCAGCCGAATCAGGAGTTGGTGGGCGACGACGTGGGGCAGTTGCAGACGCAGCTGCATGAGCTGGGGTTTTATTCGGATCGTGTGGATGGGCGGTTCGGTCCGCGCACGCACGAGGCCGTGATGAATTACCAGCTGAATTCGGGCTTGGAAGACGATGGGGTGTGTGGCCCGGATACGTTGCACGCGTTGAGTCTGTTGGGCCGCCGGATTACGGGCGGTTCGGCGCACGCGATTCGCGAGCGTGAGCATGTGCGCGCGGCTGGCCCGCAGTTGGCGGGCAAACGCGTGGTGATTGATCCGCATCTTGGTGGTGCGGATAAGGGCGCGCTTGTCGACGGCCCCTTCGGCCAGATCACGGAGGAGGAGATCCTGTGGGATTTGGCGCAGCGCGTGGAGGGCCGCATGATTGCGGCTGGTGTGGAGACGATCATCTCGCGCCCGCGTGGTGATAATCCGTCGTGTAAGGAGCGCGCCGATCTGGCGAACGGTTTCGACGCCGACTTGGTGATTTCCCTGCAGTTGGACCGTTATGCCAATGAGAAGGCGAATGGTGTGGCGACGTTCTACTTCGGTTCGGAGAACGGGACGTCGTCGATGACGGGGGAGACGCTGTCGGGCTATATTCAGCGTGAGATTGCGGCGAGGACGTCGCTACGTAATTGCTGGAATCATGCCCGGACGTGGGAGATGCTGCGGATGACGCGGATGCCGTCGGTGGAGATCGTGGCTGGCTATGTCACGAACCCGCACGATGTTGAGGTGGTGACGGATCCGCAGCAGCGTGACGCGATCGCGGAGGCGATTGTGGTGGCGGTGAAGCGCCTGTACTTGCTGGATTCTGATGACCAGCCGACAGGCACCTACTCTTTCCAGGACTTGCTCCGCCAGGAGCACCTGTAGTTAATCGGTGCCCTGGATGAGGCCCATGATGCGTTCGAAGTCCTGACGGTCGCCGAATTCGACGACGATTTTGCCTTTTCGTTTGCCCATGGTGACGGAGACTTTGGTGTCCCATTCGTCGGCGAGTTGGTCGGCGGCCCGGGTCAGGTATTCGGGCTGGGGGATGGGCTCGCGGCGTTTCTTTTGCGGGACACCGCCTTCGTTATTCATGAGGGTGACGGCCTCTTCGGTGGCGCGGACGCTTAAGCCTTCGGCGACGATGCGTTCGGCGAGGAGGTTTTGGCCGTTGGAGGTCAGGGCGTCGCTGCCGAGCTTGAGGCCGAGGAGTGCGCGGGCGTGGCCCGCGGAGAGTACGCCGGCGGCGACGCGGCGCTGCACCGGCACGGGCAGGCGCAGGAGACGGATCGCGTTGGTGATCACTGGGCGGGAGCGGCCGAGTTTGTCGGCGAGTTGCTCCTGGGTGACGCCGAACTCTTCGAGAAGTTGCTGGTAGGCGGCGGCTTCTTCGAGTGGGTTGAGTTGGACGCGGTGGATGTTTTCCAGGAGGGCGTCGCGAAGCATGTCCTGGTCGGAGGTTTCGCGGACAATGGCCGGGATGTGCTTCAGACCGGCTTTAGAGGCGGCGCGCCAGCGGCGCTCACCCATAATGAGTTCGAAGCCCTCTGGGGTGTCGCGGACGACGATGGGCTGCAGCAGGCCGAACTCGCGGATGGAGTGGACCAGCTCGTTGAGGTCGTCTTCGTCGAAGACCTGGCGTGGCTGCTTCGGGTTCGGGATGATCTGCCCGACCGCGATTTCCTGGTAGCGCGCGCCGACGGGCACGGGCTGCATAACGTTCTCTGGCGTGGCGCCGACGGTGGGCGCGCCCGCGACCTTGGGGCGCTTTCCGCGGGGCGGAAGCTTGTCGCCGCCACCGGAAGCCCCGGAAGCCCCCGAAGCCCCGGCGGCGCCGGCTGCGCCGAAGATCACGTCGGAGGCTTTGCCGCCGATGCCGCCGGTTTTGCCGGTTTTGTCGGTCGCGGCTGGTGCCTGCGGGATGAGTGCTGCTAGTCCGCGGCCGAGGCCGCCTTTACGCTCTTGTGCCATGGTTATTCCTCGCCCTCGTCAAGTTGTTGGGCCACCTGGGGGCTGACTCCGATGGGCCCCGTGGTGGCGTGTGGTTGGTAGTCGCCGCGTGTTGCCAGTTCGCGGGCGGCGTCGTAGTAGGCCAGCGCTCCGCTGGAGAGTGGGTCGTAGTCGATGACGGTCTGGCCGTAGCCTGGCGCCTCGGAAACCTTCACGGAGCGCGGGATGACGTTGCGCAGCACCACTTCGCCGAACTGGTTGCGCACTTCGCCGGCGACGTCCGCAGCGAGGCGCGTGCGGGCGTCGTACATGGTGAGCACGATCGCGGAGATGTGCAGGTTGTGGTTAAGGTGCTCGCGGATCATGCCAATGTTGCCGAGCAGCTGGCCGACGCCCTCAAGCGCGTAGTACTCGCACTGGATGGGGATCATGACTTCGTCGACGGCAGTCATGGCGTTGATGGTGAGCAACCCGAGTGATGGTGGGCAGTCGATGAAGACGTAGTCGAAGTTGTGTTCTTCGAGGAAGCCGCGCCGGATGGCATCGTGCAGCCGGTATTCGCGGCGCACCATGGACACCAGCTCGATTTCGGCGCCGGCGAGGTCGATGGTGGCGGGGATGCAGTAGAGGTTCTCGTTGTTGGCGTGCGCCTGCAGTGCTTCCTCGGGCGTTGCTTCGCCGATGAGGACTTCGTAGCTGGAGGTGGTGCCGGAGGTGTGCTCGGCGCCGAGCGCGGTGGAGGCGTTGCCCTGCGGGTCCAGGTCGATGACGAGGACGCGCATGCCTTGGCGGCTCAGTGCCGACGCCATGTTCACGGATGTCGTCGTCTTGCCGACGCCGCCCTTCTGGTTCGCAACGGTAAACACGCGGGTGTGCGCGGGGCGTTGCAGCGTGGCGTTGTCCATGCTGGTGGTGTTCCTTTCCGCTATTTCCGCACGATTCGGATGAGGGTGGTGGGCTGGTCGAGGACGTCGGCGCCAACGTGGAAAATGTTCGGCGTGATCCCCCCGGCTTTCTTAATCGCCCGCGCGTCGCGTTCGAGTTCTTCTGCAACACTAGCGCCTTTCAGCGCCAACATCGAGCCCCCGTGGCGGACCAGTGGAAGGCTCCAGCCGGCCAGCTTGCCCAGGGGCGCGACCGCGCGAGAGGTGACCACGTCGAACTGCCCGCCGGGCTGCTCCTCGGCGCGGCCGCGGACGACGGTGACGTTGTCCAGTCCCAGCTCGTCTTTGACCTCGGCGAGGTACGTGGAGCGCTTCAGCAGCGGCTCGATAAGGGTGAACGAGACGTCGGGGCGGGCGATGGCCAGTGGGATGCCGGGCAGCCCTGCGCCGGAGCCGATGTCGGCGACGGTGGTGGCGTCGTCAAGTGCTTCGGAGACCACCGCACAGTTGAGGATGTGCCGTTCCCACAGGCGGCTGACTTCTTTGGGGCCGATGAAGCCGCGCTCGGCGGCGGTTGTGGCGAGCGATTCGTGGTAGGCCTCGGCGAGCGGCAGGCGATCGCCAAAGATGGTGGCGGCTGCTGTGGGCTGTTCTGACACGGCTGTGTACTCCTTTGAATCTTTAGTCTGGCATCGACTCTAGTAAAAGTAACGCCCCCAGCAAACACTTGCTGGGGGCTGGGGGCTACCGGTTACTTGCCTTGCTGCTTGCGCTGCTTCTTGCTGCGCTTGTCCACCTTGCGGGCACCGACAACGGGAGCGGAGGCGCGCTTGGCTTCCGCCTTGGCGCGTTCCTCGGCCTCTTCCTCGGCGTCCATCTTGGCAAAGACGATGCGGGTCTGGAAGAAGGTCCACACGTTGTTGGCCAGCATGTAGAACAGCAGGCCGATGTGCCACAGGAAGCCGGACGCGATGATCATGACCGGGAAGACCCAGAGCATCATCTTGTTCATCATCTGCATCTGCTGTTCCATCATGGCGGCGTTGTCACCGGACGGGGAGTTGACCTTGCCGGCGGCGCGGCGTGCGGCCTGACGGTTCATGGACATCCGGGCGTTGAGGTGGGTGAACGTCGCGGAGATCAGCACGAGCGGCAGGCACACCATGATGATGTTGGCGCGGGTGAAGTCCAGGCCGGTGAACGCCGCGAAGGCGTCTTCTGGCATGGACATGTACGCAGAGAGCGGCACACCGAAGAAGTCGGCGTCCAGGAAGGAGCGGACGTCTTCTGGGGAGAACGCGTAGTTGGCCAGGTTGCGGTTTTCTTCAACGCTCAGTCCCAGCTGGTTGGGGCCGGTGCCGGTGCGGTTGAAGGAGCGCAGCACGTGGAACAGGCCGATGAACACGGGCATCTGCGCCAGCGGGACGATGCACGAGGCGAGTGGGTTGGTACCCATCTCCTTGTACAGTTTCTGCGTCTCTTCCGCCATTTTCTGCTGGTCGTTCTTGTACTTTTGGCGGATTTCCTGCATCTTCGGCTGCATTTCCTGCATCTTGCGCATGGACCGCATTTGGTTGACCATGGGCTTGACCAGCAGGGTTCGCAGGGTGAAGGTGAGGAAGACGATGGACAGGATCCATGACAACGCCGAGTCTGGCGAGAGGATGAAGCCGAATACTTTGTGCCAGAACCACAGCACCCAAGAAATCGGCCAGTAGATGAAATTCAGCACTTTGGGGTGTTTCTCCTCGTTGGTTACTTGGTGGTCGTTCCTGTGGACGCGTCCGTACCGCTGCCGGGTACTGGGTCGAACCCGCCGGGGTGCCAGGGCCCACATTTGCAGACGCGGGCCACGCTGAGCAGGGTGCCTTTGATGGCACCGTGTCGCGCGACCGCTTCGAGTGCGTAGGCGCTGCACACTGGCATGAAACGACACGTCGCACCCATCTTAAGGGGTGAGAGGTACTTTTGGTAGCAGCGTACGGCCTTCACGAGTGCCCGCGCGGCCGCGGTTGGTGGTGCGGGGATGCGTTGGCCTAGGAAGTTGTAGTACGCCATTTGTCCAGGGCTTTGCGCAGCGCGGCGTCGTAGTCGTGCGCGAGTTGCGCGCTCGTGGCGGTGGCTGAGGCGGGCAGGGCTCTCACCACGACGTCGTGGTGTAGCTCCAGCTTCTCGACGCCCCCTCGCAGCACATGCCGCAGTTTCCGGGACACCGCGTGCCTGGTCACCGCGTTGCCGACCTGCTTGGACACGATCAGTCCGAAGCGCGGCCCGCCGTGCAGCGCGATGGTGTCCTCGGCCCGGGAGCGGACGTGGACGATTAAAGTGCGAGACCCCGCGCGCACTCCTTTCCTCATGGTCTGCCGGAAGTCGGCAGAGGAGGAGAGTTTGTGCGGGCGGGGTAACACGATGTCGCTGCGCTTCGGGCGTTTATGCCGTCAGGCTTGCGCGGCCCTTCTTGCGGCGCGCGGAAACGATTGCGCGGCCGGCGCGGGTGCGCATGCGGGCACGGAAGCCGTGCTTGCGTGAACGACGGCGGTTGTTTGGCTGGAAAGTCCGCTTGGACACGGTGGACTCCTTATAAGAGGTCACGACGGCCAGCGGGAACCCGCCGCGGTGTGCGACGCATTCCCTCCCGGGGTAGTAGCCGTCCCGGAATTGTAATGTTCAGGTTGAGATTGCCCGGCCGCGGCGCGTTGTGCGCGTTGACCTGCATGCATCACCTTCGCTGACTCGCCCTGGGTGGGCGGCCCGGTGCACTGCGTAGATGGTGCTCTCAAGCACACCGTGGGCATGTTGCTTCGCGCCCGTGGTGTGACAGACTACGCCAGACTACGCGAAAAACCGCTGGTTGTTCAAATCGACACACTGTCTTTTGAGCCGGGTGGGGCGCAGGTCCATTCGTTTACCCCCGTAATTACAAAGGTGTACTTTCGCGCAGGTGGTTGCATATTTTCGAACACCGGGGGCCGCGCTATCACCGGCCTGACGCGCGATTACTTCCCAACACGCGTACGCAATGTTCGAGATTTCCTGTGAATCACATCCGTGAAACGAGTTATCCACAGGGTTGTGGCGTGCGGGCTGTTAGACATTGCAAGCTCACACCGGGTAACAATGATAAAGCACCACAATTACACACGTTCTTTCTCCACATCGCTGTGGATAACTGTGAACAACAGGTTGAGACTTTGCGGCGTAATTTGTAATTACAGCAGGTCACAGCCGGTAAAAGTTCCGTGAAAAGTTATCCACAGGGGAGGGGAGAGACTGTGGACAACTTACTCACCGAAGTTATCCACAGGTGTGGACAAGTCTGTGGAAGATACTGGTGAGACGCAGGTTTTGGAATTACAAAATCTGTGAAACAGCGGTGGAATGTACGTGAAATTCCACAGTTGTGACGAACGTCACTAAATGACATGTCGGATTAGGAGGAGAGCGGGACGTTGGCAGAGCAAGACATCGAAACGCTATGGCGCACCATCGTCGCTGACCTGCTGGCGCTGTCCGCGCAGCCCAGCTCACAGGTCCCGTCGCTGACCCCGCAAGAGCGCGCGTACCTCCAGCTCGTCCGCCCCGTCATGCTTGTCGACGACTACGCCATCCTCTCCGCCCCCCACGCCGCCGCAAAAACGGTCGTGGAGCAGTCCCTCGCGCCGCACATCACTGCGCTGCTGGCGTCCCACCTGGGCAAACACTGCACGCTCGCCGTCTCGATCCAGGCACCTTCAGCTCCGGCAGCACCTTCAGCTCCGCCTGCCCCCGAGGCTGTCGACCCGGCCCACATGACCCCCGGCGAGCAAATCCCAATGGGCCTCGATGAACTCGCCGAGATGCACGCCCGCCAACAGCAACAGCACCAGGCGCCGGCGCACCCGACCGTCCCTAAGCGAATCCCCCGCGAAAAGCCTGCTCACGACCCCGAGCGCGAGACCAGCCTCAACCCGAAGTACACCTTTGAGAACTTCGTCATCGGCTCCTCGAACCGCTTCGCCAACGGCGCCGCCGTCGCCGTCGCCGAGAACCCGGCCCGCGCCTACAACCCCCTGTTCATCTGGGGTGGCTCCGGCCTCGGCAAGACGCACTTGCTGCACGCCGCCGGCAACTACGCGCAAGTCCTGCAGCCGAACCTTCGCATCAAGTACGTCTCCTCCGAGGAGTTCACGAACGACTACATCAACTCCGTACGCGACGACCGCCAGGAAAGCTTCAAGCGCCGCTACCGCAACCTCGACATCCTGATGGTCGACGACATCCAGTTCCTCGAGGGCAAGGAAGGCACCCAGGAGGAGTTCTTCCACACCTTCAACGCGCTGCACCAGGCAAATAAGCAGATCATCCTGTCGTCTGACCGCCCGCCGAAGCAGCTCACCACCCTCGAGGACCGCCTCCGCACCCGCTTCGAAGGCGGCCTGATCACCGACGTCCAGCCACCAGACCTGGAGACCCGCATCGCCATCTTGATGAAGAAGGCGGCCGCCGACGGCACGCAGGTCGACCACCAGGTGCTCGAGCTCATCGCCTCACAATTCGAGTCGTCGATCCGCGAGCTCGAGGGCGCCCTCATCAGGGTCTCGGCCTACTCTTCCCTTATCGACGAGCCCATCACCCTCGACGTCGCCCAAGTCGCCCTTCGCGACATCCTCCCCGACGAAGGCGACATCAACATCAACGCCTCCACCATCAAGGAGTACGCCGCCGAATACTTCAACGTCACGATGGACCAGCTCATCGGCGCAGGTAAAACCCGCCAGGTGGCGCACGCCCGCCAGATCGCGATGTACCTGTGCCGCGAACTGACCGAACTCTCCCTCCCCAAGATCGGCGACGAGTTCGGCGGCAAGGACCACACCACCGTGATGTACGCGGACCGCAAGATCCGCAAGGAGATGACGGAGAACCGCGGCACCTACGACGAAATCCAGGAATTGACCCAAATCATCAAGGCCCGCGCCCGCACCCTGCGTTAACTTTCGTCGCTCTCGGCGTCACCCGCACCAAATTCCCTCACGCGCCCCCAGCGACCTGGGGAAACACAAACCCGGTTCCCCAAATCCCGGAATTTGGTGCCCCTACCTGGTCTCTCAGTGCCAAAAGACGCACCCACTTTTGCCTAGCCCTTTTTCTGCCAGGCACTTTGAACACCTAGTCCATATCAGATTGCGACATTTGGCACTCCCACCTCCCGCACCCTAAAAATCCATCCACAGACTTATCCACACCTGTGTAATTACACCGCTGTAATTCACATTCAGGGGCGAAACACGTAAGTGACCCCCACCACAAAGAGACCCACATCACACACCACAGTCCTTGTGGATAACGTGTGAATCCCCAGTGGACAACCCTTACCCAGTTGTGAACAGATCAAATGACAGAAAATCTATCCACAAGCGCCCGGAGTTATCCACATTTCTTCCACAGGCAATTGCACACCCTGTTTTCGCGCTCCGACCACGGCGAATTCATGTAATTCCACAGATTGCACAGGACTTATTGTTGTTCCCAAGGTTTTTACTTGTAATTCCTAGAGTAGAAAGGGGAGCTGTGCAGAACGGCGCACAAACGACCAACGCCCCAAAAAGCCATGAGCCAGGCGTGTGAAAACTCGAATGACAAAAAGCCCGTCCCCGCCTAAAGTGAGAACGTAATTACAAGAATCTCTACGTACTGCAAGGAGCCCGTGTCACTATGGCGGACATCCAAGACAACTTGAATTCCAACGTTTCCTTCCGCGTGCACAAGGAGGACCTGTCGGACGCGGTGGCGTGGGTTGCTCGGATGTTGCCTACGAAGAACACGCAGCCGATTCTTCGCGCGGTGTTGATTACGGCGTCGGATGAGGGTTTGGAGTTCGCGGGCTTCGATTATGAGGTGTCGTCGCGGGTGCGGATTGCGGCTGAGGTGGATACGCCTGGTCGCGTGGCGGTGGCGGGCAAGTTGTTGTCTGACATTGTTGCGAATATGCCGAATCAGCCGGTTGAGGTTTCTACGAGTGACACAAAGTTGCTTCTCGACGGCGGCTCCGCCCACTTCGAGCTGCCTTTGATGCCGTTGGACGATTATCCGCAGTTGCCGCAGTTGCCTGAGGTGACGGGCACGATCGGTTCGGAGGACCTGAGTGGTGCGGTGATGCAGGTGGCTGCCGCGGCGGGTAAGGATGACACGTTGCCGATGCTGACCGGTATCCACATTGAGGTGGAGGGTTCGACGTTGCACTTGACGGCGACGGACCGTTTCCGGTTGGCGTTGCGTTCGTTGGAGTGGTCGCCTGCTGGTGAGGGGGTGCAGGCGAAGCTGTTGGTGCCGGCGAAGACGTTGTTGGATAACGCGCGGACGTTGGATACGCAGTTGGAGGAGCCGGTGCAGATTGCCGTTGGTGGCGTCGATAATGTGGGCGCGGACGGCTTGTTTGGTTTGCATGCGGGCAATCGTGAGACGACGACGCGCATGTTGGATGCGGATTTCCCGAATGTGCAGCCGTTGTTGCCGAAGGCGCATACGTCGATGGCGTCGGTGGAGGTGGCTCCGTTGTTGGAGGCGATTCGCCGTGTGTCGTTGGTGGCGGATCGGAATGCGCAGTTGAGGTTGCATTTTTCGGAGGGTCAGGTGACGTTGTTTGCGTCGGGGGCTGATTCGGGTGAGGCGTCGGAGTCGATTCCTGCGCAGTTTGTGGGGGAGGATGAGCTGCTGATTGCGTTTAATGCTGGTTATTTGCGTGATGGTTTGTCGGTGATTGGGACGGATCGTGCGGTGTTTGGGTTTACGGAGTCGTCGCGTCCGGCGATTATGATTCCGGAGCCGGAGTCGTTGCCGGAGAAGGGCGATGATGGGTTGTTCCCGACGCCGGAGACGAATTTCACGTATTTGTTGATGCCGGTTCGCCTGCCGGGCTAGTTTACCGCGATGTACGTTTCGGAGCTTGACCTGCGTGATTTCCGTTCGTGGCGGGAGTTGCATGTGGATTTGGAGCCGGGCGTCACGGTGTTTTCGGGTCGCAATGGGCACGGGAAGACGAACATTGTGGAGGCGGTGCGGTATACGTCGATGCTCGGGAGTCACCGGGTGGCCACGGACGCTCCGCTGATTCATTCGGGGGCGAGTGATGCGCGCGTGTCGGCGACGACGGTGAATGAGGGGCGCGCGCTGACTACTCATGTGTTGATTAAGGCGAGTGGGGCGAATCAGGCGCAGATTAATAGGACGCGGTTGAAGTCGGCGCGTGAGTTGCTGGGTGTGTTGCGGACGGTGATGTTTTCGCCGGAGGATTTGCGGTTGGTGAATGGGGAGCCGGGGGATCGTCGCCGGTTTTTGGATGCGTTGGCGGCGGTGCGTACGCCGCGTCATGGTGGGGCGAAGGCGGATTATGACAAGGTGTTGCGCCAGCGTAACGCGTTGTTGCGTTCGCAGAATATGGCGCTGCGCCGCGGTTATGGGGATGCGGCGGGCGCGGGTGCGTTGAGCACGTTGGATGCGTGGGATGCGCAGTTGGCGCGCTATGGTGCGCAGGTGCTGGCGGGCAGGCTTTTGCTTGTCGACGCCCTCTCCGACCCCATCACGGAGTCTTATGCGTCGGTGGCGCCGGAGTCGCGTGCGGCGTCGGTGGAGTACGCGTCGACGCTGGATCGGGCGGTGTTGGAGTTGACGGGGGAGGCGTCGCGGGATCCGCAGGTGTTGGAGGCGGCGATGTTGTCGGAGTTGGGGAGGCGTCGAAAAGAGGAGATTGAGCGTGGCTCAACGCTGGTTGGTCCGCATAGGGATGACCTGGTGTTGATGTTGGGTCAGCAGCCGGCGAAGGGGTATGCGTCGCATGGGGAGACGTGGTCGTTTGCGCTGAGTATGCACTTGGCGGAGTACCGGTTGTTGGCTGGCGAGGGCACGGATCCGGTGCTGATTTTGGATGATGTGTTTGCGGAGTTGGACGCGAAGCGCCGTGAGCGGTTGGTGCACGTGGCGGAGTCGGCGAAGCAGGTGTTGATTACGGCGGCGGTCGGGGATGACTTGCCGGGGAACTTGGATGGGGCGGTGACGGCGCGGTATCACGTGCGGATGGAGGAGGGGGTGTCGCACATTGAGCGAGCGTGACTTGGTGGGCACTACCTTTGACCAGTTGCGGCGCACGGCGAAGCGGCGCGGCGGGAGGTTGCCGGATTTGTCGAAGCAGGGAACGAGCGTGGTGCCGCGCCGCAGCCAGGGCAAGGGCCGTCCGGTGAAGGATATTACGGTGCCGGGGCTGCACTTTGAGCAGGAGGAGCGCAGGCCGTGGCTGGAGCGGGGCCGTCCGACGGGCAAGGATGGCCGGGCGTTGCCGCGCAGTTACAAGGTGAAGTCGTTTTCGTCGCTGTTGGGCAAGGAGATCCGGAAGCGCGATTGGACGGAGAACATGGCGTACGGCTGGGTGATGGGCAATTGGGAGGGCCTGGTCGGAGCTACGATCGCGGAGCATACGAAGGTGGAGATGATTAAGGACGGCGAGGTCTTCATCACCTGCACGACGACGGCGTGGGCGACGCAGCTGAAGTACATGCAGTCGACGGTGCTACGCGCGATCGCGGAGAAGGTGGGCCCGGATGTGATCCGGAAGCTGCACATTTATGGGCCGCGGGTGAAGAGTTGGCGCTATGGTCCGCTGCATGTGAAGGGGCGGGGTCCGAGGGACACGTACGGGTAGTCGTGGGGTTTGGTGTCCTGTTTTACGTGTAAGATGGGACGGGTTAATGACATTTTTCAGGAGGAGCGTCTTTTCCAGTGGCTGATCAACAACCTCATTATGACGCGTCGTCGATTACTATCCTCGAGGGCCTTGAGGCCGTCCGGAAGCGCCCAGGTATGTACATTGGGTCGACCGGCGAGCGTGGCCTGCACCACTTGGTGTGGGAGGTCGTGGATAACTCGGTCGATGAGGCGATGGCGGGCTATGCCGATCGCGTCGATGTGACTCTGCTCGCGGATGGCGGCGTAGAGGTCGTCGATAATGGTCGTGGTATTCCGGTGGAGATGCACCCGTCTGGTGCGCCGACGGTGCAGGTCGTGATGACGCAGCTGCACGCGGGCGGTAAGTTCGACTCGGAGTCGTACGCGGTGTCGGGTGGCCTGCACGGTGTGGGTATTTCCGTGGTGAACGCGCTGTCCACGCGTGTTGAGGCGGACATTAAGCGCGATGGCAAGCACTGGTACCAGCGGTTTGTGGACGCGCAGCCGGAGCCTCTGGAGGAGGGCGGCAATGCCCGCGGCACGGGTACGGCGATTCGTTTCTGGCCGGACCCGGAGATTTTTGAGACCACGGAGTTCAAGTGGGACACGATCGCGCGTCGTCTGCAGGAGATGGCGTTCCTGAACAAGGGCCTGACCATCACGTTGAAGGATGAGCGCGTCTCCGAGGAGGAGCTTGAGCTCGAGGCGATCGCGGAGGAGGGTGAGACGGCCGCTGCGGTTGGCTCGGACTCGTTTGACGACGCCACCGAGGGTGACACATCTGCTGCCCCGAAGAAGCGCGAGAAGAAGGTCACGTACCACTACCCGGATGGCCTGATTGATTACGTCAATTACCTGAATAAGTCGAAGACGGCGATCCACCCGACGATCGTGGGCTTTGACCAGAAGGGTGACGGCCTTGAGGCTGAGGTGGCGATGCAGTGGAACAGCTCCTTCAAGGAGTCTGTGCACACGTTCGCGAACACCATTAATACGCATGAGGGCGGTACGCACGAGGAGGGTTTCCGTGCGGCGTTGACCACGCTGATGAACCGTTACGCGCGTGACCATAAGCTGCTGAAGGACAAGGAGCCGAACCTCACTGGTGATGACTGCCGTGAGGGCCTCGCGGCCGTGGTGTCTGTCCGCGTGGCGGACCCGCAGTTTGAGGGCCAGACGAAAACGAAGCTCGGCAATACCGAGGTGAAGGGCTTCGTGCAGCGCGCCGTGAACGAGAATCTGTCGGATTGGTTTGATGCCAACCCGGCGGAGGCGAAGGCCATTATTTCGAAGGCTGTGTCGTCGTCGCAGGCGCGTCAGGCGGCGCGCAAGGCGCGTGACTTGGTGCGTCGTAAGTCGGCGACGGATTTGGGTGGTCTGCCGGGTAAGTTGGCGGACTGCCGTTCGAAGGACCCGAAGCTGTCCGAGCTGTTCATTGTTGAGGGTGACTCAGCAGGTGGTTCGGCGAAGCAGGGCCGCGACTCGATGTACCAGGCGATTCTCCCGCTGCGCGGCAAGATCTTGAACGTGGAGAAGGCCCGCATGGACCGCGTGTTGAAGAACGCGGAGGTCCAGGCGATCATTACCGCGCTGGGTACTGGTATTCATGAAGAGTTCGATATTTCGAAGCTGCGCTACCACAAGATTGTGCTGATGGCGGATGCTGACGTCGACGGCCAGCACATCGCGACGCTGCTGCTTACCCTGCTGTTCCGCTTCATGCCGGAGCTCATCGAGGAGGGCCACGTCTACTTGGCGAACCCGCCGCTGTACAAGCTGAAGTGGGCGAAGGGCGAGCCTGGCTACGCCTTCTCCGACGCGGAGCGTGACCAGTTGCTCGCGGAGGGCCTGGAGGCCGGCCGTAAGATCAACACGGATGACGGCATCCAGCGTTACAAGGGTCTGGGTGAGATGAACCCGAGCGAGCTGTGGGAGACCACGCTTGACCGGGATCACCGTATTCTGCGTCGCGTTGATGTGGAGGACGCCCAGCGCGCTGATGAGCTGTTCAGCATCTTGATGGGTGACGATGTGGCGGCTCGCCGCTCCTTCATCACCCGCAAGGCGAAGGACGTCCGTTTCCTGGACGTCTAGCCTTCCATCTGCTTTTCGACGACCTCTCCGATCCGCGGCAGCGCAGGCCCCACGATCTTGGCGGCCTTGCTGCGGAAGGTGGCGTAGATCTTCTGTACGCCGGCTGGCATGGAGTCGCGGAGGTTGTCGCCGAGTGAGACGAGTTCTGTGACCACGTCGTCTTCGTGTTGTGCAAGGTATTCGCCGAAGGCGGCGTGGTCGCTGTTTTTGTAGTCTTCCCAGCGGGGGTTGAGCTGCTCGAGCAGCTGGGGGAGTACGGTGTTGATGCCTTTGTGCAGGATCCGGGCGTCGACTTTCTTTACGCCCGCGATTGCGGAGCGCAGCGCCATGCCGGTGAGTCCGCTTTGGTCTGCGACGGTCTGGTCGACCACTCCGGCGAGCGCGTCGACGATTCCTGGGCGGCGCCCATTGTGCAGCAGTGCGTTGAGTCCTTGTGGTGTTTCCATGCCGTTGATTGTATGACAAATGCGACCTGCCCCCCGGCAGGTCGCATTGTTACGTTGAGCGTTGCGGCTCTTCCGCCACAGCAGTCACACAGGACACTGTAACCACAACAGGAACAAACTTATCATGAGTCACAGCGGTTACATATTTGGGGTGGGGTTTAGACCTTGGGCAGCATCTTCTGCAGCTCGTTGAGGTCGATCTTGGAGAAATCGAAAATACGGTTACCCTGCGAGGATCCCATCACGCCCGAGAGTCCTGCCTGGCGCGCGAGGTCGTCGACGGCAGCGCGCAGAGGGGGGATGGCGTCGACAATGACTTGGCCAACCAGCAGGGTGAGCAGCGCCGCGATGGTCAGCGAGACCGGCGCCGAGCCCGTGTACACGCTGCCGAGCGGTGGCTGCTTCGGTGGGGTGACGGTCGGCGTGATCACCGGCGTCGGTTTGGAGGATCCGGAGGACCCCGATGGAGCGGTGGTGGCTTGCGGCGCGACGATCAGCGACGCCGCAAGCCCGCCAGCGAGGACGAGAGCACTCATTTTCTTCATAGTGCTTAGAATATCGTCCCCGCGCGAACGGTGTTAGCGAAGCAGCGCGTTGATGTCGACGTACTGCAGCACATAGTTCGCCGCGCCGGCCAGCAGACCGAGCAGCGCGAGCACGCCAACCACGATGCCGATGGTCGCACCCGTGCTCGAGCCCTCCTCGTTCGACGAGGAGCTGCTGGAGCCTTCCTTGCTCGATCCAGTGTCACCACCCTTATCGTCGTCCACTCCGCCCGCAACCGTGGCCTTCAGCTTGTAGTCCTTCGTCGACCAGTCGGGGAACGTCGCGGTGACGGTGTAGTCGATGGAGGCGCCAGGCTTCGCATCCGCCGGAGGCGTAATCGTGACCTCACCTGTGTTCGGGTCGGTGGCGAACTTCCAACCGTCGTACGTACCGTTCGGGCCCGTGAACTTGGTGCCTGCGGGAACGTCGCCGCTCGGGCGCTGCACGATCGTGCCGCCAGCGTTCACCTTCTGGTTTTCAAAGTCGACGTCGGTCTTGTCCGCCTGGGACTCCTTCGGCTTTGCTGGCGTCGTCGTGTTCGTTGGTGCGGTGCCGGTCGGCGCGGTGCTCGTTGGCTGCTCGCTGGTGGACGGCGCCGTGGTGGTGCGCTCTACGTAGACGGTGACTTCGTGAATCTGCCTTGACTTGTCTGGGAAGACCACGGTGACAGGGAAGCTCACAGTGGTACCAACCGTCGCGTCCGCTGGTGCAGTAATTCGAATCTCACCAGTCTGACTGTTCGTGGTGGCGGACCATCCTTGCTGCGACCCGCTCGGCCCGTTGAACTTCGTGCCCGCCGGGAATTCGCCCTTCGGCTTCAGCGTCACCGAGTCACCCGCGTGCACCGGCGTGCGCGCGTATTCGATCCTGGTCGTTTTAGACAGTGGCGTCGAAGGCTTCGTCGAGGTAGTTGGAGTCGTCGGAGTCGCCTCGCTTGTCGACGCCTCTTCGGTTGTCCGCGGGGCGGACTCCTTCGTGGTCGTCGTTGCCTTGGTTGTTGGCGTTGCCTTGGTAGTCGACGTGGCCGGGGTGGTCGTCTCCGGGGTGGTGGACTTCTCGCTTGTCCGCGGCGCGGACGTGGTCGGCTCGGTCGTCTTGTCGGAAGTCGTCGGCGTAGTCGTTGACGGGTCGGTTGTCCGCGGCGCGGACTCCTCCGAAGTCGGCGTGGACTCCTTGGTGGAGGTCGTCGGAGTAGTCGTCTCCTTTGCCTTCACGGTGACGTGGAATTTCGTCTCCTGCTTGGAGCCGTCGCGGAAGTAGATCTCGAGGGGAACCGTGAAGTCGAAGTCACGGGCGTGGCTTGGTACTTCAACGGAGACAGCGCCGTCCTTGTCGGTATTGACTTTCACACCGTTGACGCTCTGGTTCTTCGGGCCGTTGACGGTGGCACCGGTAGGTAGTGCTTCGGTTGGTTTGAACACGTGGTTCTCGCCGGCCTTGATGGTCACGTCCTTGTAGGTCACCTTGAACTTTTCGGACTCGGGATTGGTTGGCGCCTCGAAGAGGACGACGGCGCTGGTGACGGTGCGGGAACCGTCGGGGAACTCGACGCGGATAGGCACGTTGATCTGGGTGCCTGCGCGGGTGCCCTCTGGGGTTTTGACGGTCACCACACCGGTCGATGGCTCAATGCTGATCTCCCATCCCGTTGGTGGCGTTGCGTTCATGGCGAACTTGGTGCCGTCCGGCACATCTTTGAGTGCAGGAGTGATGGTGGCGGTCTCATCAGCGGGCGTATTGGTCACTGGATAATCGACGTTGGCCTTGCTGGACTGCCAGACGGGGTCCTTGGTCACCTCGACCTTGGCTTGTACGAAGTCTTGGGAGTCGTCGGAGTAGGTGACGATGACAGGCACATTCACGACTGCACCGGCAGCGAGCGGCTCCTTTGGCTTCGCGGTGATGGTGCCGTTGGTGGCGTCGATAGACAGGTCCCATAGCTTGGACTCGCCGACGATCTTGAACGTGGTGCCTTCCGGCAGCTCAGCCGTCTGCTTGACGGTGGCTGTTTCGTTGCCCGCGATCTGCTCCGTTGGGTAGGACGGGGTGTGCTTCGCGGCGAGGCGGTCGGATGACGGGGTGGTGTTGCCGTGCTTGTCGGCGACGGATACTTTGGCGTGCTTGACGTCGGAGGAGCCGTCGGGAAACTCGGCGCGAACTGGGATGGAGATCCAGGAACCATATCCAATATCGCCGGCCTTGACGGTGACGGCGCCGGTGGCCTCCTCGACGCTGACGTCCCACTTCTCAATTTTGTCGCTGTTGAGGTAGAACTTCGTACCCTGCGGGAACTTGCCGGTAGGCGTGACGGTGACGCTCTCCTTCGGCTGGACGAGCGAATCTTTGTATTCGATCGTGGCGGTGTTGGCGTTGTTGTTTCCGCCGGGAACGACGGTGACCTCGGTGTCATAGGTGGCCGTGGATTTGTCTGCAAAGAGGACGAAGACACGGTAGCGCAGTCCCTGGCCGGGGCGCAGCTTCGGTGCGGCCTCGATGGTAACGGCACCCGTCTTTTCGTCGGTGGTCAGCTTCCAGCCGTCGATGCTGGTCGGGCCGACGGCCTTGGCGCCCTCTGGGAGAGGGACGCTCGGTTCGACGGTGATGGTGTCGCCTGCGGTGATTTCGGCGTCGCGCCATTCGCGCGCCTCCTGAGACTGAGACGCCGCAGACGCCGAATCAGACGCAGCAGCGGTCTCTTCCGCGCGCAGCTGCGGCGCGGCCAGGCCGGCGCCGATCAGCGCTGCGGTGGTTGCCAGTACAGCGGTGTACTTTGTAGCGTTCATTGTTCCTCCACCAAGTGTTCTCTAATGGTCCGTGTAAATAGTTGCCAGTGTAGGAGAAAGTACGCGATTACGCTTCCTCGACCCACCGCAAATAGGTGGTGCCGGCGACGTCAGCGAAGGCGTCGTTGGCTCCGGTCAGGGGGCACAGGGCCCGGATCGTGTCGGCGAGGCCGCGGGCGGCGGCGTGTGCGGTGTCGTAGACGGGCACGCCGTGGAGGTGGGCGCCGGGGACGGCGGCGCAGGCGCATAGTGCGGCGAAGGAACGTATTCGCACCTTATATATATGCGCGCATTCGTCGGCGATGGCCAGCAGCTGCTCACTGCTTAAGCTACGCATCGCGGGCCTGCCGGATGCGGCGTTCGGTGTGGGCGTATTCCTGCAGGGTGGTGCGGGCGAGGTTGGTAATGGTGGCGTCGTCAAGAAGGCGGGAGGCAGCGGTGACGATGGCGCGGCGGGCGGCCTCTTGCTTGGAGCAGCCCCATGCGGAGGCGAGCATGATGAGTGCTGTGTCTTCGTCTGTGCTGAGTCGTAGCGTCATGGCCATGCCGCGATGGTATCAGAGTGATACCACGGCGCAGGGGTGATTCGGTGCACAAGGCGCTAGAATCGGTAGGAACCAATGTTTGACGAAAGGTGAGCAATGAGTGATGACACTCTAGGTGGCGGCGGCTCCGACGCCATCCAGCCCATTGACATCAATGAGGAGATGCAGACGAGCTACATCGATTACGCGATGAGCGTGATCGTCGGCCGTGCGCTCCCGGATGTCCGCGATGGCATGAAGCCGGTGCACCGCCGCATCATTTACGCGATGTACGACCACGGCTACCGCCCCGAGCGCTCGTACGTGAAGAGTGCCAAGCCTGTCGCCGACACGATGGGTAACTTCCACCCGCACGGCGACAGCGCGATTTATTACACGCTGGTGCGCATGGCCCAGCCGTGGGCGATGCGCTACCCGCTGGTGGACGGCCAGGGTAACTTCGGTTCCCCTGGTAATGACGGCCCAGCGGCCATGCGTTACACCGAGTGCAAGATGACGCCGCTGGCGATGGAGATGGTCCGCGACATCCGCGAGGACGCCGTGGAGTTCTCCCCGAACTACGACGGCAAGACCCGCGAGCCGGACGTGCTGCCATCGCGTGTGCCGAACTTGCTGATGAACGGCTCGAACGGTATCGCCGTCGGTATGGCCACCAACATCCCGCCGCACAACTTGAACGAGCTGGCGGAGGCCATCTACTGGATGCTCGACAACTATGACGCGGATGAGCAGGCGGCGCTCGACGCGGTAATGGAGCGAGTGAAGGGCCCGGACTTTCCGACGGCCGGCCTCATCGTCGGCGATCAGGGCATCAAGGATGCCTACACCACGGGCCGCGGTTCGATCCGCATGCGTGGTGTGACCGAGATCGAGGAGATCGGCAACCGCCAGGTCATCACGATTACGGAGCTGCCGTACCAGGTCAACCCGGATAACTTCATCCACAACATCGCGGAGCAGGTTACCGCGGGCAAGATGGTGGGCATCTCCAAGATTGAGGACGAGTCCTCCGACCGCGTGGGCATGCGCATCGTGGTCACGCTGAAGCGCGACGCGGTTCCTCGGGTGGTGCTCAATAACCTGTACAAGCACTCGCAGCTGGAGACGAACTTCTCCGCGAACATGCTCTCCATCGTCGACGGCGTGCCGCGCACGCTGCGCCTCGACCAGATGCTGCGCTACTACGTCAAGCACCAGATCGACGTCATCGTTCGCCGCACCAAGTTCCGCCTGGATGAGGCCGAGAAGCGCGCCCACATCCTGCGCGGCCTGGTCAAGGCCCTCGACGCGTTGGACGAGGTCATCGCCCTGATCCGTCGCTCGCCAACGGTTGACGACGCCCGCCAGGGCCTGATCAAGCTTCTCGACGTCGACGAGATCCAGGCCAACGAAATCCTGGCAATGCAGCTGCGCCGCCTGGCAGCGCTGGAGCGCCAGAAGATCGTCGACGACCTGGCCGAGATCGAGCGCAAGATTGCCGACTACAAGGACATCTTGGCCCGTCCGGAGCGCCAGCGGGAGATCGTTGGCAACGAGTTGCGTGAGATCGTCGAAAAGTATGGCGACGAGCGCCGCACCCAGATCGTGGCCGCGACCGGCGATGTGACCGAGGAAGACCTCATCGCGCGCGAGAACGTCGTGGTTACCATCACCTCCACCGGATACGCGAAGCGCACGAAGGTGGATGCGTACAAGTCGCAGAAGCGCGGCGGCAAGGGTGTCCGCGGGGCGGAACTGAAGCAGGACGACGTGGTGAAGCACTTCTTCATCTGCTCCACCCACGACTGGATCTTGTTCTTCACCAACTTCGGCCGCGTGTACCGCCTCAAGGCCTACGAGCTGCCGGAGGCGGGCCGCACCGCTCGCGGCCAGCATGTGGCGAACCTGCTGGAGTTCCAGCCTGAGGAGCGCATCGCGCAGGTCATCCAGATCCAGTCCTACGAGGACGCCCCGTACCTGGTCCTGGCCACCCGCGACGGCCGCGTGAAGAAGTCCCGCCTGACCGACTACGAGTCGGCGCGTTCCGCGGGCCTCATCGCGATCAACCTCAACGAAGGCGACGCCCTGATCGGCGCCGCGCTGGCAGGCGAGGAAGACGACCTGCTGCTCGTCTCTGAGCAGGGACAGGCCATCCGCTTCACCGCTGACGACGACCAGCTGCGCCCAATGGGTCGCGCGACCGCCGGCGTGAAGGGCATGCGCTTCCGCGGCGACGACAAGCTGCTCGCAATGACCGTGGTCCAGGACGGCGAGTTCCTGCTCGTCGCTACCGCTGGCGGCTACGGCAAGCGCACCGCGATTGAGGAGTACAACACCCAGGGCCGCGGCGGCATGGGCGTGATGACGTTCAAGTACACCCCGAAGCGTGGCAAGCTGATCGGCGCCCTGGCGGTCGATGAGGAAGACCAGATCTTCGCCATCACCTCCGCCGGCGGCGTGATCCGCACCGAGGTCAACCAGATCCGTCCGTCCTCCCGCGCCACGATGGGCGTCCGCCTCGTCGACCTCGCGGATGACGTTGAGCTGCTGGCCATCGACAAGAACGTCGAGGAGCAGGGCGAAGAGGAGGCAACCGCGGTTGCCAAGGGCGAGAAGACGATTGAGGAAGCCAAGGAGCAGACCTCCTCGTCCATCTCCGCGTCGCCGAAGGATGGGGAGTAAACCATGGCCGCCCGCAAGATAGTGGTGCGGCGCGTGGGTGTCGCCTCCGTGTTTAAGGTGGCGACGATCCTCGCCCTCGTCGGCTTCGTCGCGTGGATGCTGGGCGCGGCCATCGTCTACTACGGCCTCGCGCAGACTGGGGTCATTGACTCCTTGAACTCGCTGGTCAGTGGCGTCGGCGGCGACCAAGTTATCGACGCCACCCTGGTCATGTCCGCGGCAGGCCTCTTCGGGCTCATCGGCGTGGTGTTCGTCGCGGTGATGGCCCCGCTGACGGCGTTGCTCTACAACGCCATCGCGGACCTGGTCGGCGGCGTCACCCTGGTGATGTCCAACAGGGCGCGATAGCCGTGAGATACCTACCGCTATAACAACTATAAAAACACCGCTTGTACTGGCGATTTGTCAAAGGTTATAGTGGTAGGTAATCTTACTTCTCGTTCCCAGGGCCTATAGCTCAGTCGGTTAGAGCGCATCGCTGATAACGATGAGGTCGCAAGTTCGATTCTTGCTAGGCCCACAGGAACAAAAGGGGCATTAGCTCAGTTGGTAGAGCACCTGCTTTGCAAGCAGGATGTCAGGAGTTCGATTCTCCTATGCTCCACAGGTTCACCCTGGTCTCCGGTTCGGAGGCCAGGGTTTTTTCGTATGGTTCTTCATGCGTTGACATGTGTCCCCCCTGTTTGGTGGCAGTGGTGTTTTGAGTGTGATAGATCACGTTTTTGTTGCATACTTTGACAGGTTTTGTGAAGGTGCTGGTCAGGGGGTTTTTGGGGGTTGTGGGGTGTGGTTTTGTGGGTTGTGGTGGTGGTTTTGTGGTGGTGGGGGTGTAGTGGACTACTTTCAGGGAGATTTTTGTGATTGAATAAATGTCTGTCAGTTTGTGGATCCGTGTTCAGATGGTCTTCAGGCTGCTTCGAATATCTCCTACGGGTACGTACTCCGCACTGCCGAGCGACAAGTACGATGAGGCGCTGCGCTTTAACACTGAGCAGATCAAGATGCTCACGAATCAGAATGATTACCAGGCCATGCTGAAGACCTGGATGCAGGTCACCCCGATGGGCCCGGGCTGGTGCATTGATCTTGAGAAGCCGCAGCCAAACCTGCAGACCCAGGGCTACGAGCTGCGCAAGCTGGACGGCATGTCCGGCCTGTACGGCTTCAACGGCTTTAACGGCGACCTTGGTATTAACGCAGACATCGAGACGGCAGCGATCTCGCTGACGAAGTCGATGCTGAAATCCTGGTACGAGCGCAACTTTGAGGACGTCAAGAAGAAGAACGTCGCGCTGCAGGCCCTGCTGTCGAACAACAAGAGCGTTCTGGACGGCCAGCGTTCCTACATCATGAACGGCCAGACCCAGAACGGCGTTCGCGTCACCAACCAGGAGTTCACCCAGTGGACCGGTTTCCGCATCAGCGCTGTCTTCGGCGGCACCCAGGAGTTCCAGCCGAACTTCGCACTGATCAAGGATGAGGCTGCGTTCAGCCGCGTCTCCAGCACCGTCCGTGCTGGCGAGTACGTCACCATCCTGCTGCCGAAGGATTACAACATCTACCAGGATGGCCGCGAGGCAACCTTCCAGCGTCTGATCCCTCCGACCCAGCCGGGCCTGGACGGCTTCTACCCACGCCCAGGCGGCGGCAACGGCGGCGGCACTGTGACCACCACCGTGACGGTTCCTGGTGAAGCTGGTGTCACCTCCACCGTGACCGAGACCGGCCGCCCGACCATCACGCACACTGTGTACAAGGATGGCGGTGTCGAGCGGGAGACGGTGACCGTTCGTCCGACGGTGACGAAGACCAACGAGCGGCAGGAAGTTCACTACAAGACGGTTGAGGTCGCTCCGGAAACGGAGACCGTGACGCATGAGGTAGTGAAGCCTGCTGTTACCGTCACCGAGTTCGAGCAGGGCGGACCAACGTCCACCGCCACTGAGACCGTCACGGAAGATCCGCGCGTCATCGTCGTGGAGAAGCGTGACCCGGTAACCGTCACCGAAACTGCAACGGCGAAGCCGACGATCACCGAGACCGACAAGGTCCAGCCGAAGGTCACGGTTACTGAGCCTGTCTACGTCACCGAGACGAAGAATGTCGCGCCGAAGACCGAGACGAAGACGGTCACCGCTGCGCCGAAGACCGAGACGAAGGTCGTTGACACGACCGTCACCCGTGTTTCCGAGAAGCACGAGACCACCACGATCGAGCGTCGTTATTCCCAGTTCAACTACTTCTACGACTTCTCCAACACGAGCGAGTCGAAAGTTATTGAGCCGAAGAACCTGGGTAACTGGACCATCGAGTTTGTCGACGACTCCAACGGCCTGGTCGAGGTCACCAAGGAAAACAACCGCCTCGTTATCACCCCGAAGAAGCAGGGTGAGGGCGACGTCCGCATCATCATCAAGGATGGTGACGGCAACCGCCACGAGTACCGCATCCACGTGGTGAACAAGGATTCCGAGAAGACCACCGAGAAGACTGTTCGCGTGGACAACCACTTCTTCAACGTCGGGGTTACTGGCCTTGACCAGTCCATCACGATCCCAGAGGGCTGGAAGTACGAGGTCACCGAGGGCAAGGACCTGATCACCACCACCCAGGATGGCAACACCCTGAACGTGAACGTCAATGCCGGCGTCATCACTGGCAAGGTGAAGGTCAAGGTCTACGAGGTTGACAAGGACGGCAAGCCAACCGGTAACGAGCAGAACTACGAGTTCAACATCGATACCAAGCCGAACAAGTACAACCAGTCCCGCGTGATCGGTAACATCTCCTCGTACAAGATCGAGGTAGACAACATCGTCGGCGAGCCTGAGATTCTCAAGGGCAAGGACATTGTTGAGTCCCTGGAGAAGAAGGGTGACCACTGGGTACTGACCCCGAAGGCTGGCCAGACCGGCACCGTGATTGTCCGCGCCAAGAACGACAAGGGCGAAACCTTCATGTTCACCCTCGAGGTTCGCGACGGCCGTAACGTCCTGATCGACTCCGAGACGGAGCTCATTACCGTTGGCGGCGAGGTTAAGATCACGGGTGAGGAAGGCGACAAGCTCGAGATCGCCCGCGGTAAGGATCTCGTCGACCCAGCTCAGCTTGAGGGCACCGGCGAGTGGACCCTGAAGCCGAGCAAGGACGGCCTGATCGTTGCACACGTCAAGGATGCCGAGGGCAACCTGGTCGCGGTTTACACGATCATCGTGACGCCACAAGAGGCGAAGCCTGCGACACAGCCAGTCGACTACACGATTTCGAACCGCAACACGGCGGTCCTGACGAAGGGTGTGACCTCCAACGACTTCGTATTCCCAGAGGGTGAAGATAACTTCAGCTGGGTTCAGGATCAGGACAATCCTGACAAGTACTACCTGATGCCGAACCCTGACTTCGAGGGTGACATCAAGGTCGTCGAGCAGTCCAAGGGTGGCCATGCGCTGATCGAGTACACGATCCACGTCAAGCCTGCTAAGGTTCACGAGTTCGACGCCGTCACGGTTCCAGACAACTCGGAGCAGCCTGCGCCTGTGCTGTCCCAGCCTGACAAGCAGAAGCTCGTCGTGGTGTCTGGTAAGGACCTGATCGACGGCGACGTCAACGAAGCTGGCGGCGGCAAGATCAAGATCAAGGAAGGCGTTTCCGGAAAGATCGTCCTCGAGGTCCAGAACTCCCGTGGCCTGCCGGTTTCCCGCTACACCTACAATGTTGAGCTGACGAAGCCGAACAAGTCCGAGTTCAAGATCACCTCGGATGACAAGTTCACCACCGAGCTCAACCCTGGTGACAAGCTCACCGTCGTCGAAGGCGAGAACCTCGTTGAAGTGACCCAGAACGGTGACGAGTGGACTGTCACGCCGAAGGATGGCGCTGAGGGCACGGTCGTCCTCGACGTCACCGACAAGGACGGCAAGGTCTACAAGCAGTTCATCTTGGATATCACCAAGGGAACCGGTAGCGGCTCCGACTCCTCCAACAACTCCGTTGTTGAGCACAAGATCACGGAGCAGGGCACCTTCGACGTCACCATTGTCAACAACAACAAGTACGAGGTTGTTGAGGGCAAGGAATACGTCACCGTCGTCAACGACACCGACAAGCGCTTCGAGCTCCGCATCAACGAGAACACCGAGGGCAAGAAGGTTGTTGTCGTTGAGAAGAACAACGGCAAGGTTGTGAAGACGCACAACATCACCATCACCAAGAGCGGTGGTGTGCTGAAGTTCGTCGAGGAGCGTCGTGTCTACCAGCCGAAGCTGACCGACAAGATCACCACGGGCGAAGGCAACACCTTCCGCGTCCTTCGTGGTAAGGACCTCATCGAGGAGATCCCGACGCACCCAGGCAGCTTCAACGTGAAGCCTTTGCCACAGAAGTCTGGTCGCGTCCTCATCGAGGAAGTTGACGGTGCTGGCAACCCGGTTCGCATCATTGAGATCGACGTCCCGGCTACGTCCGAGGGCAACATCATCGGCAAGCCAGGCAACCACGATGTCAGCCCGAACCCAGATGGTTCCTGGAAGATTGTCGTTCCTGGCGGTGGCGCGACCGACATTGAGATTTGCTCTGGTTCGAACTGCAAGCCGGTGGATCCGGACATGGTTGTTCCGAACCCGGACGGGTCCATCACGATCAAGCCTGGTAAGGGCGGCATCGAGAAGGGCACGACCCACATCACGTTCATCCCTCAGGTGAACGGTCAGCCGCAGAAGCGAGTTCGAATCAATGTCGAGCTCACGAGTAAGGATGTGGCTACTTCTTCCGACGGCAAGTGCATCGCATCCCTCGTGGGCATCGCTTCGCCGCTGCTGCTCCTGATCCCGCTGGGTATCCTGTCCCAGGTTCGCGTTCCGGGCCTTGAAGGCGTCCAGGGCAAGCTGAACGCCGCTGTCCGCGAGGCAAACGACCGCATCCAGCGTGGCCTGGGCATCTACGACCCCGACCGCGCAGAGCGCGCTGCGGGCCTCCAGGCCTCATTCAACGTAGCCAACCCAGAGATGGTCGGCCTCGCAGCCGGTGCTCTCGGAACGATTACTGTGGGTCTGCTCATCGCGGACGCTGTGCTCCGCTCCTGTGGCCAGGGCGACAAGACCTCGTCCTACCAGATTGGTAAGGCAACGGGTAACGACACCCTCATTTACGGTTCTTCGAAGAAGAACGACGTAATCAGGACCGCAACCCCGGTCCCTACTACTGAGGCAAATGCTCCGGCGCAGCCTGAGAAGTAATTTCGCCTAGCAGAAGGCCCCTTCCACTTTCGGAAGGGGCCTTTTGGCGTTCATCGAGGTGAGCACGATGACACGTGTCCCCCCTGTTTGGTGGCAGTGGTGTTTTGAGTGTGATAGATCACGTTCTTGTTGCATACTTTGACAGGTTTTGTGAAGCTGCTGGTCAGGGGGTTTTTGAGGGTTGTGGGGTGTGGTTTTGTGGGTTGTGGTGGTGTTTTTGTGGTGGTGGGGGCGTAGTGGACTACTTTCAGGGAGATTTTTGTGATTGAATAAATGTCTGTCAGTTTGTGGATCCGTGTTCAGATGGTCTTCAGGCTGCTTCGAATATCTCC
>QWCJ01000077.1_pt1 | contig 40614 bp, 37 predicted proteins | sample 1972501 | NCBI WGS metagenome assembly QWCJ01 (sample SAMN09866711, study PRJNA288562) | Human vaginal metagenome isolate term2_vaginal, whole genome shotgun... | isolation source: vagina | host: Homo sapiens | place: USA: California
AGCCAGCGTCAAGCAGCTGAAACAAAGTTACACACCCGTAAACACAAAGTCAAATCCAACCAAACCAGCCAGACTCAAAACCGCCCACAAGCAGCAACTTTATTCACTTTGATCATTCCCTCCAAGCGACCAGGCCGCTCGTCGGCAACGAGGGATAACTTAACCACGAACCAACAAACAACACAAATCGCCTGGGAGGGACCGGTTTTTAAGCGTTCTAATCGTTTGCTCGTTGCACCTTCGCACCGAGTTCATTGAGCTGCTCCACAAATCGCGGGTAACCACGGTCAATGTGGTAGACATCGTGCACCGTGGTCTGCCCTTCCGCGACAAGGCCAGCAAGGACAAGGCCAGCTCCGGCGCGAATGTCGGAGCTCCACACATCCGTGGAGGAGAGCGTCGAAACACCACGAAGAGCCACATGGTGGCCATCGATGTTGGCGTCAGCGCCGAGGCGCATCATTTCGTCGACAAATCGGAAGCGCGCTTCGAAAACGTTCTCCGTAATGACTGAAACGCCGTCGGCTACCGCGGAAAGTGCAATCGCCATCGGTTGCAGGTCTGTCGGGAAGCCGGGGAACGGCAGCGTCTGGTAGTCGACAGCCTTTGGACGCTGGTTCATGCGTACGCGGAAACCGTTGTCGTAAGTCTCCACTTGCGCGCCAGCCAGCTTGATCTTCTGCAAAGGAAGGTGCAGGTGACCAGGGGCGATGCCGGATACCGTGATATCGCCCTGAGTAATTGCAGCTGCGTAAGCCCAGGTTCCGGCAACAATCCGGTCGCCAACCACGGTGTGTTGCGTCGGCTCCAGCTTTTGGACGCCATCGATAACAATTGTCGACGTTCCCGCACCCTCGATCTTCGCCCCCATGGCCCGGAGCATGTCGCAAAGGTCGACGATCTCCGGTTCACGTGCCGCGTTGGAGAGAGTAGTACGCCCCTCAGCAAGTACTGCCGCGGTAATGATGTTCTCGGTCGCACCAACCGAGGGGAAATCGAGCGCGATGTCCGCGCCGTGCAGCTGCTGGGCGCGGGCAACAACGGCTCCGTGCTCAATGTGTGTCGTCGCCCCGAGCTTCTCAAGGCCAGACTGGTGCATATCTAGAGGTCGGGACCCAATCGCGTCGCCACCAGGAAGGGCAACATACGCCTCGCCGCAGCGGGCGACAAGCGGGCCAAGCACCGCAACGGAGGCGCGGAATTGCCGGACGGCTTCGAAGTCGGCGTGGGGAGAAACCTCGGCAGGAGCGTGGATGGTGACCACGGTGCCGTCGATATCTACGGAGCAGCCGAGTCCGACGAGGACGTCCCGCATGAGGGGGACGTCGAGAATTTCGGGGCAGTTAAATAGCGTTGTTGTACCTTCGGCGAGCAGCGCTGCCGCCATGAGCTTCAACACGCTGTTCTTGGCGCCGTCTACCTTTACGACGCCTTCAAGCCGGGTACCGCCAGAGACTAAAAATCGTTCTTTCACGGAACCCAGCGTACCCAACAACGGTTACGGCAACGCCCCGATGCGACGAGCTGCGTTAACGGCCTCGTAGCGGGTGTGTGCCCCAAGCTTGCGCATCACGCTGCGGAGGTAGGACTTCACCGTCTCGGCACCGATACCCATCTCGGCCGCGGCTTCAACATTGGTATGGCCGAGCGCAACACAGGAAAGAACGTCGAGTTCACGGGCAGAAAGCTTCGTCGTCTGCTTCACGCGCACCGGGGAAACCATCTGGTCACACAGTTGCTCGATTTCCTTGCGAAGATTCTCATCGCCCACACGATTTGCCAGCATGCGCAGCTTCGAGTGCGTGGAGCGAACCTGCTCCCACTCCGCACTGTTCATAACGCGACCCGTCTTCTGTCCGGCGCGCGCGCCGTCGCCCTGCCTCAGGGCGGTATTGACCGCGAGGTCCTGCTCGAGACAGCGAGCCGTCATAGCAACCTCTTCAATCACCTTGTCGCCCAAACGCACCGGCGAGTGCACACCCACGTAAAGGACGCCACGGATCTCGCGCTGGGTAATTACCGGGACTGCAACGATGGAGTGCAGGCCTTCGTCTTGAATCTGCTTGTCGTACTCGTGGGAGATGACATTCGCGCGTGTGTAGTCGGAAATACCCACCGCGCGGCGCGTAGCGACGACCCTTCCACCTACACCGGCACCTGACTCAATGACAAGCTCCTGCAGAGCTGGAGTGCGTAGTCCGATCCATTGCGTGATCTGCAAACGGTTATCTGCCAGAAGGGTGCCATACATGGCTACGGGGATACCGGTTGCGGTTTTCAGCGTGGTCAACGCTGCCCGGATGGCGTCGTCGTCTTCCTTAAGGCACTGTGCGTCGGTCAATGATCTCTCGCTTTCCACCCGTTCGAGTGTCCCCTGTTTAGGGACACTGCTTGTCGAACTTGACTCAAAGCCCTTTCATCATAACGCGTTTTCGGGGGTAGCCAAACTTTGCACTTGCCACACATTCACAGAAACACAACCCCGGAAGTAGGTGAACAAATCGGTCTATTTGACAAAGACTAGCTGGTTCATGTCGCGAGTGTATAATCGCGCAACAAGAACGCAACGTAAGCGAAACATACAGGTAAAGGAGTTATTTTCATGGCAAAGATCGCAAAGTCAGTATTGGACCTCATCGGCAATACGCCGCTCGTAGAGCTCAACGGCATCGCTGACGGGCTCAAGGCACGCGTCCTAGCAAAACTTGAGTTTTACAACCCGGCAAATTCCGTCAAGGACCGTATTGGTGACGCTATCGTCCGCGCGGCGGAAGCCTCCGGCGAACTGAAGCCAGGCGGCACCATCGTGGAAGCGACATCGGGCAACACCGGCATCGCACTCGCGCTCACCGGCGCTGCGAAGGGCTACAAAGTCATCCTGACCATGCCGGAGACAATGTCGCAGGAGCGTCGCGTGGTCCTTCGCGCGTACGGGGCAGAGATCGTATTGACGCCAGGCGCGGCAGGCATGAAGGGGGCCGTCGATAAGGCGAACGAGATCGTCGAGACGACGGAAAACGCAATCCTGGCCAGCCAGTTCGAAAATGAAGCCAACCCGCAGGTCCACTACGAGACCACCGGCCCCGAGATTTGGAACGACACTGATGGGGAGGTCGACATTGTGGTTGCCGGTGTCGGCACAGGTGGCACGATCTCTGGCTCCGCGAAGTACCTCAAAGAGCAGAAGGAATCCGTCAAGGCCGTCGCAGTCGAGCCAGCTGCTTCCCCACTGCTGTCCACCGGCGAGGCAGGCCCGCACAAGATTCAGGGCCTCGGTGCGAACTTCATCCCTGGCACGTTCGACCGCAACGTTATCGACGAGATTATTACAGTCTCAAACGAAGACGCCGTCGCCACCTCACGCGAACTTGCGCTGAAGGACGGTGTCCTCGGCGGCATCTCGGCGGGCGCAAACCTCAAGGCGGCGCTCGAACTCGCCGCCCGCGACGAGAACGAAGGCAAAACGATCGTCGTGATCATTCCGGACTTCGGCGAGCGCTACGTCTCCACCGTGCTCTACGAAGACATCCGCGACTAGACCCAACGGGCACGACGCCACCCCGCGGGTGGTCGTTGATAGGATCGCCACATGATCAAAACGGCCATCCGCGTGATTCAAATGATCCGCGAGGACCTTGCCAACGCGAGGGACCACGACCCGGCGGCGCGAGGCGACCTCGAGAACGCCATCGTCTACTCAGGGCTCCACGCCATTTGGACTCACCGCGTGTGCCACTGGATGTGGCAACGCAACCTGAAAGGGCCCGCGCGTGTGCTCGCCCAGGCCAACCGCTTCTTCACTGGCATCGAAATCCACCCAGGCGCCACCATCGGCCGACGCTTCTTCATCGACCACGGCATGGGCATCGTCATCGGTGAGACCACCGAAATCGGCGACGGCGTCATGCTCTACCACGGCGTAACGCTCGGCGGACAGGTGCTTACACAGACGAAGCGCCACCCCACCATCGGCAACAACGTCACCATCGGTGCCGGGGCGAAGGTCCTCGGCCCCATCACAATCGGAGACAACACAGCGGTTGGGGCGAATGCCGTCGTCACAAAGTCCATCCCTGCGAACTCCATCGCCGTCGGCATTCCTGCCAAGGTCAGGGAGCGCCAAGAGTGCGAAACAAAGCACCTCGTCGACCCCGACAAGTACTTCGACCCGGGCAGCTACGTCATCTAATCCACGCTACTTGACGAGGTCCGCGTACTCCGGGTTCTGCGCAATGTAGCGCGCCACAGCGGGGCACGTCGGAATAACGTTGAGACCCTCGGAGCGGGCGTCGTCAAGCGCGTACCGCATCAGCGGGCCCGAAAGGCCCTGCCCACGGAACTTCGGATCCACGAAGGTATGTGGCAACTCCCGCGCACCGTCGACGTCAGCGTACGTGGCAAACCCGGCCAATTGCCCGTCGACAAATATCTCGTAGCGGGACTCCTGGTCATTCCTCTTCAGCTCGGGCTGTACTGCGTCGTGCTCCGACAAATCAACGCTCCAATCCTCGGGGACAGAAACACAAAACCCCTCCACCGCAGTGAAGGGGTTGGAGTGTGGCCAGAGCCAGGATCGAACTGGCGACCCCACACTTTTCAGGCGTGTGCTCTACCGACTGAGCTATCTGGCCAGAACAACACAAGTGCTGTTCGCGACCCTGACGGGACTTGAACCCGCGACCTCCGCCGTGACAGGGCGGCGCGCTAACCAACTGCGCCACAGGGCCTTATTCAGTTTCGTACTCACGGCCGCTACACGGTCGCTTGCACGAGTTGATACTTTACACAGAGCTCTCGAACACAAGCAAATCGCCAGCACAAACCATATTTTTCGACGCCACTTCACCTCTTCATGTAGGCAGGTTGGACAAAATAAAAAGAGCCGGAACGTTTCCGTTCCGACTCTTCAAACATGGCGACCCTGACGGGACTTGAACCCGCGACCTCCGCCGTGACAGGGCGGCGCGCTAACCAACTGCGCCACAGGGCCATATGTTTTTGTGTTTCAACCTTGCGGCTGAAGTACCCCCAACGGGATTCGAACCCGTGTTGCCGCCGTGAAAGGGCGGAGTCCTAGGCCTCTAGACGATGGGGGCCCGCTGCGTTAACAGCTCGACCATCATAAGCCGATGCAGAATAACATCACAAATCACCAGTACATAGCAAGTTTTCAAGGGTGATTCGTTAGCCAAAATTTGCAAAGTGTAGTAACAGGATTGTAGTAATCCTCGAAACGGGAGTGCGGACAAGAGTTACTACAATCCTGTTACTACACTTTGAGCTTCGCGCCGACTCAAGCCACTCTGCATCCAACAAAAAGCGCCACCGACCGAAGTCGCGTGGCGCTGAATGTGGGCCCTGCGGGGATCGAACCCGCGACCTGCGGATTAAAAGTCCGTAGCTCTACCAACTGAGCTAAAGGCCCGTGCGCAACAACTTAGCACAACTCAGGGGTGGGCCGAAATCGTAAACCCACCCCGAAATGACCCTTCAGGACGCTACCCCCATATATGGTCATACTCCCTGGAAGTTAGGGGTTTTCGGTGCCTGCTACGGTAAATATATGACCATAACCTTTATTGGTTGTTTACGTTGAAGGAGTCACAATGCCGCTAGATTTAGTCGATCTGTCAAGGTGGCAGTTCGGCATTACGACGGTCTATCACTACCTTTTCGTCCCACTGACCATGGGACTCGCGCCGATGGTTGCGATCATGCAAAGCATCTGGCACAAGACTGGCGACGAGCGCTGGTACCGCGCGACCCGTTTCTTCGGAAACATCTTCCTCATTAACTTCGCAATGGGCGTTGTCACCGGCATCGTCCAGGAGTTCCAGTTCGGCTTGAACTGGTCTGAATACTCCTCGTTCGTGGGAGACGTGTTTGGTGCACCGCTCGCCTTCGAGGGCCTGACGGCATTCTTCTTTGAATCCGTCTTCCTCGGCGTCTGGATTTTCGGTTGGGGCAGGTTGCCGAAGTGGGCACACCTTGCGTCAATCTGGATTGTTTCGATCGCCGTGAACATCTCGGCGTTCTGGATTATTACCGCAAACTCGTTCATGCAGCACCCGGTGGGCGCTGTGTTCAACCCGGAAACGAACCGCGCTGAGCTGGTTTCCTTCAAGGCGTTGCTGACGAACCCGACGGTGCTGTGGGCATTCCCGCACGCGGTGTTCGGCGCTTGGATGCTCGCGGGCACCTTGGTGTGCGGCGTCGCTGGCTGGTGGATGATCCGCGAGGCCCGCAAGGGCGATCCGGATGGGGATGCCGCGACGGTGTGGCGTTCCTGCACCCGCTTCGGTGCGTGGGTCATCCTCGCTGCGACGGTGCTCATCACGCTGACTGGTGACGAGCTGGCCAAGCTGATGTTTACGCAGCAGCCGATGAAGATGGCGTCGGCAGAGGCGCTGTGCCACACTGAGCTGGATCCGCACTTCTCGGTGCTTTCTATCTCGACGTACAACGACTGCGAGTCCGCAACCCAGCTGATCGGCCTGCCATTTGTGCTTCCGTTCCTGGCACAGGGCAAGCTTTCTGGCGTTGAGCTGCAGGGCGTGCTGGATCTGCAGCAGTACTACGAGTCGCTGTACGGCCCGGGCAACTACACCCCGAACCTGTTCGTGACGTACTGGTCCTTCCGCATGATGATCTTCTTCATCGTCGTTTCCGTCGTGATGGCGCTGGTAGGCCTGTGGGTAACCCGCGGCAAGCGCGTGCCTACTGCGAAGTGGCTGGGCACCTTGTGCCTGGTGGCGCTGCCGGCTCCATGGCTGTCGAACATTTCGGGCTGGATCTTCACCGAGATGGGCCGCCAGCCGTGGATCGTCCACCCGAACCCTGCATTCCAGGGTGGGGACCACCCGGGTATGGAGCAGAACATTCACATGCTGCTGGACTTCGGTGTTTCTGACCACCAGCCGTGGCAGGTGCTGCTCTCTATGGTGCTGTTCACGGTGCTCTACGGCATCGGTGCGGTGCTGTGGGTATGGCTCATTCAGCGTCAGGTCCGCAAGGGCATGGACCAGCCTGGACTGCACGAGGGCGACTCCAAGCGCCTGAAGGATGTGCTCTATGGCCCGAACGCCGAGACCGAGTTGGAGCCGTTGAGCTTCAAGTCTTCGCAGGAGTCCGGCGCAACCACAACCACTGCGGACAACAAGGAGCTATAAATCATGGACTTGCAAGTGCTTTGGTTTGTGATCATCGGAGTGTTCTTCACCGGCTACTTCGTGTTGGAGGGCTTTGACTTCGGTGTTGGCATGTTGTTGCCGTTCATGAAGGGCGATGAAATCGAGAACGACCGTCGTCGCACGGCTGCGATCAGGACAATTGGCCCGATCTGGGACGGCAACGAGGTGTGGCTCATTACGGGCGGCGCGGCGATTTTCGCGGCGTTCCCTGAGTGGTACGCCACGCTGTTCTCCGGTTTTTACCTGCCGCTGGTGCTCATCCTTATGGGCCTGATTGTCCGCGGCGTGAGCTTGGAGTGGCGAGTCAAGGTGGACACGCTGAAGTGGCGCAGGCTTTGCGACGCCGGCACGGCGTTTGGCTCCTACCTGCCTACGCTGCTGTGGGGCGTTGGCTTCACGAACATCGTGATGGGCGTTCCGCTCAACGAGCAGGGCCGTCTGGACTCCTTCTACGACGGCTTCCTTGGCCTGCTCAACCCGCTCGGCCTGCTGGGCGGCGTGGCGTTCGTACTGCTGTTCATGCTGCACGGTGCGACGTTCCTTGGGTTTAAGTCCCACGATCCGCTGCGTGCTGAGATGCACGCGTTTGCAAAGAAGTTCATCGCTGGCCCGGCGATTGTGGTTGGCGCAGCGTACCTGCTGTGGATCCAGCTCACGCTGGGCGCTGGCTGGACCTGGATCCCGCTGGCACTCGCGGCGGTCGGCCTGATCGTTTCGGTGGTTGGCATCGCTGGCAACCGTGATGGATTGGCGTTCTGGATGACGGCGTTTGCCATTATCTGCTGCGCGATTGTCCTGTTCGGCTCGCTGTTCCCGGACGTGATGCCGTCGACAAGCGATCTGTTCGCTGGTTGGGATATCCGCAACGCGTCCTCTTCGCCGTACACCTTGAAGGTGATGACGTGGGCGGCTGTGTGCCTCACCCCGATCGTCCTGGCGGGTCAGATTTGGACCTACTGGGCGTTCCGGAAGAGGGTGTCGGTCTAGGCTATGGCCTCGCCGATTGACCCCCGGCTACTTCACCTCGTTCCGCCCGTGCGCCAACTCATTGTGCGCACGGGCGTTGCGCAAGCTACAGACACGTTGCTGCTGGTGGCCCGGGGTATTTTGATTGGGTTTGTCGCAGCGTCGGCGGTGACGGAGCGCGCGGTTCCGCGTGCCTCGTTGCTGTTGGCGCTTGCTGGCGTTGTTGTGGCCCACGGCGTGTTGTCGTGGGTAGCGCAGCGCTGGTCCGCCGATGCGGTCGGCGGCGTTGTAGAGGACTTGCGGACGAAGGCGCTGCGGGCGTTGGCGAAGCAGGACCCGCGCGTGGTGGAGCAGGATTCGGCGACGTGGCGCCATGTGCTCACGCGCGGAATTACGGACTTCCGCCCGTATCTCACGGAGTTCCTCCCCGCCCTCTTTTCGACGGCCATCGGCACCCCAATCGTGGTGGCCGTCATCTTCTACTTCGACTGGATCTCTGGCGTGTTTTGCCTGATTACGCTGCCGTTGATTCCGATGTTTATGGTGCTGATCGGCAAGTTGACGGCGGATCACACCAAACGCCGACTCGAGGTCACAGCTGGGCTGGGTGCTCAACTGTCGGACTTGTTGGCAGGTGCTCCGACACTGCGCGCTCTGCACGCCACGAAGCGGCCGGCGCAGCAGATCCGCCAAACGGGCCAAAAACACGCGGACTCCACCATGGGAGTGCTGCGCCTGGCGTTCCTGTCCTCGTTCGCTTTGGAGTTCATCGCGACGCTGTCGGTGGCGTTGGTCGCGGTGAGCATCGGCCTGCGGCTGGTGACCGGTTCGATCACGCTGCTGGCCGGGCTGACGGTGCTCATCATCGTCCCGGAGGTTTTCGCACCGATCCGTAGGGTCGGCGCAAGCTACCACGCCGCAGCCGACGGCCTGAGCGCTGCCGAGCGCGTCCTCGAGCTTCTCGACGCCCCCTCCTCCACCACTGGCTCCTACATCGCCGAGGAACCCGGTGTGCGGGTGCGCAACCTGAGCGTGCGTGGGCGCGACGGCGTACGCCCGGACGGTCTGACGTTTGATGCACCGCGAGGACAGGTCACGGTGCTCACTGGCGCAAATGGTTCCGGTAAGTCCACCACGCTGTTGGCAGTGCTGGGCCAGTTGCCGGATGCGATGGTTGGGGGCGAAGTGGGCGTCGAGAAGAAGGTGGCGTATCTGCCTGCGACCCCGGCGATGGAGCCTGGGACCGTGGGCTCGAACATGGCTCTGTTCGGCGCGCGCGGGGACGTCGGCCTGGTGGGCGTGTCTGAGGCGCATGCTGTCGGCCCGTACGGGGACGGCATTTCCGCAGGCCAGCGGCAGCGCGTCGGCATTGCGCGCACGTTCGCTGCGGATGCGGACGTGTTCGTGTTGGACGAGCCTACCGCGCACCTCTCCCCCGAGTTGGTCGACGAAGTGATACGAAGGATGTGCGGGCTGGCGCAGCGGGGCGCTGCGGTGCTGGTTGCGTCCCATGACCAGCGGGTACTCGACGCCGCCGACCAGGTGGTGCATGTATGAGTGACTTGAAGTTTTTGCTGCGCATCGCGCAGGTGCGTCCCCGCGACCTGATCAGCCCAATCATCGCCGGGGCGATTACGCTGCTGGCGGCGCTGAGCCTGACGGTACTGTCCGGCTGGCTGATTACGCGCGCGTGGGAGATGCCGCCGGTGTTGGACCTCTCGGTGGCGGTGACGGCTGTGCGCACGTTGGGTATTTCGCGAGCGGTGTTCCGCTACCTTGACCGGTTGGTGGCGCACAAGCTGGGCCTGCGCGCGCTGACGACGCTGCGCGCCACCATGTACGACGCCCAGGCGGCCGCCGGCCGTGTGGGCCGCGGCGAGGGCCAGGCGCTGCTGGTGGCGGATACGGAGCGCGTGACGGATTACATCGTGCGCACGCTCGTCCCGCGTGGCGTCGCCGTGGTGCTCACGGTGGTAGCCATCGTGGGCGCGGCGGTGCTGCACCCCCTTGCGGCGGTGATCATGGCGGGTGGGTTCGCGCTCACGGGCCTGCTCATCCCCTACTTAGCGACGCGCGCTTCGCGCAACACCTTCCTTGTCGAGGCAGAAAACGCTTTCACGCTGCAGCTCGACTCGGTGCTGCACGACAGGGTGGAGTACGCCGTCGCTGGCAAGGGCGACGCGCTGATAGAGCAAGCCGCGCAGGCCTCGGCGGATGCGAGCAAGGCGTGGGCTCAATCCACGCGCCCGGAGGCCACCGCGTCTGCAATCCAGGCGTGGGCCACGGGCATCTGCGCACTGCTCATCACGTGGTTGGCCGTCGAGACGTATACGGGCAACCCGGTGTGGCTGGGCATGCTGGTAATGCTGCCGCTGGCGGCCTTTGAGGCGCACGGCCCACTCGCGGGGGCTGCGGTGCACGCGGACCAGGCGAAGCGCAGTGCCCACCGCCTGCGCGAGGTCGCGGACCGCGCCGAAGAGGCAACGAAGCTCAGCGGCGGCCCCCTCCCCCACCCGGAGACCGGCGTGGCCGTGCGGGCGGAGGCGCTGCGCACCGTCTACGGCGACCAAGCATGGGACTTCGAGCTTGCCCCCGGCCAGCGGATGCTGGTGCGCGGGCCTTCCGGCTGTGGCAAGACCACGATGCTGGAAACGCTCGCTGGGCTACTGCCCGTCGCCGACGGGACGGCGGCCATAGCGGAAGGTGCGCGCCTGTTCGCGGAGGACGCCTGGGTGTTCGCCACGACGGTGCGGGAGAACCTGCTGGTTGCCAACGGCGACGCCAGCGATGCCCGCATGGCCGAAGCGCTGGAGGCGACCGGCTTCGAGTTTGGCCTGGACTTCATGCTGGAAAACGGCGCAGACTCGCTGTCCTCCGGGCAGCGCCGCCGACTGCTGCTGGCCCGCGCCCTGGTCAGTGACGCCCCCATACTGCTGCTCGACGAACCAACCGAGCACCTCTCGATCGACGCCGCGGAGCACCTCCTCGACGTCCTGCTGCACGAACCGCTACCCGGCGCGCTGCCGCAGCGCACGGTGATTGCGGTCGTACACGTCGACGGGCCCGTCGGCATCGAGGTTGCTGCCTCGCCGACGGGCCCGGACGTGGTGTCGTAGCTGGCGCTACTTCTTCATCGTGCCGGTTTCCATGATGCGGGTATGGAAGTCGAACGCGTGACGCAGATCGTGTGGCGTCTGCTGGAACTTGCTCTTCGACGCCAGCTCCACGTACTCCTCGAGCAGTGGGCGGTAGTCGGGGTGGGCAATCGCGATCATCTTGGCCACACGGTCACGTGGAGCGAGGCCGCGCAGGTCAGCTACACCGAACTCGGTGATGAAGACCATCGCGTCGTGCTCGGTGTGGTCCACGTGGGACACCATCGGGACGATGGAGGAAATCGCTCCGTCCTTCGCGGTCGCCGGGGAGATGAACGAGGAGATGTAGGCGTTGCGGGTGAAGTCGCCAGAGCCGCCCAGAGCGTTCATGATGCGGGAGCCGTTGATGTGGGTGGAGTTCGCGTTGCCGTAGATGTCCGCCTCAATCATGCCGTTAGAGGCGATCAGGCCGGTGCGGCGGATGACCTCCGGGTGGTTCGAGATCTGCTGCGGGCGCAGGATGATGGACTCGCGGTAGCGCTTGGCTTCCGCGTTCATCTTGTCTGCGTACTCAGGGGACAGCGAGAAGGACGTTGCGGATGCGACGGACATCTTGCCGGCGTCGATAAGGTCGACCATGCCGTCCTGGATAACCTCGGTGTACGCCTGGATGTTCTCAAACTTCGAGTCCATCAGGCCGGCCATCACGGCGTTCGGCACGTTGCCCACGCCGGACTGCATAACGTAACCGTCGTAGGTGAGGCGGCCGTGGCGCACCTCGTGCTCGAGGAAGTCGAGGAAGTTCGCGGCGATGCGCTCAGAGGTCTCGTCCGGAGCCTTGAACGGCGCGTTGCGGTCCTCAGCGTTGGTCTTAACGACGGCGACGACCTTCTCCGGGTCGATCTCGATGTAGGTGGTACCGATGCGGTCGCCAGCCTTGGTAATTGGGATCGGGATGCGGTTCGGCAGTGGTGGCACGAGCCAGATGTCGTGCATACCTTCAAGGTCGAGCGACTGCCACTCGTTGACCTCGATGATGATCTTCTTCGCCGCGTTGAGGTACTCAACAGAGTTGCCGACAGACGAGGAAGGCACGATGTTGCCCTCCTCGGTAATGCGGACCGCCTCGACGATCGCGACGTCCACGTCGCCGAAGAAACCCTGCTCAACCATCATGCCGGAGTGGGACAGGTGGATGTCCTGGAACTTCATCTCTCCAGCGTTGATCTTGTTACGCATCTGCGGGTCAGACTGGTACGGCATTCGGTAGCGCAGCGCATTTGCTTCCGCCAGGACGCCGTCGCACTCCGGTGCCGTCGAGGCGCCGGTGAACAGGTCGATTGCGTACTCCCGGCCAGCGTTGTGCTCGTCGGTTGCCTTGGCTGCGATCGCAGCAGGCATTGCCTTCGGGTAACCAGCGCCGGTGAATCCCGAGATACCGACCTTATCTCCATGGTTCACGAACTGGGCAGCTTCCTCTGCAGTCATGACCTTGGCGCGCAGCTTGTCACTCGCGATACGCTCGCTCATTAAAAACCTCACTTCGTGTTGATGATTCAGATATCACACCACCATAATTGTGACTTAGGTCTTACGGCAGAAAACTACGCAAACATCCAGAAAGGTCACCCTCACTGGATACCCCCTACCGAGCGAAGCGGGCGTCGACAAACAAAAGGGACATCCGAATTGGACTGCGCACGCAGTGGCGGGAACAATGGGGGCACTATGAATCCACATCTGAGCATCGGCGGCCTGGAGCTGAACTCCCCCGTCCTCCTCGCGCCGATGGCCGGCGTGACCAACATGCCGTTCCGCGTGCTGTGCCGCGAAATTGAGCAGGAGCTCACCGGCACCACCTCCGGGCTGTACGTCTGCGAGATGATCACCGCCCGCGCGATGGTCGAGCGCAACGAGAAAACGCTCAAGATGATCCGCTTCGCCGATGTGGAACAGCCGCGCTCCATGCAGCTCTACACCGTGGACCCCGCCTACACGTACGAGGCGGTGCGCATGATCGTCGAGGAAAACATCGCCGACCATGTGGACATGAACTTCGGCTGCCCGGTACCGAAGGTGACCCGGCGCGGCGGCGGCTCTGCCATCCCGTATAAGCGGAGGCTGTACGGCAACATAGTGGCTGCGGCTGTCCGCGCGGCGGAAGGTTCGGGGGTGCCAATTACGGTGAAGTTCCGCATCGGCATTGACGACGACCACCACACGCACATGGACGCGGGCCGGATCGCCGCCGAGGAGGGTGCGGCAGCCGTGGCACTGCACGCGCGTACCGCCGCCGAGCGCTACTCCGGGGCGGCGCACTGGGATGAGATCGCCCGGCTGGTTGAGCACATGCGCGGCACGGGGCTGCCGGTGATCGGCAACGGGGACATCTTCGCTGCCAAGGATGCGACCGACATGATGGAGCAAACCGGCTGCCACGGCGTGGAGGTAGGCCGCGGGTGCTTGGGCAGGCCGTGGCTGTTCGCCCAGATTGGCGCGCAGCTGCGCGGGGAGCCGATTCCGCCGGAGCCGACGCTCGGGCGCGTCAGCGGCATCATCGCCCGCCACGCGGAGCTGCTCGCGGAGCACGTCGGTGAGCAGCAGGCCTGCCGTGACATCCGCAAGCACACCGGCTGGTACCTGCGCGGATTCCCGGTTGGCGGCGAATTCCGCAAGGACCTGGCCCGGGTGGAAACGCTCGATGAGCTCGGGGCGCTGCTGGCGACCATCGCGGACTCCGAAGAACTCGCCGAGCACGCCGATGACGCCCGCGGCCGCCAGGGTTCCTCCTCCAAGGTTGCGCTGCCTGAGGGCTGGCTCGACGATCCGGAGGACGCCACCGTGCCGGAGGGCGCCGAGATCGAGAACAACGGCGGCTAGGCTTTTACCTCGTTGATGAGGCCATACCTATTACTATGGCGGACATGCGTACCGCCTACCGTGAACACCTCGAAGCCTTCAACCGCGACCTGTTGCAGATGTGCGACACCGTGCGCGAGGTCATGCAGCTGGCGTCCACCGCGCTGCTGGAGCAGTCACTCGAGGACGCCGAGCATGCCCTCAACGCCTCTGACCCGCTCAAGGAGCTGAAGCTGCGCTGCGAGGAGCGCAGCATGAGCCTGCTCGCGCTGGAGAACCCGGTGGCGGGAGACCTGCGCCAGGTGCTGTCCTCTATCTATATCGTGGAGAACTTCTCGCGGATGGGCGCGATGGCGAAGCACATTGCGAAGCTGGCGCGGCTGCGCCACCCCTTCCCCGTGTTGCCGAACACGGAGCACGCCCCGATCGCTGAGATGGCCGCCCGCGTGGACGAAATGGCCAACATCACACACGACCTGCTGCTCGACCCTGACGCGGACGTCGCCGTTGAGCTCAACGCAATCGACGAAGGTGTCGACGACCTCCACGACTACCTCAACGCCATCACAACGTCTGACTCCTGGGAACACTCTGCGCGGGAGGCCGTCGACGTGGCGCTCGTCTCCCGCTACTACGAGCGCTACGCGGACCGCTGCGTGAACGTCGCAGGACGCGTCGTCTTCCTGGTCACGGGCCTAAACCCGAAGGAGTACATGAAGCAGCGCGACGAGGACGCGTTTGACCGCCACTCGAAGCTGGCGGCAATCGAGCGGCGGTTCAGAGCCAAGAAGTAGCGGCTAGCCGAAGCGGCCAGCGATGTAGTCTTCGGTTTCCTGCCGTGACGGGTTCTCGAAGATCGTGGTGGTGTCGTCGAACTCGATGAGCTGGCCAGGCTTACCGGTTGCTTCCAGGGAGAAGAACGCCGTCTTGTCGGACACACGCGCGGCCTGCTGCATGTTGTGTGTCACGATCACGATGGTGTAGTTCTCCTTCAGCTCGTGGATGAGTTCCTCCACGGCCAGGGTCGAGATCGGGTCGAGGGCGGAGCAGGGCTCGTCCATAAGCAAGACCTCGGGGCGCACCGCGATGGCTCTCGCGATGCAGAGGCGCTGCTGCTGACCACCTGAAAGGCCACCACCCGGCTTGTCCAGGCGGTCCTTGACCTCGTCCCACAGGTTCGCCGCGCGCAGGGAGCGCTCCGCGACGTCCTTGAGCTCCTTCTTGTTCTTCACCCCTGCCAAGCGCAGGCCCGCCACGACGTTGTCCTCGATGGACATCGTCGGGAACGGGTTGGCCTTCTGGAACACCATGCCGACGGTGCTTCGCACCGACACCGGGTCCACGTCCTTGCCGTAAATATTGTGGCCGTCCAGGATGATCTCGCCCTGCACGGAGGCGCCCGGGATCACCTCGTGCATGCGGTTGAGCGTGCGCAGCACGGTTGACTTGCCACAGCCCGAAGGGCCGATGAACGCAGTGACTGCCTGCGCGGGAATCTCCATGGTGACATCCTGCACCGCGTGAAAATCACCGTAGTAAATGTTGACGTCACGCATCTGAAGCTTCGACATATTGCACGTAATCCTTATTTCTTCACTGAAAACTTCGCGGCAATCAACCGCGCGAGCGCGTTGAGCACAACAACAATGATGAGCAGTGTGAGCGCCGAGCCCCACAGCCTGTCGGCGGCTGCGCCCGTGCCGCCTGCCTTCCACATGTCCAGCATGAACAGCGGCAGCGAGGACTGCGGCTGACCAAACATGCCGGCCCAGTTCACGATCGGCGTGGACCCAACCAGGATCAGCACCGGCGCGGACTCGCCCATCACGCGGGCAATCGCCAGCATGATGCCGGTGGTGATGCCGGAGAAGGCCGTCGGCACCACGACGCGCACGATGGTCTTCCACTTCGGCACGCCCAGGGCGTATGACGCCTCCCTCAGGTCCATCGGGACCACGCGCAGCATCTCCTCCGTATTGCGCACCACCACGGGCAGCATCAGCAGAATCAGTGACAGCGCGACCGCGAAGCCGGAGCGGGCCTGCCCCAGCACCGTGATCCACAGCGCGTAGATGAACAGCGCCGCAACGATCGACGGCACGCCTGACAGGATGTCCACCATGAACGTGGTCAGCTTGCCCAGCTTCCCGCCCTTGTCATACTCCACCAGGTAGATCGCGGTGGCCACGCCAATCGGGATCGCAATTATCGACGCCACCAACGTCTGCGCCAGCGTTCCCACAATCGCGTGCAGCGCACCGCCGCCCTCTTTGGTGGCGCGGATACCGACCATGTCCGTGGTCCACCAGGTGACGTCACTGATGGCGCCCCACCCGCGGCCGACCACCGTGACCAGCAACCACAACAGCGGCAGCATCGCGAGCACCATCGTGGCAGCAACGAGCGCGCCCATCACGGCGCTCTTGATCGTGCGCGACTTCGCCACAGGGGTAAATGGCGACACACTCTTCGTTGTCATTTACTTCTCCTCACAATCGCGCGCGCTGCAGCGTTGACCGCAAACGTAATCACAAACAGGACCAAGCCCGCCGCAATGTAGGCGCCAGCGCTAATCGGGTTGTTGAACTCCGCCGATGCATTCGCAATAGCGGTTGCGAAGGTGGTGCCGCCGTCGAAGAGCGAGCCGCGGAACAGCGGTGCCGGGGAAACCACCATGTACAGCGCCATCGTCTCGCCCAGCGCGCGGCCAAGACCCAGCATGGAACCGGCCACGAAGCCGGACTTGCCGAACGGCAACACCGTCATCCGAACCACGTCCCAGCGCGTCGCGCCCAAGGCCATCGCAGACTCGATCAGCCCGCGCGGCGTCTGCGTGAAGATCTCGCGGGCGGTGGCCGCGATGATCGGCAAGATCATAATGGCCAGCACAATGCCACCGGTCAGGATGTTGCGGCCCGTCGCGAACGACGGCGAGTTTTGGTAGTGCGCGAAGAGGAAGAAGTCGCCTCCCCAGGAATGCACCCACTCGTAGAACTTGCCGAGCGCGGGTCCCAGCACTTTCGCGCCCCAGATGCCGTAGACGATCGACGGCACCGCCGCCAGCAGGTCCACCAGCACCGCGAGCGGGCGCACCATGCGCTTCGGCGCGAAGCTCGAAAGGAACAGCGCCACGCCCAGAGCGACCGGCATCGCAATCAGCAGCGCGATGAGCGAGATCATCACCGTGGAGAAGAACAAGTTCGGGATACCGAAACGCATTGCGTCCAGGTTCGCCGTCTCCCACGGGCCCGAATACGTCAGGAACCCGAGGAAGCCACCCTCGTTCCGCAGCAGCGGTGGCAACGCCTCCAGTAGGAGGAATGCGCCAATCGCAGAAATGATGAGCGTGATTAAAACCGAAGAGGACGTCGATACGCCCTCGAAGACGCGGTCCCCGGCTCGGCGCCGGGGGCGCGCCTCAACTTGAGCTGTAGCCATTGTTACTGAATCGCGTTGATAGCCTCACGGAGACGCTCAGCGTGCGCGCCCGACACCGGGATGAAGCCCTCGGACTCCAGCTCGCTGTCCTGCGAGTCCAGCGCCACGTTCAGGAAGTCACGCACCATGCCAGCGGTTGCGGCATCGTAGCCAGCCGAGCACACAATCTCGTAGGTGGTCAGGATCAGCGGGTAGGAATCCGCATCCTTCGACGCGAACAGTGCCTCCGAGTCCACCACCATGTTGTGGCCCTCCGTGGAGAACTTCATGTGTGCCAGCGCGTTGCCCACGGTGGTGGAGTTCAGCTCAACCGGGCCGTTGCCGAAGTCAACCTTCGCAATCTTGTCTGCGAAGCCCGCCTCAACGTAGGTGATCGCGCCTGGGGTGTTTGCCACCTGGTCAGCGACACCGGTGGAGCCATTCGCACCGGAGCCGACCTCCGTCGGGAACGCCTTGCCCTTCGACTCCCACTTGCCGTCAGACGCCGCAATCAGGAACTTCTGGAAGTTGTCCGAGGTACCCGACTCATCCGCGCGGTAAACGACGTTGATCTTCTGGTCCGGCAGCTCCACGCCCGGGTTGGACTCCGCAATCTTCGGGTCATTCCAGTTCTTGATGACGCCCTGGAAGATCTCCACGATGTTATCGACGCTGAGCGTCAGCTCGTCGACGCCCTCCAGGTTGTATGCAACCGCGACAGGGCCAATCACGAACGGCAGGTGCCACGCCTCGTTGCCACCGCAGCGCTCCGCAGCCTTTGCGACTTCCTCTTCCTTCAGTGGCGAGTCGGAACCAGCGAAGACCACCTGGTTGTCCAGGAACTGCTTCACACCAGCGCCGGAGCCGGTCGGGTTGTACGCAAGCGTTGCCCCCGGAACGTCTGCCTCGTACACGGTACGGAAGTAGTCCATCGCGTTCTGCTGCGAAGACGCGCCCTCCGCCAGCAGCTGCCCAGTTTCGCCGGAAAGTTCGTACTCCCCTGCGACTGCAACATCGGAACCGGGGGTATCCGTTGCGGAGGTGTCCGCCGCATTGTCTGCACCGTTGCCACACGCAACCAACGCGGCCGACGCTACCGCCAATGCACCGAATACTGCTGCAGAACGCTGATTTTTGAAATTCACGTGGAATACCTTTCCAAGAAATAGTGACCTTTAATGTTCGAGGAGTAACGCTAAAGCGTGATGGTGAACACTAAAGGCCCCTATTCGTGAACTTCACATGAATGTTGCGTGACGGTTGGGTTTAATCACCCGCCGCTGCCCCCGCCGCTTTATATACGACGTGGCGCTCCGCGACCTGGAATCCAAGCTCCTCGTAGCGCTTCACGGCCGGGGCATTGTCCGCCTCAACGTAGAGGATCACGGCCGGGCTTCCCTGCTCCGCGAGGTGAACCAGCCCCAGTTCCATCAATACGCCGCCAAGGCCGTGGCCACGGAAGGCGTCCGCCAAGCCGACAACGTAGACCTCTCCGGTGCCGTCCGGGTGGCGCTTCGTCCAGTGGAAGCCCGCAAGCTCCTCGCCGCGGTAGAGCAGCCACACCCCGGCTGGGTCGAACCACTCCGCTTCCATCGCGCGGTGCAGGCGCTCGATATCCCAGCCGCCTTGCTCCGGGTGCCAGGAAAACGCCTGGTTGTTGGCCTCCAGCCACGCCTTTTCGACGGCCCCACGGCCCCACTTTGCGCTCGCCTCGGTGAGGTTGAACGCCTCGTATCCCTCGGGCAGCTGCACGGGTTCAGCGCGCACCTCGTCCAGACGCATCACGAGCAGCTCGCGCACCGGGCGGAGCCCGAGGAGCAGCGCAACCTCGTGGGCGTCGGGCAGGTTGCCGTGGGCCCATAGGCCGGCGGCGGGGTTGTGGGCAAAGGTGGCGTCGACAAGGCTGCGGCCCATCCCCTGACCACGCGACTGCGGATCCACCGCGAGCTCCGCCGAACCGTCCGGGGCGAACCCCACGACTCCTACAACGTCGTCACCTTGGTTGACTACCAGGTGGTTGTGGCCCAGACGGGCGTCGTGAAGCCCGTTGAGGAACTGCTCGGAAAAGGCTGCGATGCCGTCGTAGTCCGCGACGCGCTGCAGCATCGCCTCGACCTGTTTGGCCGTCTCCGGCTGTTCCGGCAGCGTGAGCGGTTGGGGGTGAAAGCGAGTGTTCGTCATGCCCCAAGGCTAGCGTGTGTGTACAACTAGAGACGTGAAGAAACGGTCGATCGCCCTCGGGCTCGTTGCGGTGCTGTGCGTCGGTGGCGCCGCCGACACCCTGTTTGCCTCCGGCGTGGAGCGCACGCTGTCGAGGCAGGCCGCGCAGTTCAACGGGCTCGAAGTAGCCCCCGAGGCCTACATCTCCGGGTTCCCGGTAGCGCTGGCTGCTGTGACCGGAGCTGTGTCAAGGGTGAGCCTGCACTCCGTAGACGTGCCGGTGGCGGGCGTCGGCGTGGGCAACGCCGGGGTGGAGCTGATCAACCTGGAACTGCCCGCAAACGCCGGACAACGCCTGCGCCGCGCGGACCTCACTGGCGCGCAAGCCGACGTCGTGCGCCGCACAGTACGCCTCGACGGCGTCGCGTTCGGCCAGCTCCTCGGCATGACCGACCTCGACATCGCGCACCCCTACGACATCTCGCCCTCCGGCGGCACCGCAAGCGAAGCCCGCATGACCGGCACCGTCCCCGGCACGGACATTCCCACCACAGTCGTGGTCACCCTGCGCCTCGACGGCCCCACGTTCCGCATGCGGCCCAGCCAGCTTATCGACGTCCCCTCCGACCTCACCGACCGCGTCATCGACGCGTACACCCTGGACAGGGACACCCGCGACCTGCCGCTAGGCGGCCAGGCCGACAACGTGCAACTTTCCGGCGGCTCCATCGAATTTTCCCGCGACCGCATCAACACCGTCGTGGAAGCTGCCGACCTCGCACCGCTGGTGTAGGACGTTGTAGCCTGGTACGCATGAGTGAAAAGCTAAACGGAAACGAAGCAGTCAACCTCGCCGCTGAACAGTCGAAGGCGACCGCGCACCGCAACATCCCCGCCCTCGGGTTTGATGAGATGCCCCTGCCAGCGGACACGGCAAACCTGCGTGAAGGCCCCAACCTGCACGACGGACTCTTAGCGCTCCTGCCACTAGTCGGCGTGTGGCACGGCGAGGGCCAAGCCAACGATAACGGCGACGAGTACGCCTTTGGCCAGCAGCTGGTCATCTCCCACGACGGCGAGAATTACCTCCGCTTCGAGTCCCGCATCTGGCGCCTGGACGAGGACGGCAAGCCCACCGGCGCGGACCAGCGCGAGGTCGGCTTCTGGCGCATTTCCCTGAAGGACGAAATCGAGGTCACCCTCACCAACTCCCGCGGGCTCACCGAGATCATGTACGGCACGCTGCTCAACGAGCGCGCATGGCAGCTGACCAGCGCGTCGACCATCGTGACGGAAACGGGCCCCGAGAACCACGGCCCCGGCAAGCGCGTCTACGGCCTGATGCCAAACAACAACCTCGGTTGGGTTGACGAGCGCGCCGTCGACGGCGAGATGGTCCCCTACATGTCCGCCGAACTCAAGCGCGTGGCCGGCTAAGCACTAAGGTTTACAGGCTTTTACAGGCCCAGACTCGCGTCGAGCGCCTGCTGCACTAGCTCCTGGATCTCCCGAGCGTTCTCGGGGGCCGGGAGCTTTTTGCCGTTCAGGCGCTTCACCCTCGTCGCCATCCTCGTGGAGCTCACCAGCCACAGCGACTCAGCCTTGAACAGTTCATTTAGGTAGATGTCTTTCTGCTTGCACTTCCAGCCGCGCTCGGATGCGTACTCGAACAGCGCGGCCTGCGTCGTGCCCGGCAGGATGCCCGGCCCCGGCTTCGGCGTGCGGATCCGCCCGCCCTTCTTCACCACGATCACCGTCGAGTTTGCGCCCTCCAGCACGCGCTCGGTGGTGGGGTCGATGTAGATGACGTCGTCGTGCCCGTGGCTCTTCGCCCAGCGCAGCGCAGCCATGTTCGCCGCATAGTTCAAGGTCTTCGCGCCTACCTGCATCCACGGCACTGCGTGCTCACCGGTGTCCAGGGAGTAGCCACGCGAGGTCGTCATCACCGATACCCCGCTCTTGCGCTGCTTCAGGGCAGTCTCGTCGATGGGGCGCACCGTCAGCCACGCCGTGGGGACGCCGGTGGTTTCGCGGCCACGCGTCATCGTCCACACGCAGCGCGCGTCCACTTCCTCCGGCTCGCTGCCGCGCTCGCGCACGTAGTCGGCCACCGCCTCATTCGTCGCCTTCACCCAGTGGTCCACCCCCGGGTCCGGCAGGTCGAGTGTGCGGGCGCTTCGCCGGAAACGCTCAATGTGGGCCTCAAGGTTGGCGGGCACCCCCTTCCGGATCAGGATGGTTTCGAAGATGCCGTCGCCACGCGTGACGGCGGCGTCGTCCCAAAACACGTGCGGCATGCTGGCGTTTTGGCGTCGAATAGAACCGCCGAACGGTTCCACAAGATAGATCACTGGAGCTGGTAACAAGTGCGACGAACCCATGCGTTCATAGTATCCCGCTACGATGGTGGATGTGTTGAACTCTTCTCCACTTTTGCAACGCCCTGGCGCCGCAGAGTTTGCGGGCACGACGCCGCTCGACGCGAAGGGGGTCGCCTGGCACTACGGGGAGCCGCTCGGCGAACAACGCGCCATGGACACCCAGCCCGTCATCATCGACCGCTCGCAGCGCCGCATCATCGCGGTCGCGGGGCCCGACGCACCAGAGTTCTTAAACAACCTCCTCTCACAAAAGCTTGACGACGCCCCCTCCGGCTTCGCAGCCTCCGCCCTCGACCTCGACGCGCAGGGCAGGATCCTCCACCACGCCGACGTCTTCTACGACGGCACCACGTTCTACCTCGACCTGCCAGCCGCGCAATACGAAACCTTCACCGCGTTCCTGCGCAAAATGGTGTTCTGGTCCGACGTCACCATCACCGACACCGACCTGGCGATCCTCACGCTCATCGGCCCAGCCGACGCCACGGAAGCCCTCGCGGCGGTGGACGGCGTGGCGTTTTCCCGGCGGGTGTCCCCGTGGACCGCGCACGCGCGCTTCGACATCGCGGTCGAACGCGACCGGCTCGAAGAGGTCGTCGATGCGCTGGTGGAACGCGGCGGCGTGCTCGGCGGGCTGATGGCGTTCACCGCCGAGCGCGTGCGGGCCGGCGAGCCCGAACTCGGCGCCGACTGCGACGAAAAAACCCTCCCGCACGAAGCCCCGCGCCTGATCAACCGCGGCGACCGCATCGCCGCAGTCCACCTGGAGAAGGGCTGCTACCGCGGGCAAGAAACCGTCGCGCGCGTGGAAAACATTGGCCGCTCCCCCCGCCTGATGGTCATGCTGCAGCTCGACGGCTCCGCACCCACCGAGCCAGAGATCGGTGCAACCATCCGGGCGGGCGGGCGCGCGGTTGGCACACTCGGCACCGTCGTCCACGACGCCGACTACGGCCCCATCGCACTGGCCCGCCTGAAACGGTCCGCACTCAACGCCGGCACTGACGTCGACCTTGACATCGACGGCGTCGCCGCCCGCATCGACCCCGATTCCCTCCCCACCGACGAGGGCGAGAAAGCCGGACGCAAGGCGCAACAACGGCTGCGCGGCAACTAGGTCTCAAATTGGGGCCCGGTGCGGGCTCTTGCCGGGGCCCGCTGGGCAAACACACAGGTCACCCCGTGGAGGGGAATTTTTGGAACGTTCGCGCTATTATGTCCTACAGGACAATTAACGAATCGAAAAGCATGAGGCCGCTCCCTGCCCGGGAGCCGCCCAGAAGAACCACCTCAAGGGGGTCACGCAATGGGTCGCGGACGCGCCAAAGCAAAGCAGACCAAGGTTGCTCGCCAACTGAAGTACAACTCTCCTGAAATGGACCTCGAGTCGCTGCAACGCGAGCTCGCAGGCAAAGCTCCGAAGAAGAGCTGGGAAGAGGACGACGACTACGAGGTAGATGAACAGTACGCCGATTACGCCGACTGGGATGCGTACGGCACCTCAGGCCGCTAAACGTCCAACGCTTACAAAGAACACCTGCTGCCCATCCGGGCCGCGGGTGTTCTTTTGGTGCCTTTAACACTCGTTCAGGGGCTGCTGGCACCAAGGAGACACCAAATTCCTTGGTTTTAGGTAGAGGCCTGGCGTTTTCCCTAGTCGCTGGTCGGGCGGGAGAGAATTTGGTGCACGCACGGGAGCACGAGTGCCAAAGGACGCAATTCCAAAACAGGCCACTTACATATCCACAGGTCACAAAAGGGCTAGATAAAACTGGGTGCGTCCTTTGGCACTGAGGCCACTAAGGCGACACCACATTCCTGCACAGCCAATCAGCGACCTGGGCTTTTGTGAAGCCCGGTGATTGAAATTGCGGAATGTGGTGCGTGATTCCTAAGAATGCTGGCCCCGAAGCACCGCGCGGGCATCCTCGTCGGCATCTGCAGCGCGGACCTCGCCGAGGACCCAGCTGTCGATGCCGCGGTCCTTCAGCAGCGCCAACGCCTGGTCACGCGCTTCTGGTGCCACGACGGCCACCATGCCGATGCCCATGTTGAAGGTCTTCTCCATCTCCTCGACGGGGACGTCGCCGACGGACTGGATGGTCTGGAAGATCGGACCGGGGGTCCAGGTGGAACGGTCCATGTCTGCGACCAGGCCTTCAGGGATGATGCGCTCCATGTTGCCGGCCAGGCCGCCGCCGGTGACGTGGCAGAACGTGCGCACGTCGCACTCCTTGGCAAGCGCCAGGCAGTCGAGGGCGTAGATCTTGGTTGGTTCCAAAAGCTCCTCGCCGAGGGTGCGGCCGAGGGCGTCGACGTGGCCGTCGAGAGGCAGGCCGGCGCGCTCGAGCAGCACGTAGCGTGCGAGTGAGTAGCCATTGGAGTGTAGGCCGGAGGACGCCATCGCGATGATGGTGTCGCCCTCGCGGACCTTGTCCGGGCCGAGGAGCTCGGAAGCTTCGACGACGCCGATGGCGGTGGCGGAAACGTCGTAGTCGTTGACGTCCATGACGCCTGGGTGCTCCGCGGTCTCGCCACCGAGCAGGGCGCAGCCTGCCTGGACGCAGCCCTCGGCGATGCCGGAAACGATGTCAGCGACCTTCTCGGGGACGACCTTGCCGATCGCGATGTAGTCCTGCAAGAAAAGTGGCTCCGCGCCGCAGACGACGAGGTCGTCGACGCACATGGCGACCAGGTCGATGCCGATGGTGTCGTGCTTGTCCATCGCCTGAGCGACGGCCAGCTTGGTACCGACGCCGTCGGATCCGGCCGCGAGCAGCGGCTCCTTGTACTTGCCCAAGGCGAACAGGCCGGCGAAGCCGCCGATGCCGCCCTGGACCTCTGGGCGGGAGGCGCGCTTGGCAAGGGGCGCGAGCAACTCTACGGCCTTGTCGCCGGCTTCGATGGAGACACCTGCGGCCTCGTAGGACACGCCCGAGTCAGCTGGGGTGTTGTGGTGGGTCATGATGCGTTTTCACCTTTCTGAAGACGACGAACAAGATCTGCGTTGTGGTTGCCCTCCGGGAGCCCGAGTGGGTACTCGCCGGTGAAGCAGGCCGCGCAGAGGTTGGAGGCTGGCTGGTTGGTGGAGGCGATCATGTCCTCGGTGGTGACGAACGCCAGGGAGTCCGCACCCACCATGGTCCTGATGGACTCGGCGACGACTTCTTCGTTGCCGCCGCGCCCGTGGTTGGCGATGAGTTCGCCGGGGCTGGCGAAGTCGATGCCGTAGAAGCACGGCCACTTCACTGGTGGCGAAGCGATGCGCACGTGCACTTCGGCGGCGCCGGCCTCGCGCAGCATACGGATCAGTTTGCGCTGGGTGTTGCCGCGCACGATGGAGTCATCCACGACGACGAGCTTCTTACCCTCGATGACTTCGCGCACCGGGTTGAGCTTCAGTCGCAGGCCCAACTGGCGCAGCGTGTCCGAGGGCTGGATGAAGGTGCGGCCCACGTAGGCGTTCTTCATCATGCCCTGCTTAAACGGGATGCCGGACTCCTCGGCGTAGCCGATGGCGGCCGGGGTGCCGGACTCTGGGACCGGCATGACCAGGTCGGCGTCGACGGGTGCGACGCGGGCCAGGCGGCGCCCGATGTCGATGCGGGCGCTGTTGACGGATTGGCCGTCGACAACTGAGTCAGGGCGGGCGACGTAGACGTACTCGAAAACGCAGTGCGCGTGCGGTGCGTCGGCGAAGCGCTCGGAGTGGACGCCGGTTTCGTCGATGGCGATGAGCTCGCCCGGTTCAATGTCGCGGACGAAGGAGGCGCCCACGATGTCCAGCGCACACGTTTCCGATGCAACGACCCAGCCGCGTTCCAGGCGGCCGAGGCACAGTGGGCGCACGCCGTGTGGGTCGCGGGCCGCGTAGAGGGTCTTACCGTCGGTCACCATGAAGCAGAACGCACCCTTGACGCGCGGCAGGAGTTGGCGCGCGGATTCCAGGAGGGTGACGTCGTCGCGGATGGCGTCGGCAAGCAGGGCAGAGACGACCGCCGTGTCGGAGGAGGAGCCTTGGCCCTCTACCCCGTCGGCGGGGATAAGCTTGCGCTCCACGGCTTCGCGCTGCAGCTCCACGTAGTTGGTCAGGTTGCCGTTGTGTGCCAGCGCGACGTCGGTGCCGTTGGGGCTGACGCGATACATTGGCTGCACGTTGTCCCACGAGTTGTTGCCCGCCGTGGAATACCGGGTGTGGCCGATGGCGACGTCGCCTTGCAGCGCGCCGAGCGTCGGCTCGTCAAAGATTTGGCTGACCAGCCCGATGTCCTTGAACACCACCACTTGGTCGTGGTCGCCCACAGCGATACCCGCGCCTTCTTGGCCGCGGTGCTGGAGGGCAAATAGTCCGAAATATGTCAGTTTTGATACGTCTTCACCGGGCGCCCAAACGCCGAACACACCGCATTCTTCGCGCGGAGTGTCATCCCCGATGTATTCCTCTTCGGTTCGCACGTGCTCTACTCTAACGAACACCTAGGGGTGAAGGGGTAGAACGGGCAGCCCTTTTTGGACTTCGTGGGCTCGGGAGCCGGAGGCGTCGATACGCCCGGCGCGAACTTCTTCCTCGAAAGTGGCACAACCTGTGGCGATTCGCAGCCAAGTGGTCGGGTCCATTTCGACGACGTTGGGCGGGGTGCCGCGGGTGTGGCGGGGGCCTTCGACGCATTGCACGGCAACAAACGGGGGTATTCGCAGCTCTACTGTGTGCCCGGGCATTTCGTGGGCGAGGGTGCGGGCTGTGCGCCGCACGGCGTCGGCGAGCAAAGCCCTGCCGGGCTTATCGACGCCCTCTTCTTCCAACAACCAGTCCTTGATTGCCAGGACGGCCGCTCGTGTCGCTGCCGGGTCCACCTCTGTCTTCTTCGGTGCCTTCCTCTGTGCCATGGATTTCATATTATGCTGTGGTGCCATGAAGTCTCCTTCCATCACGCTGCGTTTCATGGCGGCTCCTACAGATGTTCTCCACGCGGGCGCCCAGGGTGTTTCGGGTGGCCGTGTGTTGCAGTGGATCGACAAGGCGGCATACGCGTGTGCCGCGCAGTGGTCTTCGACCTACTGCGTGACTGCCTACGTCGGCCACATCCACTTCACCCGACCGATTCCGTCGGGTCACATTGTGGAGGTCCGTTCCCGGATCGCGATGACTGGCCGCACTTCCATGCACATCGTCAACGAGGTGCTCTCGGCAGACCCACGGGAAGGTGTTTTCACCCGCGCGTGCGACTGCCTGGTGATTTTCGTGGCAAAGGATACAGCTGGGCGCCCAACCCCGGTGCCGACATTTACGCCTGAGACCGATGAGGAGCGCCGCGTGGAAGCCGCCGCGATCTCCCGCATCGACCTGCGCAAGGCCATCGAGGCGTCCATGCTGGAACAGACCTACACGGACGACTCCACCGCGCCGCGCACCATCCACCGCTTCCTGGCGAAGCCGACCGACATCAACTGGGGCGGCGATGTGCACGGCGGCACCGCCATGGAGTGGATCGATGAGGCCGGCATGGCCTGCACGATGGAGTGGTCCGGGGAACGCACCGCAGCGGTGTACGCGGGCGGCATCCGCTTCTACAAGCCGATCCACATCGGCGACCTCATCGAGGTGGAAGCGCGCCTGACCAGGACGGATGCGCGCTCGATGCATACCTCCATCTTTGTTCGATCGGGGGACCCGCGCGGCGGCCGCGAGTCGCTCCAGAACGCGATTCACGCCACGGTGACCTACATCGGTATCGACATCGACGGCAACCCGCTGGCCGCGCGCAAGTTCACCCCAGTCACGGACGAGGACAAGCGCCTCTGGGAGCACACGCAGACGCTCAAGGACCTGCGGGCGCAGTACGAGCCGGAGCCGCTGGTGCGCCCAGATGATGCGCAGCAGCGCGTCGACTAGTGGCGGCTATGTCAGTGCTGAAGCGAACCGCTGCGCTGCTGGCCGCGAGCGCCTGTGTGGCCGGTTCACTGGTTGGCTGCGCGGCGCCCCAGCCGAAGACGGCGACCGCGCTGCAGTTCCGCCAGTCCGCCGCCGTCACGCTCCTCGGCGATAGCGGCGGGGCGTACCACTTCCGGGCACGCGTAGAGAACCCCCGCGTCATCTCAGGGCAGGAGGCACGCAGCCGCGTCGGCGACTACACCAACGCCGACACCGCGCTCGCCGACGTGACCCAGCTGCACTGCTTCGACATCAGCTACATCTACACCGGCAACACCGCAGGCGACAGCCCCGACGAAAACGTAGCCAGCCCCGACATCACCATCGTCGGCGAAGGCAACGTGGCGGCGAACCGCGTGCGCAACTTTGCCACCCAGCTCTGCGACACCGTAGACCTCCCGGTCTTGCCACGGGACCCGCAGGCGCTCGTTCCCAACCAGACCTACAACCAGACCTTCGTCAGCTTCTCCGTCGACGACGCAGGCCAGCCCGGCGTTGAGGCAACAGGCCTGCGCATGGAAACGCCGCCAGGCACCGTAATGACCTGGCGGCATAACCTCTAAATCGCGCTAACTACAGCGCGGCGTTCGGGGCCGTCGCGTTGCCGAACAGTGCCGGCAACGTATTCGCCCACGCGTCGGCCAGCGCGGCCACGGCGACGGAGTGCTCACCGAAGGTGATCTGGCCGTCGTCGGTGGTGGTGCCCAACACGTGCGCTGGGACGCCGGTGGCGTTTGCGCGCTCGATGGTGGCGTCGACAAGCGACGGATCCACCGCGACGAGCACGCGGGAGGCGGACTCGGAGAACAGCGCGGTGAACGCGTCCTCGTGGACCGCCGAAAGATCCAGCTTGGCGCCCTTGCCGGAGCCCAGCAGCATCTCGAAGACAGCCTGGGACAAGCCACCCTCAGACAGGTCGTGCGCGGCAAGAATATCCTTGTTCGCGTGCAGCAGCTCGCCGAGGCGCTCCTCGTTGGCAAGGTCTACCTGTGGCGGCAGGCCGCTCAGGCCCTGGCCGGAGATGTCCTGCCACACCGAGCCGCCGAACTCCGCCTTCGTGTCACCCAGCACGAGCAAGGCCTGCTCGCCCTCGCCCTTCGGCAGGCGGTGCGGGATGGCGGCGTTGACGTCCTCGATCACGCCGAGCACGCCCACGACTGGGGTCGGCAGGATTGGGGTCTCGCCGGTCTGGTTGTAAAAGGACACGTTGCCGCCGGAGACCGGAATCTCCAGCTCAGCAGCGCCGTCGGCGAGGCCGTGGACGGCTTCGCGGAACTGCCACATCACGTCGGGATTCTCGGGGGAACCGAAGTTGAGGCAGTTCGTCACCGCGACCGGCTTCGCGCCGGTGACCACAACATTGCGGTAGGCCTCCGCAAGCGCGAGGCGCACACCCATGTTCGGGTCCAGGTAGGCGTAGCGGCCGGACGCGTCAGCGGAAATCGCCACACCGCGCGAGGTCTCCTCGTTGATGCGCAGCACGCCCGCATCCGAGTACTGGGCCTGCACGGTGTTGCCACGTACGTAGCGGTCGTACTGCTGCGTGATGAAGTCGCGGGAGCACAGCGCCGGGGAGGCAACCATCTTCAGCCAGGTAGCCTCCAGGTCCTCCGAAGTATCGACGTCCGCCTTCGCCTGCACGCCATCAAGCCATTCGGGGCGCGCGTACGGGCGGTCGTAGACCGGGCCTTCGTCGATCGATGACGGCGGCGCGTCCAGTACCAGCTCGCCCTTGTGGTAGACGAGGTAGCGGTCCTTCTCATCGGTGACCTCGCCAATCACGGCCGCACCGACCTCCCACTTCGCGCAGATCTCCATGAAGCGATCCACGTTCTCAGGGGTGACCACGGCGCACATGCGCTCCTGGGACTCGGACGCCAGGATCTCGGCGGCGCTCATATTCGCCGCGCGCAGTGGCACGTTGTCCAGGTTGACGGTCATGCCGCCGTCGCCCGCCGCAGCCAGCTCGGAGGTAGCACACGCCAAGCCGCCGCCACCGAGGTCCTGAATACCGACGACAACGCCGGCCTTGTACAGCTCCAGGCAGCACTCGATGAGGACCTTCTCCGCGAACGGGTCGCCAACCTGGACGGCTGGGAGCTTGCGCTCCTCGCCTTCCTCGAAGGTCGCAGAGCCCAGCACCGACACGCCGCCGATGCCGTCAAGGCCCGTGCGGGAGCCAAAGAGGACCACCTTGTTGCCAGTGCCGGACGCGAACGCCAGCTTCAGGTCCTCGACCTTGAGCGTGCCCACGCACAGCGCGTTGACCAGCGGGTTACCCGCATATGCTTCGTCGAAGACGGTCTCGCCGCCAATGTTCGGCAAGCCCAGCGAGTTGCCGTAGCCGCCAACGCCGTGCACCACGCCAGGCAGGACTCGCTTGGTGTCCGGCGCGTCAGCTGGACCAAAGCGCAGCTGGTCCATCACCGCGATTGGGCGTGCGCCCATCGCCATGATGTCGCGCACAATGCCGCCCACACCCGTCGCGGCACCCTGGTAGGGCTCCACGAAGGACGGGTGGTTGTGGCTCTCCACGCGGAAGGTCACCGCGTCGCCGTCACCGATGTCGACGACGCCCGCGTTCTCGCCGATACCGGCCAGAATTTTCGACGCCATCTCCTCCGTCATCGTCTCCCCGAAGTAGCGCAGGTGCACCTTGGAGGACTTGTAGGAGCAGTGCTCGGACCACATGACGGAGTACACCGTCAGCTCCGCATCCGTCGGGCGGCGGCCCAGAATGCGCTTGATCTTTTCGTACTCGTCGGTCTTCAGGCCGAGTTCCGCGTAGGGCTGCTCCAGCTCAGGAGTCTGCGCGGCGTGCTCCACCGTGTCATTATGTACAGTCATTGTTTCCCTACGCTCCGATCGAAGAAATAGCGGACAAGAACAACCCGAGCCCGTCCGTCGACGGCCCCGTAAGCGCCTCAATCGCGTGCTCCGGGTGCGGCATGAGCCCAACGATGCGACCGTTTTCGCTCGTCACACCAGCAATCGCGTTGATGGAACCGTTGAAGTTATCCGTGTAGCGGAACACCACGCGGCCTTCCTTCTCCAGCTGCTCAATGGTCTCGGCGGACGCCTGGAAGCGGCCCTCGCCGTGCTTCGCCGGCACGAGGATCTTGTCCCCCTCGTTGAAGCGGTTCGTCCACGCGGTCTCCGCGTTGGCCACCTCAAGGTAGGTGTCCACGCAGTGGAAGTTCAGGTGCTGATTGCGGGTCAGCGCGCCCGGCAGCAGTCCAGCCTCGGTGAGGATCTGGAAACCGTTGCAGATGCCCAGCACCGGCATGCCCTTCTTCGCAGCCTCCACCACAGCACCCATCATTGGGGCTTGCGCGGCGATGGCTCCGGAACGCAAATAGTCCCCGTAGGAAAACCCACCGGGGACCACGACGGCGTCAACACCCGTCAAATCTTCATCAGCGTGCCACAGCGACTTCGGCTGTGCGCCAGCCAGGCGAACTGCACGCAACGCATCGACGTCGTCGAGCGTGCCTGGGAACGTGATTACACCGATGGTTGCCGTCATCGAACAACCTCGAAGTCTTCAATCACCATATTTGCCAAGAGGGTTTCGGCGACGCGCTTGAGCTCATCGTCGGACACGGTGTCGTCGACTTCGATTTCAAAGCGCTTGCCCTGACGCACGTCCTCGACACCGTTCACCCCGATTCTGCCCAGCGCGCGCAGGACAGCTTGGCCCTGCGGATCCAAAATTTCAGCCTTCGGCATGACATTTACCACGACTTTTGCCATGAGAATCCTTCGTGTCTCGGAGGTCATTACGACGAAGACAGTATAACGAACGGATCCCTCCCGCGGGAGTCCTTTATTTTGCGGCTGCTAGACGGTGCACGCCCCCGAGTGCACGAGCGTCCAGGCGTACTCGAACGCGGTCTGCTTCCACTTCTCGTAGCGGCCGGACACACCGCCGTGACCGGCGGACATCTCCGTCTTAAGCAGAATCTCCCCACCCGTAGCTATCTCACGCAGCTTCGCCACCCACTTCGCGGGCTCCACGTACAGCACGCGCGTATCGTTCAGGCTGGTCACCGCAAGGATGTCCGGGTAACGCTGGGCAGTGATGTTCTCATACGGGGCGTAGGAGGCCATGTAGTCGTACACCTCCGGGTCGTGGTACGGGTCGCCCCACTCCTCCCACTCCACCACGGTCAGTGGCAGCTCCGGCATGAGGATTGAGGTCAGCGGGTCCACGAACGGGACGATCGCCTGGATGCCCGCGAACTTCTCCGGGGCCATGTTCGCAATCGCGCCCATCAGCATCCCGCCCGCCGATCCGCCCTCAGCAACGAGCGTGTCGTAGGAGCTCACGCTCGCGCGCACCAGCTCGTCGGCGCACGCGATGAAGTCGGTGAACGTGTTCTTCTTCGTGAGCATCTTGCCGTTGTCGTACCAGCCGCGGCCCATCTCGCCGCCGCCGCGCACGTGCGCGCACGCCCACACCATCCCGCGGTCCAGCAACGACAGCCGCGCCACGGAAAAGCCCGGATCCACCGAGGACTCATAGGAGCCGTAGGCGTAGAGCAACGTCGGGTGCGGATGAGCCATGTCCAGGTCCGCGCGGTGCACCACGGAGATCGGCACCCGGGTTCCGTCGTCGGCCGTAGCCCACATACGGCTGGCAACGTAGTCGGCGGCGTCGTAGCCCCCGAGCACCTCCTGCTGCTTCAGCAACGTCACGCCGCGGGTGGCCACCTGGTAGTCGAACAGCTGGGCAGGCTGCGTAAACGAGGTGTAGGTCAGCCGCACCACCGGGGCGTCCCACTCGGGGTTACCGCCCAAGCCCACGGTGTAGAGCTCCTCGTCGAACTCGAGCTCGCGCAGCGCGCCGAAGCTGCGTCCCTCCACGGGAGCCACCGCAAGCCGACTGATGCCGCCCGAGCGGTAGGCACAAAACAGGAAGTCCCGGTACGTATCGACGCCCTCTACGCGCACATCCGCGCTGTGCTCCACGAACGTCTCCAGCTCAGTCAGCGGCACCCGCGCATCCACCGGGCAGGTCCCCACTGCAAAGTTGGGGCCGGTGGCGTTGTGCGTGACCACCCAGTACCCGCGCCCGGCGAGCTCCGCGTAATCCAGGTCGTACTCCACGCCTTCCTCGCGCGGCCACAGCACCTCGAACTCGGCGGTCGGCGTCTCCAGGGGTACCGCGCGCCACTCGCTGGTCAGCTTCGAGCTGGCCACGATGTACAGGAACTGCTCGGCGCGGTCCCCGCCCACGCCAAGGTTGAAGCGCTCGTCGTCCTCCTGGTAGACCAGCACGTCCTCCGACGCCGCCGTGCCCACCTCGTGGCGCCACACCTGGTGCGGGCGCCACGCGTCATCAACGCGCAGGTAAAACAGGTACTGCTCCCCCGCCCACGTCGCGCCGTAAAAGGCGCCTTCGATGGTATCCGGCAGCAGCTCGCCGGTCTCCAGGTCCTTGATGCGCAGGTCGAAGCGTTCGTCGCCGGAGGTGTCCGTCGAAAAGGCGAGCAAGCGCCCCGACGTAGATACCGCTGACGCGCCGAGCGAGAAGAACTCATGGCCTTCGGCCATCTCGTTGAGGTCAAGCAGCACCTGCTCCCCCGGCAGCGGCGAGCCGTCCTCCGGCAGCGTCGGCGGCGTCCACGGGTCGTCGCCGACCCGCACGCGGCAGGACACGCCGTAGCTCTTACCCTCGATGGTGCGGCCGTAGTACCACCAGTCTCCGTTGCGCTGCGGCACGGACATATCAGTCTCCTTGATGCGAGACTTCATCTCCTGATAGACCTGCTCCGCGAGCGGGGCAAACGGGGCGGTCACCTCCGCGGTATACGCGTTCTCCGCCTCCAAATAGGCAATGGTCTCCGGGGACTGCTTGTCCCGGAGCCACTCATAATTATCGACGAACTCGCGTCCATGAAACACGCGAGTCGTAGGGTGTTTTGCTGCCACTGGCGGTTGCGCGCTGAAATTCGTCATAGGCGACGAGTCTACGCGCAACCTCACGCCTTAGGCACGCGCCCCCGGCCAGTCCCCAAACTTCTCGCCGCTGAGGCGCTCGTACGCCTCGATGTAGCGGTCGCGGGTCGCCTCCACCACGGAACCAGGCAGCTCCGGTGGCTGCGTGTTCTCCGCAGGGTCCCAGCCGGACTTCGGGCCGGTGAGCCAGTTGCGCACGTACTGCTTATCGAAGCTCGGCTGCACCTTGCCTTCCTCGTACGTATCGGCTGGCCAGTAGCGGGACGAATCAGGCGTGAGTACCTCGTCCGCAAGGACCAGGTTGCCTTCCTCGTCGACGCCGAACTCCAGCTTCGTGTCCGCCAGGATGATGCCCTTGGTCTCCGCGTACTCCGCAGCCTTGGTGTACACCTCCAAGGTGAGGTCGCGCAGCTGGGCAGCGAGCTTCGCGCCCACCTTCTCCTCCACATACTCGAACGTCACGTTCTCATCGTGGTCGCCCTGCGCGGCCTTCGTCGCCGGGGTGAAAATCGGCTCCGGCAACTTCGAGGCCTCAACCAGGCCCTCGGGCAGCTTCACGCCGCAGACCATACCGGTGCGGTCGTACTCTTTCTTGCCCGAACCAGTCAGGTAACCGCGAGCGACGCACTCGAACGGAATCATCTTCAGCTTCTTCACCACGTACGAGCGGCCGAGGACCTCCTCCGGAATCCGGGGATCATCAACCGGGCCCGCCAGGTGATTTCGCACACCCGAAAGCAGGTCGAAGAAGAACATGGACGTGGCAGTCAGAATCCGGCCCTTATCCGGGATCGCCGGCTCCAGCGAGAAGTCGAACGCCGAAATGCGGTCGGACGCCACCATCAATAACGTTTCGTCATCCACCTCATAAATCTCGCGGACTTTGCCGCCAGCCAGGTGGGTATAGTCAGAAAGCTCTGGACGCATGGACATAAAGGTTACAGAATCTCCCCTGGTTTGTACGCAGCGGCGTCCGGGTGGGCGTCGATAAGCTGTTGGATACGAGCGCACACGTTGCTGACTTGCGACTCCGCCGAGCCAATGAACGCGTGGCGGTCAGCCAACGCATCCTGCAGCTGCTCTTTGTCGAGCGGGAGGCGCTCATCAGCGGCGAGGCGCTCAATGAGGTTTTGTTCAGCGCCATTTTCGCGCATATCAAGCGCCATCGCAACCGCGTGCTCCTTGATAATCTCGTGCGCCGTCTCACGGCCCACACCCGCGCGTACCGCCGCCATCAAAATCCTCGTCGTGGCCAAGAACGGCAGGTAACGGTCCAGCTCACGGTTGAGCATCGCCGGGAACGCACCGAACTCATCCAGCACAGTGAGAAATGTCTCAAACTGCCCGTCGATAGCGAAGAAGGCGTCAGGCAGGGCCACGCGGCGCACCACCGAGCAGAACACGTCGCCCTCGTTCCACTGCTGCCCAGCAAGGTCAGCGACCATGGTGAGGTAGCCGCGCAGGATCACCTGGAAGCCACCGACGCGCTCACAGGAACGCGCGTTCATCTTGTGCGGCATCGCCGAAGAACCAACCTGGCCCTCCTTGAAGCCCTCCGTCACCGTTTCGTTGCCGGCCATCAGGCGGATCGTGGTCGCGAGCGACGACGGACCCGCTCCCAGCTGCACAATCGCCGAGATCGCGTCAAAATCCAAGGAACGCGGGTAGACCTGGCCGACCGAATCGAAGGTGCGCTCGAAGCCCAGGTGGCGTGCCACCGACTGCTCCAGCTGGCGCAGCTTCGCTTCGTCGCCGCCCATCAGGTCCAGCATGTCCTGCGCAGTACCCATCGGGCCCTTGATGCCACGCAGCGGATATGCCTCCAGCAGCGTCTCGATGCGCTCAACCGCCACCAGCATCTCATCCGCCGCAGACGCGAAGCGCTTGCCCAGCGTCGTGGCCTGCGCCGCAACGTTGTGCGAACGCCCCGCCATCACCAGCGTGGAGTACTGATCCGCCCGATTCCCGATCGCCTTGAGCACCGCGACCGACTTGTCACGAATCAGCTCCAGCGAGCGGTAAATCTGCAGCTGCTCGACGTTCTCCGTCAGGTCACGGCTGGTCATCCCCTTATGGATGTGCTCGTACCCGGCCAGCGCGTTGAACTCCTCAATGCGCGCCTTCACGTCATGTCGCGTGACCTTCTCACGCTCAGCGATAGAGCCCAGGTCCACCTTGTCGACGACCGCTTCGTACGCAGCGATCGCCTCCTCGGGAATCTCGACCCCCAGCTCACGCTGTGCCTTCATCACGGCGATCCAGAGCTGACGCTCCAGAATGATCTTGTGTTCTGCGCTCCACAGCGTCGCCATTTCCGGCGACGCGTAGCGGTTCGACAGGACGTTGCTATTGTTCGGTTTCAACAGTTTCTCAGCCACGACGCTGATTATCGCACAACGTCCCGACACGCGCGCTAGATACGGATTTCTCCCTCAATCGCGCGCCGCCCAATGTCCTTGCGGTAGAAGGAACCCTCGAGCGAAATCTGCTCAATCGCCTGGTAGGCAGCGTCCACCGCATCCTGCAGCGTTACGCCCTTACCCAGCACGTTGAGCACGCGCCCACCGGCCGAGACGTACTCCCCATCCTTGGTCGCGGTACCTGCGTGCAACACCACGTCGGGGTTGTCCAGGTCGGCGCCCCTAATGACGTCGCCGGTCTTGGGGTGCTCCGGGTAATCCTTCGCCGCCAGCACCACCGTCGCAGCGTAGCCGTCCTCCCACTCCAGCGCCGGCAGCGTGTCTAGGCTGCCCGTGGCCACAGCATAGAGGACGTCGACAAGCGGGGTGCGCAGCAGGCTGAGCACCGGCTGAGTCTCCGGGTCGCCGAAGCGCGCGTTGAACTCCACCACCGACGGGCCCTCCGGACCCCACGCGGCGCCAACGTACAGCAGGCCCTGGTACGGGATGCCGCGGGCGACCATCTCGCGCGCCACCGGCCGCGCAATCTCGTCCACGATGCGGTCCACGCCACCCTCCGGCAGCCAAGGAAGCGGCGTGTACGCGCCCATCCCACCAGTGTTCGGGCCCTCGTCATTGTCGTAGGCGCGCTTGTGATCCTGCGCCGGCAGCAGCGGCACGACGGTCTCGCCGTCCACCAGGCAGAACAGCGACACCTCCGGGCCCTCGAGGAAGGACTCGAACAGCACCGGGTTGCCGGCCTCAATCACCGCGCGAGCGTGCGCGCGGGCCTCGGCAGCATCGAGCGTAACGACGACCCCCTTGCCGCCAGCCAGCCCATCATCCTTGACCACGTAGTGCGGGCCAAACGCCTCGATAGCGGCGTCGATATCCTCGATACGCTCAACGCGCTGCGCCCGAGCCGTCGCCACCCCCGCGGCGGCCATGACGTCCTTCGCGAACGCCTTCGACCCCTCCAGCTGCGCCGCGGCCTTCGTCGGGCCAAACGCTGGAATGCCCGCGGCCTGCAGCGCGTCCACCGCACCCGCAACCAGCGGCACCTCAGGGCCAATCACGACAAGCTCGGCGTCAACGTCCTTCGCCAGCTCGACGACTGCCTCAGGCGAAGCGACGTCGACACTCCTGACCTCAGCAAGTGATGCCATGCCGGCGTTTCCCGGCGCGACAGTGAGCTCGTGTCCTGCAAGACCTTTCAACAGGGCGTGTTCACGGCCGCCCGAACCGATAACAAGGATGCGCATGCCCACTAACTTACCGGTAACCTAGGCGCTATGAGCACTGTGTTTACAAAGATTATTCAAGGTGAAATTCCAGGCCGCTTCGTGTACAAGGACGAGGACGTCGCCGCGTTCCTCACCATCGAGCCGATCGCGTACGGCCACACGCTGGTCGTTCCCGTCAAAGAGATCGATAAGTGGACCGACATCGAGCCAGCGCTGTGGGCAAAAATGAATGACGTTGCCCAGCGAGTAGGCAACGCCATCATCGAAGCATTTGGCAGCGAGCGCGCCGGCTACCTCATCGCCGGCTTCGAAGTGCCGCACGCACACATCCACGTCTTCCCCGCCAACGACATGTCCGGCTACGACCTGTCCACCGTGATGAAGATGGACGAAACCGACCCGGCCAAGATGGACGAGGCCGCGGAGAAGCTGCGCGCAGCACTCGAGGCTTAAACCTTCGGGCTCTTCTCCATCGGAAGGGAAATGGTGAACGTGGAGCCCTCACCCGGCGCGCTTTTTACGGTAATGGTGCCGTCGTGCTGCTCGATGAGGGACTTCGCGATCGCCAACCCCAACCCCGAACCGCCGCCGGAAGCGCGGTTCCTGGAGTTGTCCGCGCGGTAGAACCGCTCGAAGATGTGCTCCGCGTCCTTCTCCTCCATACCGCAGCCGTCATCAATCACTTCAATGATGATGCGGTCCAGGTTCTCCCGCAACGCCACCGTGACCGACGCGTCCTTGCCCGCGTGCTTGAATGCGTTCACAATCAGGTTCAGCAACACCTGATGCAGCCGCGACGGGTCGCCGTTGACCGTCGGCACCGAGGTGGCGTTGTTCTCAATCGTGAGCGAACGCTCCGGGAACGCCGCCTGCGCAGAGCTCACCGCCGAAGTCACCATCTCCAACACATCCACCTGGCGCTTATCCAGGCGAGTGCCCTCCGCACGAGTCAACGCGAGGAGATCCTCCACCAGCAACTGCATGCGGGCAGACTCCTCCTCAATCTTGCCGATGACCATGTCCGCGTCCGGCGCCATACCCTTCCGGTAGAGCTCCGCATACCCGCGCACACTCGTCAGCGGAGTACGCAGCTCATGAGACGCGTCACCCACAAAGCGACGCATCTGCTCCTCCTTCAGCTGCGCATCCTCCACGGACTCCTGCAGCTGCTGCACCATCGTGTTCATCGCGTACGACAACTTGCCGACTTCAGTCTCCCGCGACCACACCGGCACCCGGCGCTTCGTGTCGCCGTCGGCAATTGCAAGCGCAGTGTTCTCTACCTCACGCAACGGGGCCAACGCCTTACGAATATAGGTGCGCCCCGCGCACGCAATCCCCACCACGGCAAGGAGCCCAAATGTCGTTTCCACAATCGCAAGCCAACGCAGCACGCGGTGCTCTGCGTCGAGCTCTTTCGCGACATACTTCACAGTGCCGTCCGGCATCTCGCGTGACATCGCGCGCCACTTCACGCCCGGCGCCACGCCTGTCGACGGCACCGTCACCGCCTTATCTTGCTGCTTGACCCTCGAAAGGTCCGGCGGTGTATCCACATACACCGGGCTCCACGACGTCCCGAACTGCGGATACCACGTCTCCTGATAAAAATCGCTCGGCGCACCCGACGACGGCACCCACGTCACCTGACCAACCCACGTGTCCAACCCCTCGCTGAGCTGGTCGTCGACACGCTGATACAAAATGCTGCGCATGAAGATGTACACCGCCGAGAAACTCACCAACAGCGCCAGCGTGGCAATCGCCAACACCAACGCCACCAGCTGCTTCTGCAGCGGCTTCGTTCTCGAGTACGCAAGCGCATGAAGCCGACGCCTACTCATCGGTCACCTACGCCTTACTTACGAGGTGTACGCAGCACATAGCCGACGCCACGCACCGTATGAATCAACGGCACATCACCGTTATCCACCTTGCGTCGCAGATACGAAATGTACGACTCAACCACGTTGCCGTCGCCACCAAAGTCGTAGTGCCACACGTTATCCAGAATCTTCGCCTTCGACAGCACCACCTCAGCATTCAGCATCAGGTAGCGCAGCAGGTTGAACTCCGTCGGCGACAGCTCAATGATCTCGCCCGCCTTCGTCACCTCGTGCGTCTCATCATTCAACGTCAGATCGGCGTACCGCAGCGTCGTATCCTCATCCGCGTCCTCCGTCACCTTGCCGCGCCGCAGAATCACACGCAGACGAGTAATGACTTCTTCCAAGGAGAACGGCTTCGTCACATAATCATCAGCGCCAATAGTCAGGCCGTGGATCCGATCCTCCACCGCATCCTTCGCCGTCAAGAACAGCACCGGGCCATCAATGCCCTCACTGCGCAGCTTGCCCAACAGTTCAAAGCCATCCATCCCCGGCATCATCACGTCAAGGATGAACGCGTCCGGACGGAAGTCCTTCACCTTCTCCAGGGCCTCTTGGCCAGACCCCGCACTCTCAACCTCAAAGCCCTGGAACTTCAAAGAAACCGTCAACAACTCAACGATATTCGGCTCATCATCAACAACGAGCACCTTTACAGGCTTCGTAGCCTCAGACATGTACAGTTCACTCCTTCATACACCAGGGCATTTCGCGTTTCCCTTAGATTTCTCTCGGGAACTACGTCGGCCGCCATGAATGGCTTCCACGCCCATGAACATAACTGCCTCTATCTAACGCCGTTTCTCTGAACGTTTCCTGTACGCCCCCTGCATGTGGGTGAGTAAAACAGGGATAGTCCGCCGGGAGAGGCGGGGTTGGGGCCGGTTGGATTTCGTTCCGGTCGACCTCTTAGCGTCGACCAATGCAGGTCGTCGGGAATGACTGTGCATTGCCTGGGCACCAGATCTCACCGCCACCAAACGCTGAACTGGGGAAACGTCGCTTAGCCTTGGCGAAAATGGGGGTTAAGCGACAAAATGTGTGCTTTTTTGGATATGGATTCCAGGTCCTGCCTGGGCCTACGGCGGGACAGTGCTCGTTGAATCGGGATTCCCTGCCGT
>QWCJ01000244.1_pt1 | contig 40569 bp, 38 predicted proteins | sample 1972501 | NCBI WGS metagenome assembly QWCJ01 (sample SAMN09866711, study PRJNA288562) | Human vaginal metagenome isolate term2_vaginal, whole genome shotgun... | isolation source: vagina | host: Homo sapiens | place: USA: California
TCCATGTGGCGGCGAACTGCTCCGGCAGAGGGCGTAGCGTAATAATCAAAGGATATGCGCAGCCCTGCACGCACGGCGGTAATCACCGCGGTGACGAGCTCTGGACTCAGCCTGGTCACGTCGTTGACAGCGGTGTAGACGGGCGCTCCGCTCAAGTCGCGGGAGGCGCCCGAGGCAGCCAGCTTGGTCCACGCGGACAAGCTGAAATCGCTTAAGCCTCCCGGTGTGCCAATGCCGCCGGCTACGCCCAACACCATGGCCTCCTGTGGCGTGAAATCGACGGGAGGTAGCTGGTAGCTTTCGGGATCGAGCCGGTACAGCGAACCTTCTGCCCCACTGCTATGCACTACCGGAACACCAGCGCGCTGCAGGGTCACAATGTCGCGGGAAAGTTGTTTCTGAAAAGCCTCGTCGCTGCGAGACTGGTAGCCCTCGACGTGGCTGCGAATCCAGGCTGCGCTGCGGTCAGGAACCCCGCCTTGGTGCGCGGCGCCATGCAGCGCAAAGGTGAGGTTGGTGAGCCTTTCGATAGCGCGGTCTCTGACCGGCGTCCGGGCTGCAGTGCGATCTGCTGAAGGCATAGTGGCAGGTTCCTTGATCAGCTCTACGGCTCTACGAGCCTGGGTGCGAACGCATGTAGTCTAACAACCCATCTAGGCGCGGGTCCTCGGACACAAAGGGGTCGGAGAATTCCTCGGTCATTGGCTCAGGCCGGTTGACCTTCATCCGCGTCCAATCCACCGTTACCGCGGCATCGAGCTCGCGGGCAACAGCGAGAAACTCCCCGCGCAGCTTGGCACGGGTGGTTCGCGGGGCGGTGTCGACGGCAGCATCGATTGCAGCATCGTCGATCCAGCGCTTCACCATGCCGCGCTGCTCCAATACGCTGTAGAGGCCACGGCCGGGACGGATGTCGTGGTAGGTCAGGTCAATCTGTGCCAGCTTGGGGTGCGACCAATCCCCGCCCAGGCGCTCGCGGTAGCGGTTTAGCAGGCTGCGCTTGATGACCCAGTCGATCTCGCGGTCAACACCGGAGAAATCCTGAGTCTCAATGGCCTGGAGGGTGCGCTTCCACAAGTCCACGACACGGGCCAGCTCAGCCGTTGGCGTGCCTGTGTCCTCGCGGTGTTCCAGCCAACGCTCAGCGGCGGTACAGAGCTCTTGCTGCACGGCGAGCGCGGTGGTGCTGCCGCCTCCCTCAAGCGGGAGCTGGGTGCGACCGGTCGGGTCGAGCGCGGTGGCGCGGATGTGCTGAATAGGTTCGAGAACCGAGAGGTTCGGCACCTCAAAACCGGCCTCCAGCATCTCCAGCATGAGCAGCGTGGAGCCAACTTTGACGGCCATCGTGGGCTCAGCCATATTGGAGTCGCCGACGATAACGTGCATGCGACGGAAACGCTTCGAATCCCCGTGTGGTTCATCGCGGGTATTGATGATGGGCCGCGAGCGAGTCGTCGCGGAGGACACACCTTCCCAGACTTGGTCGGCACGCTGTGAGAGCACGAAACGCGCTGGTTCCTCACCCTTAGCAGGTCTAATCATCCCCGCGCCACAGATGAGCTGCCGGGTGATCATGAATGGCAGGAGAGCTTTGCCGAGGTCCTTGAGCACCACGTGGCGGCCGATGAGGTAGTTCTCGTGGCAGCCGTAGGAATTGCCCGCAGAATCGACGTTGTTCTTGAACAGATAGACGGCGCGCTTCTCCCCCTCGTCCGCTAGGGCTTCCTCCGCCTGCACGGCCATGCGGTTGACCATGGCATCGCCGGCGCGCTCATAGGCAATGAGCTGGCTCAGGCTATCGCACTCGGCGGTAGCGATCTCCGGGTGGGAGCCGACGTCGAGGTAGAGGCGGGAGGCGTTGGGGCTAAAGATACTCGAGGAGGAGTACGTCGACACGATGGGCCGGAAAAGCACGCGGGCGATCTCATCCGGGGACATCACCCGCTGTCCATCGCTTGCGCTCGCAGTGATGCCGTACTCGGTTTCGATGCCCATAATCCGCCGTGCATAAACGGGGGCGCTACCGGAGGGCTGCTCCACCTTTATTCGCCGCCCTTTTGGACGTAGGAGCGCACAAACTCCTCGGCGTTGGATTCCAGGAGGCCGTCAATCTCATCGAGAAGATCATCGGTACCCGCGCTGTTGATGCTGACTTGTCCGGCATCGAATTCCGAGGAATCACCTCCCTGCCCGTTACCGCCACCGGCATTAATCTGGGACTGCTGTCCGCTCATGGTGAGAGCTCCTTTCGCGAGTGGAGAATGCTGCGCTAATACAGTGTAGGGTACTCGATTCGCACCCCGAGCTGGCGCAAACTATCAACGAAGTCGGCGGCACTGCCCGCAGATTCCAGTAGAGCGCCCACCTCGTCTTGCCCGAGTCTTGTGGTGTCGTCGAGCGCCACGCAGGCGGTTCCAGAGTTGGCTCCCTCGGCCTCACCGATGCGGAAGGTCAGTGACTGCCAGGACGCAGCCAGGACATCCTCCCCGAACTTTCGGGTAGCGTGGCCGCGCAGGTAGGCGCGGGTGTCGCTGGGCGGCGTCTCTGCTGCCGCTGCGATCTCTTCCTCACTGACCAGGGTGCGCATCTGTCCCTTGCGCACGAGCGCATGGTAAAGGGATTTTGCGGGGTCGATGTCTGTGTACTGCAAATCGATCAGAGCCAGCTTCGGATCATCGGCCGCGACGCCGCGGTCAAGGTAGCCTTTAATCAAGCGATACTTGGCCACCCAATCCAGCAGGTGGGCGGCCTTGAGCGGATTATCAGCCAAAAGCGCGACAACCTCATCCCAGGCGGCGAGCACCTTTTCATCCGCCTCAGTGGTGGCGGTGACCCTCTCCCGGTAGACGGCGAGGATGTCGAGGGCGGTGAGGTGGCGGCCGTCGCGAAGCGCCAGCTTATGAGTCACAGTGAGGTCGCGGCTCACCCGCTGCACCTCCTCCACCGGCTCTGCTAGGCGCAGGTCACTAAAGTCCACGCCGCTCTCGATGGCATCGAGTACCAGCGAGGTCATGCCCAGCTTGAGCAGCGTCGAGGTATGGGACATCGTGGCATCACCGATGATGACGTGCAGGCGACCGAAGTCCTCGGCGACCGCATGTGGTTCATCACGGGTGTTGATGATGCCGCGGTTGAGGGTGGTTTCCAGGGAGATCTCCTGCTCGATATAGTCCGCGCGTTGTGAGATCTGGAAACCAGGTTCTTCACCATCAGCGCCCAATCCCACGCGTCCGGCACCGGTGACCACCTGGCGAGCGACGAAGAAAGGAATCAATCCCTGGGCAATGTCATCGAAGTCAGTATCCCTGGAGTACTGGTAGTTTTCGTGGCTGCCATAGGAAGCCCCCTTACCGTCCACGTTGTTCTTGTAGAACTTCAGCGGTGGGCAGGGATCATGCGTGGCCAACACGGACGTGCCCTGAGCGGTCAGCGATGCTACGGCCTCCCCTGCGCGACGAAGGATCAGGTCGCCGGAGGCGTCGTAAAGCATGGCATCCCAGGCATTCGTGCACTCCGGCGAGGAGTACTCCGGATGGGCGTGATCGACGTAGAAACGCGCGCCATTAGCGGTCACCACGTTGGCCACACCCAAGGCATTCGGGTCCACCACGGGCACCGTGTGGTAGCGCTTGAGATCGAAGCCGCGGCTATCGCGCAGTGGGTGCTCCTCCCGAAAATCCCAGCGGGAGCGCGCACCGGTATGCAGGGCGGCATAAGCCACAACAGCATGGGTGGAGGTCACAATCGGTGATAACGCCGGGTTGGACGGCGTGGAGATCCCATATTCAGTTTCGGTTCCTAGAACACGGCTCACGGTTGTACTCCCATCAATTCGACCCCGGTGACATGCGCGCCAGCGGAGGTACCGGCGACGATCTTCGCCCACTCCTCCGGGTTGGCAGAAGTCGGTACGTATTCAGATTCTGCCTGCTCGGCCGCGATGGCCTGGTGCAGGTGCGCGGCGGTGATGCCTGCGGGCTGCGCTCCCCCAGCAGAGTTTGTTGCGTCCAACGCTTCCTTAATCGCTAGCTTCTTGGCACGGGAGACGATGTTGGCAATCATAGCGCCAGACACGAAGTCCCGGTAGTGCAGCACGCGCGGATCCGCGTTAGCGAAGTGCAGAGTGACAAAGGGCCGCTCGGCGTAGAGAGCGTCCACCGCGGTATCGATGAGCTGTGAAAGATCACCCTCGTGGGGGACGGATTCCGGGAAGTGACGGGCGAAGATTTCCCGAGCGCCCTGCTTGGTCGGGCGGTTGACGCGGATCTTGATGTCGAGGCGCCCCGGGCGCATGATGGCGGGGTCGATGAGTTCCTCACGGTTGGTGGCACCGATGACGATGACGTTGCTGAGCTTTTCCACACCGTCCAGCTCCGTCAACAGCTGCGGGACGACGGTGGTTTCCATATCGGAGGACACGCCGGAACCACGGGTACGGAAGATGGATTCCATCTCATCGAAGAAGATGATGACCGGGCGCTGGCTGCCATCCTCGGTGGGCTCGGAGGCAAGCTCGCGGGCGCGCTCGAAGATGAGGCGGATGCGGCGCTCAGTCTCGCCCACGAACTTGTTGAGCAGTTCTGGGCCCTTCACGTTGAGGAAGTAGCTGGGGGCACTAGCTCCCAGCGACGCGGACAGCGAATGCGCCACCGCCTTGGCGATAAGCGTTTTGCCGCAGCCCGGCGGGCCGTAGAGCAGTACGCCCTTGGGCGGCTGGAGATCGTACTGGCGGTAGAGCTCCGGGTGCAGGAAAGGCAGCTCGACGGAGTCACGGATGAGGGAGATCTGTTCATCCAAACCGCCGATGTCCTCGTAGGAGACGTCAGGAACTTCCTCCAGCGTGAGCTGTGCTACCTCAGTCTTGTGCACGCGTTCGGTGGCTACACCAGATTTGGGCTCAACCAAGAGGGTATCGCCGGCGCGCACGGTATCCCGCAACGCTGCAGCGAGGAGAACAACCTGCTCTTCACCAGAGGAATTGATGACCACGGCGCGGTCGGTGCCGAGACGTTCTTGGAGCGTCGCCAGCGCGCCCGTACTTACCGGGGCGCAGGCCTCCACGACGACGAAGCCCTCGCCCAAGCGCACCTGCTGCCCTACTTTCAGGGAGCCGGGCTCCAGGTTCGGCGAAATCTTGACCCGCATGGCTCGGCCATTGGTATAAACCTCGGCGTCACGGCGTGAATCATGCGCGCGCCCGGAATAGCCCAGAAAGACACCGTATGTCGAGGCAGGCTCCGCAAGGGCGTCAACCTCCGCGAGCATCTGCTGAAGCTTCGTGCGCGCATCCTTCAACAGGGCAGCAAGCTTGGCATTGCGTTCAGCGAGCTGCTCTATCTGGCGACGCTGCTGGCCAAGTTCCTGGGAATGAGTGGCATCGTTCATAGAGTCCACCCTAGCGCGCAGTGCGCCACGTTTAACCTCGGGGCTTATTTTCGCGCGCGGCGCTGCGGGCGGGGTGGAGTGACGCCGTCGGCAAGCCGGCGCGTCCAGATCAGAAACGCGGTGTGCGCGTTCATGCGATGCTCCGGGCGGGTGGCCAAACCTTCCACCTTCCATTCACGCACGAGGGACTCCCAGGCCCGCGGCTCCGTAAAGCACTTGAGCTCGCGGATGCCCTCCATGACCTTCATCAGCTGCGGCACGGTGGCCACGTAGGTCATGAAAACGCCGCCCGGGATGAGGATGTCGCGTACCTTCTCAAGGTGCTCCCAGGGCTCGAGCATGTCTAGGATGACGCGGTCCACGGGGCCGCCCAGCTCCTCGACGGTGACATCGGCCAAGTCCCCAAGGCGGGGACTCCACCATTCGGGCTGTTTACCGAAGTATTCGGTGACGTTATCCACGGCGTATTCCAAGTGGTCATCGCGCACCTCATAGGAGAAAACGTGGCCTTCCGGCCCCACGGCGCGTAACAGCGTCATCGAGAGCGCGCCGGAACCGGCGCCGGCCTCGAGCACGCGTGCGCCCATGAAGATATCGCCTTCGACCAGAATCTGCGCGGAGTCTTTGGGATAGATCACCGCGGCACCCCGTGGCATCGACAGGACATGGTCCACCATGAGATGGCGGAACAGGAGGAAGGAGCTACCCAGAGTCGAATCGATGACGGAGCCTTCATCCATGCCGACGACATCATCGTGGTTGATGATGCCCTTGTGCGAATGGAACTGGCCTCCCTCCTCGAGGACGATGGTGTAGTGACGCCGCTTGGCATCGGTGAGCTGCACGCGGTCGCCGTAGCGGAAGGGGCCGGAATAAGCCATGGCGTGGGAACCTTTCACATAGTTTGGGGTGGCAAGGATTAACCCACCAAGTATGCCTCAAGGGCGTTACCAAGCCATAGTTGGTCGCGCTCGCCCACCAGCTCGCGGGCCGAGTGCATCGAAAGCATCGGCACACCGACGTCGACGGTGGGGATGCCCAAACGGGTGGCGGAAATCGGTCCGATGGTGGAGCCACAGGGCACGTCGTTATTTCCCACGAATCGCTGGACCGGAACGTCCGCACGGCGGCAGGCGGATTCCCACAGGGCCACGGTGTGAGCGTCGGAGGCGTAGCGCTGGTTGCCGTTAATCTTGGTTACAGGTCCCTGGCCGATGATCGGGTGGTGCGTGGGATCATGCTTCTCCGCGTAGTTGGGGTGTACAGAGTGGGCGGCATCGGCAGACACGCAACTGGAGCGCGTGAACATCTGGAAGCGCTGCTCCTCGTTCGCCCCGAGCGCCCGTGCGGTGCGGGTCAGAATATCACCCAGAATCGGGCCACCCGCGCCATAACGCGAGGAGGAGCCCACCTCCTCATGATCAAAGGCCGCCATGACGAGGATGTCCTTGTGCTTCATGGCATCGGCGTTGTGCGCGGCGGCGAGAAGAGCCCTCAGAGAGGCGTGAACGGAAGAGAGGTTATCCATGCGTCCAGCAGCGATGAGCTTTTCGCCGGCGCCAAAGACCTCACCGCGCTGGGCATCGGCGGTAATGAGGTTGAAGGAAGCGATATCTTCCGGGGCGACGCCTAGCTGCTTGCCGACGACCCCCATCACCGACGTTTCCGGAGTGCCCACGGAGAGCACTGGCTGCATGTGGCGCTGGCGATCCGGCTTGAACTCATCCTTGCGGTAGAGGTGAATCGCCAGCGAGGGAAGACGAAGCAGCGGGCCGGTGTTGACCAAGTGGCGGGTGCCATCACGCAGGACGACTTGACCACCGACGTTGAGCTCGCGATCAAACCAGCTGTGGAGAAGGACTCCGCCATAAACTTCCACGGCTACTTGCTGCCATCCGGCGGAATCGAAATCCGGAGTGGGCTTGAGAGCAAGACCGGGCGAATCAGTATGGGAGCCGATAATCCGGAAACCCGAATCCGGGCTAGCACCTTCGGGGACGAACCATGCCATGACCGCACCTCCCCGGACCATGACGTGACCGCCTGGTGCAGCCGACCATTCGGCAGACTCGTCTTGGCGGCTAAAACCCGCATCAACGAGTGCGCGCGCTACCTCCTTAGCCGCGTGATAAGAGGAGGGACTGGCGGCGATGAAATCGAGAAAATCTTGCGTAGTGCTCATGCCTACTAGCTTGCCACGGACCGTCGGGAGATGCGGGCGGGAACGAGGTTGCCTATGCGCTAGGCTGAGGAACATTATGCCGAAAAGACTAGCCCTCTCCCCTTCCCGTGCCTCCGATTACAAGCAATGCCCTCTGCTCTATCGCTTCCGGGCCATTGACAAGCTGCCTGAACCTAAGACAAAAGCCCAGGTCAAGGGAACGCTGGTCCACGCTGTGCTGGAGAAGATGCACCAGCTACCCCGTGAGCAACGTGAGTACCCGGCCGCGGTGAAGATGATCAAGCCGGAATGGGCGGTGATGCTCGACTCCGATCCGGAGCTGCGTGAATTGGTACCCGAGCCCGAGGAGCTGGATTTCTTCGTCGAAGCACGCCAGCTCATCAAGGGCTACTTCCAGATGGAAAACCCCCAAGGTTTCGACGCCCACGAGTGCGAGATGTACGTCGATACCGTCTTGCCAAACGGTGTGCCTGTCCGCGGGTTCATCGACCGCGTAGACGTTGCCCCCACTGGCGAGGTGCGCGTGGTGGACTATAAGACGGGAAAGAAGCCGCTTCCCCGGTATTCCCAGGACGCGCAATTCCAAATGAATTTCTACGCGCTGGTGTACTGGCGGCTTCTCGGCACCATCCCCACGCAGCTGCGGCTGATGTACCTCAAGGTCTTGGATTCGATGTTCCTCACGCCTGGGCCAGAAGAGCTCGAGTACTTCGAGCGTGACCTAGGCGAGCTCTGGGCCAAAATCGAAGGCGATGGCAAGGCCGGAGATTTCAGGCCGAAGACGTCAAAGCTGTGTGGTTGGTGCTCGTTCCAAGACCTCTGCCCGGCTTTTGGCGGTACGCCACCCGAGTATCCCGGGTGGCCCGACCAGGCCTCGTAGACCGTCGCGCTGCGTAAGACCGTGCCGCGGCTTAGAACAAGCCGGAGATCGAACCGTCAGCGGCAACGTCGATGTTGTTCGCTGCGGGCTTCTTTGGCAGGCCCGGCATGGTCATGACGTCACCGGTTAGGGCAACGATGAAACCAGCGCCGGTGCGCGGCTGCAGTTCGCGGACGTGGAGGACGTGGCCTTCCGGAGCGCCGAGCTGGCTCGGATCATCCGAGAAGGAGTACTGGGTCTTGGAAATGACGACTGGGAACTGCTCCCAACCATTGTCCTTGATGTACTTCAAGTCCTTGAGAGCCTTGGAAGAATACTCCACCCGCTCGGCGCGGTAGATTTCCTTGGCGATAGTGTCGATGGAGCTCTCAATTCCTTCAGCGGGGTCGTAGAGCTGGCGGGAGGAGCCTTGGGAGAGGTTGTCCAGAAGGCGCTCAGCCAGCGCAGTCGCCCCTGCACCACCCTTCGCCCACACCTCTGCTTCTTCAAGAGCCACGTCGAAGTCGGCCGCCCACTGACGCATGAACTCGCGCTCGGCCTCGGTATCGCTCCCAAAGAGGTTGAGAGCGACCACTGGCTGAAGCCCGAACTTTCGCAGGTTCTCCACGTGGCGCTCGAGGTTGACCACGCCCTTCTTCAGGGCTTCCAGGTTCTCCGTGGTGAGCTCCTCGCGCGGCTGCCCGCCGTTGTACTTCTGGGAGCGGATCGTTGCCACGACGACCGCGCCAGCGACATCAAGCTCACCAAAGCGGGACTTGATGTCCATGAATTTCTCGCCACCGAGGTCCGCCCCGAAACCTGCTTCCGTGAGGACGATATCGCCGAAGCGCATAGCAGTCTGGGTGGCCAACAGTGTGTTGCAGCCATGAGCGATGTTGGCGAAAGGACCGCCGTGGACGAAAGCCGGCGTACCGCCCAGGGTCTGGACTAGGTTGGGGTTCAGCGCATCGCGCATCAGGGCGGTGAGTGCGCCCTCTGCGCCCAAGTCGCGGGCGGTTACCGGTTGCTGGTCATAGGTGTAGCCCACAGTGATATCACCGAGGCGTTTCTTCAGGTCTGCCAAATCGGTAGCGAGACCGAGGATGGCCATGATTTCCGACGCCGCAGTAATGGTGAATCCGGTCTCCCCCGGCACTCCGTGCGCTGGGCCGCCAAGACCGGTGACGACGTTGCGCAGAGCGCGGTCATTGACGTCAACACAGCGCTGCCAGGTGATGCGGCGCGGATCGATGTTGAGGGCGTTGCCTTGGTGGATGTGGTTATCGATGATGGCGGCCAAGGTGTTGGTGGCCGCGGCGATAGCGTGGAAGTCACCGGTGAAATGAAGGTTGATATCCTCCATCGGCACAACCTGCGAGTAGCCGCCGCCCGCAGCGCCGCCCTTGATACCCATGACGGGGCCTTGAGAAGGTTCGCGAAGCGCGACGATTGCCTTCTTACCAAGCTGTGTGAGGGCATCGGTCAAACCGATAAGTACGGTGGACTTTCCCTCGCCGGCTGGTGTCGGAGAGACGCCAGTGACGAGTACCAGCTTGCCATCGGCGGGGGCATCCCCAACCTGGGTGATATCCACCTTGGCTTTGTTCTGCCCATAAGGGATGAGGGCGGGCGCTGGGATTCCAGCGCGGGCGGCAATATCTGTGATGGGTTCGAGCTGGTGGGCTTGGGCAATGTCAACATCAGAAGGTTGCGTAGTCATGCCCACCAGCTTAGCGCTCTAAAGAAGCCTCTTGAGCAACATTAGATAATTTCTCGATGATGCTAAAGCAGGACCGCACCGAAGGCGTAGCACAGGAGGACAGACAAGGCGATGCTGACGGTGCCGGGGATGATGAACGGGTGATTGAAGACAGCTTTGCCGATGCGGGTCGAGCCGGTGTCATCCATCTCAACGGCTGCCAACAGGGTCGGGTAGGTCGGCAGGATGAACAGAGCGGATACCGCAGGGAAGGCAGCCACAGCGGTCAGTGGGTTGACGCCGAGGGCCAGAGCCGCCGGCATGAGAGCCTTGGTGGTCGCGGCTTGCGAGTACAGCAGCGCCGCAGCAAAGAAGAGCACGACGGCCAGCAGCCAAGGGGCGGATTCGATGACGGAGCCGGAGATGGCCTGAATGTCCTCCATGTAGTGGTTAATGAGTGTGGTGCCCAACCAGGCCACACCAAGCACACAGATACAGGCGGACATGCCCGACTTGAACACTGGCGTATTAAGTACGTCGCCAGCGGAGATCTTGGTGATCATCACGATAAGGGTTGCAGCAGTGAGCATCACCGTCATGATGGCTTCATTGCGGGGCAGAGTCGGCTCTTCGATGAGTCCCACCTGAGAAGATGTCAGGGTGGCCCACAGCATAACGATGACGATGGCAACGAGGAAGATGATGACGGAGGTCTTAGCGCCCTGTACCGGGCTGTAATTGTGGGAGCCCTGCGGCATCTTTACCAGGCCTTGGGCCTTGCGCTCCTGGTATACGGGATCATCTTCTAGCTCCGCGCCGGAACGGTTGGCAATCCACGCGGCAGGGAAAATGGAAAGAAATGTCGCCGGAATGAGCACAGCGAGGATCTGCAAGTAGCCCACGTTCATCGGCTCCAAGAGGGAGGCTAGCAACACCACGGCGGCGGAAATGGGCGAGGCACAGATGGCCATTTGTGAGGCCACCACAGAGATGGACAGCGGACGGGATGGGCGAACCTTGCCTTCCTTGGCCACCTCAACGATGACGGGAAGCGTAGAAAATGCCGTGTGGCCGGTACCCGCCAGAACGGTCATAAGCCAGGTCACGACAGGGGCATAGAACGTGATCTTCTTAGGATTCTTGCGAAGGAATTTCTCGGCGAGGTAGACCAGATAGTCCATGCCGCCGGCGCGTTGCATAGCAGCAATGGCCGCGATAACAGTCATGATGATGCCGATGACATCGAAAGGAATGTCTTCGCGTGTAACGGGAACGCCGCTCAGGCCGAGAAGCAGGACACCCAAGCCGCCGGCCATGCCAATGCCGATCGAACCAATTCGGGCACCGAGATAAATCGCCGCGAGGACGATAATGATGTGCACAACAACCATTATGTAACTCCAATATGTGCAGGTGATCTGCAGTATGGGGTGAATCGCGCGACGGTCCGCACACGACCTGGGCGCGAGAACTGACAGTCTCTATTCTGCCCTACTTATGTGGCATTAGCGAGATTCCAGGCCCGATTGTGTCCGTTTACACACCCCCTTCGCTCGAAGGAGGGCCGAGGGGCTTGAGAGATGGACAGCCACTGAAAGAAAACGACGCGCCCGCGCTGCCTCGTTGAAGGTAGCGCGGGCGCGTGGCGTGCAGCATCAGCGTTTCTATACGCTAGTGCTGTGGCACAGCTTTATTCGTCGATGTAGAGCTGACCGCGGAATTCTGGGTGCATGAGGTTCTCTACAGACAGAACCTTGTTGAGAGTCTCTTCGTCGAGCAGGCCCTTCTCCAGAACTAGGTCCTTGACTCCCTTGCCGGTCTTGAGGGACTCCTTAGCAATCATGTCACCGTTGTGGTGGCCGATGAACGGGTTCAGGTAAGTGACGATACCAATGGAGTTCTCCACGTAAGCGCGGCACACATCAGCGTTTGCGGTGATGCCCGTGACGCACTTCTCGCGCAGGGTATCGACGGCGTTGCCCATAATGCGGATGGACTGGAACAGTGCCTCACCGATGACCGGCTCCATGACGTTGAGCTGCAGCTGGCCAGCCTCAGCCGCCATGGTGACCACGTGGTCATTACCGAAGATCTTGAAGCAGACCTGGTTAACAACCTCCGGGATAACCGGGTTGACCTTACCCGGCATGATGGAGGAACCAGCCTGACGCGGCGGCAGGTTGATCTCTGCCAGGCCCGCGCGCGGACCAGAAGACAGCAGGCGCAAATCGTTAGAAATCTTGGCCAGCTTCATTGCCGCACGCTTGATGGTGGAGTGCAGCAGTACATAAGCACCACAGTCAGAGGTTGCTTCAATGAGATCGCGGGCGGTCTTGATTTCCAGACCGGTGACCTCAGACAGTGCGGCGGTGACCTGGTGGCGGTAGCCGGCCGGGGTGTTCACGCCAGTGCCGATAGCGGTTGCGCCGAGGTTGATCTCCAGCAGACGCTTCTGGGCGTCGCGCAGGATGGCCTGCTCTTCCGCAAGGTTGTGTGCAAAGGCCTTGAATTCATCACCAAGGGTCATCGGAACGGCATCCTGCAGCTGGGTGCGGCCCATCTTCAGGATGTCAACGAACTCATTGCCCTTGGCGTGGAATGCTGCCTGGAGGGTATCGATGCGCTCGATGAGGTCCTCCATGGCGTAGTAGATACCCAAGCGGAAGCCGGTTGGGTACGCGTCATTGGTGGACTGGGACATGTTGACATCATCGTTTGGATTGATGACGTCGTAGGAACCCTTTTCCTCACCGAGGTACTCGAGCGCCAGGTTGGCTACAACCTCGTTGGTGTTCATGTTGAGGGAGGTACCAGCACCACCCTGGAAGACATCCAGCGGGAACTGGTCCATGCAGCGGCCTTCTTCCAGGATCTGGTCACACGCCCAGATGATTGCCTCTGCCTTCTTCTTGGGAAGGACGTGCAGACGGCGATTCGCCATCGCAGTGGCCTTCTTGACCTGCACCATACCGCGGATGAAATCCGGGATGGTGTTGATGGTCACGTAGGAAATCTGGAAGTTCTCGATAGCGCGCAGCGTATGAACGCCGTAGTACGCATCGCTCGGAACCTCCACGGAGCCGAGAAGATCAGTCTCAGTACGCGTCTTCTTGCTGGACGGGGACTCGGAGGCCTTGTTGGTGGCTTTTTCCTCGACCTGAGACTTTACGTCCTTGGTCTCCTTGGCCTCCGGCTGAGCATCCTTCTTAGTTGTCTTTGCCATCGGGGCTGACTCCTTGCATAAAAATCGAAGAACGATGATGGTCAGTCCCCATCGTAGCTAGGGGCCCGAATAAAATGCTTGGATTCTCCCCCTAAAAGCGGGCAATGCGCAGATCTGAAGCGAGAATCGCTTCTGCTCCGAGCCCTTCGAGGCTGTCCATAACCTGATTCGCCAACTTGCGGGGAACCATGACGCGCACGGCGACCCAGCCTTCCCGGGCCAAAGGAGAGATGGTCGGTCCTGTCAGACCAGGAGTCACTGCTTCGACCTCAGACAGCTTTTCCTCTGCCACGTTGTAGTCGAGCATGACGAAGTGGCGTGCATTGAGGATTCCGCGGATGCGGCTGAGCACAACGTTCTCATCTGCAGTGACGTCTTCGCCCTCGCGCTTGATCACCACAGCCTCCGAAGTCACGATGGGCTCACCGAAGGGCTCAAGGCCCTGCTGGCGCAGTGTGGTGCCTGTGGAAACCACATCGGCAATGACATCTGCCACACCAAGGTGAATCGAAATCTCGACCGCACCGTCAAGGCGGATGACTTGCGCATCGATGCCATTGGCTGCGAGGTGATCACGAACCACGTTGGGATAAGACGTGGCAATACGCTTGCCCTGCAGCTTGGCGACGTCCCACTTCTCCCCCGCCGGTGCGGCATAGCGGAAGGTGGAGCCGCCAAAATTCAGGGCTAGAACTTCGTTGAACTTTGCGCGGGAATCCAGTGCCAAATCACGGCCGGTGATGCCCAGATCCAGGACGCCCTGCGCCACGTAGATGGCAATATCCTTTGGGCGCAGGAAGAAGAACTCGACTCCGTTCTCCTCATCCACGACGTTGAGTGACTTGTTGTGTCCACGGCCTTTGTATCCAGCTTCCTTCAGGATTTCGAGGGCGGCCTCGGACAGGGACCCCTTGTTGGGGACGGCAATTTTGATCATTGGTGTGCGGTACTTTCTACGCTGACTGCGATGTTGGCTGTGTACTAGGACGGCAAGGGGCCGACTAAAGGTAGGAATAAATATCCTCGAGCTTCAGGCCGCGCTTATGCGCCATAACCTGGAGCCAGTACAGCAGTTGCGACATCTCCTCAGCGAGTTCCTCATCGGACTGGTACTCGGCCGCAATCCACACTTCGCCAGCCTCTTCGATGATTTTCTTGCCCAAGTGGTGGATTCCTTTATCGAAGGCTTCCACGGTGCCGGAGCCTTCGGGGCGTTCGGCGATCTTCTGGGACAGTTCCTCAAACAGGCTTTCAAAATTCTTCACAAAGGAATATTCTTCCACACCGCTGCATAAAATTCTGCACCCCGGCCGAAATTCTCCGGCTACAGTGAGCGCAAGCGCTGATACCACTCATAAATATCGCGCGCCGTCGCACCTTCCAGGTGGCGGTGCCCGCTGCCTCGCAGTTCGGCGATGACAGTGACCTCGTCTGGGACTGTAACGTGCTCCCCTTCCGGCAGGCCAATGACGGAGCAGCCAGCGGCGACCGCCGCGCGCATACCTGCCGCCGAATCCTCGAATACGAGGCAATCCTGGGGTCGAGCACCTACCCGGCGGGCAGCCTCGGCATACATATCAGGAGCTGGTTTGCCGTGGGGAACCTCGTCGCCGCAGATCGTGTCAACGAAATAGTCTCGGCCCAACGCCGCGATTGCGGAATCCGCCACGTAGCGCTCAGTGTTCGTGGTCACCATCATCGGCATTCCCGCATCCTTGAGCTCACCAAGAAGCTCCGAAATTCCCGGGAATATCTCGAGATGATCGGAAAAAAGCGACTTTACGTAGTCGAACATGAGCATGCGGTAGCGTTCGCTATCACCAGACTGGAGCTCGACGCCGGCTTTGTCAGCGCAGATCGCGAGCGTGTCCTCGAAGGTCGCGCCGACCGTCGCCAAACGCTCAGTAGGTGTCAGCCGGCGCCCCAACGTTTCGGAGAGGTAAAAGGTGGCCTCTTCCCATAAAGGTTCAGAGTTAGTGAGTGTGCCGTCCATGTCCCAGAAGATCGCGGCGGGACGACAGGTATGTGCGGTCTGATCGGTATCAGTCAATTAGAAATCCAGCTCCGGTAGCTGCGCGAGGGCTTCATCATCTGCACCTGTTGCTGCGGAGGCCGAGTGAATAAACTCGGTGAGCTCCTCCTTCTCCTCCGGCTCAAGTACAGCGTCGGCGTTCTTGCGGTTGAAAGCTGCGAGCTTCTCGACGGAAGGACGCACCGCAGCTCCCAGGAGACCACCATCTGGATCATCTGGAAGTTTATCCAGGTTCTCGAGGAAGGACTCCAAGATAGAGCGGAGGTCTGGGAGCACCGAAGCATCAAACGGTGCCTCCCAGAACTCCTTCTCCTCTTCCTTGAGGTAATCCCCGGTAGCGAAGGACTGCAGGTTGGACATGAACTCATCAACGGTGGGCTGGAATTCTGCACGAATCGTCATGAGCTAAATCATGCCTGAAGTTTCCTAGAGGCGCACGCCCAGCAAGGAATTAACTGCAGTGCGCAGAACGTTAGATGCTTCTTCGGACGCTTCCGCTGCCCCTGGGGCATTCTCAGCCCACTGATCAAGAACCGCAATAGCGCGCGGGGTATCCACATCGTCTGCCAACGCTTGGCGCACGTTGTGGACAACGTCCTTGATCTCTTCCACGGTTCCTGGGTTTCGGGAGGCCGCGCGCCAGCGCTCCAAACGCTCCTGCGCGGTGTGCAGGACCTCGTCGGACCAGTCCCGGTCCTCACGGTAGTGGCTGGAGAATACTCCAAGGCGAATCGCAGAGGGATCAACGCCTGCCTCCACTAGCTTGTGGACGAAGACCAGGTTACCCAAAGACTTGGACATCTTGGTGCCCTCCAAGCCAATCATGCCGGTGTGCACATAGGACTGGGCCATGCGTTTGACACCACGGGCGGCCTCAGCATGCGCCGCAGAAAACTCGTGGTGCGGAAACTTGAGATCCGAACCTCCACCCTGAATATCGAAGCTGGAGCCGAGCCGGTTGGTCGCGATGGCAGAACACTCAATGTGCCAGCCCGGACGCCCCGGACCAAAAGGAGATTCCCAGGCGGGTTCGCCCTCGCGGTGGGCACGCCAAATCAAGGCATCTAGCGGATCACGCTTACCGGGGCGGTCCGGGTCACCGCCGCGCTCGGCAAAGAAGGTCTCCATCTGCTCGCGGGAATAATTCGATTCGTAGCCGAAGTTCTTCGTGGCCTCGATTGATGCGTAGACGTCCGGATAGTCGGGGTCATCGACGACGTAGGCCGCACCTGCGTCGAGAAGCGCCTGCACCATCTCCGTGATCTCATCGATGGCTTCCATCGCCCCAACGAAGTGTTGCGGAGGAAACACAGAGAGCAGTTCCATGTCGGAGCGGAAAAGATTGATCTGCGAGGTACCCAACTCGCGCCAATCCACGCCATCGCGCTCGGCGCGTTCGAAGAGCGGATCATCCACGTCGGTGATGTTCTGGGCGTAATTCACCTTGTAGCCGTTATCCAGCAGCTGGCGGTAGATCAGATCAAAGGTGAGATAGGTCGCCGCATGGCCCAGGTGGGTGGAATCATACGGGGTAATGCCACAGACATACATGGTGGCGGTCTCCCCCTTGATGCTGAGCTTTTTTACCTCTTCATCAGCGGAATCATAGAGGTGAAGCGGCGACGGGGCGCCAGGTACGGAATCGATGTGCGGGACAGGCCAAGAGTGCATGGGCACCATCCTAACGTGTACTGACTCCGCAACTGGCGCATGCCCGGTTATTAAGGGGCGAGCACTCCGAGGCCCAGCAAGAGCATGACGAGGAGCCCGACAGGGATGCGGTAGGCCGCAAACCACTCGAAGGAGTGGTTACCCACGAACTTCAGCAGCCACGCAATAGACGCATAACCGACGACGAACGCGATGAGCGTGCCGACGAGCAGTTGGGCGCCGGTGGCAGATTGCCCCACGGTGGGGCCGAAGGCGTCGCCAAGCGAAAACAGGCCCGAAGCCATAACCGCAGGAATGGCGAGGAGGAAGCTAAAGCGCGTCGCCACCTCGCGATCCAAGCCCAAAAAGAGGCCGCCCGAAATCGTGCCTCCCGAGCGCGAGACACCTGGGATGAGAGCTAAGCACTGGCATAGGCCCATGACGATGGCATCGCGCATCGTCAAGTCCTCGAAGCTGCGCTCCTTTTTGCCCACCCTCTCAGCGATGATGAAGACAACGGAGAAAAGCACGAGCATGGACGCTGTAATCCACAGGTTGCGCAAGTTATCCCTGATCAGGTCCTTGCCCAGGACGCCTAGGATGCCAATCGGGATTGAGCCGACGATGACCATCCACCCCATGCGGTAGTCCTGGCCACGCTGCTCCTTGTGCACGAGACCTATGAACCACCCTTTGAGGATCTGCCAGATCATTCCCGCGAAGTACACAATCACTGCTAACTCAGTGCCGAGCTGGATAACGGCAGTAAAGGAGGCGCCGGCGTCCTGCCCCCAAAAGAGCGTGGAGACGATGCGTAGGTGCCCCGAAGAGCTCACGGGCAGGAATTCGGTGAGGCCTTGGACAAGAGACAAGACGATGACCTGTATCCATGTCATGGCGTCAGTTGTAGCTGTTGTAGTCACCCGCGACAGCCTACTAGCGCGCTCCATGGCTTCCGGTTTCCACCACGCTGACTGCTAGGATGAGGGATCGTGAAAATGCGTCGAGTCCTGCTTTCTTCTGCCCTTCTTGCCAGCACATGCGCCCTTGCCGCCTGCAATCCCACGGAAGGGGTTGGCGGGGACCCCAACTCGGCGGTCTATGGCAAGGCCGAACCCGCTTCTTCCCCAGAGTTATCGGAGCCAGTGGGCACCGTCGTGCCCTACACTGCCGTGACTGACCTCGCGGCGGTGGGTGATACCCTCGCCGTGCGCACCGAGGACTCCCTCGCTGTAGGTTCGGCTGCAGACTTTGAGGAAGAAAAGGCCACGCAGATTTCCGTCGATCAAAAGTGCGGCGACCTGACCGCTTCTGACAAGCATTTCCTCCTCGCGTGTGGGGAAAAAGTCTTGCTTGTTGATCCGTCACAGCCGGATTCCCCCCAGGAATTGGCAGTGGATGAGGAGCAGCCAGTAACGGTAGCCGCGGAGGCTTCCAGCGGTGAAGTATTCGTTGGTTCAAAGGACTCGACCACCGTCGGCGTGTACCGCGACGGGGAACGCAGCACCGGCATCACGGTGGAGGCCGGTTCGGATCAGCTCATTTCCGTTCCCGTTTCTGAGGGTGCGGACGGCATCGTCCGCGTCTTAAGGGAAGACTCGACGATTCAATCTCTCGATTGGGAAAAGGACCGTGCGGGCGGGCGTCTGCGTGTAGGCCAGGGCGTCGGCCAGATCTCCGGCGGCGAAGGGGCCGTGGTCGTGGCATCGGACACCGTAGGCAAACGCGTGGCTATCTACACTGCCAGCGACGTTATTCGCCTGCACCAATACGGCAACACCGACGGCACACCGTGGGGCGTGGCTTGGGATGCCGGCCGCACACTGGCGTGGGTAACCACCACCGATAACAACCATCTCCACGCCTATACCGTTTCCGCGGGCGTCCCAGAAAACGTTGGCACCATGGACACTGTGGCTGATGCACGCACTATTGCTGTGCTGGGCGACGGCACCCTCGTCACCGCCTCCGCATCCGGTGAAGGCCTCCAGTTCATCACCGATCCGCAACTCGACACATCACCGCGCTAGCATCCGGTCTCAAAGACCTCATTCGCAACCTCAGCTAAGGACACTTCATGCAGTACTCCGCCCTTGACCGCGCCCGCCATGCTGCCTACCAGGCAGCATTGAAGGGAATGTTTAAACTCGACCCAGAGCGAATCCACGGAATCATCAACGGCGGACTCGCTATCTTCCAAGCCGGTGGCCCGCTCAATCGCGCGCTGGGAAAGGTGGTACCGGTTAATGACCCGGTATTGGAACAGGAAGTCTTTGGGGTGCGCTTCCCACGTCCGCTAGGGTTGGCGGCCGGCTTCGACAAGAACGCGGCGGCTGCTGATGTCTGGACCCCCGTTGGCTTCGGCTATGCCGAGCTGGGCACCATCACCCCGAAGGCGCAGCCCGGAAACCCTGCTCCCCGCCTGTTCCGACTCAAGGCGGACAAGGCAATCCTAAACCGCATGGGCTTTAACAATGAGGGTGCGCTAACCGCCGCGCGCAATCTACGCAAGCGCCGCTACAACGATGTCGTGGGCATCAACATTGGCAAGAACAAGGTCACCGACGCCGAGCATGCTGTGGATGACTACCGTCAGTGCGCAACTGTGCTGGGGGATCTGGCCGATTATGTCGTGGTTAATGTGTCCTCCCCTAATACCCCAGGATTGCGTGACCTGCAGGCAGTGGAGTCCCTCCGCCCCATCATGAAAGCCGTGGTGGAATCAACATCCTCGCCGGTCTTGGTCAAGATTGCTCCCGATCTCAGCGATGAAGATATTGATGCCGTGGCGGATATGGCCGTAGAAGTTGGCTTGGCTGGGATCGTGGCTACCAACACCACTATTTCCCGTGAGGGATTGAACACCCCGGCCGACGAGGTTGCTGCCATGGGCGCGGGTGGCGTGTCGGGTCCCCCGGTGGCTGAGCGTTCGATGGAAGTGCTCAAGCGACTTCACGCCCGCGTAGGCGATGAACTGGTGCTGGTTTCGGCGGGCGGAATTTCCACGCCGGAGCAGGCATGGGAACGTATTACTGCCGGTGCCTCGCTGCTGCAGGGCTACACCGGACTGATTTATGGTGGACCGGATTGGATTCGCGACATTCACCGCGGCATTGCCCAGCAGATTCACGCGCACGGCCTCAGTAACATCTCGGAGGCAGTTGGCTCCGGTCTGGGATGGATCGACTAAGCCCCCGAAGAGTCTTCGAGGGGGCTTAGTCCTGTCGATGAAGAGAAACACGGATGGGGGGGCTTCCGCGCTTCATGCGTTTCACTTAACGCAGTGTGCGGCGGATAATGACCGCGCACAGGCCTGCAGCCACGGCGTAGAGGAAAACCACGTACTGCCCCATCGTGGTGAGGACCGTACTGGGCAGTGCGCGGCTAGCGATGATGAGCACCAGCGCTAGGACTAGCGCAATGATTTGCTCGCGGCTGCCGCGCTGATCGCGGCGTTGGGTGCTGAATGCACCGACGAGCAGCGCCGCGCCAACGATGGCGAGGTGGCGCCATGTCCATTCAAAGGTGGCGCCCCAGCCGTCGGTGAAAATCGATACGAGCCCAAATAGTGCTAACACGGCGGCCAGCAACATGAAAGCGCCGCCCACGCGCAGGGCGGCGGGGATATCTACTCCGTCAGTCGTGGGGTTAGTATCCGAATTCCTAGTCATTGTGCCGAGTCTAATGGGCCGTATTAGTGGGCCTCGTACCAGCCCCACGTAATCGCACGGCCGAGGGTGTGGAAGAAAAGGTTAAACCCAAGGACCGTCGGCGTTGCCTCCGGGTCGATGTCGAGGCGCTCAACGTCGACGGCGTGGACCGCAAAGAGGTAGCGGTGCGGGGCATGACCAGCTGGCGGCTGGGGCCCGTAATAAACGCGCTGGCCGGAGTCTCCGCGCAAGCTGATGACACCTTCATGCCCAAGGTCTTCCGCGGAGCCTGCTCCCGTAGGAAGCTCACGTACGTCAGCCGGAATATTGAACGCAGCCCAGTGCCAGAAACCGGAACCCGTCGGAGCGTCCGGGTCAAAGCAGGTGACAGCGAAGGACTTGGTTCCCTCGGGTACGTCCGACCACGAGAGTTGCGGTGAGATGTTCTCAGGAGCGCGGAAGCGCTCTGCGATTTCCGCCCCCTCTTCAATATCAGTGGACGTTACGGTGAATGCGGGGACATCCCCCAGTGGTGCATAAGGGTCCGGGCCGGGAAAGCGGGAATCGGTGGCGTAGCTCTCAACGGAATCTGAAGTGTTCTTAGTCATAGATTCATTTGTACCGGAAAGCTAAAACCCATGCCGACGAATGGTCTTCTGCCCTAGACAGCGGCAGTAGGCGCTCGGTTGGGGCGAGCGAGTTTCATCGTTGTGTTTTCAGCACACTGCATGAGCCTAAAAACACCGCGTGAGGTGCTGATTTGTGAAGTTATGCCCATTCGGGATACAGTATGCGAGTGCCCAGCCGAGAGGCTGAACAAACACCCTAGCCCGGGTGGCGGAATGGCAGACGCGCTAGCTTGAGGTGCTAGTGTCCTATTAACGGACGTGGGGGTGTATGCACGCTACTTTTACCTATCTAGATCCCTTCACCGCCCAGCGCCATGTGGTCGAGGCCCCCGAGGACTCTCAGTATGTTGTGGTTAAACGGCGCGGTGACGCCGTTGTTGATGGCACGGTGATGAGCTTCCACTCCACCCATGCGCAAGCCCGCGACGCGGTCATGGCCGGCCTCACGGAGGAATTGCGGCACGCTGGGGACAACGAACCCGTTTATGTCACCCACGCTCGCTTGCGGGGTGAGTACGCTCGCTACGTGGACTGCTAAGCTGCCCGGCTATTAATAGGTTCCGCTTCTTCCATTACAGTTGCCTTCTTCTTCGACGTGACGTAGCTGTGCACAGCCTTGATCAGGATGGGCGCTACAGACAGCGCGATGATAAGCAGAATGATCTTCTCAATCGAATCGGCAATGCCTGGAATATTTCCCAAGAAGACGCCGACCAAATTCATGGAGAGCACCCATGCCACTGCCCCGCTAACGTTCCATCCGATGAACTTTTTATAGGGCATTTCAGCCGTACCAGCGGCCACCAGGAGTGAATCCCCCGGAAGGAACGGAAAGAGTACTCCTGACTCAATGAACACCACGAGGCCAATACCGCCTATGACCCATGGCCCAAAAGCCTCAAGCAAGGTAGCCGCGTCCATATAAGACGTGAGGTTATGAAGAAAGTTCATGCGGATGCGTGCCTCAGATAAGTATCCACCGCGGAGTGCTGAAACCGTGCATCGGACCGAGGCTTGCCAGCAAGTTGGGGCGCTACTCCCAGTTCCTCCCCAGACACCGCGACTCGCGGGACGCGCTTGGATCCAATGAGGATTTCGGCCTCACTCGGATTAAGCTTGTAGCCCTATGAAAACTGGTTGGGTGCACAGCGTCGGTGACTTTTGTACGTCTTTGGCGCGCTCGGCTTGGCGGAGCTGCAGCCGCTGGACGTGGAAGCGTTGGGCGGCGGTAATCCTCACCGGCATGGCGCTGGTGATTCTTGCCGTGCTTGTCGACGTCCCCTCTCTCGCCGCGCTCCGTTCTTGGTCGCAGCACCTCGGGCCATGGTTCCTCGTCGCCTTTGCCGGCTCCTATATCTTCTTCACGCAGTTCCCCATCCCCCGAACAGTATGGACTTTAGCCGCGGGGCTCCTCTTCGGCCCGTGGCTCGGGCTGGTCATCTCCCTCGTCGCACTGACCATCTCCGCCACTGTTTCCCTGCTGATAATCCGCAGGTTGCTTGGTGAATGGATTCGCCCGCACCTCACGCACCCGGCGGTCTATGCCATCAATGCGCGCCTGGACCGCCGCGGTTGGCTCGCCGTGGCCTCATTGCGGATGGTCGCGGGAGTTCCGTTTTCCTTATTAAACTATGTCGCGGCCCTCACCCCAATTTCGGTCCTGCAGTTTTCCATCGCCACTCTCATCGGTTCGATTCCCACGACCGCTATCGGTGTCTTTTTCGGGGACGCGCTTACCGGTAAGACAAGCCCCTACACCATCGTTGGCTTTGTCCTCGCTGCTGCACTCGGTATCGCCGGACTCATTTTAGACACGCGCTTGCCGCTCGAGCCCGGTATGCAACGACCGGTCAAGCGCAAGGGGTAGACTAAACGTTGTTTCTCGCTGGAAGGAGTCTCTCAACGTGCTAGCAGTCCATGCCCGCTACCGCGGTCGCTCGGTGCGCCGCGCCGATTTGGTCCAACGCTCCGCAGCTGCGCTTTCCACGCTGGAGGGCGTCGGTGAATTCGAGGTCCTTGGCGTCGAGGATATTTGCGCCGTTGCCTACTCCTCTTCCGCGGTGTGCGATGTCGTCATGGCACTTCTTGCGGACGGTGACTGGGCCATCGGTATCGGTGTTGTCCCGGGCGAGGGCGCGGGAGATGCCGAGACGCGCGCCGTCGCTACCGCTGCTGTGAAGGGATCAGCACGCGCGGGGCATGTCTACGCCAAGGTTGATCGGCGCGGGCGGGCGCAGGAAGCGCAGGATATTGCAGCGGCCTTCGCTCTCCTCGGCTTCGTACTCACTAAGCGCACGATGGAGGGCCGCGAGGCTACATCCTTGGTGCGCGGAGGACTAAACCAGAATGAGGCCGCCGAGGAATTGGGTATCTCCAAACAGGCTATGTCCCAGCGCCTCCAGGCGGCAGGCTGGGCAGCGGAAACCGCCGGATGTCAGCTCGCGGTGAATCTCATCGACCGAGCGAATTCGAACTAAAGAAGATCTTCTTTGCGCAGCTCGGGCGTCGTGACGAAGTCTACGAGACGTTCTACAGCGCCGATGAGCGTGGAATCGAGATCCCGGAAGGAATTGACGGCATTATAAACACGGCTCCAGCCTTCCTTGGGATCGGACCAGCCCGTTCGCCGGCAGATACCAGTCTTCCAGTCTTCCCCATAGGGAACTTCGGGCCAGGCGCGCAGCCCTAGGCGCTCGGGTTTAACGGCTGCCCAGATATCAATGAAGGGATGTCCGGTCACGAGCACATGCTCGCCCACTGTTTGCGTCAACCGCGTTTCCTTTGAGCCTTCTACGAGGTGATCCGCGAGAACTCCCACGCGGCGCCCAGGTCCTGGCTGGAATTCAGCGAGGCGTTCCTCGAGGTTGTCTAGACCCTCGAGGTATTCGACTACCACGCCCTCTACTCGCAGGTCGTGCCCCCAGACCTTCTCCACGATCGCCGCATCATGGATACCTTCGACCCAAATGCGCGATGGCGCGGCTACTTTCGCCTCAACGTTCTCAACGCGGCGCGATCCAGAGTTCGACTTTCTGGGCGCTTGCTTCTCGACGTATCTCGTCAGCGTCACCGGCTGCCCCTCTACAAGGAAGCCGCCCTTGACAAGTTTGAATACTCGCTCGGTACCGTGACGATCTTCGAGGCGCACGACTGGCCCCCACGCGGTCTTGTCCACGCCCATCACCGCCCCCACGAAATCGTCTCCCCGAACCTCGACGACCAGCCCCGGTTCTGCGGGCACCTCGGGGTATTCGGTTTTCTTGTTGCGTGTATGTCCGGCGAAAATGTCGCCGCCGTAAGGATCCCGGGAATTCAAGTTCATAGCGGTCTACCCTATCGTCTACACTGTCCAGCCATGGATATGCGCGCCGAAGTCTGGTCCCCCGTACAAAACGTCGCAGTCTGGCTTGGCGCGTGGCTGTGGGGACACGAATCCGCCGATGATTTCCTTGATGCCCTCGGCGAGCTAGGCGGGGAACAGCAGGGAGCGAACGGAGAACCCTTCCTTGATGTTATGTCACGTCTCCGACGCGAAACCATCTCCATTATCGAGCGCGATGAACGCGAGCCCCTCCTGCGACTCATCCTTTCTGGCCCGGGTGAGGCGCCAGCACTACCGGCGGGTTCGGATTCGGCGCGTGCAGCGGCTAATAATCCGGCCGGCGCTATCGTGGTGCGGACCAACGATAGAGACCGTCATTTAGTATTGGTGCCCTCTTATGCCGACGGCGCCACCCAGTGGATGGTAATTGAGGAAATTGCTGCGCTCCCCTCGCCTGCGTGGCTAAGCCCGGGCGAGGCTGATGCGCTATTGAGCGCCGCAACGAATGAATCCGCAGCACTCATCGAAGCTCTGGGCTACCGCAGCGATGCTCTCCCCAATCCGCGGCTGACGGTGGGAACTCTTAGTGACTTCTATGACACTCCGGGTTTACCCGCTGCGGTACCGGGGCGCGCAGCAAAACTTTTTGCGCGCGCTGATCGCGTCGCGGCCATCATCGAGACAGTGACCGACCGCATCCAGGACCACAGCCTCGATCCACAGCTGCTGCGCCTATGGCGCCACATCCGTCAAGCACGAATGGCTGGCGTGGCCTACGCGCTCACGGATTTCGCGCGTTAATGCGGCTTGTGCAGCGACCAAATATCGCAGCACCCTTCAGCGCAGGGAGCACCATCGACGGTGCAACCTTGGACAGTGACGTCTCCGAGAGAAACGGGATCGGTTCCCTGCTCCAGCTCATCGATGAGGTCCACGATGAGCGAGGCGAAACGAGTGGTTGGACCAGCGGTGTGGGTGCGATAGACGCTAACCCCCATCTCCTCGGCGGCTTGCTTTAGTTCTGAATCGAGGTCCCAGATGACCTCCATATGATCGGAGATGAATCCGATGGGACACACGACGACGCCATCGACACCGTCCTCCTGGTGGATGAGCGTCGTGTGATCGACGATGTCCGGCTCTAGCCATGGAGTAGCCGGGTTGCCTGACCGCGACTGCCATACAAGGTCATAGTCCTCCACCCCTGCTGCCTCGGCGACGAGACGGGAAGCTTCCGCCACCTGGCGGGAGTAAATGTGCTTATCCCCTTCAGCACCCCCCACTGCATCGTGCGCCGTTGGAACTGAGTGGGCAGTAAACAGCATGCGGGTGCTAGCCAGCTTGTCTTCCGGGACCTGTGCGTAGGCATCTCGGACCGCGGCAGCCATCTCTTCGATGAACTTCGGGTGATCGAAGAACTGACGAAGCTTGGTGAAGGTCATGGCGGGCAAGTTCTTGTCTTCGACGTACTTGCGCAAAGCGACGATGTCTTCGTTGTATTGTCGGCAAGCACTGTAGCCACCCCACGCCGAGGTAGCAAAGACAGCCACGTTGCGCACTCCGTCGGCAGCCATTTTCTCGACAGCTTCTGCTCCGAAGGGATGCCAGTTACGGTTACCAAAGTAAACCGGTAGATTATGTCCGCGAGCCTTGAGCTCCGCGGCCACGTTGTCAATAATCTCTCGGTTCAATTCGTTCAAGGGGCTTTTACCACCGAAGTGAAAGTAGTGCTCCCCAACTTCGATAAGGCGCTCGCGCGGAATGCCGCGGCCACGGGTAACGTTCTCCAAAAACGGGACGACCTCCTCGTTTGCTTCCGGGCCACCGAAAGAAAGAACGAGGAGGGCGTCGAATGAAGAGGGCACCGAATCGGTGCTGTGGGCGTTGCCCTGGGCAGTACGCAGTGTGTCAGTCATGCAGCCCAGTCTAGCAACGGGCTGTTCTAGATCAGGCGCACGGCATAGGGTGCCATGCCGCCTTGACGCACAGGGGTAATGCTGACGTTTTGACCAGACTGCGGGGCTTCAACCATCGTGCCATCGCCGAGGTAGATCGCCACGTGTTGGTTGCCGCTTGGGCCGTAGAAGATTAGGTCACCACGCTCCATCTCACTCGGTGCGATCTTGGTCCCCTTCTGGTACTGGTAGCCGGTGTAGTGCGGCAGGGAAATGCCTACTCCTGCAAAGGCATAGAGAACAAGGCCCGAGCAGTCGAAGCCGACCTTGTTGTAGTCACCGTGGGAATCCGCCACGCCGCCGTCACGAATGCCCTGGGTGGGACCGTTTGCATCGCCACCGCCCCACGCATACGGAACACCTACCTGGGACGTCGCGCGCGAAATGACAGTCTCGATCTTTGCCTCACGGGAGGCATCACCCAGAGATTCGGAAGCCTTATCCGTGACGCTATCGGTCGTGTCAAGTGGATCCAGCACACCGGAAACCTCGGACTCCACAGTGTCTTCATCCGAAGTCGCGGAAGCAGAATCGCTAGCCTCCGCGGTGCTTGCGCCTTCGCCCTGGAGGGCGAAAAGCTTTGAGGAGCCTTCGACCAAAGCGTCGATCTCGTCCTGGCTCAAGCTGTTGCTGTGGTTTGGCTGAGAAGCGGCGATCAAGGAAGCTACGGTTCCTACCGCGCCAATGCCCAATGCAACAGTCTCAGCATCGATCCCGCTCGGGTCGAAGGAGCTGCCGCTGCCGCCTGAAGTCGCCTCCTCTTTAGCGGAGCTTGCAGTGCTTGTCGACGACAATTCCTGCACGTTCGGATCGTTGGCCACAGTGCTTGCGGCACTCGAGAGCGCATCCATGTCTTCAGCAGAAACGGAGGGCGCAGAGCGTTGTGATTGCAAAGTAGGGTTCTTCGCCTCGGAGGCTGAAGGGCCGGCGGCCGCGACGGAATCGGTCTCTGGGGTCGACTCTGTGGAGTCATCGGCTGGGGCCGTAACTGTGTCCTGAGTATCGGCCTCCTCCGCTGGCGACAAGGCCTCATCGTTGACGTTCTTTCCGGTCTCTGGACTTGACGAATCGACCACATCAATACCCTTGGCTTGATTAAGGGCCTTGTGGAGAGATGAGAGTTGAGAGAGAAGGTCCTCGCGCTCGGCCGCAGATTCTTCAATTGAAGCTTCGGAAGCGGAGAGCTGTTCGCGTGCAGCGGACTCAGCATCGGCCGCCTTGTCTGCGCGCTCCTCAGCCAACTGCTGGGTCTTGCGTAGCTGCGACTCCTTGTTGGCCTTCTCCGTGCGCTCCTTTTCCAGATCGCTCACAATGGCCTGTTGCTTTTCTGATTGCGAGCGGAGGTAGGACTGGCGCTCCAACATATCCGAGCGGGCATCCTTGCCGGCCGCGTGGGAAACGGCGTCAGAGGTATTTGCTCGGCGGTAGGCAGAGCGTGAGACCTCGTCCAGCTTGGCTTGTGCATCGGCGACGTCTGCCTGGGCGTCATCAAGCTCCTGGCGAGCCGTCGTGGTTCCCCGGCGAGCCTGGGCTGCCTTGGTGCGAGCGTCATTGAGATCAACGAGCGCCCGGTTGACGGTTTCACGTTGGATGCCGATTTCGGCCTCCGCTTGCGCGATGCGTTCCTCAATCTGAGCGATGGCGCCGGCGAGGTCAGCGATGGATGGACTATCAGAGGACAGCAGCGACTCAATATTGAGCCGCTCAGGCTCCTCCGCCACTGCAGGGGCGAGCGAAGAAGCGGTAGACAAGGCTGCGGTGGTCGCAAGGGCAGCGAAAGCTGCCTTGAAACGCCGGAAGCCAAATGAAGATGTGGTGGCCACGAGAGTTATCTCCTAGGCACCTACCTCATTGGAACTGTCATGTGTGTCGTGCAGACATGCGTGCCGGACATCGAGCGGTACAGGCAACGAGTCAGCCAGGCAAACGGTAGTTAAGGCACGCAAAGTGCGCATAGCTAGCTCGGTCTTCCCGCAGGATGTTACGACGACGGCTGCGCCCAAAGGAATAGTGGAACCGAAAAGGCTGGCACCCGGTGCTGGCCGGGGTATGCCCACGCGGGTTGCCCTAGATGATTACGAGCAACTTCACGACAATATAGGTCGAATAAGTTGGGCTGCACCATCACTGACACGGGGCAACACGATACTGCGCGGCGTCTCGTGTGTGCACCAACATCAAGCCGGACCGCTTTATAAAAGCAAATCAGACTGCGCACTCGCGGGCTCGTTTGCTCCGCATAGAGCGCGCTTAAATATGACTGCGCGATCCGGCGATGAGGGGGCACACACCCTAATCTGGCGATAAGTCCTATGTCGGTTCCTCCTCGCTCGGCGCCGCGCTCATGGAAGGGTCGCGTCTCGCACCAATAGTGGCGCACGCGCAAGCCCTCGTGGCTGGCACCCAACCGGAAACCGATGGAACCCAGGCCGACGCAGCCCTCAAAAAGGCATGCGTATGAAGTGTATGAAGCCTCTTCCACTCGGGAGGTAGGTGTTTCGATATGTAAAAAAATTTGAACACTGGTACCGACTGCGCCGAGCAAACTGTACTGCTATGCGCATCAACATAGTGGTGCGACGGTCATCCACCAGGCGGTGAACCTCAACAGTTCCCTTCGCTCGTGGCGTGCTTCCCCACATACCCGTGCGACAAATCAGTTGAGAGTCAAGGCTTGGTCCATGAACGTATGGAGCAATAGTCAACCCGTGAGTCGATACGTGAACCATACGTCACCGACACGCCTTCTCGCACACTTTCCCCATCTTTCACATAAGCCACGCATGACCACACGGCGTTACAGGCGCACCTAACCTGCAATGACATTGTTACCAAGGCGTGACTGTGATGTTGCTCACTCTACCCTCGGCCTTCACCCGTCCTGCCTGTCGAGCACCGCCCCCTTTGTCGCGTCCCAAGCCTTGCCTTGCGCCTTTCTCTCTTCGGGGGCGAGTTCCTAGCGGCACACCATTCGGAGGGTGCTTGAGGAGGCGGCACTTGCGTGCGAGACCCCATTAGCCTTTCGCCCTTCGAACTCTGCCTCGCGGCGTCAGCTTCGACCTCGGGATCGCCCGCCCGCCGGCCGGAGATTTCACCCTCCAGCGGGACGAGAAAATGCCCGCCCTGCGCCTGTCTCAAGTCTCGTGGCACACCTAGCTTTGGAAGGCTTGAAAGCCTAGCGGCAACCACTCCCCCGGCGAAAAATCAAGTCTTAGTGGTTGATTTTCGCCACTTCCCTACTCCCCCGCACTGAAGGCCGGCGCGTGTTGGTCGGCGTCTTCTCGCCTAGTGATCGGCTGGTTCAACCTCCGTGGCGGCTGCCCGGAAACTCGCCCATCCAGCGACCGCCGCAACGGTGAACGCGACCGCAAAAATCAACAACCACGGCACGGAGAACTGATCTGCAACGGCATAAAAATCATTAAGCAGGGTTACCTGATCGAGTCCGGTGGGAAGCGAATCTTCGGCCGCCTCTAGGGCTGCCCGGTCATAAGAATTACTGACCGCGGACACCCGCATGGGCGCCTGGAGAATTACTGTGTCAAGTCCCGTTTGCTCTTGAAGGGTTGTGGCCAGATCGCGGAGATCTGGAATTTTCTCCGGAAAAACATCAACGACAGCAATGCCGTGGTTGGGTTGGAGGGATTCTGCGATGTGGGTCTGGAGGTCGTCGTCAAGCGCTAGTTCTGGATTGGAGAATGCCACGCCATCGGCCGAGAGCTGATCGGCGATGTCATCTACGTCTACTCCCGCAGGAATCATTCGCCTCTCCTTAATCTCTAGCCTCAATGATCATTGGGACCTTGATCGCTGTGCTTGGCGTCACGGCTCGTCAAGCTCATTTCTTTGGCGGGGCGTGTCCCCCCTGCTGCTCCCGACTGAGCCTAAACCGTGCAGTGCGGTTGACGTGGGCGACTCGCCGCTACCCCCGAAATGTAGGAAACAGAACGCTCGTACTGTTATGCTGGTGTCAACCGAGGGTTCTTACATCTACAATAGATACGGAACATTAGCGTTCTGAGACTGTCGAAATTCCTGGCTCCAGTCGGTTGCTAGGGCATGACGGCAAATTCGATGAACCTTCGACCAGTGTTCGATAACCCACAAGCAAAAGCAAGGAATGGAGCTCCTTATGACTGAAAGCCTGAACTCCTTCGGCGCCAAGAAGACTCTTGAGGTCAACGGTAAGTCTTATGACTACTTCGACATCAACGCAGTCGAGGGCCTGGAGAAGCTTCCTTACTCCCTCAAGGTGCTGGCTGAGAACCAGCTGCGCTACGAGGACGGGAAGAACGTAACCAAGGATCACATTAACGCTTTGGCGAACTGGGATCCCTCCGCTGAGCCGGATACCGAGATCCAGTTCACCCCGGCCCGTGTTCTTATGCAGGACTTCACCGGTGTCCCCTGTGTGGTGGACCTGGCAACCATGCGTGAAGCTATCACCGCCCTCGGCGGCAAGCCGGACCAGGTGAACCCGCTCAACCCGGCTGAGATGGTTATTGACCACTCCGTCATCGTCGAGGCCTTCGGCTCCACCGAAGCTTTGGAGAAGAACGTTGAGATCGAGTACGAGCGCAACCAGGAGCGTTACCAGTTCCTGCGCTGGGGTGCTGAGAACTTCTCCAACTTCCGCGTTGTTCCTCCGGGAACCGGTATCGTCCACCAGGTCAACATTGAGTACCTCTCCCGCGTTGTCTTCGACAACGACGGTGTTGCTTACCCGGATACCTGTATCGGCACTGACTCCCACACCACCATGGAGAACGGCCTGGGCATTCTGGGCTGGGGCGTCGGCGGCATCGAGGCCGAGGCTGCAATGCTGGGCCAGCCGGTGTCCATGCTGATCCCCCGCGTCGTGGGCTTCAAGCTCACCGGCGAGATTCCGACCGGTGTGACCGCAACCGATGTGGTTCTGACCATCACCGAGATGCTGCGTCAGCACGGCGTCGTTCAGAAGTTTGTTGAGTTCTACGGCAATGGCGTGAAGTCGGTGCCGCTGGCCAACCGCGCCACCATCGGCAACATGTCCCCCGAGTTCGGTTCTACCGCCGCAATCTTCCCGATCGACGAGGAGACCATCAAGTACCTCGAACTCACCGGCCGCCCGCAGGAGCAGATCGACCGCGTCGAGGCATACGCCAAGGCGCAGGGTATGTGGCTGGAGCAGGACGCTCCGGAGGCAGAGTACTCCGAGTACCTCGAGCTGGACCTGTCCACCGTTAAGCCCTCCATCGCCGGCCCGAAGCGCCCGCAGGACCGCATCCTCCTCTCCGAGGCCAAGGAGCAGTTCCGTAAGGATCTGCCGACCTACGCTTCCGGCGAGGTTGTTGCAGACGAGTCCACCATCGAGGCGAAGCGCATGACCGCTGAGGGTGCCGACGAGAACTCCCTCGTCGACGTGACCGGTGGCCTGAACAAGTCTCGCGCTGGTGAGGGCGAATCCGCAGCCAAGGGTGGCTCCGGCCGCCAGTCCAACCCGGTGACTGTCACCTCCCCGAACGGCGGCGAGTACACCTTGGACCACGGCATGGTAGCCATCGCTTCCATCACCTCCTGCACCAACACCTCCAACCCGTCCGTCATGGTCGGCGCAGGCCTCATCGCCCGCAAGGCGGCCGAGAAGGGCCTGAAGTCCAAGCCGTGGGTTAAGACCATTTGTGCTCCGGGTTCCCAGGTTGTGGATGGCTACTTCCAGCGCGCAGACCTCTGGAAGGATCTGGAGGCCTTGGGCTTCTACCTCTCCGGTTTCGGCTGCACCACCTGTATCGGTAACTCCGGCCCGCTGCCGGAGGAAATTTCCAACGCCATCAACGAGCATGACCTGGCTGCTACCGCGGTGCTGTCCGGTAACCGTAACTTCGAGGGCCGCATCTCCCCGGACGTCAAGATGAACTACTTGGCTTCCCCCATCATGGTCATCGCCTACGCTATTGCCGGCACCATGGACTTCGATTTCGAGACCCAGCCGCTGGGCCAGGATCAGGATGGCAACGATGTCTTCCTCAAGGACATCTGGCCTTCCCCGCAGGAGATTGAGGACACCATCCAGCAGGCCATCTCCCGCGAGCTCTACGAGGCGGACTACGCCGACGTGTTCAAGGGCGATGACGCATGGCGCAGCCTGGACGTTCCGGAGGGTGAGACCTTCAAGTGGAACGAGGACTCCACCTACATCCGCAAGGCACCGTACTTCGACGGCATGCCAACTGAGCCGGAACCGGTTCAGGACATCAAGGGCGCTCGTGTTCTGGCTAAGCTCGGTGACTCCGTAACCACCGACCACATCTCCCCTGCTTCCTCCATTAAGCCGGGCACCCCGGCCGCTCAGTACCTGGATGCCAACGGTGTGGAGCGCCAGGACTACAACTCCCTGGGTTCCCGTCGTGGTAACCACGAGGTCATGATGCGCGGTACCTTCGCCAACATCCGCCTCCAGAACCAGCTGGTCGACGTCGCCGGTGGCTACACCCGCGACTTCACCCAGGAGGGCGCACCGCAGGCCTTCATCTTCGATGCTTGCGAGAACTACAAGGCAGCCAACATCCCGCTGGTTGTCCTTGCCGGCAAGGAGTACGGCACCGGTTCCTCCCGTGACTGGGCTGCTAAGGGCACCAACCTGCTTGGTGTGAAGGCCGTCATCACCGAGTCCTTCGAGCGCATCCACCGCTCGAACCTCATCGGTATGGGCGTCATCCCGCTGCAGTTCCCGGAGGGCGAGTCCCACGAGTCTCTGGGCCTGGACGGCACCGAGACCTTCGATATCGAGGGCATTGAGGCTCTTAACGAGGGCGGCATTCCGAAGACGGTCCACGTGACCGCCACCAAGGAATCCGGCGAGACCGTTGAGTTCGATGCCAAGGTTCGCATCGACACGCCTGGTGAGGCCGACTACTACCGCCACGGCGGCATCCTGCAGTTCGTTCTGCGCCAGATGGTCAAGGCCTAAACCAGCCTTGTCCCGCATGCGGGGACGCCGACTACGGATAGCCCCGCATAACTAGGCAAAAGGCCAGCTAGCAACAACGAGTGCTGGCTGGCCTTTTCTATTTCCTAACCTTTACGTATTTTCATCACCTGATTATCCCCCGCCGTGCTATAAGGAGCGAGATTCCAGCCATGCCGATTATGAGCGACTCCGAACTTCATCGCCGCCGCAACGACATCCTGGTTGGGGCACGAAAATGCTTTGCGGAGCACGGCTATGACGGTGCTACAGTCCGCCGCCTTGAAGAAGCCACGGGCAAATCGCGTGGGGCTATCTTTCACCACTTCGGCGATAAAGAGTCTCTCTTTTTGGCCCTGGCCCGGGAAGACGCGGCCCGCGAGGCCGAGGTTGTGGCAAATAACGGTCTGGTTGAGGTTATGAGCGAGATGCTGCGCCACCCTGAGCGCCACGACTGGTTGGCCACTCGCCTGGCCGTTACCTCGATGCTGCGCACCGATCCGTCTTTCGCCGCTCGGTGGCACGAAGAGCAAGAAGTTCTGGATAAGGCGGTACGCGCTCGCTTGGAATCCAACGCCGAAAAAGGTCGCCTGCGCGATGACGTCTCCATCGATACCCTCGTGACGTACCTAGAGACTTTCATGGACGGCTTCATCAACCGCCTCGCGCTGGGAGACACCAAGAACCTAGACCAGGTGTTGAGTTTGGTAGAACAATCGATTCGCGGCTCCCGCGCCGAGCACTAAGCGATTAACGCTCAGTGGCGGAGTGTGATTGACGCTACACTATGGCGTATGCACCATACTCCCCTACAGCTTCCGCGGACGCAGTGTGGAATTAGTCTAAACGCCACACCCCGGCTTGCTCCGAAAGAACAGCGCGCCCACGATGCTCAGCCGAGCGCGCGAATAGATAATTCAGGGCTCCGCGAGGTCATCGAGGAGGCTGGTCCGCTGCCTGGGCGCCTGAAGTCTGGCGACGTGGCTACCTGGATTTTTATCACTATCGTGGTGCTCTTCGTATGCGGCATGGCGTTCACTTTTATTTACGATTTCCTCGGCTCAGCGCGACATGTCATTTCACAGTTTCGGCTCATCTCTTTCATTCCCGTCTTCCCTTTACTGATCATCCTGATCATCGTGGGGATTGGCTTGCGACGCGTGGCCATGAAAGTCAGTCGTTCTCGGCGTCTGCGCACTGCATGGCGCAACGGCTGGGTAGAATACCGTCCTGCTCTCATCGGTGAGTTGGTGTACCTACGCAGCAAAACCGTAGGCCCCGACGACCGTGAACGAACCTATTTTTATTACTCGGCGCCCCTTCTGCTCCTCCAGCCAGACGGCACACTAGCTAGAGCCATGTCCGGTGAGTTCCGCGCTGGCAATCCGAACTGGCTGAGATCGCGGGGCACTGCTATTGCCGAAGGATCCCGCTTAGCAACCGTGGACTCCACGAATAACAATGGATGGACCGTCGCTGCTTACCGTACCGACGGGACGAGTTCAGAAGCAGAACTTTCGTGTGGCCTCACCGGGCGCCAGGTAGAAGCCGTTCTCTCCTTCGCCGAACAGCGCTGGGTGCGCTAAGGCCGCTCTTTCATTGGGGTCGGCCCGCCGCTCCACACGGGTCCTGCCCCCGTTGGGTGTTGAAGCGACGAGAAAGGCGGCTCCAAGCCCTTTACACTGTGATCCATGACGCAATCTTCTATTCAATTGCCTCGGTCACCGCTGAAATTTGATGCAGCCAGCGCCGGCTCCCTCGCGCCTAAGGAGCTAAAGGAGCACGATCAGCAGCCCAACCCCAACGTAGATCGCAGCGGCATACGCGAAGCTATCGATAGCGTCGGGTCACCGATCGGCCAAACGAATCTCGGCATGACCATCGCTGGATTCATTGTCATCTCCATGGGAGTTATGTCCCTGTTCTTCTCAGTGACGCATGCGCTTTTCCTCTTCGTCCTTTTTCCCGGCGCAGATGGAACCATCGGCGGGATACCGATAGCCAGCATTATCATCGCGCTCACCGCACTGGTATTCATCCTTATCGGAGTTATGGTCATGCGAGGGCGCTGGGGATCCACGACGCGGCTGTGCACTGCGTGGGCGAATGGATGGATTGAGTACCGCCCCGCATTGATCGGTGAGCTGGTTTATAAGCGTCGCGTCGATTACAACGACACCACCGATTACTACTACACCGCCCCGATACTGATTTTGCAGCCGGACGGCTCATTGACAAAGAGCCGGACAGCGGAGTTCATTGCTCCGAATCCGAACTGGCTGAAGCTGCGTGGCCGGTTGCTCGCCGACGGTCCCCTCGTCGCCACCGTCGACTTCAACCACAATAACGGCTGGAGCGTGGTGGGATACCGCGCCGACTCGGATAATCCGCGACTAGAACTCCAGCATGGTCTGCGCAAGAAGAACATCGAGGCGGCGCTGTCTTTTGCCGAGCAAAACTGGATAAAAGGTTAATGCTCAAGGATTTACAGTCTAGACTGGCCGCCTTCTAGGAGCCGATAAGAATGCCTCAACACTACATAGCCCCTTTTGACTTTCCCGACCATGAATACAATGAAAGGCTGATTCCTCGAAGTCATCGGTCAGTTTCTTCTCCCAACCCCTCGCCAACAACTAGCGCCATCACGTGTGCAATCGCAACAGCAGGTCCACTTCCTGGCGGGAAAACGCTTGAAACTAAAGAACTTCGCACGCGCATTGTGGTGGCAGTAATACTCTGCGCCATGGCGGTTCCAATCCTTATTTTTGAAGATCTGTCCTTCAGCTCCGGATGGCAGGGATTGGCCGCGGCATTCTTCGCTGTCTTGTTCGTGGTTACAGCAGCTAGAAATCTTTGGTCAATACGCAGCTCGACATGGGGTGCGCGCCGGATACGTACCGCCGCAGAAAATGGATGGATAGAGTATTATCCCGCATTGCTCAGCGAGATCTGGCAGACCGGCGAATACGTCCCAGAATATGAACCCACCCAGTACTATTACAAGGCGAAAGTGCGCCTTTTCCTTCCCGATGGCACTATTCACGACATCATCAGCGATGAGTTTGCGTCTCTCACTTCTCCACGTGCCTTCCGCGAACAGGGCATCGGCGTGGTGCGTTTTCAAAGCAAGGCCATCTTTGAGCGCACCACGGGGTGGTACATTGCCGCTCACTTATCCACAAAGCCACTACGCTTTGCAAGCCTGCGTCATGGACTCAGCCGCGAGCAAGTAATAGCCGGTCTTAACGCCGCCGCATCCTCTGCTTCCTAGATGTCCTTAACGCTGCCTTCACCATCGATGAATTCCTGAGGCGAGGCCGGGAAGCTATCGCGGCGAGCCACCTCAGCGACAACCTCGGCCACAAGCTCCCGGGAAGTCGTCATATCGCTCGTGCGCTCAGCATCGCTATCGAGCACGGTGATGCCCTGAGAAGGCTCTTCCGTGAGTGCCGCGGGACCCAGAATAAGGTAATTGAGATCGGTCGAATTCAGCTTATTATCTACGGCCTTCTTGGACTCCACGTAGGCATACCACTTCTCGTCCGCGGGATCGGTGGTATTGGTCGTGGCACCCATGTAGGAAATCATGATGTAGGCCGGAGCGTTCTTACCGTCAACAGCTAGCTTCTCCAGACCCGCAATCGATGCGAGCGCGGCATCGCGGTCCACCGCCCAGGTTACGTCAGCGCCAGCGCGGCCACCGTTTCCGGCACCCCACACGACGACGTCATAGTCAGCCAAAAGCTCTACCCAGTCTTCAACAGAAAGCTCGGTGAGATCGCGCACCACTGCAGTGGCGCCGAGGGCTTCAACATCAGCGACCTGGTCGGGGTTACGGATAAGGGAATGGACGGTAAGATTGGCGTCGACAAGCTTGGGCGCCGCTAAAAGCCCAACCTTGCCATGGCCGCCGATGTACAGAACCTTCTTGCGTGCAGTTGTTGTCGTATCAGTCATGAGCGCCACCGTACGCGCTGTCTGATATCTCTGCAGGACCCCAGGACAGCTGGAAAAACCTACAGGCTACAATCTAGTCATGATCGCCATCATGACTGTTACCGGTGTCGATAACACCGGCATTATCTCCGCCGTGTCCACCGCCCTCGCAGAGCTTAACGTCAATATCGTTGATGTCTCCCAGACCCTCATGTCTGAGTACTTCACCATGATCTTGCGCGTCGAATTCGATGAGAACGAGGTCAGCATCCAGCAGCTCCAGGAACGGATGAACACCGTCGGTGAGTCCATCAAACAATCCATCCGCGTGCAGTCGGAAGCGCTGTTCACCGCAATGAACGAGATTTAGGGGCGATAACCAGTCATGCTTAACCGCTTCAATACCGCCAGCATTCTCGACACCATCGAGATGATCGAGAAATACCGTCTCGATATCCGCACCGTCACCATGGGCATTTCGCTGCTCGGCTGCACGCGCTCCACCATGGAAGCCACCGCTGAGGCTGTCTACGACCTCGTGACCACCCGCGCCGCACAGCTGGTTGAGGTGTGCGAGGGAATCGAGGCCGAGCTCGGCATCCCGATCGTCAACAAGCGCATCTCCGTCACCCCAATCGCGCTCATCGTGGCCGGCGTCGAAGGAAACCCCGTAGACGTCGCCCGCGCGCTCGACCGTGCAGCAGCCGCCACAGGCGTCGACTTCGTTGGCGGCTACTCCGCGCTCGTTGAAAAGGGCGCTACCACTGCTGAAAAGGCCCTGATCCGCTCCATCCCGGAGGCCCTCGCAGAAACGAACCTCGTCTGCTCCTCGGTCAACATCGCCTCCTCCCGCGCCGGCATCAACATGAATGCCGCGGCCCAGATGGGACGCATCATCAAGGAAGCAGCCGAGCTGACCAAGGACCGCAGCGCTATCGGTTGCGCCAAGCTCGTGATCTTCTCCAACTCCGTGGGCGATAACCCCTTCATGGCCGGCGCTTTCCACGGTATTGAGGAGCCGGACTGCGTGGTTTCTGTTGGCGTATCCGGACCCGGTGTCGTCGATCGCGCGCTCGGCTCCCTTGAGGGAGCCACCCTCAATGAGGTCGCCGAGGAAGTCAAGAAGGCAGCCTTCAAGGTAACACGCGCCGGCCAGCTCGTGGGTTCCATGGCTTCTCAGCGCCTCGGTGTCCCCTTTGGCATCATTGACCTCTCGCTTGCTCCCACCGCGGAACTGGGTGACTCCGTCGCACACATCCTGGAGCACATGGGGCTGGATCAGGTGGGCACGCACGGGACCACGGCAGCGCTCGCGTTGCTTAACGACGCCGTCAAGAAGGGCGGCATGATGGCCTGCTCCCGCGTGGGTGGTCTGTCCGGTTCCTTCATCCCGGTCTCTGAAGACAAGGGCATGATCGATGCGGTGCGCTCTGGCACTATCTCCATCGACAAGCTGGAGGCCATGACCTCGATCTGCTCTGTGGGCTTGGACATGATCGCCATTCCGGGCGATACCTCTGCGGAGACCATCGCCGGCATGATCGCGGACGAAGCCGCCATTGGCGTGATGAACCATAAGACAACCGCCGTGCGCGTCATCCCTGCTCCAGGCACCAAGGCTGGCGACGAGGTCAACTTTGGTGGCCTCCTGGGCTACGCCCCGGTCATCCCGGTTAATGACGTGGGCAACTCCACCTTCATCAACCGCGGTGGCTTCATCCCGGCGCCGGTACACGGTTTCCGCAACTAAGGCAAACGCCACACGGAGCAATGCGCACCGAGCACTTGACCCTCACACAATGTGAGGGTTTAGCTTTATCCTATGAAGATATCGGACGTCGCCGCGGTCGCTGGTTGCTCAGTGCGCTCCGTGCGCCATTTGCACGAAACGGGCGCGGTTCCTGAACCCGCACGCACCAGCGGAAACTATCGCGACTATTCTGTCTCTGACCTGGCTTCGGTGCTGCGAGCGCGTGTGCTTATCGACGCCGGCGTTCCCGTCGCTGATGTCTCATCTCCTGATGCGGTCGAGCGCTCGTTTAACATGCTGGATGAGCGCATTGCTCGGCTGCAACAGCAGCGAGAACGTTTGCGTGCCCTTTCTCAAGCCCCCAAAGGGACACCAGAGGATATCCGTGACTCCCTCAGCCAGGTCATCGAGGATCCGGCAATGCTTCAACTCGAACTGGATTCCTGGGATCTCATTGCACTTACCGGAGTCGCTACATCAGCCACCTGGAAACAGCTACGACAGAACCTCGCCGACGACCATTGCCTTGCAGCTCTCCGCGAGGCTGAAATGTTGTGGCGAGAGCTTGGCTCGCTGTCTCCGCATGATTGTGAGGTCGCGCGTATCATCGAGAAGATGCGCTACCTGGGGGAACACGGGTTGATGCGAGGAATCTATCCCACCTTGCGACCTGGTAACGCTCCGCTGACCGTGGCTGATGCTCCGACTACTGGTGCGCAAGGTGTAGCGCTCAAAGCTCTGGTAGGTGGCTCAGGTGGCTAGTATCTGGCGATTTGTGGAGAAACATCCTGGATTTCGCCTAGCCAAATATGAATTGGGCCTCTACCACGATCTGTGGCGCTGGATGCGGGGCCAGACGTTGGTCCCCGCCGGAGCGGTGGCACTTCCCCACCCTCCGGGCAGGCTACAGATGCTCGGCTTCGTCACTGCGGTGCTGGTTGTTGAAATGGTGGCCGTTCACTTTCTACTCCCTGTGGGCGTTCTACGAATTCTGGCGTTGCTGCTGTCGCTGTGGGCCATCATCTTTGTGTGGGGCTTGATCGCTGCTGAACGTATTCGACCTAGCTATGTCACCAACGAACTCACGGTTTTGCGGCGCGGAAAAACTGTCTTCGTTAAGGTACCGATGGTTCTTGTCCGTAGCAGGCGGGCAGACCGAACATTCGAATCAGCGGTTGTTATAAACAAAGGTGAACTAACTGTAGGTGGCCCAGCTGGTACCGATACCATCCTTGACCTCAGTGAACCCGTCCAGGCATCACCGGACCGCTACCCATGGCAGTGCGCTCACCCAAAGGAGGTAACGAAGGTGCGCTTTTATGGTGCTATTTCTTGCTAATTACTGGCGTTG
>QWCJ01000084.1_pt1 | contig 40185 bp, 20 predicted proteins | sample 1972501 | NCBI WGS metagenome assembly QWCJ01 (sample SAMN09866711, study PRJNA288562) | Human vaginal metagenome isolate term2_vaginal, whole genome shotgun... | isolation source: vagina | host: Homo sapiens | place: USA: California
ATATAAAACCGTTCCTGCTATAACAATCAGCCCATTTCTCCACTCGAAAAATAAAATCATCAGGGTGAACACAAATGAGTTAATGAAGCCACTCATCATAACAACTAAAACCATAGGAGCTGTATTCTCAACGTCATCTAGAACAGTTGTTAAAACACCAGTCACTTTTCCAATATTATTTTCATTAAAGAATCCCATTGGAACCGTCTTCAGCATTTTTCCTATACTTATTCTTCGATTAGCTACCATAAAATACCCAGCATGAGTTTGATCTAATTGAGCAAAATAGTTGGCAGAAGACCTTCCGACAATACTTACCAACAGCATAAGAAAAACCTTCAGTGCTATAAAGGAATTAAAATCTTTTGTCACCAAGGCTTGAAGCACAAAGTAAATGGCTCCTATTTGCAACATATTGAAGATGGCATACACAAATTCAAAAATAACAGACTTGTTTAAATTTATTCGTTCCTTATCTGCAAATGCCCATATCTTTCGAAGTCCACTTAACATCTAAGCCACCTCCTTTCCACCGATATGTGCTTCCCACATGGCTTGATAAAGTTTATTTTCTTTAAGAAGTTCTTCATGATTGCCACTTGCTACAAGTTTGCCATGATCGATGAGATAAATCTGGTCTGCATTGGTTATTGTTGATAACCTATGAGCAATCATAATGATAGTTTTTCCCTGAATAAGCTTATTAATTGCTTTTTGTAAAACTTGCTCATTTTCAGGATCAATATAAGCCGTCGCTTCCTAGCCGAAGGCTTGCCCATTCGAATATTTTCCATGATGGTATCGTTAAAAAGGAAAACATCCTGCGAAACAAAAGCAACTAAATCATAGAGTTGTTCAAGTGGAATATTGAATAAATTAATTCCGCCAATCGATATTTCTCCCTGTTCTACGTCCCAGAAACCAGCAATTAACTTGGCAATGGTTGACTTTCCTGAACCACTTGGCCCAACAAAGGCATTTAAACTTCGCTCTTGAATCACCATATCGATTCCTTTAATAACTTCTTCTCCTGGTTCATAGGAGAAATGTAGATTCTTGATAGCAATGTCATGATTTTTTAAATGAACTCTTTCTCTACGATGAACTTGTTCTGTCCCATTTAAGATTTCATCAATTCGTCCGACAGTTGTCCCTGTTTGAGCTAAGGCATCGACAAAGTTAATAGCAGCTAGTAAGGGACCGGCTATACCAAGAGAAAGAATGATGGTCGTAATAAAGGTTGACATCTCTAAACTTCCATTAATAAACATAATCCAACCAACAGGTAATACCGTAATCAAAGTTGTTGGTGAAATGTTCTTGGATAAGGACACCAGCATTTGACATTTTTTCATCCAATGATAATAAAATGAAGCATTAGCTATCACTTTATCGGTGAATTTCCCATAGGATTTTTCGCCTTGATTAAAAGTTTTAATCACTTCAATTCCGCCAACATACTCAATAATTGTTTTATTCATTTCGGTATTGGTCGCAACCGACTTACTATAATCTTCTGCATAACCTTTCATAATTAATGACATAAAAAACATACCTACCGGAATTGAAACGAGTGACAATAAAGCCATTCTCCAATCTAAAATTAATAGATAGATGAAGATGGATACAGGCCCTAAAATATTCGCCGTCATCTCAGGCAATAAGTGAGCCAAAGGTCGTTCCATTTTTTCTACTTGATCAACAATGATTGTCTTTAAATCACCACTATGGGTGTCAATAATCGTACCAAGAGGCATTTTAGGCAGCTTTTCCAAGAGCATGATTCGTACATTTCTTAGAACAGAGAAGGTTGCTTTATGGGACTCTGCCAAGGCCTTGGCGTAAAAAATTGGTTTTAAGCAATAGCCAATCAAGATTAGAAAACACCAAGGTAATAACTTTCTAACATAAGAAGCAAATACTCTCTATTTTTTAGATAATTCTCTCTTGCATTTAAAATTTCACATCCCAATAAGCTTGAATTAATAATGTTCGTCAGAAAATCAAATTCTTCCTCCGTTGGTGGTATATAGTTTAACTTCCTTAAAAGTTGACTAAATTCTTTTATCGTCATTGCTTTTAATTTTTTATATAGCTTATTAAGTTTTACATCATTTTTTATTTCGCACAAAAACATGACATATACAGGAATATATTTATTATCTGCTATCATTTTATCTACACATATTTCTGCCATAATCTGTGGATTGATTGTATTTCCAAAGCTTTCAACAGCCTTTTGAATACTTTTCCCTCTTAAGACACTTCCATCTTTCATAATGTCATATAGAATTTCATAGGTGGAAGAATAATGATGATATAATCCGCCTGCCGATAAACCACTTGCTTCTCTAATTTCATCCATCGTTGTGTTCTTAAAACCTTGCGATAAGAACAAATCTAGGGCATAATTCTGAATTTGCTTTTTTCTTTCTTCCTTGTTCATCCTAACCCTGGACATGGCACCATCTCTCCTTCTTCACTTTTATATACCGAGAGCTTTCTCTGTATATATGTTACACTTAACTAACTATTTTGTCAATAACAATTATTAGTATCAGTTGCTGTCATATACGCTTCCAAGAGATCACAACTCCTCACTTAAGTCGACTCTTATATGAAATTCATTCGCTATTAAAGTCTTTTAGTACCATAACCTTTTATGAAGTTCCTATAAGCTAATAATAAAAATTGTTTTATACCAAACTTAAAAACTGTTTGTTGATTGAAAACACTGTATCTTTTGTTATTGTTATATCTACAATTTTTCATAATTTTTATTATTTTCAATTTTCTCATATTTTACTAATGTAAATGATAAACTAAACTTTGCTTAAATTTTAGGCTTATAATCACAAACACTTCTTGAAATTAGATTGAAGTGCCAAAGATAGTTTATTAATGCATTCTTCATCTTTAATTATTGAAAAATGATTTCCATCAATGTGAAAAATATTAATAGTACCTAAGATGATATTTTTTAAGTTTTTTAGTAACAAATCCAAATGCTTATATTCTCCCAAATTGTTTTTTGTAATGTAATAGTCTATATCTCCATAGTATATGTCAGGAACATACTTTTGAGCTTCAAATGTATGTTTAAAAATTCTATATGAAAACATTAAGAATTCCTTTTCTATTGATTTACCTGTAGTTAGATATACTATATCCGAATACAGTTTGAATCGTTCTTGATATTTCATCTTCATAAAATCCAAAAGCAATATATCTTTACAATTGAATCCTTCGAGTGTTGTAAGATTTTCAATCTTAAATATTTTCCCAATGGTTGTTTTTTCATTTATATTGTTCATTTGACTATTAATGCCTTCTGCATGTAACCCGTACGATTGCATAAAAATCATTTCCAAATATATGTCATTATAGTCATTTTTAGGTATAATCCCGCTTTCTATCATGGATAGATTAACAACATCTATCCCTGATTCTAAGCAACGCTTAGCCAATTCTAAAGCAATCATTCCTCCAAAACTATGACCTATTATCTGTACTACATTAGGGTTGTATTTTGCAATTTCATCAAAATACAAATATGATAGCTTCTCTATCATTGTTTTGTCAGTCATTTCCAAAAACTGTTCTTTATCTAGGATTTCTAATAATACAATATCTCCCAGACTTTGTTCAGCTAGCTTCGATGCTAAGATATCAAGATTTGTTCCAAAATCGGAAACCCCAGATACTATTATCCTCATAATGCCAGATGAATTTGCACATTTATATCTTTCACTTTTTAAAAGAGGCTTCTTGTTTAAATTCGTTCTCTCATCGTTCTTAATAATCGGTCTTTTTAAAAGCTCGAGTTGTTTAGATATTTCATAGACTGTTGGATTTTTAATAATCTCCCTTAATAATTTTTCAAACGGAATAGAAGAATCTATGTGATTTATTATCTTCGTTGTAATCCTTGCAATCAAAAGAGAGTCTGCTCCTAAATCATAAAAATTACTATAAATGTCAATTTCTTTTTGATGTAAAACTTTAGAACAAATTTTAGCTATTTCAGCTTGCATCGTATTAATATGTCTATTTTCTATGTTAACCAACAAATTTTCTTCCATTGGTTTTCTTAACTCAAAAAATTTTATTATCTTTTGTATATCTTGATTGCTTTGATTATTTGAAAAGTGTTCCAATTCAATCGGAATAATATTGTTTGGCATCATATGGCTCGGTAAGCTTCCTTTAAGATGTTTCTTTATCTCGTCTGTATTTACTTCTTGTTTATTTTTTTTAAATTGTTTTACAAAGAAATAAACGCCTGTATTGTTTTTTATAAGTTTAGTATTTGGGAATCTAAATGTTTGCGAATAATGATCTATATTGTCAAGCGCATATGTCCATTTATCAGCGCTCATGAAAAATACATCTTTTCTTAAATCATCGTTTTGGGGTTTCTCCATCATGAATGCTTGAGAAGTTAAAATCCACGGCTCATTCTCAGCTGGTTCAGAGAATACTAAAAAACCTTTAGGAGATATGATTTTTCGCAAATTTATAAGAGTTTCTTTTATGTTTCTAGCATTTTCAATTACATAAGCACCTATTACCAAGTCAAAATAGTTTTCCTTTAGCCCTTGCTCAATAGGGTCTTCGTCAATATCATATTTATATATATATACATTTTCTTTTCCTCCAAACCTTTTTTTAGCATCTGGGAAAAAGTATTTTAAACTATCAGTGAAATGATACTCGTATGACTCACCTTTTAAAGTTTCTAGTAGTTTTCTAGTTGTAGAACCTGTTCCTGCACCAATTTCTAATATTCTAATTTTGTCTTTGCTAAAGTTTTTCATATACCATCTCAACACATTAATAAAGTAATCGTTAATAAGTTTAGATGAAGAATTGAATCTATATAGTGCTTCAGTATACCTATTTGAGGAATCTGGATATAAAAGTTTAACAGGATCAATATTCCCCTTCGCAATGTCTAAAATATTGTCCGAATTAATTTTTATATATTTTAATAAATTTATGTTTCCATACTCATTCTTCCACATATCAAACAATTTTTCCCATTCTATTTCTAAATTATTCATCTTTAAATGTTCATTTATTATATAAGTATCGTCTATTTTTCGAATTAACCCAATATTTTCTAATTCAAAAAGCCAACGATCAATCATCCATACATATTTAGAATCTATGTTAGAATAGTTGGCATGGTTGACAAAAAAACTTCCTCTTTGATCTTGTAATATATTTAATTTGATTAGCATGTTCAATATTTTATTCATTACTATAATGTCTCTTTTTTTGCACATCTTACTATAATTGTCGTCATTAAAAACATGCTTATATTTTCTACTTGTTTCATCTAAAATATGAATTAAATCCATCTTTTTATTATTCTTGTTTTTATACTCATAATCTTCTTTTAGAGTAACGATAGCATTAAGATCACTGGCATCTTTTTTCTTCGTTAAATGTAAATAAACGGAACCTATTCCATCCTCATTGATCAATTGTCTTCTCACTTCCTGAAGATTAAATGTCCTCCTTTTAATTTTCACTTTTTCATCTATACTTCCTTTTAATTTAATACGGTTATTTTCGTCATAATATGCACAGTAATTTGAGTTATATATATAATTTGATAGCGTCTCATCTTGAGGATAATTCTCTTTTAATGCAGATAGTATTCCAAAAGAATAAGGCAAGCATAAATTTTGATTTCTGTCAAGTATAAAGACTTTATTTTTATCAAATGGATATATAGTACTATCTTTTATAAACATTTCATAATTAAAATATGCATAACCTATGCCATCTATTCTATCTTCAACAAAAATATTCACTATTTTAGCTTTAGGAAAAAATTGCTTTAATTGAGTCATTACATTAAAATCTACGTTCTCATCTGCTATGATTATTGTCCTCAAATCACTAATTGAATTTATACCATTTTTAAATAAATAATTAATGTACATTTTTGCTGATTCATTATCCAGTTCTAAGATATTAATCTTATGCTTTTTTACGACATCATGCATCTTTTCTCCAGACATTTCTGATTTGTCGTCCAAAAATGTCATTGTACTTCCAGTACGAACAATTCCTATTAAATTAATAATAGTTTTATATAGCGAATTACTTTTAAAATCAAGATATTGATCGTCTTCAGAGAATTCATAGACTTTACTATGATTTTTATTTTTTTCTATTAAGTCCTCAACGTTAATATATTTTTTAGATTTTAATATTTCGTTTTCTTTTAAACATAAAATAATGTGATTTTTATCTGAATTCAGTTTATTACAATGAACTTCATCTATATATTTCTCTACCAAACAAGCTTCAATTCTTTCTCCATATACGCATTGTATATCTTTTTTCTCATCGACATTACATATATTTATCGATGTTTTTTCACTTTCTTTATCTGTTATATTGAATATTATAATCGAATTAATATTCAATAGTGTGCTTAATAAGGTTGAAATCATAGCCTCTATCTTACTATTTACTATGAATATGATAACTTTGTTCTCGGAATACTTTTCAAGTTTTAAATTGTTTCTTATTTTAAGATATATGTCATATACGCTTGAATAACTTAATACTTTTTCTTGGCTCTCTATTATCGCTTTATTTTTATAAATTTTTAAACTATTCAATATTTCTTCAATTGTAGTTTGTCTATCTAAGCAGTGTTTCCCAATATAATAGGTTTCATCAATATTCGTATCATATAACAAGTTAAAAACAGAATTTCCCCAAGTGTCTTTATTTGTAGCTAAATTATTTAAAATCTCCTCAAAACATTTAAACATTAATTTAATCATTTTTAGATTAAATACGTTTTCTCTTACATCCCAATTTATTTGCAAGCCTAAGTTAGTGTCCATAACTTGACAATCTATAAACACTTGAGGAGTTTGGGTTATGCCATACTGATACACTCCAATCAGCCTATCTTTTATCAACCCTATTGCACTTGTAAAAACATAAGGTAAAATAAAATTTCTAGCATCATCTAATTTTGAAATTTGCCTCAAAACTTCAACACCAGAAACAATTGAATTGTCAAGATTTTCAAATAATTGCTTATTTATACTTTTCGCAAACTCATAAAAACTTCTATCCGTTTCTTTAACTGATAGTATAGATGTACTTGTAAAATCGCCAATCAAGTTGTCAAGTGATTCAGCAACCTCTTTTCTATCAAATATTGTTAAATTTAAGCTAAAGTCCTTAGAATAGCTCCAATTTTGCAGAATAACAGCATATGCAGCTAAAACTACAGCTGTTGGAGTTAAACCATATTCTCTTGTCATTTTTCTTAAATTTTCCCATTTATTTGGTTCTATACAAAGACTAAATCTCTTAAAAGAAGGTTTTTCCCGATTGTAAGTAGTATTTATATATAATTCTGGTGGACCATCTATTTCAGTTATTTTCTCCTTCCAATATTGATATGATTTTTTATAGTTATCAGAATTTTTCTTTTCGTCTTCTTTTTTTCTATAATCCCTAAAAGAAATATTTGGCTTGAAATTTATGCCTTTCTCTATGTTTAAATCAAAGTATATGTTCTCAAATTCTTTCAGTAATTTCCAAATACTTGACCAATCAGCTATCATAAAATCCATCGAAAAATGTAGAATAGAGTTTTTTTCTTTTTCAGAAACTCCTATATCAAACATAGGCCATTGTTCAACCTCGTAAACTTTATTTTCTAACTTCCTTCTAATGCTTTCAGTAGATTCCTTCATCAATTTATAATGTGGAACACTGTCTTGTATTTTTTGAAAACCATCTTTGTAAATAATAGCTCTTAACATATCATGTTTTTGAATTAAAGCATTCCAGACTCGTTCTACTTTTTCAGTGTCTAAATTAGGATATAAAAACTCTTGATATATGTGACAAGATGTATTTCCATATTCATAGCCATCGCCTCTCCCTAGTAAATAAGCTGACTGTATATCGGATAGTGGGAATTTTTCATTTTCAATTCTTAAATCGACATTTTCCTCTTGTTTTAAATAATTAATTATATCTCTCTTATTTTCTTTCAATTCTTTTAATAAAGATTCCGGCAAATCTTTTTTTAAAGTTCTGTATTTTAGTTTAGTATCTTGAATGTATAGATCAACCCCCATTTTTTTACATTTTTCAATTAACTGTTTAGAATAATTGCTCATATTTAATTATCTCCTTCCATTATTGTATAAAGAATATATATTGCAGAATTGTTTAAATGTTTTTATATTTTCATCAGTAATCTTTGCATATCCTGCTGCGTCTTGTAAAGTTTTCCAGTTTTTTGATACAATTAGTTCCCTATTAACTCTACTGCTGTTCATACGTGCATTGATAATATAATTCTTTGCTTCTAAAATTTCTTTAGTAATAGCATCTATCCATATTTGACTATATATATCATTTATACTTAAGGGGTACCCTTCAAATAAATTTATATATGCTAGCTCATCCTTTAGATAATTGTTATAATTGTTGAACTTAACATATGATCGCGGTCTCCATGAAACACACCCATATGTATCATTCAACGATAGAGTCCCATCAGTAAAATAAAAATCTATTTTATGCATAAGATGCATATTATAATCTGGATACTCAGGATTAAATCTGTTATTATATTCTATATTTATGGGAATATCCCCAAGTTTACCGTACAATATGTCAAATGGCTGGGTACAGGAATCCCATTCGACTTTTTTAATATCTAGCTTGCCATATGCACCCGCCATTATTAATATATCAATGGCTGTATACGATACCTGCACAGAAAAAGAAGCATTTATATATAATAGTTTGGAAAGTTTTTTTATAGCTTTAGAATATTCAATAAAGCTTCGTATATTCTCAAAATGCGAGAATATGTTTGCAGTCATATAAACAACTCTATTGTCTATAGCTAATTCCAAGCATGTTCGTTGATGATTATAATATACTGGTTGCTCTTGAATAACATTAATTTTTTTATTCAAAAGTTTGTGACATATCTCCGTACTTTCTCCTCCAACCCCCTCTGATCTCAATATTACACAAGCTAAATCTATATCATCAGGTAAATCATCTAAATTTGTATAAAGTGGTATGTTATATTTATCTGCCAAATTCTTAGACCTGACGCTTCCCTTTGCGAAAATGCCAGAAATTTTGAAATCTTTGCTATTTCTGTTTATTGCCTCTACATAATATGATCCAAAAGTAGAGCCACATACTATAACCTTTAATACATTGTTTTTCACTTATATTTCTCCCTCTGATACTCTAATTTCTGAAAGTGATGTATCGTCAATAATCTCATAGTATAGATGTTTATTTACCCTCAATAGTATATCTAATATTTTATTAGACTCTCCAAACGACAACATATCAAATATCCCATGCGTATTATTTTCCTTAAGTAGCAATATTGCAGTTGCAACAGCTACAGAAGATGTTATTTCTAAAGAGGAATCGCCTTTCAAAATCATGCATTTTTTTAATATGTGATTACTAAGTACTCCTTTTATATCAAGCAAAATGCAACAATTTGAGTCTATGTTTCTTGTATCTTTTTCAGACGCTTCAATGAGTTTTTTTATATCGTTTTCTGAAGCTGCCTTTCTAAATTTTCCATTCATCAAAAATCTATAAGTTTCTCCTTCAGGCATGCAGATACTAAAACTTGCGTTTTTTAAACCTAATTTTCTGCTAAGTCGTAATGTTCTGAAATCCATATATGATATCATGTTTAAATTCATTGCAAACATATTAAATTTTGGGTAAATTTTTTGTTTATCTATAACTTGTAATTTTCTGTTTTTTATTTCAGTCATTGGATAGATGTTTTTGCCATTTATATAATTCAAGTATGATTTAGCTGATGAATATGAAAATTTATCACATACGACATAATATAAAGCTAAGTCAGTCACGTAATCAAATTTTTGAGAAATTATAACTGGAAGAGCTTCTGATAGACCGGGAGAAACTCCGACTCCGTGACATATTAACGATTTATTTATTTCTGGTAATTCAATATCTTCGTAATGTGTTAAATCAACAAGCTTTCCTCCATAATACTCCACTGCCTCTAATAGATTTTTTATACCTTTCTTATCAGAGTAGGAGCAATTTATAATAGAATCACAATTTTTTACAAACTTAAAGCAAGATTCTTTATCTAATAAATCTATATAGCAAGAATTCCTTAAACTATTGTTAAGTGGCTTATTATTTCTAAAGCCAATTTTAATGTTTTTAATGCCATAATTTGACAATAGTTTATAGCATAAGTTTCCTACATCGCCGTTTGCACCGATTATGCCAATCATATTTCTCCCTCAATAATTTCATCACTGTTATATTCTTTTTCTTCAATTAAGGCTAGCATATCCTTAAAGTTAGCATTAGAAAATATATCTGAAAGACTTAGGTCAAAATCAAATTCCTTTTTTATGCTCAAAATTAATTTTGTAGCAAGTAAACTATCCCCTCCTAATTTAAAATAATTTGAATTTTCATCTATTCCTTTTTGAATTCCTAAGTTATCTTGCCATAATTTACTTAATTTCTCTAATTTTCTATAATAGTTATTTATGTTTTTATAGTTTACTTCTTGAAGTTCAATTTCTTTTGTGTGAGGATCTATATTTATTTTGTTTAAGTCAATGCCATCATTTAATGTAACAACTATACTATCTTCCATAAGGTTGTTATTCTTTAAAAATTTTTGTATTCCAGACTTGAAATCACTTTTTATTTTTATAGATGCACAGAATGTATCATCTTTAATTGATATATTACTCTCAGCAGCAATGATATCCATGCTTTTAAAAATTGTTTCAAGATAATTTATATTGTAAAAAAATTCATTGCGTGTTTTATTATTTATACATAAGTATTGCTCTTGAAAAAATATAGCTAATAGCACTGAAATCGGATCCATATTAATAAAATCCGTCAAATACAAAATTCCATTTTCATTTAAAGTCAGACTCAATAAATTAATCGTTAATTCAATATCTTTAAACTGATGACCTACATTTGCCATAAATAGATAGTCATATTTTCCAACCATTTCTCCGGAAATAGAATCGCCTAGAAACTTCCATTTTGAAAAATTAATATTCTTATATTTTTCTTTTAAGTAAGAGTTAGTTAATGAAGTCCCACCTATTAAATCTACTTGCTCTACTTCGTTAAGGTTTTTTAATAACCATTGTAAAAATACACCTTGCCCAGGATTTACTATTCCGACTTTTCCTGCACCCTTTGCAATGGTTGAGTTGATTTCTTCAACAACTTCTTTATAGTATTCTTTTATATTAGAATTATTAAAACTAATAGCCTCGGGAGATATTTTTTTATCTAACAATAAGTAGTATTTATTATCATTATCTTCTAAAATATCTATAAATAGATTTACTTTCTCATTTAATGTTTTCATTAAAGAATTGCTTTCTACTTTTTTATTTAATAATTCGGTCTCCTTGAATCCCATAATATATTTTTCCCAATAATTAATGATTCTGCTGTTTCTTTCATCTAAGTTTATGGATTTTTCATTTACTTTGAAGAGTAGACTTTTTATAAATTTCTTAACAATATATGTTCTCTCTATTATATGCTTATCTTTAATTCCATTTATTGTTTCTAAATACAGGCCGTTGTCATCTTGTTTCATCGTTAAAGGTCTAACATATATTAGATTATCTTTTTTCTCACAAGGCACACGTATAAAATTGACCTTTTCTTTCATATCAATTTCCTCCTTAAAAATCTCCCCCACAGACTTGAAATATGATTTGTTTATAATTTTCTATTGTTTTATTTATGTAACTATAATCAAATAACTCCTTTATATAATCAAATGAAATTTTCATCTCGTTATCTATCATTCTTACATGATGATCCAATGCAACTTGTGGTGTTTGACTCAAAGAATACTCTTCTTTAAAGCCATTTAAAATTGAAGTGTAGTTCTCGCCGATCATACATGTCATAACAATCGGGAAAAACCTTTCTTTTCCTAACCCTGTTTTCCTTGCTTTATTTAAAATATTTACTCCATCATAAGCTCTGAATTCAAGTATTTTAAATATTTGATTCTGAGTGTTTTGTACTGCTTCTATGAAATTACCTTGCTTATCTTTGTATTCAATCAATCCAATGTTGGTAAATTCACCTAAAACATCATCAATATTATTGTTCAAAGGTAATTTCCCAAATATCGTAATATTTATAGATAAGTCTTTTTGACGACTCATATCTGATAAAACTTTCATATATACAGTCATTACAACAGATGTTAGTGTAACTTTATGAAGCCTAGAGTATCTTTCAAGTGCGGTTACTATATCTTTCCCAAAAGTATATTCTTGTCTAACAAATGTCGTTGAATCAAGATCTTGAAATTTTTTCTTATAAGCTAATTTCGGACCGTCACTAATATCCAAGATCCTATTTCCCCAATACTTTTCTGCTTTTTGAAGTATTTTTTGGTTTTTTATCATATAACTTTCAAGATCATGAATATAATCCTTATAGTCATATTTAGCCTTTTCCAATTTTTGCCCCGAATATATGCTAAAAAGATGATTAATTAATTTTCCGGCACACCAGGCATCCAATATGGAGCAATCAAAGCTAAAGTGTAAGATGTCATCCGAGTCATTGCTTTTGCCAACTATAATAGTAAACATAGGCCAGTAATCATAACCGTATATTTTACGAGATAAATTTTCTCTTGCATTTAATTTGTCCTCCTCCCTAGCTAGATTATATGTTTGAACTTTATATTTAGGCATTTTATTAAGTATTATTCCTTGGCCTGTTGACAATATTATCATTCTAAGAGCGTCATTTTGTTGTATCAAGACATTTATAGCATTTTCTAATTTTGCTACATCAATATTTTCTTTCGAAAATTCAATGTAATAATGTGCATTTACTTTATTTAAAATTTGATTTTTTGATTGCCCTGCCATATATGCCAATTGCATCGAACTTAAATCTACATAATTATCTTTTATATATAGTAGGAAATTAGAAATCTGTTCTTTATTGTTCTTAATCTCATTTAAAACGTCATGCGATATAACAGATTTTTTAATTTTATACTTAAGGTTTTTTTCTTCCATGTAAAGACAAATACCTTTTTCTTTTAAACTTTTTAAATAATTAAATACCTGCAAATCGTTAAGTTTTTTAATTTTTCCCATTCTTCACCTCAAAGAATTTAAGCCTTTTATGTGATTGGTATACTTTACATCAAATTCAACTAATTTAGGAAATTTAATTTCCTTGCTTAAATCGCTCCATTTTTCCGAAATTAATAACTCTCTTTGTAAATCTAATATATTCATCTTATGATTTATTATTTCTTCAATAAATTCATCTATCTCTCTTTTTATGGATTCTGGAAATGTTTTTTCCAATAGATAAGAATATCTTTCTACTTTTTCATCAGTTAAAATCAAGTTCATTTGCATCAATGTATCGGTTCGCTTATCTCCAATTTGATATGCCATAGCGTCTGAAATATTCATTCGACTTCTCCAAATAACAGACCCGAAAGTATCATTAAGTTCTAGCCTTCCTGAATTAAAGAAGTATACAATCCTATGCAACAAATGCATATGATTATTATGATCTTTATCGGAGACTTCATTATGAACTTGTATGAAAACATCTGATCTTCCATTTGAAATTCTGATATTATTAAATGGATATCTTTGAATGCTTTCAAGTTTTTCTACTGTATAGTTTCGAGGATTGTTAAGCGATTTAGTTAAGATGGATGAAAGACCATATAATCCTTGAGAAGACGATAAAACGCTCCCGTATAGAAATGTATCGTGAACATTAAGGTAATGGCTTGCTTCGCAAAACTTTTTTATGTTTTCTAAATATGGATATAAATTACCAACTTTATAAAAAACATTATTTATTCTAGCCATTTTATAACATTCGGAAATTTCATTATGGTTTATTGGATGTTCTTGCATTACATTGACTCCCTTTTTTAAAAAATATTTAGAAATCTCTGTTCCTTCTCCCCCAAGAACCCCTGATTTTATTACAACGAACACAATATCAATATTATCAGGAATAGCATCTAAATCAGTAAACAAAGGTACATTATAAACTTTTGAACAATCTATGGATCGCATACTACCTTTTGCATATATTCCTACAAGCTCAAGATTATCGTTCATGCTTATTGCTCGCATATATAATTGTCCAAAAGTAGACCCACAAACGATTGCCTTTAATCTCATATTTTCCTTCATTATTCTTTCTCCAAGTAATCACTAATTTTTAATACTGTATTATATATTGTTGAGTTTTCTAAAAATTCGCCAAAGTCAATCTGATAGTTATATCTTTCTAAGATTTTATTTGAAAGTTGAATCATATTCAGGGAAGTTCCACCTAAGGAAAAAAAGTTATCTTCAATCCCTATCTCATCTAGTCCTAATACTTCTCTCCATAAATTTTTTACTTCCTTTTCCAGCTCGGCGTTATAAGGGTGTTTTTCGTTTGTTTTATCTATCTCTTTTTTCTCACCTAGGTTTCTTTCTATATAGATAGGCTCAATATTTTTCTTATCCGCAACATTTTTGTCTTCATTATTTAATTTTAGATTTCTATTCAATTTAGTAAAATCTTTAATTCGCTTTGTTTCATTAAGGGAAAACTCTTTAATCATATTTACGTAATTCTTAAAACAATCATTCACTTGCGCGCTATCAAATAGCCCCTTAACATAGTCCCACACTAATAATAAGTTTCCATCAATTTCCAAAACTTGATGATCTAACCATATTTGCGGAGTTTGGCTTAATCCAAAATTCAGATCGCCCAGAAAGTCTTGATTACGGCTGCTTTTTATACCTAGGGTACTCGTAAAAACTATCGGTGCTATAGTTTTTAATTGTTTCTTTCTTCTAATTTCTCTTAAGAGATCTATAGTGCTATATGACGAATATCCCATATCTGTAACTAGCTGCTTCTGAATTCGTTTTGCATTCTCAATAACGGTGATATCTTTTTCTAATTTTATTTCAAGTAAATTTAGATCTGTAAAATCCCCCATTATATTATGAATTTGTGGGTGGACGTCTTCCTTTATAAATTGAGTCATATTTATAAGAAAACTCTCTTTATTGCTATACTCGCTTAATATAATTGAAAACATAGAAAGTAATAATGCTGTCGGTGTAATCTCATTCTTTCTTGAAATGTTTTTAATCTTTAACCAAGTTTCTCCTTCAATTACATCTTTTTCTCTAGCAAATTTTTGAAGAGAATTTTTATTTTCTTTGTTCATAAAAGTTAGCTTGGGGGCATCAGGAAATGAGTCTATTCTATTTATCCAATAAGATTTATCGCGTTCATAATTAACTCTGTCGTTCTCTCTTTTATACAAAACATAGTCTCTGAATGTTACGTCTATGTTTTCTTGAGCAAAGGACCCATCATATCTTGATTTTATCTCTTTAAGAAATTGAATCATACTGATTCCATCAAGAATTGTATTGTCAATCCCTATAAACATACGGAATCTACTCTCTGTTAGTTTTGCAATTTTAAAGTCTATCGTCGGGAATTTACTTAAATCTATAACTCTATGCGATAGACTTTCTCTAATATTTAACAAAGCATCTTTACACTCTTCATAATCAAGCCCACTTAAATCGTTGATATCTATTAAAAAATATGGTACTTCTTTCAAAATTTGTTGTTCGCCACCCCTTAATATTATTGTTCTGAGAGCAGGGTTAAAAGCTATGGATTCATTTAGCAATTTTTGAATTTTATTTATATTTAAATTTAGACAATCAAACTCAAAATAACAATGAGTGGATACATCTCCTAAATCATATGCCCCTTGCCTTCCAATCCAATAAGCCATTTGAATATCTGTTAACGGGAATGGTTTATATAGATTTTCTTTGTCTGGAACTATACTTTTAAAGTTGTTACTGTTTCTATCTGTTTGATTTTCATCAATGTATTTTGATAGAGAAGCTACTGATGAGTTTTTAAAAATATCTTTAATGGAAATTTCTATTCCAAGTTTATTTCTAACCTTTCCAACGATGGTTGTTGCAGTTAATGAATCTCCACCCAAAGAAAAATAATTATCATTTATGCTTATATCTTCTTTGTTTAAAGATTCTTTCCAAATGTTTAAAAGCAATTCTTCTCTATCGCTTCTGACTTTTGTTCTTACTTCTGCGCTTGTCTTCAAGCTTCCCTGATCGTTATATGAATTCTTTTTCAATCTTTTTCGATCCGCTTTACCGTTTTTATTTAATGGAATTTCGTCTACATTATAAAAATAAGTTGGAACCATATAATTCGGAATCTCTTCAAATAAATATCTCTTAAGATTGTCAAAAGAAACCTTACTATATTTTGTTTTTTGGATAATAAATGTATTAAAATTTGCCTTGGTTAATTTTTCTGCATTACTTTCATACAATGTCTCATTATTACCTACGTCTATATTAAACTTTTTATTACATTTAAAGTTTTCTTTATCTAGTATATTTGCAGTTATTAAGGGAAGTGAATTTAATATGTTAATCTCATTTCCAAGCAATAATCCTTTTGGCTTTACCAAACTTATTAGCTCTTTCAATCTTTTCTGAGGATTGTTACTTCTATGAATTGAATTTAACGTAATTACCACATCAAAATAATCTTCTTCTAAAGAACTCTTTAAATCATTTTTAAAAACCACATACTTAAACTTGCTGCTTTCTTTAAGATTTGACAGCCCTTTCTCGAAATAGATAGAATTGTCAACATAAACATATTCATCAACAAAATCTTTACACTCATTAAATAATTCTTCTGTTGTTTCTTCGTTCCTTGTGGAATACTCTAGAACTCTTAATTTCTCATTAGGATTCTTATCTATATAGTTTTTTAAAGTTTCTATTATACTTTTTATGGACTCCTCGTAACCTGTAAGGTTTCTAAGTAACTTTGTTAAAGAAAACTTATCATCTTCTCTATAAAAAACCTCTATAGGGTCTTTATTGCCTTTTAAAATATCCAAAAACTCAGGTTCTAACTCCTTTGCAAATCGTTCAAACGATTGTACGTGTTCTGAGTTTACAGTCCATTCTGAAACAGAATCATTCTTTTTGTATCTTCCGTTGTTGCTCATTAAATAATTAAATTCTTCAAGTTCTTTAACCCATTTTTCGATTATAACCTTGTTTGAATCTGAACAATCCACTATTCGAAATATTTCCTCAATTGAATAACTTCTCTTTGAGAAGTCAATATCATAATCTCTAAAAATATCTATGATGGTCTTAATGACAATTTTGTCTATTTCCTTGTTTTGTAATTCTGTCTCGTCTATTGAAGTTGTTTCCGGCTTTACTATAAAAGACAAATCGTTATTTATTAAATCCGAACAATCAACCACCTTGTTTACACTTAAATTACTTTTTACAAAAGCAACTAGATGCTTACTTCCACCTCTTTCAACAAAATCAACAATTGCCTTGTCAACCCCATCATATTTTCTAATAGCATCCTCAATTTCTCCCAGTTCTATACGATGCCCTTTAATCTTGACTTGTGTATCTTTTCTGCCTAAAAATTCAATTGTACCATCGTTCCAAGTTCTTCCATTGTCCCCAGTTCTATACCATCTAATCCCGTCTTCTTCAAAATATTTTTTCTTAGTTAGCTCTTCATCGCCATGGTAGCATTTAGCTACTCCAACTCCGCCAATTAAGAGTTCACCTTTCACATAGTTGGGGCAAATTCTGCCCATCTCATCTACTACCTTATAAACTTGGTTTTTAAGTGCTTTCCCATATGGTATAGAAATCCATTTCTCAGGTATTTGTCTTGGTAAATTAAGATAATTTGACCAAATAGAAGCTTCTGTTGCACCGCCCATGGCTACAACAACAGAATTTTTATAATCACTTATTTTGTAAAACCTTTCAGGTAGATTTATGGCAATCCAATCGCCTGAAAGCATGACAACTCTAAATGGCAAGTTTATATTTTTGCCTTCAGCCATAGTTACTAGCATGTCAAATAGTATGGGTACAGAGTCCCATATCGTTACCTTATAATCATTAATCAATTTTATCCATTCGTCTGGATTTCTATAATTATCTTCACTTGTTGTTACTATAGTGCCACCTGCATGGAGTATGCCGAAAATATCATAAACTGAAAGATCGAAATCAATGGCTGATACCATAAGCACTGTATCTTTGTCATTTATTTTATATTTTTCATTCAAATCTACACATGTATTTATGGCACTGGTGTGCATTATCTCAACGCCTTTAGGGACTCCTGTCGTTCCTGATGTCATGATAATATAAGCACTATCATAAGGACTTATAGTTATTATCTTTTCTAACATTCCTTCATTAGATATTCCTTGGTCAAAATCTAAAACTGTTACGTCTTCTTCTTTTAAGGAGCATTCTTCGCTAGTTCTTAAATCACTAATAATATGTTTAATTCCAATTTGAGAGTAGATTTTACTTCTTCTTTCGTTTGGCTGTGTAATTCCAATAGGGACATAAGCCGCCCCAGCAAAAAGAATCCCAAATATAGCTACAATTTGTCTGCTTCCCCTTGGAAGTGTTATTCCTATATAGTCCCCTTTTTTTACTCCATTTTTAATCAAATAATGCGCTATTTTTAAAGACATCTCGTAAAGATGTTTGTATGTTAGCTCCTCTCCGGTTTCAGAATCTATAACAGCGAGTTTATCAGGATTTCTATTTACATTTTTTACAAAACCGTCATATAGAGTTTCATCAGGAAACTTTAGAGGTAAAATGCTTTCTACATCCTGCTTTCTTATTTTTTTCTGATTATCAGGAAGTACATCTACCTTATTGCTCCAACTTGATTCATCTGTTAAAGATTTCAGAAGAGCATTCAATGACTCAAACATATCATCAAGTACTCCTTCTGGGAAAAGCTCATCTACTGAATCCCAACAAAGAATCAAATTACCATCATTTATGTAGCTTTGAAAATCCAGCCATACTCCTGGCGTTTGAGAAATCATGTACTCTATCCTGCCTAAATTGTTTCTCAATATTTCTGTTTCAAGGGGATAGTCAATATTGCACGCAAAAACAACCGGTGCCACATTGACACTTGATCCTTGGATTTTTGATATATCTCTTTGAACCTGAACGCCATTATATAAACTATGGGAAGCATTTTCTAAAAATGTTTTGTTAGTTCTTTTTAATGTTTCTACGAAAGAATCATCCTTTAATGTTTCATGCTCAACCAATAATAATGTTGTGAAATCCGCAACCATGTTTTTAAGGTTTTCGTTTTCAAGGTCTCTATTGAATAGAGGAATGTTTATAAAAAATTTATCTTGATTACACCATCTTTCTAAGACTAATGTGTAACAGGTTAAAAGTACCATTGATGGAGTGGTTTTATATGTGGCTGCTATTTCTTTAATTTTCTCCCAATCTTCTCTATCAATAATTCTTTTTCTTCTTGTAAATCTTGTTTCTTTAATTTGTTCAGGTTGTGTTTTGATAGGAAGATTTGGTCTCTCTATTTCAAAGGAATTAATTTTAGCTTCCCAAAACTCTTTGTCCTCCTTATTTTTCTTATTTGATTTTTCAACGCTATTAATATAATCAACAAAAGTTAGCTCATTTAATATCTCAAGGTTCAAACCTGAATAAATCTTCGATAATTCTCTAAGTAATATGCTCACGCTCATTACATCAGCAACAAGCAAATCTATATCAAAAAATATCCTGTGTTTGCCCATAGGAAGCAAAGCGAGTTTGATATCAGCAACCTGTCCTTCTTTGACTTTTAGTTTTCTGTGAGACATATTGTTTCTTATATTTTTGAGTTCAGCCTTTACTTCTTCTTCATTATTTTCAGACAGGTTAAAAACCTCTATGCTTTTACTATATAACTCTTCTAAAATTTCTTGATGTCCATCGTCTGTAAATCTAGCTCTAAGCATTGGATGTCTGTATTGCAGAATGTTCCAAGCTTTATTCAACTTTTTAGGATTAATTCCTTCACCATCAATCTCAAAATATAGATGGCAACTAACTCCTTGAGAATCTCGTCCAATTAAATATGCGTACTGAGTGTCCGTCAATTCAGATCTTTGCTTCTTCATAGCTCTTTGATTTATATCCATTAGATTTAAATCAATTTCCGTTTTTTCTGCACTTTCGATAATTAATTTCCAGTTAGATAATGATGGATTTTGCATCAGTTGTCCAAAAGATACGGCCAAACCTTGTCTTCTTAACTTATTCGCAATACTCATTACATTTATAGAAGATATTCCTAATTTGACCAAATTTTCAAACTCATTAATCTCTTTAATAGACAATAATGAACAAATATCACTTTTTAATTTCTCAACAATAGAATTATTCTTACACATAATTTAGCACCTCTTATTAATCATACATAGCCAGCTTCAATAGTTCTTTCTTATTAATTTTTCCTGTCCCCGTCAATGGCCACTCTTGTAATTTTTTTAGCATATCAGGCATTTTGAATTCAGCTAAATTCTTTTTCTTAAGAAATGAAATTAAATCAATTAAATCTATGTCTTCGTTTTTTTTAAGTATGAAAACACAAATTTTTTGCCCTAAAATCTTATCGGGTACGCCTATAATTCGCACTTCAGCAATGTCTTCTCGTTCAAGTAATAAATTCTCCAATTCTGAAGGATTGATTTTCTCTCCGCCTTTATTTATAATCTGATCCAATCTTCCAGTTATTTGATAATTTCCGTCTGGCAATCTTCGAGCCCTGTCCCCAGTTTTAAAATATAACTCTGAATCAATGAGCTTATTATTCTCGAATTCATTTAGCTTGTAATATTCATAGATAGTATAGGGTCCTCTTATGCATAGTTCTCCAAATTCTCCGTCAGCAACACATTTACCTTCCTCGTTAACGATTTTAGCATCATCGTAAATCGAAGCGGGTTTTCCTTGCGTATAATGCCTTATTTCTACCTCATCATCTGCTTGAGTGCAAGTAACAAGCCCTTCCGTCATGCCATATAGCTGGGAAATTGGACAACGAAACTTATTTTCAATTTCCTTTGCATTTCTCCCATTTAAGACTGAACCTCCAATTTGTAATACTTCTAATGTTGAATTTTCAAAATTTCCATGCGCGAGGTATTCAATGCATAAATTAGCCAAAGTAGGAACTAAAGCTGTAACTGTTGGTTTTGTATATTCTATTTTTGACAATATTTCATCAGGACTAGAGGTTTTACACAAAATTATTTCTCCTCCATAGTAAAATGTACCTATGATTCCTGGATATGCTAAAGCAAATTTGTGAGATATGCTTAGAGATACAAGATATTTTGTTTTTGATGAAAAGCACAGTCTATTACCTATGTCCCTTGCCGCACAAAGCAATTCACAGTCTCTGATTGGAATTAACTTAGGAGTATCGGTAGTTCCACTTGACAGTAGTAGCAGGCAAAGAGTTTTGTAATCTAATTTTTTCTGCTTTAATTGATCTATATTATCGTTTAATATTAAAAAATTTTTATACTCTTGACTATCGCCAAGAATATAAACCTCAATGCTATGATGTAATTCTCTTCTTATGTCACGAATCATGTCCACATATGAAAACCCCAAATACTTATCCATCGATATATAAGCTTTTGCTTCTGATTTTTCGATAATTCCCTTTATTTCATTTTTTCTATGAGCTGGTAGACTCAATACTGGTATCACACCTATTTTGAACATGGCAAACATTATTACAATAAACTCATAGCAGTTAGGAAGTTGCAATACGATTTTATCTCCAGGCTTAAAACCCACCTTCAAAAGTCCATTTGCACATCTAATGGACGATGCCTCCAGATCTTTGTACGAGTATTCCTTTTCATCATCTACTACAGCTATTTTGTCTCCATATTTGTTTGCACACTCACTTATAAACTCACCTATTGTTATATGCTCCCAGACATTTTCATCATAGAATTTTTCTAACTTTTCTTTTAACTCTATATTCATATTTCCTCCGATGTACAAAGCGCACCTACATAATCTTTAAATAATTCAATGGGTTTTAACGTTTTGACTTTTTTAATCTTTTTATCTCTGATTTTTATCAAACTCTCATCCGCATAAAGTATTTCTATTTCTTTTGGGTCTCTTAATAGACCGCTGCCTTCCCATTTTAAGTATGCTTCTTTTGCAGTCCAATACTTAAAAAACAGTGTATGTTTATTTCTAATTAGATTTATTTCTTTTTCTACAAAACACTCTTTTAAAATATCTTGAAAGCTAAATCTTTTATTGATTTTTTCTACATCTACACCTATTTCTCTTTTTGAAAATCCCGCTATCACACATCCATCTGTATGAGATATATTAAATTTAATCCCTTGCGGATTTTCTATGAAAGGCTTGTTGTTACTGTCTCTTTGAAAGTTAAGATTTTCAATGTCGGCTTTAAGAATTTCTTTAAAGGCGATGTTTACAATGACTCTGGATATCACAAAATTTATCTTTGCAATTTCAGATACGTAAGATTTCGATCTTTTTATTTCGCTCTTACTTAGCCATCTCTCAAGATCTCTAATTATAATTTCATTTGTGTTAGCCACAACTAACATGACGTCATAAAAATAGAATCTTTCATCTAATTTTCCAAACTTATAAAAGTCATCTTTCGTTAAAAGTTCAATCTTATAAACTTTCATCTAAGCCAACAAATTCTTTTATAGCTTCTATTACGTTATTCTCAGAAGTATTAACAAACATATGCTTACCTGGAATATATTTATACGAAAAGCTTTTAGTTGTATATTCCGACCATTTCAATAACTCATCCAACTTCATTTCTTCGTCAATGTCCCCCATCAAACCAAGGATGTTGCTATCAACTTTTTCATATTTTTTATCTTGATAATCCTCATCTATAATAAAATCTGCTCTTAGAGTCGGAAGAAATATGCTAATTAGATCTTTGTTATCTAAAATTTCATCTGGTGTTCCGTCATATCTTCTTAATCCTTCTATAAATCCTTCATCATCAAGGTGATATATAGGGTTTGGCTCCTTGTAACAAGGCGCACGACCAGCAGATATAATTATTCCTTTGGGGTTTGGTAAGTCGCTTTCTTTTATCCTTAATGTCAGTTCATAAACAATCTTTGTACCCATGCTATGACCAAATAGATAGTATGGTGTTTGGGTATCCAGGTTTTCTCTTAAACTGTAAAATAGCTCATACACTAACTCCTCTATATTGTCTATTGCTCTTTCTCCGAATCTAGATTCTCTTCCAGGGTATTGAGCAACATAAACTCCTATATTGTTAAATTGATCTCCCCATTTTCTAAAGACAGAGACACCACCTCCGGCAAAAGGAAAGATAAAAAGATTAGCTTTTTTGTTTTCCTTATATGTATCTTTATTAATGCATTCAAACCACTTTGACATATCACACCTCTTTGCAAAAATTAACTCTCTGTTAAAAGGAGTTTTTGTTTATTTTGTGTTAGCCACACCTAACTCAATCACATTATACTATAATTGATACTTAATATCAATACTTTGTTTTGTTGTACTCTCACTAAAACTTTTTCATTTTCTAAAATTTACAAGTAGAATATCTCATGTTTCAGATTTATATTGAAAGATTATTGGATAAATAATCTTTTGATTAGGTACAGAGGTTTTTTCTACTTTCATTATGTGTAGTAGTTATGAGTAAGTTTGCATACAGTAACTTGCATCAATAGCTTTCGCTTTTTTATGCTTTTATTAATTTTTTATATTTTTTATTTTCTTTCAATAAAAAAACAAGGCACACGTGAAGATTCCCTCACATGTACCTTGTTTTAAAATCTTAAATTTTATTGACAAAATATTTTTTAATTTTTTGAAAGCTATCTTCAGAGATTATATGTTCGATTTGGCACGCTTCTTCCTCCGCTCGTTTTTGCTCGATTCCAATTTCAATTAATAGTTTTGTCAAATAAAGATGCTTTTCGTATATGCCCTTAGCTATCTTTTCTCCTTCTTCTGTAAATCGTACTATTTTATCTTCTTCATAAAGGATATAGCCCTTGTCTACCAGCTTTCTTAACATCTGATGAACAGTTGATCTGGCAACCTCTAGATAGTTTGCAATATCAATGCTTCTAACTTCTCTATGGTTTTTATATAAAATGTAAATTGCCTCTAGATAATTTTCTTCTGCAAATTCCCTGTGTACTATTGAGAACCCCTCCTCTCAAAATTCAAATATACATGATATTATAGTTTTATTTCAATTATTATGATTATATATCTAAGCCATAAGATATATTTTATCAGATTTCATTTTCTTTTACCTTATTTTTTCTTTCCCCTTTATTATTTACCTTGGATTTTTCTTTAAATTTATTCATATTTCCAATCACCGATTCTTTCTTCTTTTCTTTTAAAATTTTCACTCCATAAACTTTAAAGTTTTCATAGCTTTTTCCTTCTTTAGATTGTGACACTTGCATCTTTCCTAAAAGAGAAACAAAGTCTCCCTTCTTAAGATTTTCAACTTTTTCAATTTTATTATCATAAGCATAGCAGTTAGTAAATTTTACATTCCCATCTTTGTCATTACTGGCTATAGAAAAGGAGGCCACTTTAAAGTTTCTCCCGTCTTTACTAGTATGTTCTGAAATTTTGGGATCATCCGTCAAATTCCCTGTAATACTTTGGCTTTCTTTTTCTTTTTTTTCCTCTGGCATATTTTCTTTCTCCTTTGAAACTTTATTATCCTCTTTGTTTATAGGACTACTAACCCTTTCTTCTTTTTCTATCTCTTGACTTTGCTCATTTTCTAATGAATAATCATCAAGATATTTTGCAAAATTATCGTCAATTAATCCCATAATGTCATCGTTCATATAATTGTCATAAGCGTTTTGTAGGGCTTCTTTGTTTTCAATCCCGCTTTCAATTGAAACCATGGCCTTTACAAAGTTCTCATAGTTATTGTCCATTAAATCAGAAAGCAAGTCTTTCATTTTTCTAAAGTCGTCAATCTTGACTAAAGGTACTTTATCTATTGAATCGGCATATCTTCCTCCCTGCCATTCAAAGATACCTTTCTTTTCATTAAAGTCTATAACTCCTACCACTACAAACTGATTGCCTGTAAATAGTGTGGCTCGATTGTCTTCAATATCTAAAACAATAGTGTTATCAGATAAACTGGTCCTTATCGTATCGCCTTTCTGTAAGTTCATTATTTCCTCCTCTTTTGATTTCTTTACTGGTTGATTTCATTAATCCTTATTTCTATATCCTTGCAAATTTCATGAATAAGGTTTTTATTTTCTAATTCAATCCAAATATCCTGTATTATTTTAAAACTCTCTTCATTTAAGACCTTAGCTATTACTAGCTTAATGTCCATATCTTTAAAAACCTTCTCATTGCTCCTATCTAATTTTTTAATTTCTTGTTTGAATTTTAGAAATTCTTTTTCTCCTTTATTAATTCCTACATCTTCTTTACAAGGCTCCACGAACGCCCTCCTCTCTGAGTTGGGATTCTAAATTTTGTGATTTTTCTTTCTTATTATCTCTGTGCTCAATTTGTTCTTTATACTCATTATACTCATTAATTTTTTCTAGTATTGAGTTCTTATTCCTATCTTTTTCATTCAAGTCTCCGATTTCCTGTACCTGATTATCTCGAAAATCAGCATCATATCGGTCTATTACTCCATCTAAATCCATGTCCTTAGAAAGGGGGTCATAGAAATTGCCATTATCATCTATTTCAAGACCTAAAACACTTTTAAGATTCTCCTCATCTACATAGACAAGTTCTTGAAAATCCCATAGACCTATATGAGCAGCTATTTGGGCTAATTCCTTAGTGCTACTGGCATCTTCTGGGTCAAAAGTAAAGGCTTGGCTGTAAACTAAAGTGTTGTCTACATATTGATTTAATTTGTAATTTTTAAGGTCAAGCGTGGTTTGTATCTCATGGTTTTCATCTGGTGTAGTCGTATAGGCTAGGCCAATATTTTCTATGTCAGGAAAGAGCCTATCAAAATCTTCTACTGTGTTTTCCTCTTCATATTCTCTATTAAGAAAGTTTATTATTTCTCCCTTTACTTCATCAAGCAAAGGATCTGCCTGTACCTCTGCCTCCCTTTGACCTAGGTCTAATAATTTATTAACTTCCAAGAGTCTAAGGTTTTTCTCCATGAGCAAATCTTTTTGTGGAAAGTCTTTCTGGATTTCAAGTTTCGCCGTTTCAAGTTGCTTTTCAACAGTATCTAGCTTGGTCTTTGTGTCTTCCAGTCTTTCAGGAAGCTTATCCAAGATATTGTCTAGTCTGGTTATATTTCCCAGGGTATCCGTACCAAATTCTCCATAATACTTTCCTTGTCCTTTAACAATCGCTGTATAGGAATTAAAGAAGGAATTATACTTACCATAGATCTCAAAGTTTCGATAATCCGCTAACTTTTCTTCCTTGTCTTCTCCCACTTTTAGAGATTTTATTTTCTGTAAAAGTAACTCCCCAGCTCGTTTCTTGTCACTTTCTTTGACCCCATCTACCATAATAGAAGTAAACTTATTTTCGCTTTCATTTAATTTCTCTGTGTTTGAGATGTCCTTGTTAATATGTTCTATTTGAATTTTTAGTTTTTCTATCTCCTTGGGATAGTCTTTATAGACCTTATCTTCAAGCTTGTATCTATTGGTTTTAAAATTGGATTCCAAAATTTTTAACTTAGATACTTCATTATCTAAATCCATCTTTTCCCTAATTAGAGGATTGCCTGTAGCAAGGGCTTTGATTTCAGCGTAATTTAGGGTTGCCTCATCTACATCTTCTGCCACTCTAACAGGGGTTTTACTGGTCATGATTTGAGAAATATATTTTTGTTTATTTTCTAGAGTTTGGAATAGATAGGCATCAAAAGTATTTTCTGTAACATAACGAAAGATATGCACTTCTTTATTTTCATTGCCCTGCCTTACTATTCTTCCCGCCCTTTGCTGTAAATCAGCGGGTCTCCATGGTATATCAAGGTCATGAATGGCGATAAGCTTGTTTTGAGCATTGGTTCCTGAACCCATTTTTTGAGTTGAGCCAAGAAGGACTCTTATTTCTCCCTTTCTTACCTTGTCAAAAATAGCGTCCTTTTCTTTGTTGTTTTTTGCAGAGTGTATATATTCTATCTCTCTTTCAGGTACACCCATATCCATTAGCTTTTTCTTAATATCATCATAAACATTAAACTCATCAGACCTTGGTGTGGACATATCGCAAAAGATAAGCTGAGTTGATCTTTGATTCTTATATTTATCCCAGATGCTAAATGTGTTTTTCACACAGGTATTTACTTTTGAATGTTCATCGTCTGGTAGCAATGGATTCATAAGCCTTTGGTCTAAGGCTAGTTTTTTCCCATCTCCCGTTATTTTTAACATATTGTCAACAGTTGAATCCACCTGCTTGTTTCTTACCTTGTCAGCCCTTTCAGAAAGGCTTTCCAATATAAGCTTTTGTTCTTGGCTTGGCTCCGTCTTAATGGTTTCATAGTGGGCTTCTGGTACTGGTAAATTTAAAACATCTGAAGTCTTAATATCTGCAAATTCCTTTACCGTATTCATAAGTTCTGGAAGGTTGTAGAACTTGGCGAAACGAGTTTTTGCTCGGTAGCCGTTGCCCTCAGGAGCAAGTTCTATGGCGGTTATAGTTTCCCCAAAAGTAGAGGCCCAAGAGTCAAAATGATTTAAACCCATTTCCTTAAGCCTGTCATATTGCAAATATCTCTGCATGGTATAGAGTTCTGCCATACTATTACTAACTGGCGTTCCTGTAGCAAAGACAATCCCCTTATTGTCGGTGATTTCATCCATATAGCGACATTTCATCAACATATCTGAAGACTTCTTAGCATCGGTATTAGATATGCCCGCTACATTTTGCATTTTTGAAAATAAATAGAGATTTTTATAAGCATGGGCTTCATCTACAAAGAGCTTATCAACACCTAATTCTTCAAAGGTAACTACACTATCTTTTTTGTAGTCATCATTTAATTTCTTAAGTCGGGTTTCTAATTTTTTCTTGGTCTTTTCTAATTGCTTAACGGTAAATCTTTGGTCTCGATCCCTTTTATATTCTTCTATATAGTCCAATATTTCATCAATTTGACTTTGGATTTCATATTCCTGTCTTTCCTTAGACATGGGAATTTTCTCAAATTGGGAATGGCCAATGATGATGGCGTCATAACCGCCAGTCGCTATACGAGCACAAAATCTCTTTCTCTTAGCTGGTTGAAAATCTTCCTGAGTAGCTACAAGGATATTTGCCGTTGGGTAAAGTTGCATAAACTCCCTGCCAAACTGCTCTGTAATATGGTTGGGAACTACGAATAGAGACTTATTATGAAGCCCCAGTCTTTTTCCTTCCATGGCAATACCTATCATTTCAAAGGTCTTTCCTGCTCCCACTTCGTGGGCTAGTAGGGTATTACCTCCGTAAAGACTTCTGGCAATAGCATTTTTCTGATGAACTCTTAACTCAATTTCAGGATTCATTCCCTCCATGATTAAATTGCTTCCATCGTATTCCCTAAGTCTTGTGGAATTAAAAAGTTCATTGTATTTATTAACCAGTCGATTACGCCTATTTGGTTCTTCAAAAATCCAATCCTTAAATTCGTCCTTTATGATTTCTTGCTTCTGTCCGGCTAACATGGTTTCTTCCTTGTTTAGAACAGATACCTTTTTCCCATCTTCTTCAAAGCGATCATAGATCTTTGTCTCTTTTAGATTTAACGTATCTTCTATCAGTCGATAGGCATTAGCCCTACTTGTTCCATAGGTTAGATTGGCAAGGTCGTTGGATTTATCCGAACTTTTACCCTCAACTCTCCATTCTCCCGTTACTTCTGTATATCTCAAGTGGATATTATATCTTTCGTAACCTGGTGTCTTTAAAAGATGAAACATAAACTCTTCATAAACTTCAGGCTCTATCCAAGTAGCCCCTAAACGAACAGAAATTTCCCCCGCTTCCAAGGCCTTAGGCATAACTTCTTTTAGTTTTTCTTTTTGATAGTTTAGCTGGTTGAGTTCCTCTCTTAAGGCTTCTTTTTCCTCTAGACTGTAAATAGTGTAGTCCGAACTTATGGCAACCTTGTTTCTTTCTTCTTGAGAGAGTTCTTTTTCGATATTTTCTATATAGGAATTTAAGACGTCTATCTTTTTTCTAATATTGCCACTCAAATATTCATCTGCCGTTACATAGGCTCTAGCAAAGTCATCATCTTCCAAGGCGGTTTTAAAGGGGTCTAGATCTTTTGGATTGTAGCTGTCAAGGTTTAAAAAGATTTCCCCTCTTAAATCATTTATAAGGGTCTTTCGATCTTTACCTGTCAAATCTCCCATATAGGGGAAGTTAATATTTCCCATATTGCTTACAGATAGGATTAGAGCATCTTGACTATTGTCCACATGGTCAATAACTTGTTGCTTTTTTATCGTCCTCTTTGTAAAGATGTCGGACTTGCCGATAAAGTTTCCCTCTTTATCTAGGTTCTCAATGGAAGATAGGAGGGAGTAATTGCTGTCTTCCCTAAATAGCCTTGAGTTTTCCCTACTGTTTAATCTTCCGTAGTCCTTATTAAACTCATCATAAACCCTATTTAACTTAGCTTGAGATTTTTTTATTTCTTCATCTGTGAAGTCATATTTTTGGCGGTCAATTAACTCTCTTAGAGCATCATTTACAGTTATATAAGCCTTAACCTTATTTTTATCCTTCTCACTTAAGGTTTTTTCAAACATCAAGGATTGCTCTCGAAAATATACCTTGTCATCAATTAGGGTATAGGAAAAATTCTTGACCCTATCATCTGCCGGTAGGGTTTTTGCCTCTTGGAATACTTCTTCCCTTTCCATTTCCTCATAGGTCCCTTCAATGTTTAAAATGGCTTCTTTTAGCTTTTCTTTTAAGTTGTCTTCTGTATCAATACAGGTTAGTGTCTTGCCAAAAGGTCCCGATACTTCCTCCATTTTTCCCATAATCATTTCAGGGTGTTCTACAAAATACTTGTTATAGGTAAGGCCTTGGTTATCTGTTTCTAAACTCTGCCAGTCTTCGTCTATCTTTAAGAGCCTATCCCTTTTCTTCAAAAAGATAATGTCTGAAGTAACCTCTGTTCCTGCTTCTCCTTTAAAGGTGGTGTTGGAAAGTCTTATAGCCCCTAGAAATTCCGCCCTTTCTGAGATGTACCTTCTTACATCTTCATTCTTTTTATCCATGGTGCCTGAAGAAGTGATAAAGGCGATTATACCTCCATCTCTTACCTTGTCTAAAGTTTTGGCAAAAAAATAATCGTGGATGAAGAAGTTGTTTTTCTCATAGTCACGATCATTTATCTTATATTCACCAAAGGGAACATTGCCTAGGGCAAGATCAAATAGATTATTGGAATAATTAGTTTCTTCAAAGCCTTTAATTTCTATATTAGCTTTTGGATATAGAATCTTGGCAATATTTCCTGAGATGGGGTCTAACTCTGTGCCATAGATTTTTGATTTTTCCATACTTTCTGGAAGATTACCTATAAATCTACCTGTGCCCAGGGATGGCTCTAATATATTTCCTTCTTTAAAGCCCATCTTGGATAGGGTGGAATAAATACTTTCTATAACAAAATTTGGTGTATAAAAAGCGGTAAGAGTGGAAGCTCTGGCATCTTCGTATTCTTTTTCTGTGAGATTTTCCTTTAAGAAGTTCCTTGCCTCTAGCCACTGTCCTTCTTTTTCTTCGTCAAAGACATCTGCCAAGCCACCCCAACCTACATAGCCTGCCAAGATGTCTTTTTCTTCATCACTAGCTGTTCGACCTTCTTTTTCCATCGTCTTTAATAAGCCTATGGCTTGAATGTTGTTTTCTAACCTTTTTGACGGTGGTAAAGAGATTTCATCTTTACTGGTAACGATCTTGTAGTTTTCTTTATCGGTTACTTCTTCAATACTTTCAGAATCTCGATTTTTATCCGACTTTTCTTCCCTAGTTTCCTCTTTCTCTACGTTTTTTATTCGTTCTATAGAATCAAGGCTTTTAGCTTGAACTTCTTGTCCACCAGGTCCGATTAGGTCCTTAAAATCTAACTGACTTATTTCCTTTTCTGGCTCTTTTAAGATTTTAAGCTTTAAATCTTTTTCTCTGCCATAAGGCAAAATAACATTATTTTTAATAAAACCACCAAGATATTCTTCATTATCCTTTAAGGTCATCGTATTGTAGTCTTCATATTTTTTAATATCTGTAATGGTGTATTCTTTGCCGTCATAGCTAACTTCCATGCCTAGCTTATAAATAGGCTCTAGATCTTCTTCCATTTCTTTAGCCTTCTCTACTTGTTCATTTAAGTAGCCTTGAAGAAGGACTTGCCTGTGATCATCATCTAATAAATAGGGCAGATTATCAAGGATCTCCTTGTAGGAGTCATAAGAAATAGCTGTGTTTTCAGAAATAATATAGTCCTTCCATTTAAGGACCTGCTTTAACTTCAATTCTTTCATATCTAGGGCAAGATCTTCTGTATAAGCTCCCTTTTGTTCTTCTTGGGGAAGACTTTTCGGTGGATTGAGTAAGTTTTCTTCCACATCCACATTGTCTAAAGTAAAGATTTCTCCTTGTGGGTCAAAGGAATAGACCTGATGATCTTCTATCTCTTTTTGAATAAGCCTTGAGATGATTTCTTTTTTATCCCTTATGCCTTCAATAGCTTCTTTAATATCCCCTGTAAGCTCAAATCTATAGTTTACTTCATTGTCCTTATTAATATAAGCAAGAGACTGATAGGCTCCGTTTATTTCAAGGTTTTTATTGGAAACATAAATATCATTGGAATAGTCTGGAAACTGCTGGCCAAATGATGAGATATAAAAATCTATCCCCTCTATTTCTTTTGTTACTGTATCCGTCTCTATTTCCCTTAGACCTTGGTTTTCAATATAAAAAAGATCATTTAAATCCATAAGATTTGTATCTTTCATTTCTACGGCAAGACGATCAAATAGGGCATCAATCTTTTGGCTATCTTCAAAAGTCTCTCCCTTATATAGTGGGTAAACTTGGCCTTTAAGATTGTCCTCTGGATAGACCCTTCTGTCATCAGCGATAAGCTTAATATCTTTAAGCTCTTCCCTATCTACAAGTCCATAATATTGGCCGACCTTTACAGCTATGGTGTCTAACTGGGTTTCTTCCCCTTGCTCGTGACTCTTATCTTCAAGAAATTCTCTAAATTCATCAAAACCATTTACAATATCATCATCTATAATTTCCCTTGCCTTATTGACAATAAGATTAGGAACATCCTCGTATTCCTTTTGACTTTCTAGAAGATAGTATTCGATACCATTTATTGTTTCTCTATCTTTGATATAGAAGGTATCATTTATTCCTTCTAGGACGATGCCGTCCTCTATATAATCTAAAGGATAGGCCTGTTGAATCTCGTGAGCGATTCTTATTAACTCTTCCTTAAACTCGTCGTCTATTTGATCATCATAGAAAACCAGTCGTCCGTTTTCTTCCATATAGGCTAGGGATATTCCATCTACATAGTAGGTCTTGCTTCCATCAAAGCCCTGTTCAATATATAAACGGTCGTCTGTAGCAGGTAGATCTTCTTCACTTTTAACCTTTGTCTCTACTTTTTGTTCTTGGTTTTGACTTTCTATACCAATTTCTTTTTTCGCTTCTAGGTATTGGCCTTTTGTTATTAAATTAGTAATCCTTTTTGCTGCTTCGTTCCAATTAAGACCAATAGAAGGAGCGAACTCTTTTTCTAATCTAATACCTTTCCCATCATGCCACTGGTTACTATTTCTATCTCCTGAAATCCCGGGAGAACTGCCTCCTATCCCATATTCAGACTTTAGAAAGTCGGCCTTTTCCTTTAGACTGTGGTCTTCTATAAAATAGTTATATATTCTTTCCCTGCCTTGGACGAAACCACTTCCTCCCCTTAAAACATCATCAATTTCATCTTGAGTGATAAAGGCATTAGGATTTTGAATATCTCTTAATAGGCTTACATAATCTTTTCTTGTAATATCAAGGTCTTTAAGTTTTTCTAATAAGTCTTCCGTCTTATGATAGTGAAATCTTAGAATTTGTGGATTTTGCTTATAAGCAATTAAAAAGTCCTCATATTCTTGGACAAGTGTATTCCTAAAATCCTTATCCTCTAATTCTTTACTTAGAGCTTCCATACTATCTGGAAAACTTCCAGTAACCAAAGCTGAAAGAGAAGTGAAGTATTGGCCCTCATGATCTTCAGCTATATCCCTATACATAAAGAGAATAGCCTCTGATAGACGGTTTCTTTCATAAGATTGGCTTTCGTCTATTTCTACATTTGTTGCAAAGTATCCCCTGTCTAAGAGTTCATTTATCCTTGTAGCCATCTCTTCCCAAGAAAGAACTTTATCAGGAGGGTCTCCAATTTCTCTTCCTTCCGAAAGGGCCATTCCTCTATCTGTAAAGTAGGCTGAAAGCTCTCTGCCATCTATGAGAAGACCATTTCCTCCTTGGTAATTTTCCTTTAAAAATTCTATTTGACTTTCAGTATCCTTTCCCTTGGAAAACTCAGCGATTACAGGGAGTCTGCCTCCTTCAATGTTTCCTCCATGGATAAGAAATTGGTCAATCTCTTCTTGACTTATGGGACTGGTAAATCGAATTTGACTTGCTGAATTTTTCTCACTAAAAAAGGAAGCCTGAGCTTCCCTTTTTTGTCGTTCATCTTCTATACTAGGACGATTTCCTTCATCGCTATCTCCTGTAGTTCCATATCCATGTTCTTCTTCAGTTTCAGATATTTCTCCAGATCCTGACTCTTCATTTCTAAGGTCAGTCCCCAGCTTTCCATCATTTTTCCTTCTTCCTGTCTCAGAAATTCCTCCACTTGATTCTCTATATCTATCAGATGGTCCATTAGTCTTTCTTCCATCATCATAATCTGATAGCTGTTCTCCTTGTTTTCCTTGAGAAATTTCAGTCTTGCCCTGCCAAAGCTGTTCAGTTTTCCTAGGTCTAGCTTTATCGGCATTTGGATATTGGGAATCATCATCTCGTGTTGGTCTACCATCTCCAGTCGGTAGGTCCCTCCCTCTTTCTCGAAAGGTGTCTCTTTCAATGTTGGAATGTATTCCTCTCCTTGTTTCTGATATTTTTTGCCCGCTATGGTTAGCATCTCTGCCATCTTCACTACCTCCTATATTTTTAACCTTATTTGGGTCTGTTTCATTTTTAGTAATTGTATTATAACGCTCCTTAAGCCCTTTTGTCTGCTCCCTATTTTCATTTTGTAAGTTTCTTTTAATAAATTCCTCTCTTGTAATGGCTCTACCTATATCTATGAGCAGACTTTTGTTGGTTTGGGAAATGCTTCCTAAAAGGATGTCCATATCTTCCTTGTTGGATAAGCTGCCTATTAGTTCTAGATTCTCCATATTAGGGATATAGTCTATGCCCATCCTGGAACTCGTTGCCACTCTTACAGACTCTGTTAAAAAATTTAGTAGATTTACTTTTGAGTAAGAGGTCAAGATTTCTTCTGATAGACTATCTAAAATCTGATAATAGCTTTCTTTAACATAGGTTTCCACTAGAGCAGAAACTTTTTCCTCTTCCGTTAAATAGTTTAGGCTATTGAGTCCATCTGTATTGTCTATTAGATAATCTAAGGCTTTTCGGTGGTCTTGCCTTTTATATTCCCATACCTTAACCTCTGCAATATGATTTTGACGGCTTACCGTCTGTAGAACATCAAAAAGGTATTTTACCTTGCCTGTTTCAAAGTCTAATATTGGAATGCCTTTTTCCCCTCTTTTTACGCTTCTACCAATACTTTTCCAATAGTCGTACTCTGCACAAGCTGTGGCATTGGGACTTATAGAGTAAATACTTAGTTGATGGGCGTAAGTATATTTATAGTTATTGCCCAAGGTTTTTAGAAAATCCGTGTAATAACTTGGATTAGCTATCTCTTTTCTTGTGGCATTTAATATCTCTGCTACTTCCTTGAAAGTGTATCTTGCCATTTTTTCTCCTTCCTTGTTATCTTCTTTTCTCAGGTATATTAGTAAAGGCATCTTTACTGTCTACCATGGCTACAGGCCTTTTACATGTTTATATTTATCTATCTCTTTACTGATAAAGTTTTCTATTTCTTTTACAAAATCTTCTGCCTTGACTTTTCCTTTGGATATATAATAAAGCTTCGTTTCCCAATCAGATGTTAGTTTTGCATTTTTTAGGTCTTCAGCCACTATGCTTATTACCGCCGAGCCTGTATGCGTCGGAATAAGATTTTTCCCCTCTCTTTTGATGTATTTCTTATAGATTAAATTCTCTATAATCCCCGCCCTAGTGGCTGGTGTTCCAAGCCCCACTCTTTCTACCTCAATACTTTTATCTATATCCTCTTTTCCTGCTATTTCCATGGCTTTTAAAAGGCTTTCTTCTGTATAAGGCTTAGGTGGTTGGGTGTATTTTTCTTTTATAGTTTTTCCTTTTATGCTAAACTCATCTCCTGGATTGACTATAGGGAGGGGATTGTCTTTCTTATCTTTAGGCTTGTAATCTTTTAGATGCTTTGTAAATCCCTCATCTATAACTGTCTTTCCTTTAGTTGTAAATTCAAAACTATCAAATTCAGTTATTATTTTTGTGAGTTTTTCTTTAAGGGGATAGGCGAAGCTGGCATGTAATTTATTTTCAATGAGTTTAAAAACTCTTTTTTCGCTTTCCGGTAAGTTCTCAATCTCTTCAATGCTTGCACTTGCAGTGGGGATAATGGCATGGTGGTCTGTTACTTTCTTGGAATTAAAAATGACCTTGATTCTATCGGTATCAAAGTCATTTTTCCCTAATATATTATTTACAAGGCTTGTAATCATATCCTCCGTTAAATACCTGCTATCCGTCCTTGGATAAGTAATCAATTTTTTCTCATAGAGACTTTGGGCATAGTCAAGGCTTTGTTTGGCAGAGTAGCCAAAATATCTGTTACATTCTCTTTGTAGTGTAGTTAGATCAAATGGCAGATCTGGTTTTGTGATTTTTTCCTTTTCTTCCACATAATCTATTTTTATAGTCTCTGGGACTAAGTTTTTTAACTGTTCAGCAATATCTGGATTATCTATTCTTTCTGTTGCTAGAGAAAAGTCATCTAAGTTAAGTTCTACTGTATAGTATTTTTCTTTTTTAAAGCTTTGGATGTCTCCCTCTCTTTCTACCATTAGGGCAAGGGTTGGTGTTTGGACTCTACCTACCGAGTAATTTTGTTTATATAAAAGGGAGTAAAGTCTACTTAAGTTCATGCCTACCAGCCAATCCGCCTTTGCCCTGGCCGTAGCAGAAGCAAATAAATTATCGTAGTCCTGACCCTCTTTTAGCTTTTCAAAGCCTTCTTTAATTGCTCTGTCTTCCATGGACGAAATCCATAATCTCTTTATGTCTTTTTTGCACTTTGCTTGCTTATATACAAGTCGAAAAATGAGTTCCCCTTCTCTTCCAGCATCGCAGGCATTTATGACTTCATTAATGTCTTTTCTGTTCATTAGTGTTTTTAAGATGGAGAATTGTTTCTTTACTTTGGGAAGGACGTAGTATTTAAACTCTTTAGGAAAAATGGGCAAGTCCTCCATATCCCATTTCTTATATTTTTCATCGTAAAATTCTGGAGAAACTAATCCCACTAAATGGCCTACACACCAACTTATGATGTAGCCATTGCCCTCCATATATCCGTTTTGTCTATTCTTTACACCGAGAACCTTGGCTATGCTCATTGCTACACTCGGTTTCTCTGTTATTACTAGTTGCATATTGCCTCCTTTGCATTAAAAAAGGCGATAGATGAAATTTCTCTCTACCGCCTAAATTATCGTATTATGTTTTTAACTTGTAAGTATACAGAAAAGCCCCAGCACGGATGGTTAGGGCTTGATCCTCTATTAATATATCATTATCATTTTTTTATTTCTATACTATTTTTTAACTATCCAATAGCCATCTTTTGCACTTCCGATATATTCAATTACTTTTTTATCTGTTAAGATTTTTAAATCTCTCTTTATGGTAAGTTCTGAAACGAAGAATATTTCTGATAAATCTTGAGCCGTGATTTGTGACTTATCTTTGATAATCTTAATAATTTGTTTACGCCTATCGTCAGGCTTTAATTTTTGACCGACATTTTATCCCTCATTTTGACCTTCACATTAACCCTCACTTTTACCCTCATAATTTAAGTTTTTCAAAACTGTAAAAACGAATTCTCTATTTCTTATACCTTAAACGGATAAAATTAAAGTTCCATTTTCGTCCTTTATATTCGTATTATTGTTCTTTGATACGAGCTTTAAAGACTTAGTTTGGTAAGAACTTCATTTATTGTGGCTAATATGTCATTCCAATCTATCTCTTTAGAGTACTGATTTTTTCTACTATAATTATCCCATACATCCTTAAGCTCTTTACTTGCCTTAATCTCCTTCAGGTATTTTTGTGAATTTTGTATATATTCCAAACTATTCCTTTCCTCAGCCTTAATTGTAAGAGCTTTCTTTAACCCCTCATAGTCTAACTGAGGATTTAGTTTTGTTAAAATATATATATCATAGTAATCTCTCGCTCTAGTGTTTAAAACATTTCTTGATAAAATAGTTTCTATCTTTTCAGCCAAAATTGTGGTCAAGGGGTAAGCTTTAATGTCGATACTTTTATCTGTAAAAAGAAGTTGATAATTATAATCTACCTCTTTAGGAATGATACGATCTCCCGTTGTAATATCAATTTTTATGGGTGTTTTCATATTAAAGAATGTTGCAATAAGAGTTATTCGAAAATCGTCATATTCTCCAGCCTCATGAATGGAGCGTATTTTTTCAATTTCCCAGATAATATTATCTTCTAAATCTATTTTTATAACTCCTTCAATTATCTTCCTAATTGACTCTTCATTTACAGGAATTCCTTTTATTGTCGTGTCTATATCCATGGTAGATCTCATGTCTATCCCAATAAGGGAAGAGATTAGAAATCCCCCTTTAATAATAAAGTTATCACTATATTCGCTATTAGAGAGTCTGCAAAGGAAGCGTTCCATCATATAATAATTTAAAAGTGTATTTGCCGGAAGATTATATTTCTGTTCTACATTTTTAATTTTATCTTTTAATTGTCTGGGACTTGTAAATATCATATAAGAACCTCCAAATAGTTTCTCATTTGTTCTTCACACTTAAAGTATTTAGAATATCTTAATAATTCAAGTTTATCTAGTTCTGTGTTCTTTAAACCTCTTTTTAATGCTGTAAGAACAAGATCTTTATCTATGCTGTTAATCTTACTGATCATTTGCACTAAGGTCATTTCTTTTGTATATACGTAAACCAAATTTCCAAAGGGACTTTTGATTTTTTCTTGCCCTTTTTCCCATAAATTTTCTTTCAAGTAGTAAAGACGATATTTATCTCTTTCCTTAATCATAGATGTATTATATCCTGATGGAATCGTTGCTATAATCTTATGGGGATTTTCATCACTTAATTTGTGAAGATAAAGGGCGGTTTCATGAGAAAAAATAGCTTTAGGTGCTCGATGTTGAAAAATATAATAGGAATCTTCTAAAAATTCCGGATGTAGATAAAGACCTCTGGCAACCCTCTCTAAGCTACCTTGCTTTACCATTCTCTGTAATTTTTTTGGACTAATATTCTTTTCCTCTGCTTCTTTTATGGTAATGGTTCCACCATTACTTTTTATAGTTTCTAAAATACTCTCACTTAAAGCTGACATTTTTCACCGCCTTATAAATAATAGTCTTGATTTATCGTATATATTATATCCTATGCGATATTAAAAGACAACTGTGCTGTGTTTTATTCAAAGTCATCTTCATCTGGAACTAATATTTCGGTATCTTGCTCGTCTTCATCTAAAAGATCTTCGTCGATGAAATCCTCATCTTTTTCTGTCCCATCGTGTTCATATTCATCTTCCCATTCATCATAGATGGTGTCGTCTTCTTCATCTTCCTCTTTCTTATAAACCTTAAAGTAGTAGCCAGCTCCAAGAACTCCTGCTACAATCAAACCTACAAATAAGTATAGTCCTGCTCCTGACTTTTTCTCCTCCTTGACTTCTTCTTTAGCTTCTTCTACTTTTTCAGGTTCAACTTTTTTTACCTCTTCCTTTTTAGGCTTAAAATCCGACTCTCCTTCTATCATGTTCAGAAGATCCTGTTCTCCCACCTCTGTCAATAGCTGAACATTTTCCTCGTGTTCTCCATGGTCTACAATTAAGTGAAAGGTTTTTCCACTCTTTGTTTGAAAGGTTAAAAACTGTCTCATATCTATAGGCTTCTGATTTGAACTTTCATTTGTCTGCTCAGGATTGACGGATGTTGCTTCCTTTTGTTCTTCTACAATATCTTCTTTTTTAGGGGTAATGTCTTTATCTTGTCTGTCAACATTTTCAATAACTGTCCCCCTTGCCTTGTTTTCTTTTGTGGCAAGGGGATTAATGGCTTTTTCATTGCCTCCATTTACTGGTTTTACTTTTTCTTCCTTCCTTTCCGGAACTTTAGGTACATCTTGATAGGGTATTTCTTCATTTGAAGGGCTGTAAAGATCTTCTTTTTGTAAAAGCTGGTCTAAGCCTTCCTTTTGATTTTCAGGTTCATAGATTTCTTGCCCTTTTTCTTTAACTACTCCCTCTGTTCCAGCAAAAACATTCATTGGTAGTATTAATAGGGTAAGGAGCAAGACTAGACTTGCTCCCTTTTTTATTCTTCTCATAAATATCTCCTTACTTTACGTGTTTAAAGACATAGACAGCTTGTTTGTCTTTGTCCCATTCAATGGTTTGATCTTTTCCATCTTTAATATCTCCATGACTTGCTCCAAAAGCTTTAGCAATATTTGAAATTGAAGCATGAATTCTTCCATTTATAATCACAGGCTTAACATCTGAATTGTAGACCTTTCCATCCGAATCTTTCATAACACCAGTATCAATATTTAGTCTTAATGTCTTTTTAGCTAAGATATTATTCTCTTTATTTGAGAAAATAGCTTCACGAGTAGAGTTG
>QWCJ01000080.1_pt1 | contig 39755 bp, 42 predicted proteins | sample 1972501 | NCBI WGS metagenome assembly QWCJ01 (sample SAMN09866711, study PRJNA288562) | Human vaginal metagenome isolate term2_vaginal, whole genome shotgun... | isolation source: vagina | host: Homo sapiens | place: USA: California
GCGATGGAGGCAGCCGGCCGCATTGTCGGTGTCGCGCTGCAGGAGGTCCGTGCTGCGGCAAAGCCGGGTGTGAGCACGCTTGACCTGGATACGGTGGCGGAAACCGTCATTCGCGACCATGGCGCTGTGCCGACCTTCCTCGGATACCACGGTTTTACTGGCTCGATTTGTGCGTCGGTCAACGATGTGGTGGTCCATGGCATTCCATCCGCTGACGTGGTGCTCAAAGAAGGGGACCTGGTTTCCATCGACTGCGGCGCAACCTTCAACGGTTGGGTAGGGGACAGTGCCTGGTCGTTCGGTATCGGTGAACTTGCGCCGGATGTGGACGCGCTCAACCGCGCAACCGAGTGGGTGCTCGCAGAAGGCCTGAAAGCCATGGTTCCGGGCAACAAGCTCACTGACGTGTCTCACGCGTTGGAGGTGGCAACCTACGCCGCCGAGGAGCGTTTCGGCGTTGAGCTCGGCATTGTGGATGGCTACGGCGGGCACGGCATTGGCCGCACGATGCACGAAGACCCGTACCTGGCTAATGAGGGCAAGCCGAATCGGGGTCCTGTGATTCAGGAAGGTTCGGTGTTGGCGATCGAGCCGATGTTGATCCTGGGTGGTGGCTACGACACACGCGTACTTGACGACGAATGGACGGTTACCACCCTCGATGGTTCACCGGCAGCACACTGGGAACACACCGTGGCAGCGACCGCTCAGGGACCACGAATTCTTACTCCGCGCGTATAAACGGCTGGCGCGTCGATGCGTGATTCATAGCTATACGGTTATACTTCCGGCATGTCTTACCGTCCTCGCCATGCAAAGCAGTCGCCGTTGAAGCGACGCGCAATTACGTTCGCCGCCGGTCTCGGTGTCGTCGCTACGCTTGCTGCACCTGTGACTGCGCAGGCAGCGCCTGCTCCGGCCCCGAATCCGGTTGCAACCTCCAGCCTTGATGCGCTGTCCTCGTCGGCAAACACCGCGTTTGCAAACCTGGATAAGTCTGCACGGGAGGCAGCTTGGGATCTTCGCAACAACCTGCGCTTGCAGGCAGACGGGTTGGCGAATATCAGCCCGGATCTGCCGGCGAAGGCGAAGCAGCGTATCGACGAGATCGTGGAGGTTTTCTTCCCCGGACTCATCGCCGAGAAGACCCCGAAGCCGAAGCCTGCACCGAAGCCGGCTCCCGCTCCGGCACCAGCTCCGGCGCCGGCTCCGAACCCGCGTGCTGGCTTTGACTACGGTCCGTGCCCGGCCGATGCCAAGGCCTGCATTGACATTGATGGTCGCCGTTCCTGGCTGCAGAACAACGGTGTCATGTACTACCAGTCGGGCCTGATTGGTCCGGGCCGACCGGGCTACGAGACGCCGCGCGGTACCTTCTACGTCAACCGTAAGGTCAAGGACGAGATCTCCTGGGAGTTCGGCAACGCACCGATGCCGTACGCCACGTACTTCACCTACAACGGCATCGCGTTCCACGAAGGGGACCCGAGCATCCTGTCCCACGGCTGCATCCGCATGTACCGCGGTGATGCACAGCGCTACTTCAGTGATCTGCAGATCGGTGACAAGGTCTACGTCTACTAGGCATCTTTGTTGCATATTGGCCCCGGCGAAATGCTGGGGCCTTTTGCGTTTTCGCAGGTGAGCGGATAAAGTAGTCCAACGGTGCTGCCACGAAGTGTTGGCAGGTACCGACTGTCACGGTAAGAAAACGTTTCTGCCTGCACATTTGCGGGCAGTGTAGGAAGTGGAGTGTATGGCAAAAGAAGGCGCAATCGAGGTTGAGGGCCGCATCGTCGAGCCCCTGAAGAACGCCATGTTCCGTGTCGAACTCGACAATGGGCACGAAGTTCTCGCCCACATCAGTGGCAAGATGCGCCAGCACTACATCCGCATCCTCCCTGAGGACCGTGTCGTGGTGGAGCTCTCTCCCTACGACCTGGAACGCGGGCGTATCACTTACCGCTACAAGTAAGCATTTCAGCCTCCTCACCCAGACCTGCTCATAGTGGGTCGTTTACCTCCGGCCACGGTGGCTGGAGCCGCGTGTAATCCCAACCCATCCTCCGGCACGGTCCGGATAAAGCGTTGGTTGACGTGGACGGGTGGGGAGAAAACCACCGTAACAACCCGAAAGGTACGTACCTCATGGCACGTCTAGCTGGTGTTGATCTCCCGCGCAATAAGCGCATGGAGATCGCTCTCACCTACATCTATGGCATCGGTGCAACCCGATCCAAGGAACTGCTCGAGAAGACGGGCATTTCTCCGGACCTGCGCACGGACGATCTGAGCGATGACCAGCTCTCCGCTCTGCGTGACGCGATTGAGTCCTCCTACACCGTCGAGGGCGACCTGCGCCGCGAGGTTCAGGCAGACATCCGCCGCAAGATCGAAATCGGCTCCTACCAGGGCATGCGCCACCGTCGTGGCCTGCCTGTCCGCGGCCAGCGCACCAAGACCAATGCGCGTACCCGCAAGGGCCCGAAGAAGACCATCGCAGGAAAGAAGAAGTAACCTATGGCTACTCAGACTCGTTCCGGTGCACGTCGCGGACGTCGCATCGTCAAGAAGAACGTGGCCGCAGGCCACGCATACATCAAGTCCACCTTCAACAACACCATCGTGTCCATCACGGACCCGCAGGGCAACGTCATCTCCTGGGCGTCCTCCGGCCACGTTGGCTTCAAGGGCTCCCGTAAGTCCACGCCGTTCGCTGCGCAGATGGCTGCAGAGAACGCTGCCCGCAAGGCAATGGACCACGGCATGAAGAAGGTCGACGTTTTCGTCAAGGGTCCGGGCTCCGGCCGCGAGACCGCTATCCGTTCGCTCCAGGCTGCCGGCCTGGAGGTGTCTTCGATCTCCGACGTGACGCCTCAGCCGTTCAACGGCTGCCGTCCGCCGAAGCGTCGTCGCGTTTAAGGCTGAAAGGAAAAGAGGTAAAGAGACATGGCTCGTTACACCGGCCCTGCTACCCGTAAGTCCCGTCGCCTCCGCGTCGACCTCGTCGGCGGCGACATGTCCTTCGAGCGTCGCCCGTACCCTCCGGGGCAGGCTGGCCGCGCTCGCATCAAGGAATCCGAGTACCTGCTCCAGCTGCAGGAGAAGCAGAAGGCCCGCTTCACCTACGGTGTGATGGAGAAGCAGTTCCGTCGCTACTACGAAGAAGCGAACCGTCGCCCGGGCAAGACCGGCGACAACCTGCTCATCCTGCTGGAGTCCCGTCTGGACAACGTTGTCTACCGTGCTGGTCTGGCTAAGACCCGCCGTCAGGCACGTCAGCTCGTGTCCCACGGCCACTTCACGGTCAACGGCAAGAGCATCGACGTTCCGTCGTTCGCGGTAACGCAGTACGACATCATCGACGTCCGTGAGAAGTCCCGCAACATGCTGTGGTTCGAAGAGGCTCAGGACAACCTCCTGGACGCTGTCGTTCCGGCTTGGCTGCAGGTCGTTCCGGACACCCTGCGCATCCTCGTGCACCAGTTGCCCGAGCGCGCTCAGATCGAGGTGCCGCTGCAGGAGCAGCTCATCGTCGAGCTTTACTCGAAGTAAACTTTCACACGTTTGCTTCACCCCGCGCGCCGTCCACGGTGCACGGAATCTTCCATATCAGTCCCTACCGGCTTCATATAGCGGGAGCCAAAGGAGAAGTTCATGCTCATCTCTCAGCGTCCTGAATTGACCGAGGAGTACATCGATACCAACCGCTCGAAGTTCGTCATCGAGCCGCTCGAGCCTGGTTTCGGTTACACCCTGGGCAACTCCCTGCGTCGCACGCTGCTGTCGTCCATCCCGGGCGCAGCCGTGACGTCCATCAAGATCGACGGTGTGCTCCACGAGTTCACCACGATCAACGGTGTCAAGGAGAATGTCTCCGAGATCATCCTCAACATCAAGGACCTCGTGCTGTCTTCCGACTTTGACGAGCCGGTAGTCATGCAGCTTGCAGTCGAGGGGCCGGGCGACGTCACCGCAGGTGACATCGAGCCACCGGCAGGCGTGGAGATCCACAACCCGGATCTGCACATCGCCTCCCTTAACGAGCAGGCACGCCTGGAGATGGAGCTTGTTGTCGAGCGCGGCCGTGGCTACGTCCCGGCTATGCCGAACTCCGGTGGAGAGGCCGGCCGTATCCCGGTCGACCAGATTTACTCGCCGGTGACCCGTGTTGCTTACAAGGTTGAGGCAACTCGTGTTGAGCAGCGCACCGACTTTGACAAGCTCATCATCGACGTTGAGACGAAGAACTCGATGACCGCACGTGACGCGCTCGCGTCGGCTGGTTCCACCCTGGTGGAGCTCTTCGGCCTGGCTCGTGAGCTCAACACCGCTGCAGAGGGCATCGAGATCGGCCCGTCGGCTCAGGAGTCCGAGTACATCGCTGCGTACTCCACGCCGATCGAGGACCTGAACTTCTCTGTTCGTTCCTACAACTGCCTGAAGCGTCAGGAGATCCACACCGTGGGCGAGCTTGCTGAGTACAGCGAGACCGACCTGCTGGACATCCGCAACTTCGGCCAGAAGTCGATCAACGAGGTCAAGATCAAGCTCGCTAACCTGGGCCTGACCTTGAAGGACGCTCCGGAAGATTTCGACCCGACCCAGCTCGAAGGCTACGACGCCGAAACTGGCGATTTCGTGGACGACGGCGCGGACGAGACCGAGTAACACAACAGAGCACGCGCTCAACTAACCGCATACGAGGAGTTCGAATATGCCTACCCCCAAGAAGGGTGCCCGCCTCGGAGGGTCCGCCTCGCACCAGAAGCACATTCTGGCCAACCTGGCGCAGTCCCTCTTCGAGAACGGCGCTATCAAGACGACGGACGCTAAGGCACGCGCCGTGCGTCCGTACGCTGAGAAGCTGATCACCAAGGCGAAGAAGGGCACTGTGGCTGACCGCCGCGCAGTCCTCGCTGAGCTGCCGAACAAGCAGGTTGTTAACTACCTGTTCAACGAGCTCGCGCCGAAGTTCGAGAACCGTGAGGGCGGCTACACCCGCTCCATCAAGCTCCCGAACCGCTCCGGTGACAACGCTCCGATGACCCAGATTTCCCTGGTGCTCGAGGAGACCGTTACCACCGAGGCAACCCGCGCTGCACGCGCAGCTGCATCCCGCCAGGCTGAGGAGGCCAAGGCTGAGGAGGCTCCGGCAGAGGAGACCACCGAGGCTCCGGCAGAGGAGACCGCTGCTGAGGAAGAGAAGTAAACTCACTTCCTTCCTCGCGTAACGCCCAGCTACCCCGTGTAGCTGGGCGTTTTGTATTGCCCAGATAAGATTGATCGCCATGGATGAGACGATGCGGCTGCGATTGGATATCGCCTACGATGGCACCGATTTTCACGGTTGGGCGCGCCAGAAAAGCGGCATCCGCACAGTCCAACAGACCATCGAAGAGGCGTTGAGCCTCGTGCTGCGTAGTAGCGTCTCCCTTACCGTCGCTGGACGCACCGACGCAGGAGTCCATGCCTCGGGACAGACCGCCCATGTGGATATTCCTCGCAGCAGCCTTGATCAGCGTTCGATTGAGGGGGACCCGGGACGGTTGGTTCGTCGATTAGCAAAACTGCTCCCGGAAGACGTCCGCGTATTTAATGTCGAGGAAGCGCCAGAGGGGTTTGACGCGCGTTTCTCGGCGTTGGCCCGCACCTACGTATATCGGGTGACTACGCATCCGGCAGGTGCGTTGCCAACACGGGCGCGCGATACGGCGGTGTGGCCAAAACCTATCAACCTTGAGACGACACAGGCGTGTGCCGATGCGCTTGTGGGCTTGAACAACTTTGCGGCGTTTTGCCGCCCGAAGGAGCATGCCACCACGATCCGCGACGTGCATTCTTTCGAGTGGTCGCAGGTCGAGGACACCGTGTACGAAGCGCGCATTGTTGCGGATGCGTTTTGCTGGAATATGGTTCGCGCGCTGACCGCGACGTGTTTAACCGTCGGGGAGGGCCGCCGGGGGAGTGACTGGCCAAAGGAGCTCTTGCTTCGCGACGAACGCGCGCCCGAAGTCCCACTCGCTCCCGCTCGTGGCCTGACGTTGGTCGGCGTCGAGTATCCCGCTGATTCTGAGTTAGCTGCCCGCGCCGAAGCTACCCGCGCGCGTCGCGAGATGTAGCATGCTTGGGTTACTGACAATCTGGGAGGTGCGATGACCACAGCAGCCGCAGCATGGTTTGCAGTTGTGTTTTTCCTGCTTCCCGGATTCCTGGTGGCGTGGGTTGCAGGCCTCCGAGTTCCTGCAGCGGTGACCACGGCGCTGCCGGTGACCTTCGGTGTTATCGGAGTGTCGTCGTGGATGTGGGGCGTGACTAGTGCGCCGTTTAACCTGTGGACGTTCGGGGTGAGCATGGTGCTTGCCTTCGCGGTGGCTGGCGGGTGGCGCTATGCGTTTGCACGCAAGGCCCACCGCGGTGGTGATGTGCCGTGGCGCCGTGCGCTTTTTCCCGGCAAGGTGGAGTGGACGCACTGGGGCATTCCGTTTGTCGGGGTAGTGGTCGCGGCGTGGATGGCAGTTACGGACCGGCTGTCGTGGTTGGCTCAGATGCCCAACGGTGCGGACAATATCGTCCAGGGGTGGGATTCGCAGTGGCATGCGAATGCGGTGCGGTTTGTGATGGAGACGGGCGTGGCGTCGTCGACACGCATGGGCGAGCTGCAGAACTTCGAAACGCACGCGCGGCTGTTCTACCCGTCGGGATTCCACGCGGGTGTTGCTCTCTTTGCGGAGGCTGCTGGTCTTGAGCCGATTCGGGCGGTCAACATCGCGTCGACGGTGCTGCCAGCGGTGGCACTGCCGCTGACCATGGTGTGTCTGGTGTTCGCGTTTATGCGCTCGACTGGGCTCACCGCGCAGATTGCCGCCGCGTTTGCCGCGATCATGGCGTACGCGGCCCCGCAGCTGCTGTGGGTGCCCGACTACGTGGGGATGTGGCCGTACCTGTTTGCGATGACCCTGACCGGCATCGTGGTTTGGCAGTTCCTTGAAGTTCCGGCACGGCATGCGGGTGCGCTGCCTGCTGCGATCGGGTTCCTTGGCGTGTTGTGCACACACCCGGCTGCGGTGACGGTGGTGGTACTCGGCGTCATCTTTGCGTGGGCGACGTCGCTGCTGGTTCGCCCGGTGCGCTCGCGTCGCAGCGATACGGTGTGGATGGCACTCCCGGCAGCCGCGGCAACGCTCGTGTTTTTGCCCCAAGTGCTGGCGGGGTCGGACCAGGCGAGTGAGGTTGCCTCGTGGGCGCCGCAGGAGAAACTAGGCCGCGGCGGCGCGTGGGGGAGTGCGTTTCGGATGGACACCCGGCACGTCTCTCAGTTTTTCCCGGACTTCGACCCGACGGTGATGCTGTGGCTCGCCGGTGCAGGCGCGCTGGCGTTGGTGCTGTGGCGTGGCCAGGTGTGGCCTGTGCTGTTGTATGTGGTTTCGCTTGCGGTGACCGCAAATGCGCTCACACCATTCGATAACGCGTGGGGCGATGTACTGGCCATGGTGGGCAACCTGCACTACAGCACGGGGCACCGGCTGATCATGCCGGTGGTGATGTGCGTGTGGGCAGCGGCCGCCATCGGCATTGCTGTGATTATCCGCCTTGTCACCTTCGCTCCACTCGCAGCACGAACCGGTACGGGGCAGCGAGCCACGGTGCTGGCGTCGATCGCGGTGGCGGTGATCGCCGGGTCTGCGGCGGTGCCACAGGTACGCAACCACACTGAGGCTGGTGCACAGGACGCGTTTGCTACCCCGCGCCAAAGCGGACGGATGGTAAGCGCGGATGACCTCCAGGTGTTTGACTGGTTGGCGACCCAGGACGCAGCGTGGGAAGGCACGATCATGGGTGATCCTGCGGATGGATATTCGTGGATGTATGCCTACAACGGGTTGCCGTCGGTTTCCCGCCATTACCTATGGCCGACCGGCGGGATTGGCTCAGCGCACGACACAATTTTCCAGCACGCGGACTTCATCGGAGAAGACAACGGCGAAGTGGTGGAGCAGGCGCTGAAGGACTTGAACGTACGGTTCTTTGTGCTCAGCCCGGGGTCGTTTTGGGCGGACCAGAAACCGCAGTATCCGATGCTGCGGGCGTTCTGGGCGTCAAACGGGGTGACGCCGGTGTATCGCAAGGGCACGACGTCGGTGTTTGCGGTCAACAGCGAGTTCTCCACCGCCCAGTTGCGGGCGATGCGCAAAGACGGACAGGACCACGGCTCGGATGAGCTTTACGAGCTTGAAGATGCCGGTGTAGCCGCCTGGTAGATGCGCGCGGGGTGCTAAGGCTGTAGCCTGTTGAGTACTTACTCGGGGGAGGGGGAATTATGGCGAAACTTTTGCCTACTACACGTGCCCAGGTTTCGGGCCACCAGTTCATGCGCCGTCGTATGGAGCATGGGTTGTTGTTCGGGGATATCCGGATGATTCATGACCCGTTGTCGGCGCGCCATCGCGCCACGGTGTTTGGTGTTGCTGCGGTGGTGATGATCGCCGGGGTGATGGGGTTGTTTGCGTGGATGCGTCCGAATGCAGATCCGGGGGATGCCCCGATTCTGCGGGCGTCGGACGGCACGCTGTATGTGCGTGTTGATGACACTGTTCATCCGGTGACCAATCTTTCTTCTGCACGCTTGATTGCTGGTGCGGCGGCTGATCCGTCGCGGGTGGGTGATGAGCATTTGGCGGCGATGCCACGTGGCGTTCAGGTGGGTATTGTGGCTGCGCCGGCGATGTTTGCGCCGGAGGGTGCGGTTGATGCTGCATGGTCGGTGTGTGCGGTGCCGGGCCGTGTGACGGTGGTTGCGGGGCAGCGTCCGGAGCCTTTGCTTGGCGACGATACCGTGCTGGCCACCGACGGCACCCGCCAATGGTTGGTGACTGGTGAGGGCAGACAGTTGCTGCCTGATGCGGCGTCCCCGCAGGGGCGTATCGTGCGCCGTGCGTTGGGGGTCGGGCACACCACTCCGATGTGGGAGCCACCGTTGCAGGTGATGACGGCGCTGAAGGAATTGCCACCGGTATCAGTACCTGCGCCCGACCGGCTGCCAGAAGTATTGGTCGCTGAGAGCGGTGCGTGGGCGCTGTTCAACGGGAGAATCGAGCCGCTCAGTGAGGTGCAGCAGGCAGTGCTGTTGGATGCTGGCGCGAAGCAACGCAGCATCGGCCGCGAACAGTTAGCCACGTATCAGGACGGGGACTTAGGGCTGACGATTCCAGAGCGTCGCCCGCAGTGGGTTGACCCGGTGCAGCAGACGGTATGCGTGGACCAGGACCGTGGTGGCGCGGTGCAGTCCGGTACAGAACACGACGGTGCAGAACACGCCGGTACAGCACGGTACGGCGCAGTGCGATCCGGTGATGCTTCGGCGATTGCGTTGTCTGGGGCGTCGGTGGCGACACATTTTGCGGGGCTTGCGGATGGCTCGATCGGTGTGGATTCCGGACATGGCTTCCACGTCGTGGCGAGCAACGGGTTGCGCCACCGTGCACCCGATGCGGAAACACTTGCCACGGTGGGTGCGGTGCATGTCGAGCGCGTGCCTTGGGAGATTGTCAGCCTCTTGCCGGAGGGCGAGGAGCTGACCCGGGCTGCGGCTTTGACCGCCACGTACTAGCAGCGCACAGCGCAAGGGCGCCCAGTAGAGCGAACACAACTGCGCCGAGGCCGACACTGCTGAACCGTTTCGCGGCCAAGGAGGCGGTGCGCTCTGTTGGGGCCACGGTGACGGTGTCCCGTGGCGCGATGTCGTCCGGGGTGAGTTGACTGATCACGTTGTGCGGGGTGATGGCGCCGCCGCCGTGTTGTGCTGCGGCGGTGATGAGCGTGCGCACGTGGTCCGGCGTGATGCCGGGGTAGCGCTGCATGAGCAACGCGGCCGCACCACTGACTACCGGTGCGGCGAAGCTGGTTCCAACGTACGGGCGTGACCCGTCACGGGTGAGCGTGCCGTCGGCCCAGCCGTTGCCGCTGGATGCGAGCGCGTGTGGGACAAGACCGGCTGCGGAGATTTCCGCTGGCATGGAGTATGACGCGAGCGTGTGGGTGTCCTCGCGAGCCCCCACAGCAAGCACCGTGGGAAACAGAGCCGGGATCACGCTAAAGCCTGGTTCACAATCGGCGCTGGTGTTGCCGGATGCGGCGACGACGACTGCGCCGTCGGCCTCGGCACGGTGCAACGCGCCGCGCAGTCCATTGAGATCAATGCGTGAGGCAAGCCCCGGGTCCACACAGGACACGACAGAGACGTTGAGCACGCGCGCCCCCTCGTCGAGCGCGTTGTTGATTGCAGAAGCGAGCGTCTCAAGGTCCCCCGCGACAGATTGGCCGCGGCCACCGCGGTAATGGGCTGACGTTTGGCGCACCGCCAGGATCTCCGCATCTGGTGCGATGCCGAGCGTGCGCCCAGCGATGACGCCGGCGACGACGGTGCCGTGGCTGTCGCAGTCCGCAAGCGCGTTGTCGCCGACAAAGTCGGCTCCGGGGCGCAGGTGATTAAGTTCCGGGTGTGGAGCGACGCCAGTGTCGATGACGGCGACGCGCACGCCGGCTCCGGTGGCGAAGCGACGGAGCTCGTGGAGCTCCGCAGGTGTCTCACCTGGTGGTTGTGCTGCCGAAGGCACGGCGCAGGCGATGTCTTGGGCGGAGGCGTAGGTAAGCGAGCCCGGCGCGAGTGCTGCAGGTGCGCAAAGTACAGGCATGGCGAGCATCAGTGGCAACAGTGCGGAAGCGGGCAGGGAACGTGTGCGCATTGTTACAGCCCTCGAATCAGGTCGAAGACCCCGGTGAGGTGTACCGCGAGTGGGATGACGGCGATGAGGGCGGCGATTTCGGCACGTTCGAACCAGACAACGGTTGTCGGTTCTAGGTCGGGTACGCGCCGGGCCCACAGCACGGTGGTTGTAGCAGCCAGTGCGGTGAGGACGGCGATGGTGATGAGGGCGGGATGCGGGTCGTCGATACGCACGATGCTGATGGCGGAAGCAATGACTGCCGCGAGTGCTATCGCCATCAGCGCAATGCGGGTTGCAGCCCAGTGGTGGCGCGATGCGTAGACGACGAGTGCGCCGGCGATGCAGGTGCAGAACACGAAGTTCCATGCACCGCCGCTGCTGCCGATCTGGAGGAGCGCAGGGATGCTCACTGTGGAAATTCCGGCGGTGACTGCGCTGGCGATGGTGGTGGCGACTCGGCTGCGTGCGTCGACGTCTGGTTGGTATTCGTCGGCGCGATCGAATTCTTCGCCGGCGGTGGGCACGTGCGCCACGGCAAGGCCTGCAGCACGGGTGGCGATGCCGGGTGTGGCGGCAACCGTAAACAGGCCGGTGAGGGCGGATAATGCGGCAGGCGCGTTTGCGGCGGGCAGCCAGGTGCCTAACGTGCCGATGCCGCTGAGCACACCAACCGTGACAGCAAACGCCACCAATGCAGGGCCTGCAAGGCGCAGAGCCACTCCAATGCCGACGGTGATGAAGGCTGTGACGACACCTGCGAGGGCGCCAAGAGCAACGTCTGTGCTGTGTAGGTTCGGTTCTGTGCCACCGATGACCCATGTGGCGGCGGCCCAGCCGAGGCACAACGGCGCTGCAGCAAACACGGCGTGCGATTTCGCAACAGCAGCGAGGGTGAGCGCGCATAACCCGGTGACGGCGAAGGTCGCGGGAGGTGGGGTAAACATGCTGAGCAGCAACGCAATGCACGCTAACCCTACGAGGGTTGCGGCGGCGTCGAGGCCGCGCACGCTGCGGGCATTGCGGCCTGCGTGCGCGAGGGCGTCGGCGGCGTCGCGTACCACGGGAGGGGCGATGGGTTCTTTGGGGCGCAGGGCGATCACGGCGCCGTCGTGAAGCTTGAGCGCGTACAACGGCGTATGCATATCGAGTGGGCGCCCGCCTGCTGTGGAGATTTCCCACGGGCGGTGGATCTGCGGCAGTTCCACAAGACGCGCCAATTCGGGCAGCACCTCTGCAAACGTTGAGGATGTCGGCAGTGTGACATCGATATCGCGGTGAAACGCCGCAACAGAAACACGTACGGTTACGCGCACAATGTGGTGCGCCGAAGTAGCAACCAAAACTCTTCCCCCGGAAGTCTCAACGCGTGGCCCCCATTTGCCACGCAACTTGGGCCAGTATGGCGCACCGTTACGCTGCAGTCCAGCTTTTCGTACCCCTTTGGCGGGCAAATGGTCTACACTGCGCTCAACACTATGCCCAACACAGTTCGGGGGAACTGTGGCCACATGGGGTGAAAAGGGGGGATCCACGAATGCTCGGGTTAGACCACGATGCTGTGCTCACACCAACTGCGGGCACACCTGACGTGCCGGCACTGCCAACAGGACAACTGCGTGCAGAGCCAGTCCCAACAGCGCAAAAGCCGCAGACGCAGCCGGTGATCAAAATCTTGCTGCCAATTGTGATGGTGGTTGCCGTTGGTGCGGTGATGGCGCTGATGATGACATCTGGACGCACTGTGAGCCCAATGATGTTGATCTTCCCGCTGATGATGCTTTTCGGACTGTTGGGCATGATCAATCCGCAAGATCGGCAGGGAGATATCAACGAAACGCGCCGGGTGTACCTGCGCCACCTGGATGCGTTGACCCGGAAGGCGCGCGCGAACGCAGCGCAACAGCGCGCGCACGCGACAGGGTTGCACCCGGCTCCGGCAGATCTTGTTGCTGCGACACCGGTGGAGCGGGTTTGGGAGCGCACTGCGGCGTCACCGCTGGCGTTGACCGTCCGGTTGGGGACTGGCAGCGGTGCGCTGTGCACGCCTGTCGATGTAGAGGATCCGGGAAGCCCAGAGGACCTTGACCCGGTGTGCGCGGTGAGTCTTCGTCGCACTGTCGCTGCCGTAAGCACCGTGCCTGGCATGCCGATTGTTGTGCAGCTCGATGCATTTCCCGCGGTCACCTTGGCTGGTCCCGGCGCGCATGAGGTGGCGCGTTCCATCGTGTGCCAACTCGCGTTTTTTCATGGGCCCGAGTTGGTCAGCATCGACGCGCCATTCGCGTGGGCGAAGTGGCTGCCGCACGCTCGCGCGGAACATGCACGTTTTCGCGTGGTGCTTATCGACGCCACCGTGGAGCACCTCCACGCCCCCGACGCCGACTGTGTGATTGTCGTCCACCCGGACGAGCACTACTTTGTGGACCCGGATGCCTTCCACCTCGTGTGCACCGATACGCTCGCTGCGGTCACCGAACAGGGCATGGAGCAACTCGGCCTTCCGGACTCGTTCACTGACGCGCAGGCCGAGTTCATCGCTCGCCACCTCGGGTTCTACCGACGCCCAGAAGGTGCGAGTGAAGACACGGGCGATCTGCTTGCCATGCTGGGGATTACGGACCTGGATGCACTCGATGCCACCACCATGTGGCCGGGGATGCGCAACAAGCTTGTCGTGCCCATCGGCGCGACCCCCGATGGGCAGCCGGTGTACCTGGACTTCAAAGAATCAGCGCTCGGTGGCATGGGCCCACACGGGCTCTGCATCGGAGCTACCGGTAGTGGTAAGTCCGAACTGCTTAAGGAAATCGTTGTTGCGCTTGCCGCAACGCACTCGCCGGACGAGCTCAACTTGGTGCTTGTGGACTTCAAGGGCGGCGCAACCTTCCTCGGCTGCGAGGACCTGCCCCACACCAGTGCGGTGATCACCAACCTTGAAGACGAGGCCGTGCTGGTCGAGCGCATGTTTGATGCCATCTCCGGCGAGTTGAACCGCCGCCAGGAACTGCTGCGTGCCGCAGGCAACTTTGCCAACATCACCGACTACACCCGCGCCGGGCACACACTGCCGTCGCTGGTGATCATCGTCGACGAGTTTTCAGAACTGCTCTCGCAACACCCGCACTTCGCGGACCTTTTCGTCGCGGTGGGACGGCTGGGCCGCTCACTTGGTGTGCACTTGTTGCTCGCCTCGCAGCGGCTCGAGGAAGGCAAGCTGCGCGGGCTCGATTCCCACTTGTCGTATCGCATCGGGTTGAAGACGTTTTCCGCAGGGGAGTCGCGCCAAGTCCTCGGCGTGCCGGATGCCTATGAACTGCCCAGTGAGCCGGGCTCGGGTTACCTCAAGTCAGGTATGGAACTCACCCGCTTCAGGGGTTCTTACGTGTCCGGTCCGCTGACCCGCCAGGTGTTGTCGCACCCAGCGGACGCGCCGACAGTGCGGTTGTTTACCGGCGACGAGATAGAAATCGCCCCGCAAACTGTTACCGATACCGACTATTCGACAACGCTGTTCGACGCCGTTGTGGAGAAAGCCCGCGACGTCGCCGCAACCCGGAGCATGCGCGCCCACCAGGTGTGGCTGCCACCGTTGCCGGATACGCTCGCGCTTTCTTCGCTTGTCGACGACACCATCGCCCTCGTCGACGAGCCCTATCGCCAACTCCAAGTCCCCTTCGCCGTGGACTTTTCCCGTGCCGGTGGGCATGTTGCCATTGCTGGTGCGCCGCAGACGGGGAAGTCGATGGCGGTGCGGTCGATCGTCGCCAAGCAAGCGCTGTGTCGCACAACCGATGAGTTGGCGATCTACATCATCAACGCAGGCGGCGGCGACTACAGCGACATCGAGTCCCTGCCACACGTGGCGGGTGTGGCGAACGCGAAGGACGAAGAACGCACGCGCCGTGTTATCGACGAGGTCACCGGACTTCTGGATGTGCCTGCCTCGCGCGCGACACTGCTCGTTGTCGATGGTTGGCATGCGTTGCTGGCCAACGATTCCAAACTTGAGGACCTGCGCGATCCTTTGGCACGGATCGCCTCCGAAGGCCCTGCTGCACGCGTGCACCTGCTGGTTACCACACAGCGGTGGAACGCAGTGCGTGCGAATGTGCGCGACCTCATCGGCACCCGCATCGAGATGCGCCTGACCGAGCCGATGGATTCGCTGATCGACCGCAAGGCCCAAGAACGCCTCGCCGCCGTGCCGGGACGTGCGCTCACCCCGGACGGCAAAGTCATGCATGTCGCGCTGACCAGCGCCGAAGACATCGCACACATCGCAGCCCAGGCGGCGAGCCAGACGCCGGTGCCACGCCTGCGCGTGCTGCCAGCAAGAGTCGACGCGCAACCGCTTATCGACGGCACCCGCATCCCACTCGGCATTGGCGGAGCGGACCTTGCACCGCTGTACTCCACCGGCCACATCCTGGCCATCGGTGCAGGCGGCGCGGGCAAATCCGCCTTCATCGCCAGCACGATTGCGGCTATTTCAGCGATGCCACGCGAACAAGCCCGCATGGTGATCTGCGACTCGCGGCGGGCCCACCTGCGCCACGCCGACAGCGACATGGTCGCGGCGTACGCGGCCTCCTCGAGTGCGATCACCGATGCGGTGCGCTCGCTGGCCACCACGCTGACCTCGCGACTGCCGGGCAGCGACGTCACGCCCGCCCAACTGGCAGACAGGTCCTGGTGGGCAGGCCCAGAGCTCTACTTGCTTATCGACGATCTCGACCTGGTCGGCGACGAACCACTGCGCCCAATCATCGACTTGTTGCCCCACGCGCGTGACATCGGCTTGCACATCGTGGTGGCACGCAAGTTCGGCGGTGTTGGGCGTGCCATGTTTGGCCCGTTCCTCGCCGCTGTGAAAGACCTTCACCCAGACGTGCTGATTCTGGACGGCACCAAGGACGAAGGCGCACTCTTCGGCGTCCGACCGGCACCGCAGCCACCAGGGCGCGCAACGCTCGTACAGGGCGAGCCGAAGGGCATGATCCAACTGCCGATGCTGAATATGGGGGACTAAATGACAGACCTGCGCATTACCGCGACCGATGCGTCGACCGTGTTCACCGGTGCAGCCGACGTCCACCGCTTCGACGCGCCAAGCAGCCGTGAAATCGCGAACACGATCCGCACTGTGCTGGGGCCGAACCCAGACGGGGCACACGTGCACATCACCGCAGACGACACGCGCCTACGCGAGCTCGAGTACGCCCTGGCGGACTACGACATTGACTTAACCACCGAACTCCTTGGTCCCGATCCGGCAGACGTGCCACGTTCGCTCAACGCACCCTCCGCGCCACCTGCGCCGTGGGATCCGCCACGGGACCCGCCGACAGACACGTTCGCGGCAATTGCGGACAACCGCTCGTCAAACATCGGCGTCTGGATCATCGCCGCAGTCGTCGCGGTGGTCGCAGTCGTGTGTGCGGTGGTCATCTTCAACGTTGTCTGGAAAGGCAGCGTTGGCAGTGCCGGCAGCGCCAGCAGTGCAGCGAACACGGACAGTTCAATTGCGACACCGACGGCTACTGAAGCTGCGGCGGGGGCAACGCCGTCTGTGGCGGTGGAGTCGTCGATACGCGAAGAAGCACCGCAGACCGTCCTGCTTGAACAAGACGGCCTTCAAGTGGAACTGCCTGCCGGGTTCGCGCTTGAGGCCGACGATGGCACGTGGCGCGCAACCGGCGATGATCCGAATTTCCGCCTCCACATCGCCGTCGAGAGGCTGTACCAATTACCGGCCAAGACTATGGCCGAGCAACTCCTCGCCGATGTTGAGGCGGACCCGCAAACAGAACTTGTGGACACGGACGGCACCTCGGTGACCTACCTGGAGCGCGCCGCGGATGGATCGCAGGCGCTCTGGAAGACCTGGCCGCACGGCACCACCCAGCTTTTCGTGGGCTGTCACACGCGCCATGAACCCACCACAGTGCAACGCGCAACGTGTCGAATGGCCATGGAAACCGCTGAATTTAAGGGGGCTGACATGCGGACATGAAAAACTTTTGAATTCGATGGAACCGAAAGCACCAAATGTCAGTCAGATATATGAACGGCAAACACACACCGTTCATCCAACCTAAACACACAAGGGGGAAACCATGGAGCTGTTCGCCACTGAAGCGGAGGTCATGCGCGCCGCCGCAGACCGTACCGACGACACCAACGCAAACGTCAACCGTGAAATCGATCGCATCCAACAGGTAGTCGAATCCACTCGCAACTACTGGGTGGGCAACGCGCAGCGCAGTTTCGACGACCTGATGATGCGCTACGACGACGCTCAAAAGCGTTTGTCGGAGGCGTTGACCGCGATCTCCGCGAACATTCGCGACAACGCGAAGCACTACGAGTCCACCGACGCAACCAACACCGACAGCCTCCGTCAGCTCGCTGGCGGACTCGCACTCTAACCACAAGGGGGAACCACCATGCAGATCAAATACGACTTCGCTCAGATCGCCGGCGCATCCGAAGATATGCGCGCATCCGCATCCCGCATCAACGGCGACCTGGCCGAACTGAAGCAGATGCTCCAGCCCATGGTCCAGACCTGGGAAGGTACCGCCGCCACCGCCTACCAGGCACACCAAGCCAAGTGGGACCAGGCAGCAGAGGACCTCAACCAGATCCTCACCCAGATCGCGCAGACCGTTGAAGATGGCAACTCCACCATGTTGGCCGTCAACAACGCTGCAGCGAACAGCTGGGGCTAACCAACAGACTTGCGTCGGGGCGACAACGCCGACCATCGGGGGATAGGGCGCGGCAGACCCGTCCCCGGCGCATCCACAAAAGAAAAAAGGGGGACTCGGGGGAAACGCCGCCGCAGGTGACTATGGGGAACACCTGCGGCGGCGTTTTTGTTTTGTGGCCAGATTGCCGTAGTGTTTAACCCCTGTGTGTCCCGCCTGACGCGCGTTTCGGGTCTCCACCGGCCGCCGGAACCGTCGAGGAACATGCGAAGTATGGCCGGCAGCAATCTAGACAGACTTTAAGGAGTCATGCATGTCTACTTACCACCCGAAGAGCGGTGACGTGACCCGTAACTGGTACGTCATCGACGCAACCGACGTGGTGCTGGGCAAGCTTGCTTCCACCGCAGCAGACCTGCTGCGCGGTAAGCACAAGCCGCAGTTCGCACCGAACGTTGACACCGGCGATCACGTCATCGTGATCAACGCCGACAAGATCCACATCTCCTCCAACAAGCGCGATCGCGAGATGCGTTACCGCCACTCCGGCTACCCGGGTGGTCTGAAGTCCATGACCCTGGGCCGCGCACTGGACGAGCGTCCGGACCGCGTGATCGAGGAAGCTGTGAAGGGCATGATGCCGCACAACAAGCTCTCCCGCCAGTCCATCAAGAAGCTGCACGTCTTCGTCGGCTCCGAGCACCCGTACGCTGCTCAGAAGCCGGAAACCTACGAGTTTAAGCAGGTGGCACAGTAATGACCGAGCCGAACAACTACGACAACCTCGCTGCCGACACCGACATCGATGCCGCAACCGCAGCAACCGAGGAGTTCAACTACACCATCGGTGACGCAATTGCGCCGGAGGCTGACGCTGCTGAGGAGACCGTTGAGGTCGCACCGCTGCACGAGGGCCCGATCCAGACTGTTGGTCGTCGTAAGCGCGCAATCGCTCGCGTGACCGTCGTCGAGGGCGAAGGCAAGATCACAGTCAACGGCCGTGAGTTCGAGGAGTACTTCCCGAACAAGCTGCACCAGCAGGACATCCTGACCCCGCTGACGCTGCTCGAGCGCGAGGGCCAGTTCGACATCAAGGCCAACATCTCCGGTGGTGGCCCGACCGGCCAGTCCGGTGCTCTGCGTCTGGCTATTGCCCGCGCACTGAACATCTACAACCCGGCTGAGCGCCCGACCCTGAAGAAGGCCGGCCTGCTCACCCGTGACGCTCGTGCCGTGGAGCGCAAGAAGGCTGGTCTGCACAAGGCCCGTCGCGCACCGCAGTACTCCAAGCGTTAATCGCTGGCTTACTCCACACGCCGTCGCCCATGTTCTGGGTGGCGGCGTTCGCCGTTTCTTCTGTCGTTGTTGGTGAGCGGACCGGTTGTAAGGGTTCGTCGATAAGCAATTGCAGCAAGCATGCATAATTGTGGGCATGACTCGATTGTTTGGAACTGATGGTGTTCGCGGCTTGGCCAACGAGGCGTTGACGGCGCCGTTGGCGTTGAAGCTCGGCGCGGCTGCGGCAACGGTGCTGACGAAGGACCGTCGCTCCGGGAAGCGTCGCCCAGTAGCGCTCATTGGGCGCGACCCGCGCGTCTCCGGTGAGATGCTGGCGGCAGCGATGGCAGCCGGCATGGCGTCGAAGGGCGTAGACGTGCTGCGTGTCGGTGTGATTCCGACGCCTGGCCTGGCGTTTCTTACGGACGACTACGGCGCAGACATCGGTGTAATGATTTCCGCCTCCCACAACCCGATGCCGGATAACGGGATCAAGTTCTTCTCCGCTGGTGGTCACAAGCTGCCCGACGATATTGAAGACGAGATTGAGCGCGCCATGGACGAGCTGGAGGAAACCGGTCCGACCGGCACCAGCATCGGCCGTGTGATCGAGGAGGCCCCAGATGCGCAGAGCCGCTACCTGGCGCATCTGGCTGATGCGGTGAGCACCGACCTGTCGGGCATCAAGGTTGTGGTGGACTGCGCGAACGGTGCAGCGTTCGAGGTAGCCCCGAAGGCGTATGCGGCAGCGGGAGCTGACGTGACCGCGATCTTTAACAAGCCCGACGCCTACAACATCAACGACGGCGCAGGCTCCACGCACATGGAGCAGATTCAGCGCGCAGTGGTTGAGCACGGCGCGGACCTTGGTTTGGCGCACGATGGTGATGCGGATCGTTGCTTGGCTGTGGACGCCGAGGGCAATGTTGTCGACGGCGACCAGATCATGGCTGTGCTGGCAACCGCGATGCACGATAACAACTCGCTGCGTTCCAACACGCTGGTGGCCACGGTGATGAGCAACCTGGGGCTGAAGCAGGCAATGAAGCGCGAGGGCATCGAGATGCGGGAGACCAAAGTGGGCGACCGTTATGTCCTCGAAGAGCTCAACCGTGGCGACTTCTCCTTGGGTGGCGAGCAGTCTGGCCACATTGTGGTTCCGGAGCATGCGACCACGGGCGATGGCGTGCTGTCCGGTCTGATGCTCATGGCACGCATGGCTGAGACCGGCAAGTCGCTCGCTGAGTTGGCGAGTGTGATGACCGTGCTGCCGCAGACGCTGATCAACGTTCCGGTCTCAGACAAGTCGCGCATTCTTGACGACGAATCCGTTACCGCCGCGATCCGCGAAGCTGAAGCGGAGCTGGGCGATACCGGTCGTGTCTTGCTGCGTCCGTCGGGTACCGAGGAGCTGTTCCGCGTGATGGTGGAAGCAGCTGAGGAAGAACAGGCACGAAAGGTTGCCGGACAGCTCGCGGCGGTCGTCGCAGCCGTGTAACTTCTGAGTAAGAGGTTTTTTGCCCCGGCAGGGAACCGCCGGGGCGTTGGGGGAGTCTAACTAAGTAGAAATAGTTGGACTGGAATCTTTTCAGGGGTGGGAAATGACACGACATGTCAGTGCTGTCGACGTTGACGTTGACAATGTTCGAACGCAGTACGGTGCCGCGATTAACGCGTACCGTGCTGCGGCGCACGACCTCGATGCGAGGCGCATCACGGTGGACCCGTCTGCTTTCGGCGATGGCTTCGCGGAGCAAGGCCGGCGTGTTGCTGAGGCACTTGAGGCGCTTCACAGTACGTCGAAGCGGTTTTTAGAGGTCCGCAGCGAGAACTGGGAGCAGGTGCTCGCGCTTACCGACGACATCGTGGCCGCCGATGCACTCGCAGCCGAGGTACTTGAGGGGGTGGAGCAGCCATGATGCCGACAGTGCAAGATGATGTCCGCACCCTCGTCGAAGCGGTCGAGGTTGCACCTGAGGTGCCAGAGCACCAGCGCAATGCCGTGCGAGGCCTTGCCGGTGAGTTGATGTCCGAGTCCTCCTGTATCAACGGGCTCGACCTTTCGGTGTTCGCACAGATCGGCTTGCAATTGGCGTTGAGTTGTGAGCGTCCGGATACGCCAGCGCGCACGTGCACGGCAGATAACAGCGGATGGTTTGAAGAGGTGGGCATCCGGGATCGGGAGTGCCGAAATGAAGCCCGCGAGACCGACCACTTTGAACACGTCAAGCAGGTAGGCCAGCGTATTGGAGAGTGCTCTTCGGCGATAGAAGCGATCGTGCGCTCAGCTGATATGGCGATTCGTGCGATCTTGGAACCTGCGCGCCGTGTGTTCGAAATCGCGCAGCGTTGCGGGATCACTCAGATTGTGGAGATCGCCGTCGAGGTGATCATCGAAGCGCTGCGGTGTGCAACGGCAACGACCACGGACCGAAACGGGGTGATCCGGGAGTGCCTCGACAGCATTGCCGAGTGCACTGGTGAGGCGGCGCAAACCCAGCCAGATCCTGCGGTGGAGAAACCATGCGACACGGTTGCAAGCTCCTCGGTCGGCACTGTGGCCGCCGGCGTGAATATCTCGGTCGATGTGGGGCTGAAACTGGGCCTTGAGCTCGACCTGGCACAGGGCGAGGTGGAATGCCCGCCGGAGGAAGCACCGAAGCCGGAGCCTGAACCGCCGGCGAAACCAGCACCGAAACCTGCTCCAGCACCGGCGCCAACGCCACCGCCACCGCCACCGCCTGCACCTGCACCGACACCGACTAAGGATGGGGTTATCGCCCCACCGCCAGAACTGTCGCAGGTGCAAGAGCCGCCACCACCGCCGAAGAAGGCACAGCACGTCGATACAACGGCTGCTTCCGTAGGTGGCGCAGACGGGGCACAATCAGGCGCTCAGGGCGGGCAGGATCCGTGGGCAATGAAGAAAACGGGGGAGTGGTAACCAATGGATTACGAGTTGTTTGTGCTCCAGTTCCAACGTAGGACGCAAAAACGCATGGCTGATTTTGAGGCCATGATGCGCGAGCACCAGAACAAGATGGAACAAACTGCGAAGCACTACGCCAGAGCGCGCGAGACGATGGAACGGCCGAAGCCGGTCGCGCCGCGTGGGGATTACACCTTGGAACGCTCGCGTGTGTCTGCGGCGCGTCGCGCAAGAAGGGCGCAGGTGCATGCGGTGCTGCAAAGCCAGGCCCGGGGGACTCCGCCGGAGCAGCCCGGCGTGGGCGAAGAGGCCTAACCCCCGAGTGAGAACCTCGCGGAAGCGCGCCGCCCTAGAACAGGGAGAAACCGGCGTTGTCGCGGGCCAGCCCCGCGGCCTTGGCGAGCTTCTCGCCAGAAAGGGAGACCACGCCAGAGCCTTCGGCGTCGGCTTCCGCGTAGCCGGCGTAGGCCTTCTCGTCGTTTAGCACGTGCAGCAAGTAGCCCACGAGCAAGCCACGTACGGTTTCTTGCAGTGCGCGGTCGGACTTGCCCAAGCCGAGGATGCGCTTGATCATGCCGTCTTCGGAGAAGGACTGCTGATCGCCCTTCTTCGGTGCGCGGTAGACCACGTCGCCTGCCCAGTTGTAGGCAAGCTTTGCGGGGTTGCCCGGGTCGAACAAGGAATCGCCGTCCTCGCCGGGACCGATGACCATGCCGGGGGCGAAGAGCGCACGGGCTGCTTCCACCGCGGACGGTGCGACGTTTGCCGGGTACACCGTCGCCACAGCCTTCACCTTCGGGTTGTCTACCGCCGCAAGCACTGCGGCGCCACCACCCATGCCGTGGCCGACGATGCCGAGTTTGCCTGGGGAGACAGAGATGTTGCCGTTGCCTAGTCGCACGCCGGCGAGGATCTGCAGGCTCGTCTCCAGGTCTGCAGCAAAGCCACGGTGATCTGGCCTAAACCCGGTTTCGGTGTTGGGTGCTGCGACTGCGATGCCCCAGCTGGCCAGGTGGCGCAGTGTGCCGTGGTAGTCGTCGATGTCTTTCGTCCAGTCGTGGCCGAACGCGACAGCGGGCAGGTTCTTGCCCTCGGCAGGGGTGTACACCTTGCCGGGCAGGCCCGTGTAGCCCAAGTCGCCTTCAAGGACGCGGTGGGGGCCACGCTTGGACAGGTCAGAGAGTTTCTTTAGCTTCGCAGACACGCCGACGATCCTACTGCATCCTTGTCTGGACTAGGGTGAGTCCATCGTTGCAGGCGGGGTTACTCAGGAGGCAGGATGCTCGGCGCGTTACAGCTCGCATTCGTCGATTCGGTGAACCTTCTGCTCATCGGGGTCATCGTTGCAGTAGGAATTGCGGTGCCGCGGGGAAACGGCCGCTACGCCAAGACGACATCGTTGCTGATTGCCGGTGACTGGCTGGGGGTGGCGGGGCTTGCGCTGCTGATGCTTGTCATTTTCGACGGGTTGGGCTCCGCCGTTGAACGTTTTGTCAACGGCCCTGTCTTCGGTGTGTTGCTGATCGCAACGGGTTTGCTGACGGCGGTGCTTGCCATGCGTGGCGGTGACAACCAGGCGCTGACGCAGAAGATCATGCAGCACCTGAACACGCCCGGTCCGCTGACGGTGCTGACGGGTTTTGTCTTGGGGCTGGTGCAGTCCGCAACCTCGGGACCGTTTTTCGGCGGGCTTGCGTTGCTGTCCGCCTCGGGTATTGACGCGCAGGTGCGTTACGCGGCGATTCCGCTGTACGCCTCGGTGGCGTTGTCGCTGCCAACGCTGTGTGCGCTGCTGGTCGGGTTGGTGCGCGCTCGTCCTGAAAGTCTCGCAGGCAGGGGGTTTGCGTGGGCGCGCAGCCACCCGCAGCAGGTGACGGCAGCCGCGACGTGGGCTGTGGCAGTAATGCTGACTGTGCTGGGTGTCGTGCACCTGCTGTAGGTGGTGCACAATGGGGCGTATGTTTCCGCTCCGTACAACGATTGATCTAGGTGCGATTGCGCACAACACTCGCCGTCTGAAAGAGCAGGCAGGCGAGGCGAAACTCATGTGTGTGGTGAAGGCGGACGCCTATAACCATGGCGTCGAAAAGTGTGTTCCGGTGATGGATCGCAATGGCGCAGATGCGTTCGGCGTGGCCACGTTGGCTGAGGCTCGTCGTGTCCGTGAGGTCACACAGAAGCCTGTGCTCGCCTGGTTGTGGAGTATCCACGAGGAGTTACCGGAGGGCATCGATCTTGGCGCGCCGAGTGTTGCCCATTTGCAGTTGCTTATCGACGAACCCACGCACCGCACCGTCTACCTCATGGTGGATACGGGCATGCACCGCTCCGGTATCGACGAACCCGAGTGGGAAGCAGCGTTCAAGATGGCATTTGAGGCGGAGCAGGCCGGCAAGATTGAGGTTGCTGGTTTGATGACGCACCTGGCGTGCGCCGACAACCCGGTCGACCCCTACACGGATTTCCAGGCGGAGAACTTCCGCAAGGCGATCGAGGCGGCGCGTGCGGCCGGATTGCGTGTGGAGCGAAACCACATGGCGAACTCGCCAGCGACTTGGACGCGCAAAGATTTGCACTTTGACATGGTGCGCCCGGGCGTGAGCCTGTACGGGCTCGAACCAGTGGCGGGGCTTGACCACGACCTGAAACCGGCGATGACGTGGGTGGGACAGGTCATCGCGGTTAAGCCGATGAAGCAGGGCGAAGTAACCAGTTACGCACGCACCTGGGAAGCACCCGAGGACGGCTACACCGCAGTGATTCCGGCCGGTTATGCAGACGGCGTGCACCGTAGCTGGCAGGGTGCGTTGGAGATCGCCATCAATGGCCAGACCTACACCCAGGTTGGGCGTGTGAGCATGGACCAGATTGTGGTGTGGCTCGGCACAAACGAGGACAACGTCCAGGCAGGCGACGAGGCAATCATCTTCGGTGCGGGTGGTCGCAGCGCAACTGATCTGGCTAAGGCCGCCGGCACGATCAACTACGAGGTGGTCTGCGCGCCGGAGGGCCGAACGCTTCGCACCTATGTAGGGGAGGAGTAAGTGAAGGACACGTTTGCGTGTGAAGGAAAGCGGGTGTGTGAGGGGGTCGTCGATACGCAACAGCTTGGTGAGGAGCTCGGCGCAGCACTTGAGGCGGGGGATCTAGTGATCCTGGATGGCCCGCTCGGCGCCGGCAAGACCACATTCACACAAGGTATTGCGCGTGGCATGCAGGTGAAGGGACGCGTGACCAGTCCGACGTTTGTCATCGCGCGCCAGCACGCTTCCACTGTGGGCGGGCCCACGTTGGTGCATGTGGATGCCTACCGTCTCGGCGACGATCCGCTGGGTGAGCTCGATGCGCTCGACCTGGATACCGAGTTGGAAGATGCCGTGGTTATCGCGGAGTGGGGTGGGGGCCTCATGGAGCAGTTGGGTGCGCGCCACATTCTCGTGCAGTTGGATCGGGAGACTCTCGCAGAGACTGAGGGGCGGATAGTTTCCTGGCGTGTCGTGGAGGGGATGTAGGCTTACACCCATGCTGAAAACGAGTAGCAAAGCCCGTGGTTGGATCATTCTTGCGGCGGTGCTGTGGTTGGTGATCCTGATCGGGATCATCTTCATTCCGCAGTCCCGTGGCTCGAACGCTGTGGACGAGGTGAAGCCGACGAACTCGCTGACGCGTGCGTTGCTGCAGACCCGTCCGGGCGGTGACGTGGTTGCCGCGCAGCTCGTTGACCCGTCCAGGGTGTACGACGCAAACGAGTACATGGGGTACACCACGCTGTGCCCAGGCGAGCCGGAGGAGCTGGTGAAGGCGAAGAAGGAAGCCTTCGCGCTGACGGATGAGGATGTGGACCTCAACGGCGAGATGGGTTACGTGCTGCTGATCCCAGCGGAGGGTGAGACTGCCCTGATCGACCCGGTTGAGTTGAAGAAGGTCGACATCTGCACTGTTCCGCAGTCGGAGACTTTCCCGCTGAACACCGCAATGCCGTTCTACAACACGAAGGGCCAGTGGGCTCTGGGGATGGGCCAGTAATGCTGGTGCTCGCCCTCGACACGGCGACTACGGATTTGGTCGCAGGTGTCGTGGATACCGAGGCGGCGAAAACGCTTGCTGAGGCAACCGTTGCTACGCGTGCGCACAACGAGCAGCTTGTGCCGACAGTGCAGGTGCTTCTCGACGAAGCCTCGCTCACCTTCGCCGACCTCGACGCCATCGTTGTCGGTTGCGGGCCGGGCCCGTTTACCGGTTTGCGTGTCGGGATGGCCACCGCCTCTGCGCTTGGCCAGGCGCTTGGCATTCCGGTGCAGGGGGTATGCACCCACGATGCGGTAGCGGTAGACCGCCAAGGCGATGTGCTTGTGGTGACCGACGCCCGCCGCCGCGAGGTGTACTGGGCCCGGTACAACGACGGTGCCCGTGTTGCAGGCCCCGAGGTATGTAAGCCGGCGGATCTGCCAGTGGAGCAGGTGGACGTGCTGAGCGTGCCCGACAACCTTGCAGAGCAGGTCACGGTCGTAGCAGGCACTATTGCGTACCATGCGCCGGCCCCGGCTGGGTTGGTTGCCGTGGCGGATCTGAGCGCCACCCCGGAGCCTCTCGTCCCGCTGTATTTGCGTCGGCCGGATGCGGTGCCACCGAAGCAAGCTCCGAAGTCGCCCGCGCTGCCGTGATTGCGTCATGATTGAGTTCCGTGAACTGACAGTCGGCGATGCGGCCGCGGCGGCAGCGATAGAGGCTGTCCTGTTCGCCGGGGATAACCCGTGGTCGGAGGCAGCATTTCGTTCAGAGATTGCTGTGCCCCACACGTTTTACCTCGGTGCGTTTGAAGCAGGCCGGATGCTTGGGTACGCGGGGCTTGCAATGCTGGGCCCGCGCGACGACCCAGAGTTTGAAATCCACACCATCGGGGTGGACCCCGAACAGCAGGGCCGCGGCCTGGGCCGGGCGTTGATGGACCAGATGATGCACACCGCTGACCTCATGGATGGTCCGGTCTATCTTGAGGTGCGGGTGGATAACGAGCCCGCGATCGCGCTGTATAAACGTTTCGAGTTTTTCACCGCCGGCGTGCGGAAGAACTACTATCAGGCCTCCGGCATGGACGCGTACACCATGACGCGCCCGCGCAAGAGCGAAAGGGTGTAAGCAATGATTGTCCTCGGTATCGAGTCCTCCTGCGACGAGACTGGCGTAGGCATCATCAACCTTCATGACGACGGCACGATGGAAATCCTTGCCGACGTCGTCGCGTCCTCGATGGAACAGCACGCCCGCTTTGGTGGTGTGGTGCCGGAGATCGCCTCCCGTGCACACCTTGAGGCGATGCCGCAGGTGATGGAAAAGGCGCTGGCGGACGCTGGTATTGAGAAGCCAGATGCCGTAGCAGCCACGATCGGGCCCGGTCTTGCAGGCGCACTGCTGGTTGGCGCTTCCGCCGCGAAGGCATACGCCGCCGCCTGGGGCGTGCCCTTTTACGGCGTGAACCACCTTGGCGGCCACGTCGCTGTGGCCAACCTCGAGGGGGAAAGCTTGCCGCACTCGATTGCGCTGTTGGTCTCCGGTGGGCACACGCAGCTGCTCGAGGTTGACGCGGTGGGCAAGCCGATGAAGGAACTCGGCACCACACTCGACGACGCTGCTGGTGAGGCCTACGACAAGGTGGCCCGGCTTCTGGGGTTGGGCTACCCGGGTGGCCCGGTCGTCGACAAGTTAGCTGCGCAGGGGGATCCGAATGCGGTGCGTTTTCCGCGGGCGCTGTCGCGTGCGGAGGATCTGCGCGGCGAACACCGTTACAACTTCTCGTTCTCTGGGCTGAAGACCGCGGTCGCGCGCCACGTTGAGGCCGCCGAGCGTGAGGGCCGCGTGATCTCGCTGGAGGACGTGTGCGCGTCCTTCCAGGAGGCAGTCTGCGACGTGCTTACCGCCAAGGCGATCATGGCCTGCGAGGACACCGGCGCGAACACCCTGCTGCTCGGCGGGGGTGTGGCGGCCAACAGTCGTCTTCGTGAACTCGCGCAGCAGCGTTGCGACGACCGCGGCATCGAACTGCGTGTGCCACGGTTCAAACTCTGCACCGACAACGGTGTGATGATCGCAGCGCTTGCGGGTCAGCTCATCCACGAAGGGGCCACGCCGTCTGATTTGGGCGTAGGCACGGACACGTCGCTCGAGGTAGAGGTTCCGCTCGTGTAATCCCTCGCCGAGCGAGGTCACCAGGGAGGGGCTACATTGAGCACCTGAACTGTATCCCGTGAAAGGAAATCCTCCGTGACCACCGAGCAATTTAGCCAAGAGCAGGCCGAACGCGAACGTTTCGGGCTGCTCGTCAACCCAGATCTGACGTACCGTCGCATCGTGTTCGACGAGGACTCTGCGCGCGAGATGCTCGGTGGCGGAACCGATGGTGTTGTGGACGTGGCGTTTGACCGCGACGGCAACCGGTTCCACGCGATTTACCGGGTTGACGCTGGAATTGTCGGAGCGGAGCCGAACCCTGTTGCGTCCCTTGCGCGTAACACTGCAGAGACGGACACCCCGGAGTTTCTTACGGATCCCACCAGGTCGATCTGCGGGCCAGTGATCTTCGCGGCGCGCGGGGGCGGCAGCATTAGCGAAGGCACGGTCGAAGAGGTTGTCAACGCGATCCGTGCGGTGGAAAACTTCCGCAACGACAATCCCGAAGAGTTCGAGCTGTGGCGTAACGCGGTGAAAAACCGCTAAACGCCACCAGTGTTGTTGGCTGGCACTCTCATAGGTAGAGTGCTAAGGCAGGTTGTGTGAAGCACAGTTGTTCACCCGCGACGACGGCTGCGCCTCGTGAGACCTGAACTATTGAATCATTCACCAATGAAAGGTTTTTGATCATGGCAAACGTCAACATCAAGCCGCTGGAGGACAAGGTCCTCGTCCAGATCGCTGAGGCTGAAACCACCACCGCCTCCGGCCTGGTTATTCCGGATTCCGCGGCGGAAAAGCCGCAGGAAGCCGTCGTCATCGCTGTTGGCCCGGGTCGTCTCGACGACAATGGCAACCGCATCGCCGTGGACGTGAAGGAAGGCGACACGGTTATCTTCTCCAAGTACGGCGGCACCGAGCTGAAGTACGGCGGCGAGGAGTTCCTCCTGCTGTCCGCTCGTGACCTGCTGGCCGTCGTCGAGAAGTAAGTAAAACGCTATGGCAAAACTCATCGCATTTGATCAGGAAGCTCGCGAGGGCATCCAGCGCGGCGTGAACACGCTCGCCGACGCGGTGAAGGTCACCCTCGGTCCCCGTGGCCGCAACGTTGTGCTTGCAAAGTCCTGGGGCGGCCCGACCGTCACCAACGACGGCGTGACCATCGCCCGCGACATTGACCTTGAGGATCCGTTTGAGAACCTCGGTGCGCAGCTGGTGAAGTCCGTCGCAGTCAAGACCAACGACATTGCAGGTGACGGCACCACCACCGCAACGCTGCTCGCCCAGGCGCTCGTCGCCGAAGGGCTGCGCAACGTGGCTGCTGGTGCGAACCCGATCGAGCTGAATAAGGGCATCAAGGCGGCAGCCGACAAGGTCGTCGAGGAGCTCAAGGCTCGCGCGACCGACGTGAAGTCGTCCGCTGAGATCGCCAACGTGGCCACCGTGTCCTCTCGCGACCCTGAGGTTGGTGAGATGGTCGCAGGTGCCATGGAGAAGGTGGGCAAAGACGGTGTGCTTACCGTCGAGGAGTCTCAGTCCATCGATTCCTACGTGGATCTGACTGAGGGTATTTCCTTTGATAAGGGCTTCCTCTCCCCGTACTTCATGACCGATCCGGATGCCGGCCAGGCCGTGCTTGAGGACGCCCGCGTGCTGCTCGTACGCGGCAAGATCTCCTCTCTGCCGGATTTCCTCCCGCTGCTTGAGCAGGTTGCATCGGAGTCGGTGCCGCTGTTCGTCGTGGCCGAGGACATCGAAGGCGAGGCGCTGCAGGCTCTCGTTGTCAACGCGATCCGCAAGGTGATCAAGGTCGTTGCTGTGAAGTCGCCGTACTTCGGCGAGCGCCGCAAGGCGTTCATGGATGACCTTGCTGTTGTCACCGACGCGACCGTCATCGACCCAGAGGTTGGCATCAACCTCAAGGACGCCACCCTGGACCACCTTGGCTCCGCACGCCGCGTAACCACGACGAAGGACGACACGGTCATCGTCGACGGTGCCGGCACGGCAGAGGCAGTCGAGGAGCGCCGCGAGCAGATCCGCCGCGAGATCGAAACCACGGATTCCACCTGGGACAAGGAAAAGGCCGAGGAGCGCTTGGCCAAGCTTTCCGGTGGTGTCGCGGTGCTGCGCGTCGGTGCAGCGACCGAGACCGAACAAAACGAGCGCAAGCTCCGCGTCGAGGACGCCATCAACGCTGCCCGCGCGGCAGCAGAGGAAGGCATCATCGCCGGCGGCGGCTCCGCACTGGTGCAGATTGCCAAGCAGCTCGAGGAGTTTGCTGAAGGCTTCGAAAGCGAGCAGAAGACCGGTGTGCTGGCAGTGGCACGTGCACTGTCCAAGCCGGCATTCTGGATCGCTGACAACGCGGGCCTCGACGGCGCTGTCGTCGTGTCCAAGGTTGCCGAGATGAACAACGGCGAGGGCTTCAACGCCGCCACGCTCGAGTACGGCAACCTCATCGACCAGGGCATCATCGACCCGGTGAAGGTGACCCACAACGCTGTGGTCAACGCCGCATCCGTGGCTCGCATGGTGCTGACCACGGAGGTATCCGTGGTGACCAAGCCGGCCGAAGAAGGCGAGGAAGATCACGCACACGCCCACTAGGGTGTCGTCGATACGCTAAAACAGTGCCCCACTTCGGTAGGGCACTGTTTTTCTTTTGGCGTGATTCTTCGGTCGTGCGCTTACTTGACGGCGGCGACGTACTTCACGCTGCCAAGGCCGCGGCGCAGGGCAGTGGAGCGCTCAGATTCACTCATGCCGCCCCAGATGCCATAGGGCTCGGCCACACGCAGGGCATGCTCGCGGCACTGGGTAAGCACCGGGCAGTTGAAGCAAATAGCCTTCGCTCGATTCTCACGCTGCGTGCGGGCGCGGCCCCGCTCACCCTCGGGGTGGTAGAAGATTTCCGAGGCTTCGCCTCGGCAGGCGCCGTGAAGCTGCCAATCCCAAAAGTCTGCATTGGGGCCGGGGAGTTGCTGTGGCAACGTCATGGTGTGAGATCTCCTTTGCCGTGGAAAACGTGATGTACACAACCAGCAGTGCAGTGTTCCGGCGGTGGGTGAACAAAGGGTTGCCGCGCGGTTACGGCACGGGTGTTTCTCGGAGGCTCTTGTGAATAAAAGCGCAATTCGCAGGGAAAATGGCAAGAGTTAAAGGTTGGTGAATTCTTGGATACGCGTCGGTAACTCATATGGCGGGGGAATGAGTGTTTATAGTGTTTGCTTGTGATTGGCAATACCGGCGCGACAGCGGGTGACGAGGAAGATGAACTTGTCACCCTCGTTCCACGTGCCGCCGAAGGGGATGCGCGTGCTCTCCAGCGTGTGATTGCCATCGTCCATCCACGGGTGCTGCGCTACGTCAGGGCGCGCATTGGAGGCGGGCGCATGCCGACTGCGGAGGACGTCGCTCAGGAGATCTGCTTGGCGGTAGCGACGTCCATTGACCGCTACGTGGATACCGGGCGGCCGTTCATGGCGTTTGTGTACGGCATTGCGTTTAACAAGGTCGCCGATGCGCACCGCAGCCTGGTGCGTGACAAGACAACGCCTACTGAAGATGTCCCTGACCAGGAGGCTGTAGCGTTCACGCCGGAGGATGCAGCCGTTGTTGCAGACGGAAGTAACGAAGTTCGCGCATTACTCGATTCATTAAGTGATAAGGCTCGCGACATTGTGATTCTGAGAGTGTTTGTGGGCCTCTCGGCGGAAGAAACGGCAGAGGTAGTGGGCAGTACTCCAGGTGCGGTGCGTGTCGCGCAGCATAGGGCGCTGTCCAAGTTGCGTGAGCAGTTGGAAGGAGACCATTCAGGCCATGACGCGTGATTTTGGTGGCGGCGACTTTGGAGAAGAGTACGTTCGCGACGATGCGTTTCTTGATGCGCTTTCGAGTGGTGTAGACCCCAGTGACGGCAGTGACCCACTGGCTGCGGCGCTGCTTGGACTAAAGCAGGACGTCGATCGCCCGATGCCAGCGGCTCCCACGGTGATCCCGGTTGCGCCGGTTGCATCGCTTGACGACGCCCGCGCGCGCCGCCGGACCGCCAACCCATGGGTCGCAGGTGTGGTCGGTGCTGCAGCTGCGTCTGTGGCTATCGTCGGCACTGGCGCTGCGGTGTATGGCACGCAGAGCTCCGCGAACGAAACCACGATGGTGGAGTTGGCAACCACGCTCGACGAGCTGGAGGCAGCGAACCAAAGCGGGGATATGGAGGCCGCCCGAAGCCTGCTTGAGCAGGCTAGGGGGCTTATGGCAGGTATCAAGATGCGTGAGGCGCGCAACGGTGAAGACGTAGTGCAGCCAGCGCCACGCACGGTTACTGAAACCACGACTGTGGTGGAGGTCCATGAAGTTGAAGTTCCGCCGAGCGTGCAGCAGCCTGCGCCGGCGCCGGAGCAGAACCCTGTGCCTGCTCCGGAAAATGCGCAGCCGACGGCTGGGGCACCGGCGCCGGGGTCGGATGCCGTGGCGCCTTCGAACGGGAGCTTGCCGCCGCGCCAGCCGCAGGAGCAACCGCGACCGACGGTGGTGGAGCCGTCCGATTCGCGCGAGCAAACTCCGATCCCAGGAGATCAGCCGCCAGCACGGCCGACGGTCCGCGATAATGTCCCGTCGAATCCAGTCGATTCTGCATCGCGGTACGCAGCAACGCCCGCGCCGGTAGTGCCGGGCGGAGCGGGCTCGTCGGAAAATTTCTAGCTAGCGTGCCTCGAGACCATCGAGGTAGCCCATCGCGTAATCCCACGGAACGTACGCAGTGACGTTCGGTTGCGCGCTGGGCTCATGCACCGGGGGAAGTTCCCCGTTGAGGGTGGCGATCATGTTTTGTTCCATGATCTCCCAGTCGTAGTAGTGCATTTGGTCGCAGTCCTCGCACAGGAAATGGATGCCCAAAATTCCGCGCGGCTTCAGCATTCGTTGTGCGTCGCGTACGTGTGCAAGGTCCTGGATGACGGCGACGCGCTCCTCAGGGGAGAGGGGCTCCACGATCTCATCGTCTTCGATGAACGACGCCGGATCGTTTGGGTCGTCCGCGAACGGGTCCAGCGGCATCATGTCGTCGTAATTCACGGTGCCCAGCCTATTAAGTGGCCGCTTGCTAGGCCAATCAGGGCGTCATCCCCGCATAGCCCCAGAGCTTGCGCGGCGTTATATCATTGCTGAAAACAATCGCGCGGGAGAGGAGAACATGTCGATGTCTGAGGCACGAGTATGGACGGGTGGCGACGATCCGAACAAGGTGGCGCTGAGGGGGCTGACGTTTGATGACGTGCTGCTGCTTCCGGCGGAGTCCCACATTGTTCCATCTGAGGTGAGCACCGAAGCCCAGTTCACCCGCAATATCCGTCTCGGCATGCCGATTATTTCGGCGGCGATGGACACAGTGACCGAATCCCGTATGGCGATCGCGATGGCGCGCCAGGGCGGTATCGGTGTGCTGCACCGTAACTTGAGCGCTCAGGACCAGGCGGAGCACGTCGATGTGGTCAAGCGCTCGGAATCCGGCATGGTGACTAACCCGGTTACCGCCACCCCCGATATGACCATCGCCGACGTCGATGCACTGTGCGCCCGTTTCCGCATCTCAGGCCTTCCTGTAGTTGACGGTTCTGACCGTCTTGTTGGCATCATCACCAACCGCGACATGCGCTTCGAGCCGGATGCTCAGCGCAAGGTTGCAGAGGTCATGACCCCGATGCCGCTGGTTGTAGCGCAGGAGGGTGTGGACAAGAAGGAAGCGCTCGATCTGCTATCCGCCAACAAGGTGGAGAAACTTCCGATTGTGACCTCCGAAGGCAAGCTTGCCGGTCTGATCACGGTGAAGGACTTTGTCAAGAGTGAGCAGTACCCGAACGCCTCGAAGGATGAGAACGGCCGTCTACTTGTCGCTGCTGGCGTCGGTACCGGTGAGGACGCATTTGAGCGCGCTGGTCTGCTCGTTGAGGCGGGCGTAGACGCGCTCGTTGTCGACTCCGCGCACGCACACAACAACCGTGTACTTGAGATGGTCTCTCGTGTGAAGAAGGAATTCGGCGACCGCGTCGACGTTGTCGGTGGCAACTTGGCTACCCGTAGCGCTGCGAAGGCCATGATCGACGCTGGCGCAGACGCCATCAAGGTCGGTATCGGTCCGGGCTCTATCTGCACCACCCGCGTGGTTGCAGGTGTTGGTGCACCGCAGATTACCTCCATCCTCGAGGCGGCCGTGCCGGCGAAGGCTGCAGGTGTGCCGATCATTGCCGACGGTGGCATGCAGTTCTCTGGCGACGTGGCTAAGGCATTGGCTGCCGGCGCATCCACCGTCATGCTCGGCTCCATGTTGGCGGGCACGGCGGAAGCGCCAGGCGACATTGTTGTTGTCGGCGGCAAGCAGTACAAGCGTTACCGCGGCATGGGCTCCATGGGTGCAATGCAGGGCCGTGGACTGACTGGTGAGAAGCGTTCCTTCTCCAAGGACCGTTACTTCCAGGCGGATGTGGCAAGCGAGGACAAGCTCGTGCCGGAAGGCATTGAGGGGCGCGTGCCGTTCCGCGGTGACCTGGATTCCATCACCCACCAGATCGTTGGCGGTCTGCGCGCTGCGATGGGCTACACAGGCGCATCCACTATCGAGGAGCTGCAGACCAAGCAGTTCGTCCAGATCACCACCGCGGGCCTGCGTGAGTCCCACCCGCACGACATCACGCAGACCGTCGAGGCACCGAACTACCGCCAGTAGGAGAACCAGCACAACATGCGTGACTATGTGGAAATCGGCATTGGGCGCGAAGCCCGCAAGGCTTACGGCTTGAGTGATTTGTCGATCGTTCCGAAACGACGCACCCGCTCCTCGCAGGATGTGGACACCTCCTGGCATATTGATGCCTACACGTTCGATATCCCGCTTGCGTCCCACCCGACGGACGCGTTGGCAAGCCCTGAGTTTGTTATCGAGATGGGCAAGCAGGGTGGCCTCGGTGTGATTGACGCGGAAGGCCTGTGGGGCCGACACGCTGATCTGGAGGCTGCGGTGAAGAAGGTGGTGGACTCATGCGAGGACCCCTTTAACGTCGATACGGCTGAGAAGTACCAGGAGTTTGTCGAGGCAGGTGAGCGTGCCGTGCGCACCTTGCAGGAGTTGCACGCCGCAGAACTTGATCACGACTTGCTTTCGGAACGTATCGCCCAGGTGCGTGACTCTGGCGTGACTGTTGCGGTGCGCGTGAGCCCGCAGAACGTGCGCGAATTGGCGCCTGTAGTTATCGCCGCAGGTGCAGAAATCCTCTTCATTCAGGGGTCGATCGTGTCTGCAGAGCACGTGCAAAAAGGTGGGGAACCGTTGAATTTGAAAGAGTTCGTCGGTTCGCTCGACGTGCCGGTCATTGCCGGTGGTGTGTATGACTACACGACCGCGACCCACCTGATGCGCGCTGGCGTTGCTGGTGTCATTGTCGGTTCGGGCGATGCCGACACGGTGGTGAATGTCCCGATGGCTACCGCTATCGCAGATGTCGCGGCAGCACGTCGGGATTACCTCGATGAGACTGGTGGACGTTATGTCCACATTCTTGCGGATACCACTATTTGGGGGGCAGGCGAGATTGCTGCAGCCATCGCTTGTGGTGCAGATGCCGTCATGCTTGGCAACCCATTGACGAAGGCAACTGAGGCCGCTGCCGGTGGCGTGTATTGGGAAGCTCAGACAGCTCACCCACGTTTTCCGCGAGGTAGCGTGCGGAAGGAACCTGACTTCACTTCTTCGGCGCCACTGGAGGTTGTGCTCTTCGGTCCATCGAGCGATCCGTGGGGTGCGATGAATCTCATTGGTGGACTGAAAAGAATTATGGCGAAATGTGGCTATACTGGGATCAAAGCTTTCCAGAAAGCCGATTTGGCAATCCGTAACTAAGAACTGGATGAAATCGACCTATGTCTAGCCGTGTAACGATTCTTCGCGACGCCCCTGAGGGCCCATTCCACGAAGTTGATGTGAACGACATCTTCTTTTCGGTGACTGACGCCAAAGGTGTGATGACGCATGTGAACGATGTGTTCATCAAGTACGCGCAGTACTCCGCCGAAGAGATGATCGGTAAGCCGCACAACCTCATCCGTCATGAGGAGATGCCTGGTGCGGCGTTCAAACTCATGTGGGACACCATCGAGGATGGCCGTCCTTTCGCCGCGTATGTGCGTAATAAGGCGAAGAGCGGCTCCGCGTACGACGTGTTTGCCACTGTTACGCCGCTGCCAAACGGCGGTTACCTGTCGGTGCGTACCCGTCCGATGACGGAGAACTTCGAAGCAGCCGCTGGTATTTACCAAGAAGCAAACATCGTTGAGCACGAGGCGAAGGCCAACGGTGTTGGCCGCCGCGAGCGTGCAGTGATGGGCGCAGAGAAGGTTACGGAGCTGCTGCCGGACTACGACGCATTCCTGCGCGAAGTCCTTCCTGCTGAGGTCCAGGCACGTGAGGATGCAGGCTTTACGCTTCCGGAGGGCTCCGGCGACATCTACGATGCTGCTGTGACGCTCTACCGTGAACTCGACGAGTTCATGACGGTGCAGACCGCCATTAAGGAAGCTGCTGAGGAGCTGCGCAAGGCCAGTGCGACGCTGGTCGAGGAAAACGCAGTGACCAACAACGTGAAGGCCGAGATGGAAAACGTGGTCACCGAGGGTGCATCGCGTACGCTGCTGCTCGCACCGCTGCAGGTGTGGGCGACGATGCGTGGCATTATCGACGAGAACGCGAGGACCCTCGAGGAGACCGCTCAGGAGCTCTACGCCAAGACGTCCAACGCACGTATGGCTATTGCTCTGGCTCGTCTGCACACCGCACAGACCGCACAGTTCTCCACGGAGGCTAACGTGCAGGAGTCGATGCAGCTTCTCGTCGACGCACTCGAGGCTGACGTCAAGCACATGGATGACGCCGTGTTCTTGCACTCGTCGTTCCGTCGCCGCGTGGAGCTGAAGGTTAACTCCATCACGGAGCTGACCAAGATTCCGCTCGAGATGATTCGTCGTTGGTCTGAGAACACCAACGACATGGGCGAAGAGGTCGCACCGCTGGTGGAGCAGGTGAACAAGGCAATGGCTGCTGCTGATGCCTCGATTAACCAGCTGCACCGCTCAGCTGAGCGCCTCGCACAGGCACCTTCGACGGAGAAGGTGCGCGAGGCTCTGGACAGCCTCAGCGCTGCGGTCCGTTAAACCTGACGTCGGAGTCGCTTGCCGGCGAGTGTCTGGTTGACGGAAGCACCGATAACCAAGGCAATCGCCGCAAGCTTCAGCGGGGAGGGGCCCTGGCTGAGCACAAGCCATCCGACGAGTGCTGCAAATGCAGGCTCGAACGAGATGAGGATGGAAAATACCTGGGGGCGGAGTCGTCGCATAGCAATCAGTTCCAGTGATGTTGGGAGCAGCGACGCCAAGATTGCGGTACCAATTGCGAGGAGCAGCAGATTGGTATCGGAAACGATAACGAGTGCGCCTTCGAAACCGAAGGGCAACGTCACCAAACCACCAACTGCAAGGGCAACCGCGAGCCCACCTTGGCCGGCGATGAGGCGGCCAGTGCGCTTGTTGGCAAGGATGTACACCGCCCAGGCAGCGCCTGCGATCAGGATGTAGAACACGCCGAGGCGGTCGAGCGGCTCACCGGAGAGCGAATCAACGCCAAGCAGCGCCATACCTGTAAGCGCAAGCCCGACGGAGATGCCGTCGCGTACCGAACGGGACAACACCGCGGCGAGCAGCAGCGGGCCGAGGAATTGGATGGTTACCGCGGATGCGAGTGGCACAGTTGCAATACCGGCGTAGTAGAAGCCGTTCATGCAGCCTAGCGACACTCCGAGCACGATCGCTGCACCCCATTGTTCGGGAGTCCAGCGCCAAAACGCTGGCCGTGAGATTGCAAGCAGGATGACGGAGGCGATGAGTAGTCGGAATGAACTCGTCGCCCAGGTTCCGGCATGGGGGAAAAGCTGCGTGGCAAGAGCTGCGCCAAGCTGCAGAAACAGGCAGGACCCAAGGATGCACAACACGGCGGTGCGGTCGGCATTGGGTTCAACCGGGGAGGGGGCACGCAATGTCATGCAGATCATTCTGGGGCGAAACGTCGAAGAATGGACAATATATTCGGATTTATATGCCATCAGCTAGTATTTGGGCCGTGACTACCGCTCAGAAACGCCCTGTTCTTGTCGTTGATTTTGGTGCGCAATACGCGCAGTTGATCGCCCGCCGTGTGCGCGAGGCGCATGTGTTCTCGGAGGTTGTGCCGTCGACTATTACGGCTGCGGAGGTTCGTGAGAAGAACCCGCAGGCGTTGGTGCTCTCCGGTGGGCCGTCGTCGGTGTACGCGGAGGGTGCCCCGCAGCTCGATCCGGAGATCTTTGAGCTGGGGCTGCCGATCTTTGGTATTTGCTATGGCTTCCAGGTGATGACGCAGGCGCTTGGTGGCAAGGTCGAGGAGACCGGTGCCCGCGAGTACGGCCGCACGGCGATGGCTGTCAAGGGTGGCGTGCTGCACGCTGGCCTGGATGAGCACCCGGTGTGGATGTCCCACGGCGATTCTGTGACGCAGGCGCCGGAGGGCTTTGAGGTCACTGCCTCGACCCCGGGTGCGCCGGTTGCTGCGTTTGAGAACGTCGAGCGCAAGTTTGCCGGTGTGCAGTACCACCCGGAGGTGATGCACTCGCCGCACGGCCAGGAGGTGCTGACTCGCTTCCTCACGGAGATTGCTGGTCTGGAGCAGAACTGGACGGCATCGAATATTGCGCAGCAGCTTATCGACGATGTCCGTAACCAAGTCGGCGACGGCTACGCCATCTGCGGCCTGTCTGGTGGCGTGGATTCCGCCGTGGCGGCAGCGCTTGTACAGCGTGGCATCGGTGACCGTTTGACCTGTGTGTTCGTGGATCACGGTCTGCTACGTCAGGGTGAGCGCGAGCAGGTGGAGAAGGACTTCGTCGCCGCGACCGGCGCGAAGCTGGTCACTGTGGATGAGCGCAAGGCCTTCCTGGACAAGCTTGCCGGCGTGACCGAGCCGGAGGCCAAGCGTAAGGCGATCGGTGCGGAGTTCATCCGTTCCTTCGAGCGCGCCGTGGCTGATGTGCTGTCGGATCACAAGGTGGACTACCTGGTGCAGGGCACCTTGTACCCGGATGTTGTGGAGTCGGGCGGCGGCACCGGTACTGCGAACATCAAGAGCCACCACAACGTCGGTGGCCTGCCGGATGACGTGGAGTTCGAACTCGTCGAGCCGCTTCGCCTGCTGTTTAAGGACGAGGTCCGCGCGGTCGGCCGCGAGCTCGGCCTGCCTGAGGTGATCGTGAACCGTCAGCCGTTCCCGGGCCCGGGCTTGGGTATCCGCATCATTGGTGAGGTCACCGAGGAGCGCCTGGAAACCCTGCGCGCTGCTGATGCGATTGCTCGCGAGGAGCTGACCAAGGCTGGCCTGGATGACCAGATCTGGCAGTGCCCGGTCGTGCTGTTGGCCGACGTGCGTTCGGTTGGTGTGCAGGGCGATGGCCGCACCTACGGTCACCCGATCGTGCTTCGCCCGGTCGCATCTGAGGACGCGATGACCGCGGACTGGGTGCGCATCCCGTACGAGACGCTTGAGGTGATCTCTACCCGCATCACCAACGAGGTGGCCGACGTCAACCGTGTGGTGCTGGACGTGACGTCCAAGCCGCCGGCCACCATCGAGTGGGAGTAAGTCAGTTTCTTTCGTCCGCGCCCTCGCGGGCGTAGTACGCGGACACGGATCCGACGCGCTGCGACACGTTAATGGTGAGTAGCGCGCTGTCTGTGTCCGCGTTTTGCCGTTCTTCGGGGCATGCGGCTTCGCCGATGTTCACCTTGCAGTTGATGTCGACGGGGACGTTTTCCGGCAGGATGATATCGGTGCTGCCGATGTTGTTCGCAATGTTGACCGTTTTCGGC